>Ga0307508_10005262_pt1 | contig 12353 bp, 11 predicted proteins | sample 9_EM_MG_FD_203089 | JGI IMG/M metagenome (GOLD analysis project Ga0307508, IMG submission 203089) | Populus trichocarpa ectomycorrhiza microbial communities from riparian zone in the Pacific Northwest, United States - 9_EM | ecosystem: Host-associated > Plants > Roots > Unclassified | place... | reverse complement strand
GGCCTTGAGGGTGGCCGCGAGCTGTCCGAAGTCGAGCCGCTCGTCGTCGGCCAGGCGGCCGGCGTGGAAGGTCGGCGAGAAGAGCACCCGGTCGGCGCCGGCGAAGGCGGCGCGGTAGGGCTCGAAGAAGAAGGCCCGCCCGGCGGTCAGGCTGCGCGGCTCGAAAAGCACCACGATCCGCCGCCCCGGGTAGCGCTGGCGGAGCGCCGCGAGCGTCTTATCCACCGCCGTCGGATGGTGCGCGAAATCGTCGACCACGGTGATCCCGTTCTTCGTACCCAGCTCCTCGAGGCGCCGCTTGACGCCATGGAAGCGCGCGAACGCCGCGGCCACATCCGCCGCCGGCAGGCCGTCGTGGCGCGCCGCCGCCCAGACCGCGAGTGCGTTCGCGACGTTGTGCCCGCCGGCCAGCGGGAGAGTGACCTCCACCTCGCCCGACTCATCGCGAAGACGGAACCGGCTCCCTTCCGGCACAGCCTCGAAGGGCTCCAGCGGGTGCAGATCGTTCTCCGTCTCCAAACCATAGAAGACGACCGGACAGGGCGCTGCCTTGGCCAGCTCGCGCACCTTCGGAATGTCACCGCAGGCGACCAGGAGGCCGGTCGGCGGCAGCAGGGAGATCAGCTTGGCGAAGGCTTCGAACAGCGACTCGGGCGTCGGATAGAGATCCGCGTGATCGTACTCGGCGCTGGTCAGGATCAGCGTCTCCGGCCGGTAGTGGAGGAACTTGGCGCCGCGGTCGAAGTAGGCCGCGTTGTACTCGTCGCCTTCGACAATGAATCGGTCACCTGCACCGTCGCGGAAGCTGGCCGGCAGATCGTGCGGCGCGCCGCCGATCAGATACCCCGGATCGCGCCCGCAAGCGGTGTAGATCCACGCCGCCATCGCGGTCGTCGTCGTCTTGCCGTGCGTTCCGGCCACCACCAGCGGGCGGCGCTCTTCCAGGAAGAAGCGGGAGAGGGCCTGCGGCATCGAGAGGATCGGGATGCCCAGCCGCTCCGCCTCGACCGCTTCCGGATTGTTGCGGTGGATGGCGTTGCCGAGGACGATCAGGTCGGGACGCGGCTCCAGGTGGGCCGGATCGTAGCCGGTGAACGGCGTGATGCCGGCCGCGGCGAGGAGCGTGCTCATCGGCGGATAGAGCGGGCCGTCCACGCCGGTGACCTGGTGGCCCCTCTCTTGCAGAAGACAGGCGAGCGGCGCCATGCCCGTCCCCCCGATGGCCAGGAAGTAGATGTGCAGAGGTCGCGATGTCACGTCGGGGTCTTTCTCGGCTGTCTCGGCTATCTCAGCAGTGAGGGTCTCGTGGCGTCTTTGGTCTTTCGGGGCGGGGAGTGTAGCATTCCCGCTGGTTTTCATGCAGCAGGGGACAACCCAATCGTCAAAGGAGCAGGTCGATGAAACGCCATCTAGGAACCGCCATTCTGGCACTGTGCGCCATTGTGCTCGTCGCGGCCTTCGCGCTGGCCGCCGATGCCCCCAGCACCGCCAGCAAGCCCAAGGCCGTGGCCGCCGAGCTGATCAAGGACGTGGGCACGGTGGCGAAAGGCGACAAGATCAACTACGACTTCATGATCAAGAACGAAGGGACCGCTCCCCTGCTGATCACCGAAGTCCGCCCGGCCTGCGGCTGCACCGTCGTCGATTTCGATAAGCGGATCCCGGTGGGTCAGAGCGGCAAGATTCACGTCACCGTTGACACGGCGTCGTTCACCGGTGCGATCACCAAAGGGGTGAGCGTCTTTACCAACGACACCGACAACCCCCAGATCGAGCTGACCGTCCGCGCCGCGGTCCAGCCTATCATCGTGGTGGAGCCCGGGTACGCGCGCTACATCATCGTGCAGGGCGAAGAGAAGGAAGGGAAGATCGAGCAGACCCTGTGGCCCTCGGACGGCGCGCCGATGGACATCACCAAGGCCGACTCGCCCTATCCGTTCCTCCACGTCGAATTCCACGAGTCGAAGCCCGATGAGCTGCTGCCCGAGGGGAAGGGGAAGCAGTGGAAGATCATCACCAAGCTCGACCGCGACGCTCCGGTGGGCGCGCTGGCCGATTACGTGCGGCTCACCACCACCCATCCCAAGCAGAAAATGGTGGAGATTCCGGTTTCCGGCTTCGTGCGGCCGGTGATCGCGGTGACGCCGCCGTCGGCCGACTTCGCCAACCTCGAAATGAAGGAGCCGTTCCGTCGCACCTTCACGGTGCGCGCCTTCTCGAGCGAGCCGATCAAAGTGACCTCCGTCGACTCCAGCGTCAAGGGGATGGAGACCAAGATCGAGCCGAAGACGGACGGGCGTGAGTACCTGATCCACGTCACCCTGAAGCCCTCCGACCTCGGCAAGGGTCCCTTCGCCGGCAAGCTCAGCATCCACACCGACAGCCCGAAGAAGCCGCTGGTGGAAGTGGAGATCAAGGGCACCGTCGTCTGAAGCCCCCGAGAACCACGACTCCCCGCAGTCATCCTGCGGGGAGCCGTTGGGACGATTGCCCCCGTTATTTCCGGACCAAAACGAGTTATTGCCGGACCGTCCCCCGTTATTGCCGGACGGCCCCGAGCCGGTGGACGACTCTGCCCAGTCATTTGGAGGCCCTACCGAGCTGGGGGAGAGCTGTACCCCGTCATTTTCGGACAGAAACGAGTTATTGCCGGACACGGGTGAGTTATCGGCGGACGGAGACGTCTCGCCGAGGGGACTCCTACGGCTTCGATCGCCCCTCCAGCTCACGGCGCAGACGAGCGATCTCGTCTTCGAGGGCCAGGCGCGCTTCTCGCTCCTGAGCGGCGATCTGCCTCTCCCGAGCGGCGATCTCCTTCGTCTCGCGAAGCGCTGCGTCTTTCTCCTCATTCCGCAAGAACCTCCGGCCGGTGGCAGTTTCGACCATCCGGATGCGTTGCCCTTCCAGGCGGAGCGTCACGCCGGTGGTGTGGCTGACCAGGGAGCCGTCCGGCTCCAGGTCCACCGGCTGGTAGAGCCCGTTGTCCGCGAGACGGAAGGCTTGGAGCTTGGGCTTGCGGAGGGCAAGCGGATCATAGAGGACGTACTCTTCGATACCCAGACTCTCGTAGAGCGCCTTCTTGCTGTTGAAATCGTTCCCCGCCGTGCTGTCCGAGCGGACCTCGGCGGCCAGGCAGGGCGCCTCGCCTTCTTCCCACAACCGAAAAGTGCGGCGCAGCGGCAGCTTGGGAACGCCTTGCACAACCATGACGTCGGGGCAGATGACGTCGCGCGCGTCCCCGCGCCGGTAGTAGAGGAAGAGGTTGCCTCCGACGTAGACGTTAGGATCGGCCCGGAAGCACTCCTGGAACGCCTCGATCAGATAGATGATCTCATCGCGGTGCAGCTCGGTCTCACCCATCGGCAGGCCGTCGGACTCCGGATAAAAGACATCGTCATTTCGGAGGGGGATCGCGTGCATCGGAGCCATCCTTTCTCCCGTGTGTTCTCTGATTAGACCATACGGCGTGCCGAAGCGCAACGGAAGCTCACCTACGGCCGGCCCCACATGTCCTTCTCAGGCTTCGGTGGGGCCTGCCGGCGGTTCCCCTTGGCGAGCACCTGCTTGACCTCGGCCAGCGTGGGGGCCAGCGCCTCGTTCTGGGCCGTCACCAATTCGGCGATGCCACCGAAGGCGAGATCGACCAGCGCGTCCATCTCGGCGCGCTGGAAGCTCCGCTTCTCTCCCGTGCCCTGGATCTCCACCAGCGCGCCGCCGGCCGTCGCCACCACGTTCATGTCCACCTCGGCCGCCTGATCCTCAACGTATTCGAGATCGAGCAGCGGCACGCCGTCGAGGATTCCCACCGAGACCGCCGCGATCTGGTCGCGCACCGGCCAGGCCGTGATGTCCCCTTGCAGCAGGAGCTGCGCGAAGGCCAGGTTGGCCGCCACCCAGGCGCCGGTGACGGCGGCGGTGCGGGTGCCGCCGTCGGCTTGCAGCACGTCGCAGTCCAGGGTCAGCGTGCGGTCCGGGAAGGCGGTCAGGTCGAAGGCGGCACGCAGGCTGCGGCCGATCAGGCGCTGGATCTCGGCGGTGCGGCCGGACGGCTTCCCCTGGTTGACCTCGCGCGGGCTGCGGGTGTGCGTGGCCCGCGGCAGCATGGAGTACTCGGCGGTCAGCCAGCCGCGCCCGCTGTCCTTCATGAAGGGCGGAACCCGGTTGTCGACGCTCGCCGCCACCAGGACGCGGGTCTCGCCGAGCTCGATGAGCACCGAGCCTTCGGCGAATTTGAGAGCGCCCGTCTGCAGGCGGAGGGGGCGGAGGGCATGGGCGGCACGGCCACCGGGACGGCGGACGGAAGAGGTCGAATCGGTCATAGGCGCATTGTATGGCGGTTCTTCCCATTCATCCCGATCATCCGAAGCGGCTGCGGCTCCGTAGAGACATTCAGAAGGCCGCCGGGACTCCCGCCGTACCGAAGACCACGACCGGCTCCTCAAGACCCATCAACGCAGCGAAAACCGAGAAGGAGGAGGAACGTATGAAGCATCGTGCTGTGCTCGTTGGATTCCTGGCCGTCGTTGTGGCCGTTCTGGCAGGGCTCCCTGCGCAGGCGTCGAGCCACCGGGAGGCGCCGGCCATCGCCGGGATGCCGAAGGTCGACGGAAGCGATTTCTACATGTTCCGCAGCTACGAGAGCGGCCGTCAGGGTTACGTCACCCTGATCGCCAACTACCTGCCGCTTCAGGATGCCTACGGCGGGCCCAACTACTTCACCCTCGATCCCAACGCCTTCTATCGCATCCACATCGACAACACCGGCGACGGCGTCGAGGACATCACCTTCCAGCTCCGCGTCGCCAAGACCCTGCGCGACCTCGTGGTGCCGGTCGGCGGCAAGAACGTCTCCGTGCCGCTGGTCAACATCGGTGGGATCGTCGAGTCGCCGCAGCACCGCTCGCCCAATCTGAATGTCCTCGAAAGCTACACGCTCGCCATCGTCCGCGGACCGGTCGACCACCCGACGAGCATCGACTATGCCGGCAACTCGGCCGCCAACACCAAGCGGTTCGACAAGCCGGTCGACAACATCGGCGAGAAGTCGATTCCGAACTACGCGACGTATGCCAACGGCTTCATCTGGGACTTCGACTTTCCGGGTTGCAACGCCGGTCCGGGTCGCGTCTTCGTCGGCCAGCGGCACGACGGATTCGCGGTCAACCTCGGTGAGATCTTCGACCTGGTGAACATCGCCAACCCGATCGGCGCCCGGGACGCCGAGCCCAACTCGCTGTCGGACAAGAACGTCACCAGCATCGCGATCGAGGTCCCGATCGGCTGCCTCACCAGCGGCAGCAACACCACCGTCGGCGGCTGGACCACCGCCGCCCTGCCCAAGACCCAGAACCTCAAGGCCGATCCGACGTTCAAGAACCCCACCGACCAGTCCGGCCCCTATATGCAGGTCTCCCGTCTCGGCATGCCGCTGGTCAACGAGATCGTCATCGGCCTCAAGGACAAGGACAAGTTCAACGCCAGCCAGCCGAAGGATGACGGCCAGTTCATCGACTACGTCACCAATCCGACTCTCCCCGCATTGCTCGGAATCCTGTTCGGCAGCGCCGGCGTCCAGGCGCCGACCAACTTCCCGCGCACCGACCTGATCGCCGCGTTCCTCACCGGCATCCAAGGCGTGAACAAGTTCGGCGTGCCCTCCGAGATGCTACGGCTCAACACCGCCATCGCGCCCACGCCGGCAGGGTCGCAGAACAACCTCGGCGTGCTGGGCGGCGACAACGCCGGCTTCCCGAACGGCCGCCGGCCGGGCGACGACGTAGTGGACAGCGAGCTGCGCGTCGCCATGGGCGTCCTCTGCCACGCGGTTCCGTCGGCCGTCGGCTGCACCGCGGCGGACGCGCCCTCGGGCGCCCTCCCCTTCACCGACGGAACGCTCCAGGACGTGAGCCAATTCGACAACACTTTCCCCTATCTGAAGGCACCGCTTCCGGGCTCGCCCAACGGTCCGAACGGAATCACTCCGTAGGAGACGATCATGACCCGCCGCGCCGCCCTCTCCCTGAAGATCGTTGCTCTGGCTCTGCTGGTCTCGGCCGGCGTCCAGGCGCACGATTTCTGGATCGATCCTTCGAGCTTCCGCCCGGCGCCGGGCCAGCGCGTGCTGGTCCGGCTGCGGGTGGGGCAGAAATTCAAAGGCGATCCGATGCCCCGTGATCCGAAGCTCCTGCGGCGCTTCTCGCTGTTTTCAGGGGGCGCAGGGAGTGGCACGGGCGGCGTTGAAACCCCTGTCCCGGGCGTCGCGGGCGCGGAGCCGGCCGGCTTCGCGACCGTGACGGCCCCGGGCCTCAACCTGATCACCTACGCGAGCGGCCGCTCCTCCGTCGAGCTCGACGCCGCCAAGTTCGAGACCTACCTGGCGGACGAGGGGCTGGAGGCCATCAAGGCCGAGCGCGCCAAAAAGGGGCAGACTGCGGCTCCCGCCAAGGAGGTCTTCTCGCGCTATGCCAAATCCTATCTCGCGGTGGGCGGCACCGGCGGACCGGGCTACGACCGCGTGCTCGGGCTCACCCTGGAGCTGGTGCCGGAGAAAGATCCGACGGCGCTGACCCCGCTCCCTCAGGGCACCGAGCTGCCGGTGCGGCTCCTCTACCTGGGCAAGCCGCTGCCGGGCGCCCTGGTCACCGCCTTCACCCGCGATCAACCCGACGCCCGGGTGACGGCGCGCACCGACGCCGCGGGCCGGGCACGGCTGAGGCTCGACCGGCCCGGTGTCTGGCTAGTCAAGGCGGTGCACATGATTCCGGCGCCCGCGGACGCCGGCGCCGATTGGGAGAGCTTCTGGGCCTCCCTGACGTTCGAGACCGTCAAATCCTCGTGATAGCGGGATTGAGCAGCTTCTTGGTAGACTCGCCCCGACCTGACGCAGCGGTCGGATGACCTCTATGGATTCCGGGCCAAGCCACGAGATCGACCTCATGAGAAGGATTGGAGCAGGTGAGGGCGAAGCTTTGGCCGAGATCTTCGACCTGCATTCGCCGCTGGTGCTCGGTCTGCTGTTCCGCATCCTGGGACGGCGGAGCGAAGCCGAGGAGATCCTGCAGGAGGTCTTCCTCCAGGTGTGGACGCAGGCCGGCCGCTACGACCCCGACCGCGCCTCGCCGCGTGGCTGGATCCTCATGCTGGCGCGCTCGCGGGCGCTCGACCGCATCCGCCGCCGGGACTCCTCGCGGCGCCGGGAGGAAGAGGTCGCGGGCGATCCGCTGCTCGCCGCCGTCCATCCGGTCGGCACTGAACGCCTGGAAGCGGTCGAACGCAAGAGCCGAATCCATTCCGCCCTCGGTCTGCTGGCGCCGGAACAGCGCCGCTGCATCGAGCTGGCCTTCTTCGAGGGCCTCACCCACACCCAGATCGCCGAGCGCCTGCAGGCGCCGCTCGGAACGGTCAAATCCCGGATCCTGCTCGGAATGAACAAGCTCCGGCAGGCGTTGGGCTCATGATGGCCGGCGCAAACGAGCACACCGCCCGCTTCGACGAGCTGCTGCCGGCGTACGCCCTGGGCGCGCTCGACGGCGACGACCTGCGCGAGCTCGAGGCGCACAAGGCCACCGGCTGCGCGGAGTGCCGGCGGCAGATCGATCTCTGGCAGGGTGATCTCGAAGCGCTGGCCACTGCGGTCGAGCCGATCGTGCCGTCGGCCGCGACGCGCGAACGCGTTCTTCGTGCCGCGGAAGCGGGAGCCACCGTGGTGCCGTTCCGCCCGCGGAGCCGTCCACCGCTCTGGCTGGCTCTCGCGGCCACCCTGCTCCTCGTCGTGGCGGTGTGGGGTGTCTGGCAGCAGGATCGCCTGCGCGCCGAACGCGACGGCCTGGCGCGCCAGGTCGCCAGCCTCGAACGGCGCCTCGACCAAACGGAGACCGACAACCGGCGCCTTGCCAAGACCCTGTCGCTGATCACCGCTCCCGGCGCGCGCGCCATCCAGCTCGCCGGCCTCGGCCCCGCCCAGGGCGCCGTCGGCCATGCCTTCGTCAACCCCAGGACTGGCCAGGCGATCGTCTATGCCTTCGACCTGCCCGCTCCGGCAGCGGGCAAGACCTACCAGCTCTGGTGGATTCCCGCCGGCCGGCCGCCGGTCCCCGCGGGCACCTTCGACGTCGATGCGCACGGCGCCGCCCGGCTGGAGGTCGACAAGGTGGCCGATGCCGCCGAGCCCAAGACCTGGGCCGTCACCCTCGAACCGGCCGGCGGCATGCCGCAACCCTCCGGCCCGATCGTCCTCAAGGGTTGACCCACCCTCTGAGCCACAAAGAGATCTGATAAGCCGATCTGGTAAGCTCGCCGGGCGTGGCTGATCCACTCGAAAACCCGCTCGAACGATTGCGCCTGCGGGCTCGCGAGACCGCGGCTTCGATCCTGCTCGCGGAAGGTGAGGACCCCCGGGTCGTGACGGCCGCCGAGCGCGCCGCCGCCGGCGGCCTCTGCCGGCCCGTCCTGATCGGCGTGCGCGAGCGGGTCGAAGCGGCGGCCAGGGCGGCCGGCGTGCCGCTCACCGTTCCCGTGCTCGATCCGCTCCGCGAGCCCGACCAGCCGCATCTCGCGGCGCGGCTCGCCGAGCGCCTGGCCTCCCGCGGTCTGTCGGCCGAAGAGGCGGCGCGCCTCGCCCTCGATCCGCTCTACTACGCCGCCCTGCGCGTCGCCACGCTGCGCGCCGACGGCGCGGTGATGGGCGCTCTGGCAACCACCGCCGACACCCTGCGCGCGGCGCTGCGGGTGATCGGCCCGCGGGCGGGCCTGCGCACCGTCTCGTCCTGCTTCCTCATGGTCCTGCCGGACGGCCGCGGCTTCATCTACAGCGACTGCGCGGTGATCCCCGATCCGGCGCCGGAGCAGCTCGCCGACATCGCCGAGGCCGCCGCGGAGAGCTGCCGCACGCTCCTCGCCGAAGAGCCGCGGGTCGCCCTCCTCTCCTTCTCCACCAAGGGGAGCGCCGACCATCCGCGGGTGGCCAAGGTGCGTGCGGCGCTGGCGTTGCTGCACCAGAGAGGCGTCGAATTCGCCGTCGACGGCGAATTGCAAGCTGACGCCGCGCTGGTGCCGGGCATCGCCGAGCGCAAGGCGCCGGGCAGCCCGGTGGCCGGGCGGGCCAACGTCCTCGTCTTTCCGGATCTCGATGCCGGCAACATCGGCTATAAGCTGACCGAGCGCCTCGCCGGCGCGCGGGCGGTCGGACCGCTTCTGCAGGGGCTGGACCGGCCGGTCAACGACCTCTCCCGGGGCTGCTCCGCGGAGGACATCCTGGATGTCATGGCGGTCACGGCCCTGGCTGCGGTTGAGCGGAGGAACCCATGAAAGTCCTGGTCATCGGGGGCGGCGCCCGTGAGCACGCCCTGTGCTGGAAGCTGCGCGAAAGCCCTCTGCTGCGCGATCTCTACTGCGCACCCGGCAACCCGGGGATCGGCGAGATCGCCGACCTGGTGCCGCTGGCAGCCGACGAAGTCCACCGGCTGGCCGACTTCGCCTCGGAGATGCGGATCGACCTGACCGTCATCGGGCCGGAGCTGCCGCTGACCCTGGGTCTCGCCGACGAGCTCGCCGCCCGCGGCCTCGCCGTCTTCGGCCCGACGCAACGCGCCGCCGAGATCGAGGGGAGCAAGGTGTTCGCCAAGCAGTTCATGGAACGCCACGACATTCCGACCGCCCCGTTCGTCGTCGCCCACAGCGCCCAGGAGGCGGCTGCGGCGCGCGGCCGGTTCGGCTGGCCCGCCGTGCTCAAGGCGGACGGCCTGGCGGCGGGCAAAGGAGTCGTCATCGCCCAGGACGCTGCCGAATTCGACGCCGCCGTGCAGGCGGTCTTCGAAGAACGCCGTTTTGGCACCAGCGGAGAGCGCCTGATCATCGAGGCATTCCTGGAAGGCGAGGAAGTCTCCTTCATGGCGCTCTGCGACGGCACCCGTGTCCTCCCTCTGCCGCTGGCCAAAGACTACAAACGGATCGGTGACAACGACACCGGACCCAACACCGGCGGCATGGGCAGCCACAGCCCGGCGGGTGTCCTGCCGGCCGAAACCGCGGCGGCCATCGTCGACAGCGTCATGCAGACCGCCGTGGCCGGCCTGGCGGCCGAAGGCCGGCCGTTCACCGGCGTCCTCTATGCCGGCCTCGTGCTGACCGCGGAGGGACCGCGCGTCCTCGAATTCAACGCCCGCTTCGGCGACCCCGAAGCGCAGGTGATCCTCATGCGCCTGGAAGACGATCTGTTGCCGCTGCTCGCGGCCGGAGCGGCCGGGAGCTTCGACGTCCGCCGTCTGTCGTTCCGCAAGGAGGCCGCCGCCTGCGTCGTCCTGGCGAGCCCCGGCTATCCGGGGAAACCACTGACCGGCGAGGTCATCCGCGGCCTCGACCGCGCCGCCCTGCTGCCCGGTGTCGAGATCTTCCACGCCGGCACCGCCCAGGCTCCGGCGGCTCAGGACGAAGGCGACGTGGTGAGCGCCGGCGGGCGCGTCCTCTCCGTCTGCGCCCTCGATGCCGACCTGCGCGGCGCTCTCAAGCGGGCCTACGCGGCCGTCGCCGAAATCGACTGGCCAGGCAAGGTCTTCCGTCACGACATCGGCCGGCGGGTGCTCGATCAATGATAATGTCACGCGAATGTTGTTGACCCACAGAGCGGCTGGTTGGTATCTGTCGTGCATAGGTCTGGGGCGCTGTCCCGAAGACGGGAATGGAAGTCACCATGAGCGGATGTAACGGTTGCGCATTCAAAGGCATGTCGACGGCTGTCGAGGACGCCTTCGTCGGCGTGCGTTTTCGCGAGGAGACGAACCTGACTCTCTGCTCGACGCGCGGCTCCCTGTTCGCGCGCGGCGAGAAGGTGATCGTCGATCTCGAATCGGGGCCGGCCTACGGGCACGTCGAGCAGTCGCCCATGCCGGTCTTCAAGCCCTGCCAGAAGTCGAGCGCCCGCCCGATTCTGCGTCCGGCGGACGAATCCGACCTGGCGGCCTTCGACCGCCAGCGCCAGAACGAGCAGTCGGGCAAGCTCTACGCCCAGGAGCGGGTGCGCGCCCTCGGGCTCGACATGAAAGTGTCGCTGGTCGACTTCTCCCTGAACGGCAAGAAGGCGACCTTCTACTTCACCTCCGACGGCAGGGTGGACTTCCGGCAACTGGTGCGCGACCTTTCCACCCGTTTCTCCGTGCGGGTGAAGATGGTGCAGGTGGGCGCCCGCGACGAGGCCGGCCTGATCGGCGGCATCGGCATCTGTGGCCGCACCCTCTGCTGCTCCTCCTGGCTGAAGGACTTCCGGCCCATCTCCATCCAGATGGCGAAGCGGCAGAACCTGAGCCTCAACCCCTCGAAAATCTCCGGCCAGTGCGGGCGACTGCTCTGCTGCCTGGCTTACGAGGACGACCAGTACAAGAACCGGAATCCGGACAGCCGCCCGGCGGCACCGATGCTGCCGGTGATCCCGGAATAGCGACGATCCAGCGGATCTGATTCAACATGGCCAACCGTAAACTGATTCGTCCAGATATGAACGAGCTCAAGAAAGAGCTTCCCGCGCGGAGCGTCCGCCGCAAACAGTCGCCCCCCGAGCAGACGAACGCCGAAGAGTTCTACTACCTCAAGCAGATGGCGGCGAAAACTCCGATGGTGGTGATCCTCGACGGCGGCGAAGAGCTGCGCGGCTGGATCGAGTGGTACGACAAGGGGGCGATCAAGTTGAACCGTCATTCCGGCCCCAATCTCCTGATCCAGAAGCAGTTCATCCGCTATATGTTCAAGGAAGAAGAGCTGAAGCGTGCCCTCCGCAGCAGCCGGAAGGCCGCCGCGGGGGCGGGGGCCGATGGCGATTCGGACCGGGTCTGACCCCGCGCCGCACCCACTCATCCCGGATGTTCCGGGCTCCGTCGTTTTCTCGGCGCCTCTGGAGCATCCTCGTCTGAGCCGGCGCCCCCGCCTCGCCCTGACCCAGGGCGATCCGGCGGGAATTGGGCCGGAGATCCTGCTCAAGCTGCTGTCCGATCCGGCCGGCGTCCCCTTCCTGCCCTGGGAGCCCGTGGTCATCGCCGAGCGCGCCGCTCTCGAAACTCTGCGCTCCGTCCTCCCGGCGGCTCCCTGGGACCGGCTGCACTGGCTCAGCGGACCGCCGGCGCGCGCCGACCTCGACATCCTGCTCGCCGCGGATCTCATCCCCGTGCTCGACCCGGTGGGCGCGCGGCGGCACATCGCCTTCGGTCTCTCCGGACCGGCCGACGCCGCCGGGGCCATGGCGGCCCTGGACGCCGGCATCGCTCTCGTGCGCTCCGGTTCCGCCGACGCCCTGGTCACCGCGCCGGTGAGCAAGGAGTCGATCGCCCGCCAGTATCTGCCCGGCTTCAAGGGCCACACCGACTACC
>Ga0307508_10005260_pt1 | contig 12354 bp, 11 predicted proteins | sample 9_EM_MG_FD_203089 | JGI IMG/M metagenome (GOLD analysis project Ga0307508, IMG submission 203089) | Populus trichocarpa ectomycorrhiza microbial communities from riparian zone in the Pacific Northwest, United States - 9_EM | ecosystem: Host-associated > Plants > Roots > Unclassified | place... | reverse complement strand
ATCCCTAATCCTAAGCCCTAAAATAGCAATTTAGCAGACTCCACTCAGACTCCACCTGGACTCCACCTGAGTCCACTGGAGTCCAGTGGAGTCCAGGTGGAGTCTGTGGGGGACAGCAAACTACTGCCAATTATATCCTAGATGACTTTGTTGATGGATTTGCTGGACGACAATGCTACACAGTCTTTGATTTATTCAGGATAAATAAATTTGATGCACGAAAAATACATTCTAGAAGCAGAGAGTTAACAGCATTCATGACTCCTCTTGGATTACTTCAACTCACAGTACTATCACAAGGTTTCACAAATTCTCCAACTGAATTCATTTCAGAAATGTCTGGTAATGGTACTTCAAGATGAAATCCCAAAAACAGCCAATATATTTATAGATGACCTTCCAATTAAAGGTCCAAAGACTCAATACCTAGATGGAGAAGGAAATCCAGAAGTATTGAAGGAAAACCCTGGGATCCGACGATTTATTTGGGAACATGCTCAAGATGTTCACCGCATTGTCCACAGAATCAAATGTGCTGGAGCAACTTTTGCAGCTACAAAGGCTCAAATTTGCTTACCCGAAGTTACAATTATTGGTCAAACTTGTAATGCGAATGGACGAGTTCCTGAAAACTCAAAAGTTGATAAAATTCTAAATTGGCCACCTCTTAATACTTCAAAGGAAGTCCGAAGATTTCTGGGATTATGCGGAGGACTTAGAATCTGGATTCCAAATTATTCAAAAATAGTCCGACCCCTGACCGAACTTTATCATAAAGGTGCTGAGTTTATTTGGGATGAACGACGTCAAGCTGCATTTGATGAAATTAAACAATATGTAACCACTGCACCTGCACTCCAACCAATCAACTATACTATTGACAATCCTGTCATTTTAGCAGTAGACTCCAGTACTGAAGCTGCTGGAATGATTTTGTATCAAATGGCAGACAATGGTAAAACAAAACACCCAGCTCAATTTGGATCAATTCCCATGAGTTGGGACCCACTGAATCTCGATATTCTCAACCCAAGTTAGAGCTATTCAGATTATACTGAGCATTACAACATTGGAGACTTTACATTATTGGTGTTAAGAATTTAATAGTTGAAGTTGATGCCAAATTTATCAAAGGCATGCTAAATGAACCAGACCTTCAGCCTGATGCAGTCATCAACAGATGGATTCAAGGAATTGAAATGTTCACTTTTGAACTAGTGCATGTACCAGCTGAACGACACAAAGGACCAGACGCACTCTCCAGAAGACCATTAGGTGAAGGAGAGGTAATAGAAGAAGATGATGATTCCTGGCTAGATGAAATTGCACTCATGACATTTATTCCTTATTGCGATTTTCCACCCTTCCCAAAAATTCCACAAAACCTTAACTCCAAAATAACATATCAACCACAAGTATATGCAACCCAGAAAACTCAAGAAAATACCTTGAATCAAATATATAAATATTTAACTCAAGACAAAATTCTGGTCATACAAAACCTTCAAGCTAAACGACGATTTCTTAACAAAACTGGAGAATTCTTTATTCAGAATTCTAGAATGTATAAGAAAAATAGAAACAAACCACCACTACTGGTTATATTTGATGGAGAACACCGAAACTCTATTTTGTTACATGCACATGAAAACTTAGGCCACCGAGGAGTATTTGTAGTCTATGAAGTAATCAGGCACCAATTCTATTGGCCTCGAATGCGAGCAGATGTTAATCACCATGTTAAGTCTTGCCATGAATGCCAGATACGAAGCATAAAAAGACTGGAAATACTATTGACAATATCAGTCTCGACCCAACTCTTTGCAAAAGTATACATTGACATTATGCACATGCCAGCTGCACATGGATTCCATTATATTGTAGCAGCTAAGGATGATTTGTCAGGCACCAGTGAGGCAATTCCCTTAAGGCGAGCTACAGCCAAAGCTCTGGCCAAGTTTTTTTTGGGAAAATATCTACTGCCGATATGGAGCTCCCTTACATGTTGTAACAGCTAATGGACCAGAAGTAAAAGAAGCATTTGATCGACTCCTCAAACTAGTGTTTGGAAGTCCAGTTACGAAACCGGGAAAAGACCGTAACCGGACCGGACCATAACCGATCAAGACTGCAAATAGTAAGGACCGACATAGACTGAAGACCACGGTCCAGTCTATGGTCCATCGTATATTCAAAAATTACAAGACCGCACAAGACCCTCAATGGTAAATGTATAATTCTATTAGTTTAAAGGAAAAGTTATCTAATACTGATATTTAGATCAGCCATCAGCAACAACATTGTTGATTGTCACACCACTACCACCACCTCCCTCATCAACACCACATCGCCCCTCTGTTGAAACACAACCAGAGAGCACACAGCCCACCACCATGTCACCACCACCATCCCTCAGTCATTCAAAACACGAGATGGAGGAAAGGGAGCCTGGAGGCATACAAGGTATGCCATAAATTTCGTTTTCAACTTATCTTCTCACAAATATGTGTCTAGACACACATTTCGACACGGTGAGGGGGAATACCCTCTCCTCGCGTCGAATCCTTTTCATTTCGATGCGCTGAGGGGGATAGTATCCCTCCTGTCGCGTTGAAACTGTTCTATTTCGACGCGACAAGAGGGGATATCCCTCTCCCCGCGTTGAATTCATTCTATTTTGATGTGATGAGGGGCACCATTCCTCTCTCGCTTGACGCGCAACTCACGAGATGGAGGTCAGAGGGGGTGTGTTCAGACACGCGCCACACCTTTTTCCCATCCTCCCACATCTTCCGCCCATCTAAAACAACAACCACCATGACCTGTGAGACACGAGGGGAGGGTGTCTCCCTCTCCCTGCGTTGAATCCTTGCCATGTCGACGCAATGAGGGGACATCCCTCTTGTCACGTTGATTCCTTTCCATTTCGACGCAATGAGGGGGAATATCCCTCCCATCGCGTCGATTCCATGGGAGCTCTTGCTGGCTAATCAAATGGAGGGCAGACATCCAAGGTACATTGCCATCTCCTTATTTTAACAGGCTAACTACCCCTACAGCACCACTACATTTGCCGATGGCAAAAACAACCAGCCCACAGCTACCCCTGATCCCCCACCCCTTCTACCACTCAAACCTTCCCCTCCCCACCTGCTGATCACCAAAGGCATGCCCATTTGGGCATGTTCTTCATGTTTGGTGGCTATGCCCTTCCCCTCCACCCGCCGAACACCAAAAGTATGCCCATCTGGGCGTGTTCTTGGTGTTTCATGGCCAATCTTCTACCTCGCAACCACCAAAAGCATGCCCATCTGGGCATGTTCTTGGTGTTGGCAGTTATGTTTTCCCTGCCCACCTTTCGAACCCCAAAAGCACACCCAGATGGGTGTTCTTGGTGTTCGGTTAGTAGCTTAATTGTTAGTTTACACGCCCCCCATAGATATTAATATAGAAATACAATTATGTTTTATGCTATGAGAGTAATGAGACCGGTCAAGACTGGTCCATAACCAGTCAAGACTGTAACTGGTTAAAGACTGGTCTTGTAACCGCAAAAGACCGCCGAGGACCAGTCTATGTTGGTCCGGTCCGGTCTTTTGCATGTTTCAGAATTAGAAAGACCGGTTACGGTTACGGTCTAAGCCTCTCGGGGCCAAAAGACCGGACCGGACCGGACTTTCAAACACTACCTCAAACGAATGAATATACCACAAATTTGGATAACTCCCTACAACCACCATGCAAACGGTGTGGTAGAACGAGGACATTTTATAATTCGTGAAGCATTAATTAAAACATGCAAAGGCAAATTAACAAATTGGCCTTTAAAAGTACCAGAGATCTTATTTGCTGATCAAATCACTGTAAACCGAGTAACTGGCTTTTCCCCATTTCAGTTATTACATGCTACCGATCCGCTTTTGCTGCTGGACTTAGCCAAAGCTACCTTTTTAGTCAAAGGATTTAGATCTGGTATACAAACTGAAGATCTGCTAATTATGAGAGCACGAAAACTTGAAAGACATCCAGACAATGTAGCACGAGCTGCAGAAACATTACAAAAAGCAAGATTTGCATCTAAGGAACAATTCGAAAGAAGATTTATCAAGCGACTGAGTCGGACAAAATATGAACTGGGTGAATTAGTACTAGTATGCAATACGGCTATTGAAATGTTGCATGACCGCAGACACAAACCACGATACCTCGGTCCTTTTGAAGTATTCAAGCGTACTAATGGCGGAAATTATAAACTATGGGAATTGGATGGAGCAATTCTACAATACAAATACGTGGCCTTCCATATTCTACCATACCTAACGCAAGATCATGAGTTCATGCACTACCATTTACAGATAGATGAAGGAGAACAATCTAATGGAGATTCCGAATTTGAATCTGAACCTGAAGATTCCGATCTGGAAAACTGATATAGAAATTCCCACTATCTGTCGCATGTCAAACTCATCAGACAAATATTGACATTAAAAAGACGTTACAAATCCAAACCATTTCCTCATTTTTCGCCTTATGCCCACCTCATGGGCCAGCCTTCAAACTCTTGCCGATATAGCCCTAGAACAGCCGCAAACACTCCAGGACAAAGAGTCTGCTCCCAACCCCACATTAACGATCCAATCTTCTCCATCTACAACTTGAAACCTTCATGCAGCAATACCCCTGCACTTCTGCTCACCCTCGCTCTCAACAACGAGCTTATCCACTTGCCCTTCTGAAACCTGCCCAGCTCTGCGAGTCTGAGCACTGAAATGAAGATTTTCGAACTGGATTGAGTGGTGCTGGAATCACTTAAAAAAGCAACCTCTCAACCATTCTTAACTCAAACAACAGCTCCGCTTTCCGACGTCTCTCTCTCACCTCAAACCAACTTGAATCATCTGATCTCTACTGTCGCAACTTCGATCGCATCCTCTGATACAAAGACGCTGCATGGTAATCCCTCGATTAAAAAAGATTTCCCGTCCATTATCGTTGAACCATCTACCTCTCTGCAACCATCGCCATTCCCTCTACATTCTTTTATCACATATTGTCTGAAATTACTCACTTTCGAAGAACAACTGTCCTATGGCCAATATGCTCCAGCATACTTCAGTCCTGATTCCTGGATGAAGATATGGAACAGCCGGAAGGTTAATCTTGATGACCTTTCTTCCGCCCGGTGCTGCAAACTTCGAAATCTCAACTGCCGCGTTCCACATCCTTCCGATATGAAACGGAATTCACCAGGTACCTCTATCGTGTGGCAATTGACCCAACCAAATGCCACTCCAGCATACGCATTCAATGCGGCACCGTTGTTGACGTTGCCAACCTTAACACTGCACGAGGCAAATATGTCGTTGATACATGCCAGCTTGTACACGATGGACTCTCGTTCTTTCCTGTCCACTACCGCGAATGTGATCAGGGATTCACTTCCGCCGACGATTTTCACCATTATTCTTTCATTCTTGCCATTCTGTCATCATACTCCTCAAACGTGGATTCCCCGTTCCTTCAATTGCCATTGAAAACGAAGCCCGTACTCTCCTTTTATCCATTTGTCATGTGCAAACTCTACATTTCGTCAATTATCTGCTCTCTGACATTGAAGATTTGTCGAGGAAACCATGATGCAACACCAAGAGCCTCCACAGAAATGGATTTTCGTCCACCCTCCAGTCCACATTCTCAAAGGTTGGATGCTTATCTCGACATCACTGATGATGACACACTTTCCGAGAGAGGAAGAAAAACCGCTTATTGGTTTGCGCGTACCTAGCCGCCTTTCAATCTCTAACCACCTATGTCCCATATATTCACCCTAAATCTCTCTTTTCTTCTCCCTTCTTATGTTGGCAATGGGCGGACATCTGAAAATTTTCGATCCCTATACATACAAATGTCTCACTCATGATTATTTGTACCCCAAAATTATGTTGAAATATAATTTTTTGGGAAAAATCTGTCACCTGTCAAATGAAAAGTAAACAAACAAGAACCGTTTAAAATTTACGACCTCACGACATATTTATGCCAACAAACTGGGACGCACTTTTATCCTTGAACTTGCTAAAGTCAAACCTGACTCATGACAATGTGGCGGTCAGTTCGGAAACTCAACTTGACAACGCCCAGACTCTTGCACAGAGTACAGGCTCAACTACCACTGATATCGAAGTATGATCCAACTCCTCTACGTTCCTTAAACAATCGTATTCTCCTTTACCCGTCCCATCCTTCAAGACCCCCTCATACATTGACACACATACTAAATTTCCAACAATCACTGTTTCGCAAGCAGTACAGTGTGGTGGAGGAGACGAACTCTCGAAAAGCTCATCAAATCCAAGTCCTCCATCTAGTGAGACTGATGCTAGCAGTGAATGCTCTGAGTATGAGCTACCGACAGCCTCCGAGCTTTCTATGGAACACAGTGACATCTCTCCTACAACCTTCCCACACAATGAAGAAGCCACGCACTCCCCATTTGCATCCGAAGCCGGTCTTTCCGAAGGCAACTTCCAACCCATCTGGGACAGTCCTATAGTAGACCTCACTGGTCGACTCGTTCTCCGTGACCCCCAAAACCCTACTATGATAGGTCATGTTGAAAATGAAATTGCAGGCATCCCTGTACGCCTCATTCTTGATCACCACCATTGTGCCGATCTCACACCATTTCACTGAGGTACTGTCATCAACTTTCTTGGAATAAGCACCTTTCAGTGCCATTACCTTATTGAAGACTGTCCCCAGGTGTGTAACAACATAGCGTACTTCAAAGTCGTCTGTTATACACAGGATCAACAAAGTTTCCCAGTGTACGATCAAGAAAGACCCGCATTCATCCTCGCAGCTCCGAGTTATCTCGCTCCATTCCCAAACAAATCTTTCACCACCACTTCGCCTACCAGCCAATCCCTATCCAACATTGGATGATGAATGTCATGATGTCTTGCTTGGGATCCGCGAAAGGTGCTGACAATTCCTTGGTTCTATCTGTTCGTGTTTTTAGTCACAAATTCTTCCCTTCTTTCAGCCAAGACATACGATACTTACACTACTGGTCAAACACACATTCCAAAGTCTTGACTTATGTGGCATTTTCAGATTACAATTCTCTACTACCATTTGTGATGTGAGAGTCATAGTATCGGTAATTGGTGAACATTTTATACTACAAATTATATTCTGTTGCTTGAAATGCCCGTGTCTGAAGACACAAGTGCAGAATGAGAAAAATCAACCAAAATTCCAAATAAAGCAATAGTTATTGCCACAAAAACACATATATATATCTACTATCAAACCACACAGCTACTGTACACAAGTTTTACTGTTGTTAGCTTGGAAATTCCTTGTTCTTCTACCACAGACTCTCCATCAGTGTCCATGGAAGCCTCACGAGAAAGACTCACTGAGAACGAACAAGTACGTACATTCGACTAGAACCTATAGCTGAGTTAAAACTTGATATCCAGCTATTGTGTCCTACACCTGAGGGCCATTCTATCCACTACCCTAGGAGTCTTGCTCCCGCTATTCAACCCTACTTCGCTCTGTACACACCCTCACATTTTTCCCTTAAACGGTGGGAGAAGATGTGGAATGAACCAACACTCATTCTCGATCTTTGTGTATCCTCCAATAATCCGACTACTTCCGACCAGAAGTCTCCTGCAACTTCTACCACCTATTTTTACCCAGAAGAAGAGTTCATGGGAATTCCATACCGAGTCAATTTTGACCAAAGCCGATGTGACAAACCTGTCCACGTCAAGACCGGTAATGCTGTCGATATCCTCAGAACCAACACCTTCTATGGTCACTACATTGTTGATTTGTGCCAACTCATTCGTGATGGACAAGCATATCTAGCCGTACACTTCCGCAACTATGATAGACAAGGATTTACATCTACTATCGATCCACGTCATCCATCCTTCATCTTGGAAATTCCACAGTCCTTCTGCCAGACTTCCATGATGCATTCTGCCATGGCCTACTGCGATACCTAGGCCAATCCTCACCAATGCTCAGTTGCTGGAGTTGTTCTTGAAAACCAAATGACAGCCAATTGCCAAACACGAGTCTACTATCAAGGACAATCCATTTTTTACTATCATTCATTTTTTTCTGTCTATTTAAGTGTCTTTTGTGAATTTGCTTTGTTCAAATATACTATACTGTCTATTCAAAAATTATGATTTTTCTTCTTCCATCCCTCCTTTTTATTTACAACATTGCCTTTTTGTTGATGGATGGCGGATGAACACTTTCCATATACGGACACATTTTTTACTATAGCCGCTCGTTTATTATTTGATTTTGATTTTGACTCAAATGCTAAAATATTTGAGTATAAATATATATTGGAATACAGTTCAGACCATCTGACTCAAGTGACTGAGGGCAGTCAAATAATCAGTTCCCTGCGGATGTCACGCATAGACATTGTTTCTATAAAAGATAGAGTCAAACAGTCTGTACCATATTCACAGAATGTCTAATCTAACATTCCTTACCATTGTATATAGTATCTATGTAGGTTCGCATTCACAAAAGAAAAATCCTATATTGCCTAAGCACTCACATATTTCTTTCTGATTTTTTCGGTATTTTCATGAATTTTCTACAATAATTCTTTGCTTTCCTTTGGCATTAACTTGTTCTTATGCTGAATAAACATAGAAAAATAAAGGGAAAATGCAAATACATATTAAAATCACTGGAAAATGGAGAAGAAAGTGAAGGGTCACATATGAGTCACATGACCAACACATGTGCATATTGTGGCTGTGCTCCATTTGGAATGTTCTAGAACCAAATCTCCATTCTATGAAATGTTCTAGAACTAGGCTGAGTAAGCAAATGTATTGGGCTGACTAATCATTCTCTGTTACATGTAATCATGATGACTAATCCCCAAGCAAGTCTCTGGGAAAGACCAACTTCTGAACAACCCAAAAAGGGAAGACTCTGCCAAAGTGCTGCAGAACCTGTAGTTTTCTCCCCAGCACAAAACCCTGCTTTGTAATCCATCTTGTGTACTTACTAAAAGACAATGACAAATCATCATGCTTGCTTACTAAGCCTGAGGGAAAGCGATACCATAAAAGGAAATTCTTCGGGAATGATTACCAATCCTTCAGGAAAGCACTACCAAATGTAGTTATGCCAAGACTAAGCTGAGTAATCACTTCCATAGAAGGAAACCCCAAAGAATGGAGAGAATGCCGAGCCAAACTTTCTGTTTAGTATAAATAGCCTGCAAGTTGCCAGCCAAATCAAGTTTTTACTTCCATTCTAACTTCATCCCATTTCAGGACCAGGTCCTGAAACCTTCTGAGCACCTGACTGCTCCAATCACATGAGTGACAGCATGAGACTGTCTTAGATAATCCGATATTACCTCAGCTAACCTTTTTAGGAACACTTCCTTATAAAGAAAATAATAAGTTATCTATACGCGCAGATAACATTTTCCTTATATCTCAGTAACTAACACCAAGCCTACCATGTGCTTCGAGACATAAGAACTACAAACACAAAGCTATACAAACACAGACTAAACAAGACCAAGCAACCAGCATTGCTTGCCAAATAAACAGATCAACAGACGTACGCCTTTTATTTTCTTTTAATTAATACTAACCTCTATCAATATATATATATTATATCTGACCACACCCTTGACTACTAACTTCTTCTCTTACATAACCACTTCCTATATACACTTGTCCTTGAGATAAGCTTGTATATATCTTTGGTCTACTAACTTGCATATACTTAAGGAATTATATCTATTATTAGATATTTCTTAGGTCAACCCAAGTCACACTTACATAAGAAACTTAGACCTATCTAGGAAGACTTTATGCAATATACTGTCATAGTATACCTCCCAACGAACAACTGGAATAGCCCGACTAACGTTACATCCAGCGAAACCCAGGAGAAAACATTTTCTCGACGAGACTGCGTCCCGCCCAACCGCAGTAGCCCTTACAGTAGGAAAGGATCCCCCTAGAGAGCTGACTTTTGAAACACAGTATACATCATAGGTCGCTTTGGCTTCCCATCGGACTCCTCTGCCTCTGAAAATGCTCCATCCGAAAATCCCCTCTCCCACTCCGCGTCTGACTACCAGTCCCCTCCCATGTCGCCCTCTGAAATGATCGACAACCGACCGGTCCACATGGACTGTGTCGTCACCATCGAAGCCACCATGGATGAGATGAAGAGTCAGCACGAAGCCACCCACCAGTTGCTGCAAGACCTCCTCACTAGGCTCGGCCCCGTACCAGCCCAAAACGTGCAGAACCCTCTTCCAACACCTCCTGCCCACCGTTCCCCTACGCCATCTATACCCGCCTCTCCCGCTGGCCAAAAGAAGCTCGCACTCAAACCTTCCTTCCCTCCCGAATTCAGTGGAGACCAAGCCACCGGAAAGGCCTTCTTGACTTCCTGCCGAACTTACATCTGCCTCTGTCCCGAAGCATTCAAAGACGATCTGACTAAGATTGTCTGGGCCATGTCTTATATGAAGACTGGACACGCCGGCCGCTGGGCGACCCATGAATTTGAACAAGAAGCAAAGACCGGCAGCTTCCGCCTCATCGACTGGCTGGATTTTGAGGATGAATTCTGAAAGGACTTTATGCCGCTGGATTCGGAAGCCGCTGCCATTAACGTCCTGGAGACAACCGCCTACTTTCAAGGCAAGCGGACAGTCGACGACTACCTCGACCAGTTTCAGGATCTTATTTACGATTCCAGATACACCGACCCGAAAACCGTTGTAGTCAAATTCTGCCGAGGCCTCGACCGTTGAATCTGAACAGCCCTTGTGGGAATGGCATTCGGAAGGCCCTTGGATACAGACCCAGAAGGCTGGTTCCGCCTTGCAGTCTGGATGGATCAGAACCATGCAGCAGATGAGGCTTTCCATGTCTCTCACCGACAACCCTAGATCCCGACTCCCGCTGCGAACCGCCCTCTAGCAATATCCCGACCCGTCCCAGCTGCACCTGCCCCACGCTTCGCCCACTCCAACCTGTCTCCGGGTAACCCCGTCCCAATGGACATAGACGCGGCACGGAAGACCAAGGCCACTCCCGACACTTGCCAGTGCTGCAGAAAGACCGGACATTGGGTGAAGGAATGCGACCTCCATTTCGATGTCCAATACATGGACACGGATGAGATAGAAAGGGAATTGGAGAATAAGTTTGCCGCCAAAGATGTGGCATCCACGGAATCCAGTACTTTACTGTGCCCCACTGGTTCCAGGCGGAACCAGTCGGAACCAGGTGGTTCCAAGCAGAACTGAATAATTCCAGGTGGATTCCAGGTGGATCCAGGTGGAAAGCAGATTCCAACTGGTTCCAGGTGGATTCCAGAGGGATCCAGGTGGAACCTGAGAATAAATTCAAACAAAAATAGTTTCAAAAAAACATAATATTGTTCTATCTACTACATCTAGTATACTGGAAAAGGACCCCATCTCACCAAAACAGGAGATGGGGGATTGGGACACAAAAGCAGGGGTGGGGGGTTGGAAAAACCCTCCATGGCATGGAAATGCAGGACAGAGGGTTAGACTAAGCCCTCCCATCCCGCATTTTGCTGACAGAGGGCCAAATAGCCCATTGTAATGTCGAAACACGGAACGGGGGGCTTCTGCTAGGCATAGAAGCCCTCCATTTCGTGTCTTGACGCAACAGAGGGGCGGGGTAGGTCTGAAAGCCCACCATCACGTCGAAAGATGCGACAGAGGGGCGGGGGTGGTCTAAAAGCCCACCTTCGCATCGAAAGACAAGACGGAGGGCTTCTGCTGGGCACAGAAGCCCTCCATTTCGCGTTTCAACACGATGGAGGGGTGGGGTGGGTCTAAAAGCCCACCATCACGTTGAAACACGACAGCCCAGCAGAAGCCCTCCATTTCACGTTTCAACGCGATGGAGGGGTGGGGTGGGTCTAAAAGACCACCGTCGCGTCGAAAGACGAGACGGGCTTCTGCTGGGCACAGAAGCCCTCCATTTTGCATTTCAACACGATAGAGGGGTGGGGTGAGTGGAAATGCCCATTGTCACATCGATTGGGGGGCGAGGGTGGTCAAAACTGCCCCATCGTGTCGAAATGCGAGATGGAGCAATGGGAGGCTGCCAAACAGGAAAAACACGCTGTGTATGGCGCGTTTTTCCTGTTCGGCACGTGCATGTTACAATACCTCGTAACAATGACGTAGTTTCGATAGACAATCTAATACTTGCGTAAGGCTTGCGCAACCGGAAACTATCTTCGGGAGTTTCTGACGACGGCTGTAGAGTTTCTCTTGAACTCTCG
>Ga0307508_10005259_pt1 | contig 12354 bp, 20 predicted proteins | sample 9_EM_MG_FD_203089 | JGI IMG/M metagenome (GOLD analysis project Ga0307508, IMG submission 203089) | Populus trichocarpa ectomycorrhiza microbial communities from riparian zone in the Pacific Northwest, United States - 9_EM | ecosystem: Host-associated > Plants > Roots > Unclassified | place... | reverse complement strand
AGGAGTAGGGGGTGTGTTTTCCTTTGTTCTTTTCTTTTCTCGCTTTCTGGGAGGGCCGGGCGGAGGGCACAAGGGGAGCTTGCACTGTGCCGCCTTGCGCGGTCTGCGGCCAGGAAACGGATTGTACCATCGTCATGATCTAGATAGGTCGCACACGAGTAATGATAAAACAAAAAAAAAAAAAAAAAGCAGTGGTGGCACGTTGCAAGCTCCCCTTTGCCCTCCGCCCAAGCCTGTCCCAAGAGGAAGCGAGACGCACAAAAAAGGAAAGGAAATGGAAAAACAAAAGAAAGGAGGGAAGAGACAAATGAAACTGCCTAGCCCTCTCCTGCGGACGCCATGAAGTCAGGCGTGGGAAGGAACAGTGGTAGCTCCCCATCGCCCGGCTCCCCGGCCCCCACTCCCTGCTCCTCCAAGAACTCCCGCAGCTCCGCCTCCGGCACCTCGCTCACTGCCGCGTCCTCCTCGGCAGGCACCCGCATTCCCACATCTGTGGTGGAGAGGAAGTCCAATACTGCCCGCCCGCACCTCTCATCCGCCAGGAGGTTCCGGATCTTCCACCGGTCCTTCCCCCTCCCAGTCTCCTTCCGCACCTCCGCCCACAGGATCTTCTGCTGGGCCTTCCACTCCGGACACACCTTGAAGAGGTGCTCCCGAGTCTGGTTCGGGTACCGGCACCACCAACACTGTGGGGTGGGCCGATTCTTTGTCCAGTTGAGGTGCATACTGCCCAGACAGGCAGTGCCCCGTCTTGATCTGGTAGAACCGCGAGGCTAGCCTCTTGGTGCTCCCAGCCACCGTGCCGTCCGGCCTCTGACTTCTCGGCATCTGGTACTTCGTCTTGGAGGTCCGGCCTCCAGCCCACTGGCGCGCCTCCGCCCACTTCTTCTCCGAGATCTCCCGCTTGAGATTTGCGAGGGATCGTGGGAGTGACATCGCCCGTACTTCCGCCCGGTCAGAGTAGTTCAGCAATTCCACACCGCGGGTGTCTAGCTCCTCCGCAGCAATCTTTGCCCACTCGTCGGCCTTCTCGTTGCCGGCGATTCCCTTGTGTGCTGGGCCATCGGATTTCGATGATGATAGCCGGCCTGGCCGGCGCAACGCGGCAATGTGCTTCCGCGCCTGGAGGGCGTACTGCTGCCCAGGACCGGGTTCGTCCGATGCCATCCCTGATAGCTGCTTGCGCGTCCGTGAAGACCGTGACCCGTTCCGGGGCCATGTTTCTTCTCGAAGCCAATCCCAGTGCGCGTGCAAGAGCGGCCCACTCCGTGTCGTATGCCTCCTGGTTGTATCCCATGTGGGTTTTGATGCCCGCCCAGGATACCCCCTTCTTCCAGACCGCCGCGTAGCCGGCGGCTCCGTCCTCCATTCGCGACCCGTCCGTGAACATGGTAAGTCCCGGCCGAGCCTTCTCCGCTTCCGCCTTCGCTTCCTCTTCCTCTTCCTGCAGCAGCGCCGCGTCGAGTCTCAGGTTCCTCCAACAGCACCGTCCTCTCCGTTCGTCCGGCATAGGCAAGGGCATTCGTGAGTCGCCGGCCTAACTCTGTCGGCGCCCCCACAATCTCCCGTACCTGGTCTCCCTGTGGCAGGCTTAGCAGCCGTAGTCCGAACCGCCGCTGCCTGTTCTCCAGCTGCGTCGTCGCTGCCCTGAGGCCAGGCTCCATCGAGAGAGCTCCCAGATCGGTTGTCCGGATCCGTTGTCGCCCGCGCTTCCTGGTTGACCAGCAGCTGAAGTTCATCCGCCCGGCCGGTGGTGCCCGCGACATGGTCACCTTTCCACCACAGTTCCGCTCCAAACATGGCGACTGACTGAATGCATACCGTCATTACTTCCTGCAGTTGGCCGGCGAGAGCCCCATCCGCCCTGTGAGCTGGCGGAGTCTTGCCGCCTTCTTGCCGTCCCCCATCCGGATGGCGTGATTGTCCTTGAGCATGAGCTGGGAGTCCAGCCACACCCCCAGCCACCGCGTTGCCTGAGTGTTTTGTAGCGGGGATCGTTGACACCGCTGCACGGTGCGGCGTGGTACGGACACGAGGCGCTGGATTAGTTGATCAAAGATTGTTATATGATAGCGTGATGAGCTCGCCGTGCAACACCATCACAAGATCTTTACCGCCGTCGCAATTTCCAGCACTGGACTAAATACAAAAAATGAGTGATCGTTAGTGAACAATTTGCAGAATGGAACACATCGTGCGCCCCCCCTTCCTCTCCCATTACCATGGAATTGGCGCCCCTCCAGCATCGATCACCGCTTGCAACCTAGCAGGCATGGTATCCACCAGTCTATCCAATCCTCTGTATATCCTCCAAATTAATTGACAACATTGTTTTCAACGTCTCAACGGATAACAAAGGCTTCGAGGTGGGCTTACCCTGCGGCGTCGATGATTGGGGGTTTGCTAGATCGTTTTCGATTCGAATGATGCGGTATAAATGGGAACGCTGATGAATTGTCAAGGCCGTGCATTTAATCTTGAGCTCTTTCGCTATTTCCCTCTAGCTCCAGCCTGCTTTCTCGCTCCAGCCTGACAATCTGCATTCGCTCATCCCCAGTCGTCTCTCTGTGGCTAACACCTTCGGATACCGTGTCACAGACTCCTTTTTCCTTCGTGCTTTGGCGCAGGGACAGACTTTGTATAATGACCGAATATTTAAACAGAATTTTCCCAAACATTGGTGGATGGCGACAAGAGAGTGGGTAGGCGCGGAGCCGGACCAAGTCGAACACTCTTTCGCTGATCCGGGTTTTCCCCATGCAGGGCCTTTCAATGGCTGCCTCGGGCCTTCCCAGCCGTATTGGTCTTTACTGCACATCTCAGGTCCTTACTGATACCGCTGCCTCAAGCCTTCGTGGCCGTATTGGACTCTACCGCGTATCTCCGCATCCCCGGTCACTACATAGTCGTCCGAACTCTCCCGGCGGGTCATGGCTCTCTCGTCACCGAAACCTATCCATCTGATCCCATGATAGACCCCACCGTAACGTCAATGTGTGACAACTTCCAAGGGTAGCCCCACACATGCGGGTCCATCCATTTCCCAATACGTCAATTGGTGTGGCAATGGGTAGTCAATTCCGGTATCTATTTGCATACATACATCATAACTAGCACGGGATATAGAAAAAAAGTACGTACTGCTGAACGGGTCTGGGCGCTAGCTGTCACTTGCTAAAGGCGCTGCGCAGACGGGGATGCTGGCGCTCTGCTCCGTAGCACGCAAGTAATTGCTTCTTCTCAATGCTGCACCGCTCACACGGACGGGACTCGCATCCTACATACATACACACTAGTAGTTAGTCGCAGCCGTCCTGCCCGGTCAGCCGGCTGAATTCCAGCACTTTGTCGTCGGTCAGCTCGCACAACAGCCGCGCCGCGTCGCAATCGTTCTTCATTGTTGCCTCCCTCGTGGTGCCGTTCAGGACCGCCACGCCGCCGCCGTTGTCCCAGCCGCGCCCCAGGGAGAGAACTAAGAGCTGGAGCGCCTCCTCGCGCCTGCGGCTGTCGCCGAGTACTCTGTCGGCAACCTAGCGGACGACGCCACAGCTCAGCAGATCTGGATTCTCCGTGAGCGTCCAGAAGCTCTGCCAGACCATTCCCTTCTCCCTGCAGAACCGTCGCACGTTGACGTCCCACTTGTTTCCGGGGTACAAGCGGTTCTGGACGATCGCCGGCTTGACGCTGCACTCGTCCTAGTGCCGCTCGAGCTCGTGCAGCGTCATGTTTGAGATGCCGATGTGCCGGATCTTGCCGCTCGCAACGAACTATTCGAGGGCGCCATAGGCCTCGAGCGTGTCCGAATGCCGCTCCAGCGGCGAGTGCAGCAGCACCGAGTCGAGGTACCTCGTGTCGAGGTGTGAGAGACGCGCAGACCATCCCTCGGATGGACCCTGCCGGATCGTACGGACAGTTGCCCAGATACTACCCCGCGGGCGGTGTGAATCTGGTCTGGACGAATACGGACTCACGCAGCGTGTGGTGGTCTCCCACGCTTGTCGCGAAGTATCGCCTCAGCCCATCGCCGACGAGGTCCTCGCGGTAGTGCTTCGGCTGGCAGGCCGTGTCGATACCTGTCGTCCTGTCAATTGCAGCCCCACACCAGTAGGTGAGGAGACGGTTCATCCACCTTTGAACCCGGCTCTGAGCGCGGTCGTGACCAGATTTGCAGTGGCGCCCTTTTTCCAGGCGGTCCGTACCATTCCTTGCTGGTGACAGTTGGGATCTAAATTTCGCAATATGCTGGCATAAGCGGATGTGTCCGCGAGCTGGGGAGCGTCAAGACGTGTACCGCCGCAGCGGATTGTGTTTCTGTAGAGAACATTTTGCTGGCGGTGGTGATGGTGAGGAGGCTGCGGTAGCGATGCATTTGGCGGGGGGGAGGGACATCAATTTTATTTCGCATCTATAAACCTGTACAAGACTACGGCGAACACCAACAACGACACCAACCCTTATCCGTCCGCGAGTCTTGCTATGCGGCTCTCCCTTTGGCCGTACTGTCCCTCTCACCACCCACACTTCTACTCCAAATTGCCACCATCTCTCGCTCCCTCTACCAATCTCACTTCCCTCTCCAGCACCTTGTCATCCTGCTCCACAGACCCATCGCTTCCTTCCTCCCATTCCTCTTCTCTGGCCTTTCGGCCTACATTGGTTGTCTCCAGGAATGTGAGTATTGCATCGGTGCAACGTTCATCTGCGAAAAGATCGGCAATTCGGAACCGATCGCGTCCAAGCTTTGTTTGTACTCTGACTTCCTTCCAAAGCACTTTTTGCTGTCGGCACCATGCAGTGCAAACCTTGAACAGATGTTCCCGTGTTTGTGTGGCTCCTGATTGGTGACACCACCAACACGTATCATCTTCTCGGCTTTTAATCCATTTCAGGTACATACCAGTCAGTGCATGTCCGGTCTTCAGCTGGTAGTACCGGGATGCTGTATTCTTCTTTGACTTTGCTGGTGCTGGATCGGGTCGGTTCTTGCGCCACCGACGGCACTTCACATTGTAACTCGGATTCTTATCCGGGAATACGCCCAGTCCTTTGCTTCCTCCCACTTCTTCTCTTCCACCTGTCTAGATAGGTGTGCTAAGGAGGTATGTGGCATACGTCTTGGCCGGTTATCATTGGTGAGCCATTCGACACCATGCTCGTGTGGTTGATCTGCTGCGACTTTTGCCCATTCATCTGCTTTCTCATTACCTGTGATTCCCTCGTGGGCAGGACACCATCGAATTTCCATTGGACAGTCGATCTCTGCCAGTATGCATCTTGCCTGCAGTGCGAAGATCTGGCCAGGGCCAACCTCCAAAGTCTGCATCCGTCGAATCGCTGCCTGTGCATCTGTAAAGATTGTTATTTTCGAAATCCGTTGTTGCTTTCGAAAATCTCGACCGATCCGCAGAGCTCGAACGATAGCCGCACACTCTGCATCATACGCTTCCTGGCTCGATCCCAAGTGGACTCGCTGTCCTTTCCATGCTCCTCCAATCTTCTTCCAAACAACAGCATATCCACATGCACCATCTTCAGTACGTGACCCATCTGTCCATAGAGTCAATCCTTCTCTGACTACCTCGGCTTCTTCCTTTGCCAACCTTTGTTCATTCACTGTAACTTGGGCCTGAAGCGTTTCCCCCTCACATACCCCAGTACGCTCTCGGTCACCAGCTCCATCTGGCCCGCATTCGGCGGGTCGGAGGGGTAGGTTGGGATGGTGTAGCGAAGCGGTGCTAGCCGCCAATGATGCAACCGCGCATATTTGTACTGCACACTGCAATCGCGTCAGTCCCGCATCCCGCCCACCCGTGGCCGCTGTGCTCTGGCCCTGCCGCGACAGCCGCCACGCGCCGGTGGAGCGGGCCCAGTCGCGCGTCTGCGTGAGCAGGCCGGCGATGGTGGTGCGCGTAAGCAGGGCGTTCGGCTCGCCGCTGGCGACGACCACGAAGCCGCGCGACGCGATCTCGGTCAGGAACGCCTCAAAAATACTGCGTCGGCGTATGGCTGAGTACTGCCCGCTGCCGCTGGAGTACTGCGCCCCAGCCGCGGAGAAGAGAAGGGGGAGGCTGGCGAGGGCGGTCGTGAGTTGCGTGTTTAATTTGCAGGGTAGCGTCATTGCTCGTTGATGTCCGGCATTGCTGGGCCTGCTCTCAGCCGACGGAGGCCGCCATCGCCGCCGAACGCGGCCAGAGAAAACGACCACCTTCTCGTCGAGGGGCTGAGGTACGTAGTTAGGTATAATGGCAAACCCCCCCCGATGGGTAGATTGATGGGTGGATTCGTATCTAAGTACGTATCCAGAGCGGAGAATCCAGATTGACTACATTTGCCATCCATCCGTCCGTCCCCTTGGTAAGCATCGAGATGGGAGGTACCGATACCTTTTTGTTTTTGTTTTTGTTTAATCGAACTCGCATTCAGCCTATCGAGACTATGGCGGGAGGCACCGATACTCTGACCTGGATACATTCACGTCGTTAGATGCGGCCAATCGGAAGAAAAGGCTGTCTCCGACCATCGAGTCTTCGGAGAGCGGCCAGGCCTGGAGATGCCTGACATCTATCCAACCATCACGACGCGTGGATGTCTGTATCTCAAGGGAAACCCCCGAGAAGAGGAGAAACGGAAGGAGAGGCCAAACGGTGATGAATTAAAGCAGCCTTTCCGAACCGCTCGCTCGAGAGCGACGTCCGCACTCCCGCCTGGCGTCAGGATGTCTATCCATTATGTCTACACGACATGCAACCGCAACGGCGGACGAACGGCCCCGGAACACGACGTCTCATCGCCGCAGATACATCATAGCTCACCTGTTCTCTCACCAGCCTCTGCACTTCGGTCTGTGTGTGCGGCCGTTGATTTTATCCAGCGGAGACTGATGGCATGCCGCATAGCTGGGCGAGCTTAGTCAAAGCGTGCGCCTCTCCCTCCGCACTGCTGCTGCTGTCAAGTGCTGGCAGATAGATATACTGACGGGTGCAGTCGGCCAGTACATAACTAGCGGCGGAAGCGCAGACGTCGCCGTTGGTGTCTGTGCCTACGACGCCCATCCTGCCCGCCGTTCCTTCCCTTCGACTTCTGGAAGGTCGGACCTGACTTGGAGACACCCGGTTGCAATTACACATAACACGGCGGCGCGCAGGAAACCGCAGGAAGACCGACCACCTCGCGTTGATGGGCACCGTCCTCGCCGTCGAGCTCTCCATCCCAGACGACTGCACGGGTTGGCCGTATGCGTTGCTGCGTGTTCGCGCCTCCGGTCGTGCATCCGCACACATACATGGCCAGCACTCCTCGATGACGGCGACGACGGAGACAGAGACGGCTGGAGGCGGCCGGAACGGGGAACCAGGCTGACGCCTTGCAAGATAGAGAGCAGGCAGCGTGAAAGGCAACGTGAGAGTGACGGGACGAGACAGCCACGGTCGTCGTCACGGCTGGGTTGACGATTTCCTTCGGGCTCTGGCGCTCTCTCGATCCAACACCCGGACGCCGCCATGCACGCCTGAGCCGTCGCGACTGCGAAAACTGCCACTGCCACTGCAAGGGGGTCGCCATCGATCACTCGGCCGGTTCGATTCGCGGTGGGCGGTCGAGCGGACACACATGACTCCCCCCCATCCACTCCCCCTTCGCTCGCGTCAGGGCGCAGGTTCTGGTCTTGCGCCGGCACTCGCGCGTGCCAGTCGACAGTCGACCGTCGTCCGGCGAATCGCACGTTCGCATCGCCCATCTCGACCGTGCAACAGTGCGCCGGGGCGCCAGGGCACGTATGATATGTATTATACGCACCAAGCTTCCGCGCAACGGGTGGGCGGCCAGTGCCGTGATTCGCCAATCCGTGCCCCTGCCTCCGTGGCCCTGGCTCCTCATCTGCGGAGAAGAGCCATCAGCACTGACCAGTGGCCAGGCCCCCGCCCGGCTACTCTCGGAGCCAAAAATAAACAGTCTCCATCATGCCGTCGATTGCATCCCTCCAAGTGCCCGGCGGAAACCCACATGTATAGTACACACCCACACACAACGATCAGCGCGCAGTCGCCGGCCATGAGCGAGACAGTGCCACAGACGCAAGTCGAACTCAACACCTGCCGTGCTCTCCGCCAGTTCTCCCAGATCGCACTGCTGCCTCAGCCCTGTCGAATCCGGGTCGGCGACTATACCGTCGGACGCGCGAGGGATACAGCTGTGCTTCGGTCCTTCGAAGATGGCGGTAGGTGCCCGTCAAGCGGTTGTGGCAGCGATCGCTACGCACTTGGTACACATCTCCCGGCCGTGACTTTTGTCACTCCACATCGAGTACATACAGGTGCACTGCGGACCCGCAACGGTACGTGCAAAGTGGGCTGCTCGGAAAGCGGCTACATATGTACGAGAAAAGTCGGCTGATGGTGGATCCGGGGTATATAGATTGCTAGCATCCAACGACCAGGTTTCTCCTGTGTACTGTACCACTCACCCCACACTCTATTTTTGGATGCGTACGTACCGACGGATTGACCTGCACCCGTACCGATCTCAGCTCACGTGCTCTGTTCTGCGGAGCGTGGAAACACTTCGTGGAATGTGATATGGGGGCCGTGGACACTAGAGGCTGGACACTGGAGGCTTTTTCTTTGGTTTATCTCTACTAGAAAATGGACTCCAGAAGGAGTGAAGTGCTCCACTCATATCATCGTGTACCTCTGCGGTTCAGCTTTCAGCCGGCTAAAACTACAGCTAACCTCTTTGTATTCCAAGTCGGCGGGCAGCGAGGCGTCGGCTGCCAACGTTCTTCAGTTCTCGACGCACGGTGGCGTGCTGTGCCGACTTGCACTAGCTATCCGATTCCCTGTTTCCACAGCCAGGGAGGGGAGAGGAACACGAGGATTTGGTTTATACAACCGGCCATGCCGCGAAAACATGCTCACGATCGGGGTAGAGGTGGTACCCGTCACCGCACTGTTGACTCACTTCCGCGTCCTTCCGGGTGAATCCATCGGCAGCATATACATCGTACATGCCCAGCCAGAGCGACGGAGCGAACACGAGCTGGACTTGGGGAGTGAAGACGGGAAACAGCATGCATGCCCGCCTGCCTGCCGGACCACCGAGGACCGCTGTGCGACGGCTGGTGGAAGAGCAACGTTACCCTTTTTCGTAGCGGGTTTGCGGTATGGCAGGGCAGAAGTGGGGGGGGGGGGGGGGGGAGATAGACGGTATCACGAGCTCTCCCAGCACAAACCCCCGTGTATAAAAGCCCGGCCATTTCCCGCTCCAGCAGCTTCTCCGGCGCCAGCACTAGATCCAGACCCAGCAGCAGCTCCAGCTCCAGCTCCAGATCCACCCTTCATCCATCCATCCATCTCCATCCATCCATTCATCCATCCATCCATCCAGAATGCAGTTCACTACCTTCCTCACCTTTCTCGTCCTCGCCGTCACCGGCGCGTTGGCGGCGCCGCTGCGCATGTGCGGAACCCAGCCATACTACATCGACCAAGTACCTCCCCGCCTTCCTCCCCCCCAGTCTCGCCTGCACCCCCAGCTAATGCGCGGTCTCAGTACACCTGCTACCCGCAGAACAACAACCTGCTGTGCCCGATCCTGGGCGGCAGGATCTACCAGCCGTGCGGCGTCGCCTGCTTCGACCCGTCGAACTACACCTGCATCGGTGGCGAGCTCAGGCCCGTTGGCGTCTGCAATGGCCAGGTTTTCGACAAGAACTCGGTACGTTTCTCATCCTTCCGCGGAGCATCGGCTCTCGCCGGCTGACGGACCCAAAAACAGTACGTCTGTGTCAACGACTTCCTCTGCCCCATCAACTTCCCGAACGTCTGCGGAACCGCCTGCTACAGCCTCAGCCAGTACAGGTGCGAGAACGGCAAGCTGGTCCATCAGTAGGCTGTTGAGAACAGCGTAGCGGACGCAGCCAAGGAGTGAGGGGACGCAAGGAGTGGGCGTCTGCGGCTGACCCGTCGTCGTGTTGGTCTGTCTGTCGTTGTTGTCGCCGTGAGGGTGCTCTGGGAGGTGCTTGGTTTTTCGTTCTACAGTTTTAGTTAGCATAATGGAGACAGAAATGCATTGGCCATGCAAACTGCGAGGGTCTAGCTGCTCATAGGGGGCGGTTTGGTGCTGGTCGGTTTCACATGTATCACTCGCCGTCCACCCGGTCAGAGTACGGGCGAAAGGCCAGTCTCAAGTTCGTTGTGGATGTTTCCCCAGAATCCATGCTTGCTTTCACGGCGTTCGCTACGTAAGGCATCTATCTGCTCCCCGCTCCCGCCCTCCATGCCAGGCCCTGCCGCACCCGCGTGCGCGCCGTCTCCAGCGAACCCCCGGGATACACAAGCGCCATCTCGTCGACGACCTTCCACGCCCTGTCGTCGCCCTTGTTCGCGCAGCCCACGGCGAGGAGCTCGTACGCGCGTCTGCTCAGCCGCCACCGCTTGAGCTTCATCCCCTCGAGCCAGGTCCACACGTCCTCGTCCCACGGATTGTCCTCGGCGCTGCAGCCCGCCACACAGACGCGCACCATAGTGTCGTAGGACTCCTGGTCCGGCGCTGTCTGCATCCCGCGCATCTCCGAGAGCGTGTACAGCGCCAGCTCCTTGTCACCCGAGACGGCGCAGCCCGCCAGCAGCACGTTGAACGTGTGCGTCGTCGGCGCGTCCGCCGTCAGACTGGCGATCGCGGAGTACGTGTTGAACGCGGCGTCGAGCTCGCCGAGCGCCACGTACGACGCGATCACAGCCTCTACAGCGGCGAGGTCCGCACCGCCGTTGAGCGCCGCCAGCAGCTCGGCAGCCTCGTCGACGGCCTCCTTCGACCGCGAGAGGTGCGCGACCAGTGGCCGCGCGGTATGTGCGGTCGGCGGGACCCCGAGTGCGCGCATGTGCGCGAGGATCGAGAAGCACCGTGCCGTGTCCGTCGTGGCTGTGGTCTCGAGGAGCGAGGCGTAGTGGTGCTCGCTGCAGCGGAAGCCTTCTTCGCCGATGACGCGCAGGACGTCGGCGGCCAGGGCGGCGTCGGCGTGGCGGGCGGCGCAGTTGAGGACGAGGTCGCACTCGCCGAGCGACGGCGTGAACATTCGGGAAGGCACTTCGTGCACGAGAGCTTTGTACCAGACGTAGCGAGTCACCTCGACCTGTCCCCGGTTAGCCTCCGCGTCGGTCTTGGTCGGGGAAGGGGGGAAGAGGGAAGGGGAAAGAGGGAAGAGGGGGAAGAGGGGGAGGGGGAGGGGGGGGCGTGCATTCATCTCCTTCGCCGCCTTCACGAGGAGCTCCCACCACATCCTGCTCCTGCCCTCGGGCTTCATGACGCCCTCCCACACCAGGCCGCCGACCGCGCCCTCGATCCTCCTCAGCACTCTGAGCGCCTCCTGCACCTCGCCGAGCGCGACCAGCCTCTTGACCAAGCCCTTGTACACCCACCGGCCGACCTCGCGCCCGCGCTCCTCGCGCTCGACCACCATCTCGAGCGCCATCTCGATCTGGCAGTCCTTGAGGTAGCCGAGGACGACCCAGCCCCAGGCCTGCTCGCCGACCTCGAACCAGCGGCTCTCCATCTCCTCGAGGACCTGCGCCCGGCGGACGTAGTCGGTGCTGCGTGCCAGCAGCCGCAGCAGCGCCGTGTACACCTGCGCGTTCGGCGCGATGCCGCGCGCCTTCATGTCCTCGAGCAGCGAGAACGCCGTCGCTTGCAGCGAGACGCCGTGGCCGCCGACGACGCACGCGCCAATCAGGATCTCGTACAGCCGCAGCGACGGCTCCAGCACACCCGCCGAGACGAAGCCCGAGGCTTTAGCGAACACTTCAGGCGACCGCCGCGACGCGAGACTCAAGATCTGGTCGAGCGGGGGCGGCGCTTTGGGCGACGTCTGCTGCTGCTGCTGCTGCTGCTGCTGGGGATTCGGCCAGCGCGGAGGTGCTGCATTGGAATGGCCTGCGATAGGTGTGGTGGGAACGGCTGCGGCTGGGGAGGATGCATTGCGTGAGGAACCGAGCAGCCTTCGTGCGAGGATGCTATCGTTTAGTCGGGGGCACAGGCAGCGTCGCAGACCATCTGCTCGGATGAGTATTCGTGGTGGGGGCAGCATGGGGATGTGGCAGGCACGGTTCCATGTGTGCATTGCCGGGAGGTTGCTTTTGCGGGGCTAGACTGCATGGGCCGAGCTGCGGGACGGGGGCTTGGCGAATCACGAGGGCGTGCCATCAGGCGTCACTCAGGCCAATAGTATGTAAGAAGTGTCAATGGGAGTGATGTGGAGATGTGATGGTTGTCTTCATGTGACGGTGACGCCACTGCCTATATCTATAGCAGTGGTCACGAGGACAGACTAAGCATACACTACAACACTTCCCCCCCTTTCTG
>Ga0307508_10005258_pt1 | contig 12355 bp, 16 predicted proteins | sample 9_EM_MG_FD_203089 | JGI IMG/M metagenome (GOLD analysis project Ga0307508, IMG submission 203089) | Populus trichocarpa ectomycorrhiza microbial communities from riparian zone in the Pacific Northwest, United States - 9_EM | ecosystem: Host-associated > Plants > Roots > Unclassified | place... | reverse complement strand
GCATGATCTCCCGGCTGCCCAGCACCCGCAGCAGCACCGACTCGTCGATCACCGCCCACAGCTGCGGGGCGTCCGCGCGCAGCAGCAACTCCGCACGCCGCGTGCGCAGTTCCACCCGGCGCCCCACCTCGGCGGCGGCCGCCGTCGGCAGACCGCGCTCGACCACCGCCCGGGTGTAGTCCGGGGTCTGGAGCAGGCCGGGGACGTACTGGATCTCGAAGGTACGGATGGCGGCGGCCGCCTCCTGGAGCCCGACCAGACGGTCGAACCACTCGGGCATCAGCCGCTTGTCGTACCGCTGCCACCAGCCCGGCTCACCGGCCCGCTGCAACAGCTTCACCAGTACCGAGGCCTCGTACTCCTCGGTGCCGTACAGGCCCAGCAGGGCACGCACATCGTTCTCCGTCGGGGGCCTGCGGCCCTTGCCCGACTCGATGCGCGACAGCTTCGCGGGGCTGAACCCGAGGGCGCGCGCCGCCTGGTCCTGGGCGAGCCCGGCATCCTCGCGGAAGCCCGCCAACTGGACCCCGACCAGCATCTTCAGCAAGGTGGGAGCCGGTTCGGCCCGGTCCAGATACGGTTCCAGACGGGAGATGCGGTGGGACGCGGCAGACATCCTGACTCCCAGTAAACCGGCACAGAGACGACTCACACTATCGCACTGAGAGTGCCCGCACCGCACCTATCCGTAGAACCCTGTGGAGGCACGGGAGTTGGGCCAGTCTCGCCCCAGGTCCCCCGAGGTCCTCACAGGAGGTGGTCGAACTCGCCCTCCTTGGCACCGGCGACGAACGCCGCCACCTCGGCCGGCGTGTAGACCAGCGCGGGACCGTCGGGATCACGGGAGTTGCGCATCGCGATGTCCCCGTCGACCAGCGGGGCGACCTCGACGCAGTTGCCCTCGGCGTTGCTGTGACGGCTCTTGAGCCAGCGGGCGTCCAGGGAACTGGCCCGCACTCCGTTCTGCACTGGTGGCACTGCAGTCTCCTTGCTGTTCACGTTCCTCGCCGGGCGCCTGTGCCCGGCAGCCCGAGCAGGACGGGACGAAATTTCCGCAAACTCTGTCGCCCCGCCCGCCTTTCGCGCAATTTCTCGTGCAATTGCACGCGGGCGCCTTCAGCGTGGATAATAGCTCCGGCGTCAACCCCTCCGGTTGCGCCCCTGTCTTGACGTCGCATCAGGGAGATGCCGTGTCGTCACCTGCGAACCAAGCACTCCGGCTGCCGGGCCAGGCCGTGCCGGAGGCAGGGGGTGCGGACACGGCGGACGAAGCCGTACGGCGTCCGCCTCCGGTCGGCCGGCGGGAACCGTCGGCGGGCGGCCCCGGCGACTCCGCCGCGCTGCTCGTCAGTTGTAGTGGCGAGGGATTCGCCCGGGCCCGCGCCTTCGCCCGTGACACCCTGCGCGGCTGGGCCCTCGACCACCGCAGCGAGGACACCACCCTCGTGATCACCGAACTCGCGGCCAACGCCGTGGCCCACGCGGTGCCCCGCCCCACGGACGGCGGTGCGGCCGAGGTGTGGCTGGCGCTGGCCCTGGACCCCGCCCATCTGATGGTCAGCGTCTCCGACCCCGGTGACGCCCCGCCCGCGTACACGCCCGCCGATGTCTCCGTGCTGCGGGAACACGGCCGGGGGCTGTACATCGTCGACGCCCTCGCGGAGGAGTGGGGTTGGACCTTGCGGCCCCCCGCCGGCAAGACCGTCTGGGCCAAGCTGTCGACCTCCCCTCCTCCCTGACATGACTGACGCGGAAAGGCCTCACGCCATGCGCACCGCTCCGGACCAGCCGAGCAACGAGCGCACCAGTCGCCCCGTACCCCCGACCGGAGTGGCGCGGACCACCCCCCTCACAGCGCTGGGCCGTGTGCCCTGGGGCGAGATCCAGGACTCCACCGGCAGCGCGGCGGCCATTCCCCTGCTCCTCAGCAGCGTCGCCTGGGGGGACGCGGACACCGCCGGCGCCGCACTCGGTGACCTGCGCAAGCGCATCTGCCAGTACGGCTTCGTCGTCGAGCAGGCCACCGCCGCCACGGTCCCCTTCCTGTGGGAGCTCGCCCAGATGCCCCAGGTGACCTGCCGGGCGGAGATCATCAAGCTGCTCAGGAGTATCGCCGGCGCCCGCCAGTGGGAGAGCACGGCGGCCGTCTACCCCAAGCTGCTCAACCACCGTGAGAATCCTGTGGTGTGGGAGCGCCAGGCCCGCCAGGCCGTCCGCGCCAAGAGCGGTGCCCTCACACGGCTGATGGCCGAGGACGACACCGAGCTCGCCCGGGCCACCTCGGAGCTCGCCCGCACTCTGGGCGAGTGAGACCTCTGCCGTAGTCCCTGCCGGGCCCTGATCGGCGAGCGCGGCGTCAGGCCGCGCTGCTCCGCGGCACCCGGCGCGGGCATGCCGAGTCATGATCGGTGCCGCAACTCGTCCACCAGCGTTCGCAGCACGCGGTGTCGAGCTCCGCGCGCACGATGTCGTCGGCGACCCCCGTACCGGAGCCGCCCGGACGCCGTTCCCTTTCGGCCAGGGCCCGCCGGTGGTCGCCGAGCACGCTCTCGCGCACGACGGCGATGACCGGGACCAGGCTCGCGGCGGCGAACAGACATGCGGACCAGGCGGGGCCGTGGCGCACCGCGAGGACAGCGGTCCAGGCGAGTCCGGTGCTCGTGGCGAGATAGAGGGCGCAGAGGAAGCCGGCGGAGCGGTTCATGGGCGTATACCGTTCATGGTGCGAGGGATGCCCTTTGTTCAACGGTTTGCGGCGCTTGGGGAAGCGGGTCCGCTCGCACGGTATTGCGCCAATTGCGTGGCGAGGGGCGGGGGATGGGATTGGTTCCGCGCTGATGGGGCACATGCAGCGAAAATTCGAGAGAGGGGCGCTTAGTGCTCGTTCCGGACCCGAAGGCCGTCAGAAAGCTGCTGACCCGGTACGCGTCGTTGCGGATCGCTCAGGCGGAGAGGGAGCGGCCGGCGACGGCTCGTGAGCTGGCTGACGTCAGCTACACCCTGTGCGTGACGATGGGCACCACCGATGTACGGGAAGCGGTGGCCAGGGCGGACGCCCTGCTGCCGGACACCGGGCGTAGGGACCCCGACGGGGAGGCCGGCCTGCCACTGGCCGTGTGACGTGACGCCGGACCCGGGCGGCGGCTAGGAGCGCGCCGCCGGGGCGGCGTCTTTTGTGTGGAAGGCCGCGCGATAGGCGTGCGGTGTGGTGCCGACGACCCGTCGGAAGCGCTCCCGGAACGCGGTGGGCGAGCCGAAACCCGCCTGCCGTGCGATCCGTTCGACCGGGTGAGGGGTGTTCTCCAGCAGGTACTGGGCGCGCCGCACCCGCGCCCGCAACAGCCACTGCACGGGCGTGGTGCCCGTCTGCTCGCGGAAACGGCGGCTGAAGGTGCGCTCGCTCATCCCCGTGCGGGCGGCCAGCGCCCCGAGCGTGACCTCGTGGGCGAGGTTGTCCTCGATCCACTCCAGGAGCGGCTCCAGCGTCGAGCCCCGGGGCACGGGCGGGTGGTCGTGCACGATGAACTGCGCCTGTCCGCCCTCCCGTTCGAGGGGCATGACCGACATCCGGGCGGCATGTGCGGCGACGGTCGAGCCCAGGTCGCGGCGGATCATGTGCAGACACATGTCGAGGGCCGCGGCCGCTCCGGCGGAGGTCAGGATCCGGCCGTTGTCGACGTACAGCACGTCCGGCTGGACCTCGACGGCGGGGAAGCGCCGCGCGAGTTCGTCCGCGGCCACCCAGTGGGTGGTGGCGCGCAGCCCGTCCAGGAGACCGGCCTCCGCCAGTACGAACGCGCCCACGCACACGGACGCGATCCGGGTCCCCGCCTCGGCGGCCGCCCGGAGCGCCGCCAGGACGCGCGGGGAGGGTGGTCCGGCCACGGGGGAGCGGCCCGGCACGATGATCGTGTCCGCCTCCGCGAGGGCATCGAGCCCCTGGTCGATCCTCAGCGAGAACCCCCCGTCCGCCCGTACCTCCGGCGACTCGGAGCACAGGCGGACCCGGTAGGCGGGGCGGCCGTCGGGCAGCTGCGTCCAGTCGAACACCTGCATGGGCGCCGCCATGTCGAACGGCACCACGTCATCGAGAACCAGGATCGCCACGGAGTGCATGAACGCCACGATAGACGGATTCCCGCCAGGCCCAGTAATCACGGGTTACGAGGGAAACCACCTGTCCAACGGTTGGCGGGAATCCGTTGGATCCTGTCGTTTCAGCCGCTGTGTGATCACCCGGCGGGCTCCTAGGGTGAGGCGGGCACCGACGACCGCGCCAGAGAAGGACATGCCACCCCATGACCAAGTTCCTGCTGACCCTGCACGTCCTCGCCGCCATCGTCGCCGTGGGGCCGGTGACCGTCGCGGCCAGCATGTTCCCGCCCGCGGCCCGCCGGGCCCACACGGAGGAGGCCGGGGTCGGCACGGTACGGCTGCTGCACCGCATCTGCCGCGTCTACGCCGGCATCGGCATCGCGGTACCCGTCCTCGGCCTCGCCACCGGGGCCGCGATGGGGGTCCTGGGCGACGGATGGCTGACCACGTCCATGGCCCTGACTGCCGCAGCCGCCGGAGTCCTGGCCGCCTTCGTCCTGCCCCGCCAGGGCGAGCTCCTCGAGGAACTGACCGGACAGGGCAGCGTCGAGCGCCGGAGCACCGTCCAATTGGCCATGTTCACCGGCATCTTCAACCTTCTGTGGGCGACCGTCACCGTCCTCATGATCGTCCGTCCCGGGTCCACCACCGGGGCATAACGGTCCGCTGCCGGTCAAGCCCGACGTCGGAATTCGCACGTCGGTGCGTGGGGGCGCCTAGACTCGACGGCGGTGCCCATGCGCGTGGGCCGCGAAAACGAAAGGCGCGTTGACGGGTGTTCCAGGATTCCCCCATCTACGACCGACTCGTCGCCGAGCGCGGCGACGTCCCCGCTCTAGCCCGCAGGGAGGCCGAGCGCGTACGCAGGGAACTGGAGTACGTCATGCGGCCGTATCAGTCCCTGATGCCCCCGCCCCCCGCCCCCGAGCGACCCCATTCCCCCGGCCAGGGCTGGCAGCCCGCCGCCCTTCCGCCCGCCCCCCGGCCCTACTGACCCGCCCTCAGGACACCGCCGTGTTCGCGCCGTTGGCGGAGGCGCACGAGTCCGGTCCCGGCCGGGCCAGCCATTCGGCGACCCCGCGCGCTATCGGCTGGCCCGTCTCCACCTCGACGAAGCCGAACTGCCCCGACTGGTTGCACTCCAGGAACCACCAGGTCCCGTCGCCGTCCTCGGCGAAGTCGAAGGCGCCGTAGGCCAGTTCGGCCGCACGGAGATACTCGCGGACGGCCGAGGCGATACGCGGCGGGACCTCGGCCGGGTGCCAGGAGGAGGTGGGCGGGGCGAAACGGACGTCCACCTCGTCGTCGGCGCCGGTGACCCTGCGGGCGGCCAGCATCGTCTCGCCCACCGCCGTCAGACGTATGTCGGCCCGTTTGGCGACCCGCCGTTGCAGCAGGGTGGGGCCGAACGCGACGGCCGCGAAGTCGGTGTCCGGGTCGACCCGGCTGGTCGGCACCGCGCGCGGCGGGTCCTGCGGATGCGCGCCGGAGACCGGCTTGACCACCAGATCCGGGTAGCGCGCGGCGAACTCCCGGGCGGCCTGCGGAAACGTCGTCACGATCGTGGCCGGCACGGGCAGTCCGCAGCGCTGGGCGTGGCGCAGCTGCCAGGGCTTGTGACGGGCCCGGCGGGCCGCGTCGGGGTGGTTCATCCAGCGGGCGTCGCTGCCGCGGAGCATGCCGTACAGCGCCTGGGCGGACTCCTCGGTCAGCCACTCGGAGGGCACGGCCGCCCGCGCCGCCGGCGGTCCGGGACGCCGGACCCAGATCGAGCGCAGCCCCGAGATGCCCACCAGGCGTCCGCCCGCCGAGAGATGGCCGCGGAAGGAGCCGTGCACGTACTCGCCGGACAGGGCGACACCCTCGGTCAGATCGGCCGGGTCGAGCCGGACCACCGGCACCCCCGAGGCGTTGAGGTGCACGACCACCATGTCGGCGGTCACATCCTCTTCACAGGTCAGAATCAACACGGTCATCGGTCGGCGGCCCGCGTTCAGTCGTCGAAGTGGGTCTTGGACCCCGCCGTGGACGTCGTGGTGCCCAGCTCTCGCAACAGGGCGTGGTCGCGGGCCGCGACCCGGCCGTCCATGAGCACGTTCAACTGCAGCCCGGAGTCGTAGACGTACGGAGTGGTCGCCTCCAACGTCACTGCCGGACGTGCGTAGTTGAGCGCGAACGGTTGCATCGTCTCTCCCTCGCCGGAACTGCCTCTCCCGGACGGCCGTCACCCCATGACGCCGTCAGGTCAGCCGACTTCCTTCGGCTTCCAGAGACTTATACGAATCGAACGAGTGATTGGTTTCCTTACGCTGCGTAGTCATTGGCGGCGGGACGTCTCCCGGTCCTGCTCGGCCGACTGCAGTGCGGCCCGGTCGGCGGGGGAGCCGCGCATCGTGCGCAGTGCGAGCAACAGGACGCCGATGTCGTCGAGATACACCGGGTCCGGCACCAGATCGGTGGGCAGGACGAAGTACAGCAGCGCGCCCCAGAAGACCCAGCGGGGCCCGGTCGGAAGCCCCGCCCGCCGCAGGCCGCGCCGGGTCCGCACGAGCCGTACCAGCAGTCCCACGGCCACCGCCAGCACCAGCGCCGCGAGCACCGCGACGACGACGATCAGCGTTGTGGTCGAATCCACGGTCCGACCTCCTCCTCCGGGCGCCGTGCGGCGCGCTGTCTGACGGATTCCCGCATCCGGCCCGCGTATGGCCGGCCGAGACGGCACTCACACCGGTGGCTCATCCGAGTGGCACGGCGTCCAGTACCCGCTTACGAATGGTTCACCTCAATGTCGCGGTAGCACGGCGGGGGCGCGCAGAAGCGACCGCACTCTTTGTCTGGAGCACAGCATGACCACCGGCCCGTCAGCAGCTCACCCGAACGAACCCGGCATACCGATCGAACCGTCGCACGGCGATCCCGTCGCCGACCTGGTGCGCGCGGCCGTGGCCGACCGTCCCCTGGAGGACGTCGTCCACCTCGTCACCCTGCTGGAACAGTCGCCCCGGTACGCGCAGGCGACGGCCGCGGCCCTGCGCGCGGTCGGGGTGGACCGGTCCGTGGAGGACGTCTCCCGGCTCGTCACCCTGCTGACCCGGCCGCCACGGGACGTGGACAGCGCCGACGAGGCGATCCGGGCCGCCGCCGAGAGCCGTCCCGTGGAGGACGTGACCCGGCTGGTAGCCCTGTTGAACCGGTCCGAGGTGCAACCCCACTGCGGTGAGGAAGCGGTGCGTGCCGCCGCGACCGGCCGTCCGGTGGAGGATCTCGTCGAGCTGATCGAGCGGCTGGCGGTGGAACAGGGGCTCGCGCAACCGCCGTTCCAGGAGGAAAGCCGCCCGGACGAGCTCTGGCAGGCGGCCGGCGGCCTCCCGGTCCCGCCGCTGCCCCGCTCCGCGCCGAGGCGGGCCGGCAGGAAGCCGGTGTGGCCGAGCCGCCTCGCCGCGCTGGCCCTGCTGGCCTGCGGTCTGCTCTGCTTCCCGGCGCACCGGGACGGCGCGTCCCTGCGGGTGTACGGCTTCGCCGTCGGCGTGTCGGCCCTGTGCGTGGTGCTCGCCCTCCTGCTGGCGATCCGGCCCGCGGTCCCGGTGCTCGCCCTGGCGATCGTCGTCCCGGCCGGGCTGGCAGCGGGCCAGCTCTTCGACGGCCGCTTCCACTCGGCGAGCCTCTCCCGGGCCCTCGACCTCCCCCTCGCCCCCTCCTGGCTCGCCGGCACGGCGGCCGTGTGCGCGGCCCTGACCGCGCTCACCGCCCTGGTCGTCCACCTCGCGTCCCCGCCGCCCGAGAGCATGCTGACGCAGCGGCCGCTCGCGGAGGCGGTCCGCGAGGCGGGCTGAGGTGGGTTCCGGTCGGCGCCGTGTCTGTCGGGACGTGTGGTCCGGCCGCCTGGGAACCGGGCGCGCGGTACGGGAGTTGAGGCGCTCACTGGCGTGCAACACTCGGCGACCTGCACCCGGAGTACCACGGCACCGCGGCTGGGCGCGGTGCGCGCCGCGCTGGACGGTCTGCTCGGCAGACCCGTGCCCCTCGGTTGGAGCGACGTGCACTGACCGGACGCGCGCCGCTCACGGACGTCGAACGCCTCGCCATGGGGGCCGACGCCGACCGTCTCCCGCTCTTCAGTTGAGCTTGGGGTCGGAGTCGTCGTCGGGGGCGGTGGGCCGCAAGGTGCCCTTCCACCGGCCGAACGTCCTGGACAGCTGCTGCAAGGGCCTGGTGGCCTGCGGGTCCGCCGAGGGCGGCGGGGCCGGGGCGTTGTCGCGGTACACGGCCAGCGCCTCGTTCGCCTGCTCGGCGGCCTCCCGGTACAGGTCCCGGGACTTCGTCATGGCCTCCAGCGCCTCCGCGTACCTCGCCACGAGCGCCCGCTCCCGGGCGAGTTCCTCCTCCAGCGTCAGCAGCTGCCACTGCTCCCGCAGCGCGGTGACGGCCGCCTCGGCGCCCTCCGGCAGCGGCTTGGGCATCGCGGCGAAGCGCGTCACGGTCGCGAGCAGCTCGGTGGGCTCCGAGCCGTCGAGGAAGACACTGCGTACGGAGAAGTCCTGGCCGTCGTAGCCGGGCGGCACCGGCGTTCCGGGCAGCACCACGGCCCCGCCCCGCGGCACCTCCACGCCGAAGTCCTTCACGGCCCAGTTCAGCACCCGCAGCTGGTGCGGCTGCGCCCGGTGCTCCACCACCCGGTGCCGCAGACTCGGCGGCAGCATCTCCGCCAGCGGACGGCGGCCGCGCTGATCGGTGGTCATGGCCTCGTGGACGACGACATGCACGGCCCAGCTGCCGCGCACCGCCTGCCGCAGCACGCGCCGTACGTCCTTGTCCTCCTCGGGCAGCACGCTCAGGTCCCGCAGCCGCAGCCCCGTGGCGGCGTCACGGTCCCAGAAGACGTCCTCGTCCTCGGGCCAGAACATGGTCGCGGGCGACGGCCACGTGAGATCCCACGGCTGCTCCGCCTCGGCCGCCAGCACCCACTCCTGCCCGCCGCTCGACACGGGGGCCAGCGTCAGCCGGGCCCGCACGGTCACCTCGTCGGCGACCCGCCATCGGGCCTCGAAGATCCGTTCCTGGCCGTCCTCGGCCTCGGACGGCTCCTGGAAGTCGTCCAGGACCGCACGGTCCTTGAGTCGGGTGAGGTTGTGGCGGAGGGCGTCCGCCGCGTCGGATCCGAGATGGCGGCCGTGGGCCAGCCAGACGGTGGAAGGTGCCGTGTTGTCGACCGTGGGAGTTCTTGACATGGGTCCATCTGTGAGAAGGGTGTGTGGCACCGCCAAGTATCGTCGCCGCCGGTGCGCGCGGACCAGGCGGGGTCCAGCGGGCGGACGCACGGCCCCGCGCACACGGGGCGCATCCGCCGCGCACGGAGCAACAGCCCTTCACTCGTGCCCTGTTGGGGGCCGCAACCGCCACAATGACCTCTCGAACAGGGCCCGCCCACCATCCGCATTGGGGCGGGCCCTGTTCGCCTTCGCTGGCGGTCTGTGTGTGTCGGCTGGCTGAATATATCGGGAGCCGATATATTCAGTCTCATGGCACCGAGGAACATGACACAGGCGGCGTTCTTCGTACTGACCGCGCTGGCCGATCAGCCGCGACACGGCTACGGCATCCTGCGCGAGGTCGAGGAACTGTCCGAGGGCACCGTCCAGATGCGCGTCGGCACCCTCTACGGCGTGCTCGACCGGCTCACCGCCGACGCACTGATCGTGCTGGACCGCGAGGAGGTGCAGCAGGGCCGGCTCAGGCGCTACTACCGCCTCACCGACGAGGGCACCGCGGCCCTGACCGCCGAGGCGGAGCGGCTGGCCGCCGGTGCCAGCGCCGCGAAGAAGCGGATCGCCGAGGGACGTCGTACCCCTGGCACGAGCGGTGCCCCCGCCGCGGGGCCCGGACTCGCCGGAGGTCTGGCATGACGACCCTGCTGGAGACCCGCTACCGCTCCGTACTGCGCCTGCTGCCCGCCTACTACCGGCGCGAGCGCGAGGAGGAGATGGTCGAGACCTACCTCTGGGACATCGACCGCGAGACCCAGGAACAGAGCCGGCCCACGCTCGGCGAGGTGGCGAGCGTCGCCGCCCTGGCCGTGCGCAGCAGACTGGGCGCTGTCGGCGCACCCCGCCGGTACGCCGTGCTCGGCTCGGCCGTCCGCCTCTTCGCACTCTTCGCCGTCCTGCTCCAGGCGGCTTCCGCCGTCGTCGACCGGGTGCTGGGGCTGACCTGGGCGTCCACCCGTGGCGGGAGCCAGTGGGACATGTTCGCGGACGGCTTCACCGGCCACGGCGTGTGGGCCGGTGTCGGCGCGGTCGCCCAGTGGTTCCTGCCCCTGCTGTGGACGGTGGCCTACTTCGCCCTCCTGAGCGACCGCCGCCGCCTCGCCCAGGTGGCCGCGCTCGTCGCCGCCCTGCCGACGCTCTGGCCGCTGGTCGAGCTCTGGACCCTCGACTTCGCCCCCTCGGACTCCGCCTACGTCGGCGCGGCCGCCGTACTGGCCTGGTCGTCGGCGCTGGCGCTCTGCGCGTCCCACCACCGCGACGCGCCCCCGGCATCCCTCCCCGCGGGCAAGCCTGGGCTGGTCTTCGCCGCCTGCTGTGTGCTGATGGGGGGCTCCGTCGTGGTCCTGCCCGGCGGGGCCGACACCGTCTGGGCGCCCGTCACGTGCTACCTCGTGGGAGCCCTCGCCTGGCTGCTGTACCGAGTCCGTAGCGGGGACCGCGTCCCGGTCCCCGGCGCCGCGGCACTGACCGCACTCGGCGTGCTCATGCTGGCGGTCCGGATCACGGCCGTCTACCCGTGGCTCGACGCCCTCCCCGGGGCGCTGCGCGTGGGTGTTCTCACTCAGGCGGCGGCCCTGATCGTCCTGACCGCCGCCCTGGCCGTCGTGAGCGGGCGTGACCTGCTCAGCCGTGGTACGTGATGTACCCGTTGCCGTCCCGGTCGTTGGCGCTCTTGGTGTACTTGTGGGTGTCGGCGTGGCTGCCCGAGGGCTTGTAGAGGTAGATCGTGTCCCCGGGGTTGTTCCACAGGAAGTTGCAGTTGTTGCGGTACACGACGTTCTTCGCGTCGGAGTCCGCGCCGCGGCCGCCGCGGAGCTTCACGTAGTCGCCCGGCTGGAGGGAGTGACTGGCCGTGAACGTGAACTTGGCGCCGGCCGCGTCCTTCACGACGTACCCCTTGAGGTTCACCGTCGCGGTCTTCGAGTAGTTCTTGACCGTCAGGTACTCCTCGTCGGTATTGCCGCTGGTGCAGCTGTTGGAGTCTCTGCCGGGTGCGTCGTACTGGATGCCCTTGACCTTCAACGCCGAGGAGTACTCGGCGGCGTGGGCCGGTATCGCGGTCAGTACGGCCAGTGCGCCCGCGGCGGCCATGGCGGCGATATGACGTGTACGCATGGAAAAGCCCCCCTGTGAAGTTTCCGTGAAGAAGAACCTGGAGCGTACACAGTCCAGGAGGTCAGGGGGGCTTTCTTCGGAGAAGTCAGTATCCGACGCGGAACGTCGCGTCCTGCTGTTCCGTGGCGGTGGAGATCGGGTCGATGCGCAGGACGTAGTCGGAGTGCCGGATGTAGCGGGTCGGGTTGTTGTACGAGCGGAACGACGCCCAGCTCGCGTCCGCGAGGCCCGCCGTGCGGTAGAAGGTCGCGTCACCGGCGAACGTGGACGTGCCGTCGTTCACGTCCAGTTGGAGCGCGTAGTTGTAGTGCCGCAGATAGCGGGTGGGGTAGTTGACCGACCGGAAGGAGACCCCGGAGCTGTCCGCGAGACCCGGGACGAGGGTCCACAGGGAGTCCTTGTACGGCTCGATCGGGTACTCGTCGATCCGGCCCGCGTAGTTGGAGTGGCGGACGTAACGGGCCGGGTAGTTGTAGGACTTGAGCCGGTTCCAGGCCGGCGCGCCCCACTCGGCGAGCAGGTTGTTGTACTCGGCCGTGGTGATCGTCGCGACGCCGCAGTGCTTGGAGTTGACCGGCTGGGTGTAGGTCCTCTGGTCCAGGGCCGTCCAGGTGCCCGACGCCAGACTGCTCGACTGCCAGGCGTAGAAGACGCCGTTGGGGGTGTACGTGTCTCCCCACAGCCACCAGTTGCCGGAGGAGAGGGACTTGACCAGCGTCGGGGCCTCGGTGCCGCCGTGCGCCACACCAGTGCTGTACTCCGCGAAGCTGCCCGGGTTCAGCGAGGTGGACCGGGCGCTCACCAGGGTCTGGTTCTTCTTGAAGTACAGGTAGTTGTAGCCGTTCACGCCCACGGCCATGTCGCCGTCGATGACGTCGTAC
>Ga0307508_10005257_pt1 | contig 12355 bp, 9 predicted proteins | sample 9_EM_MG_FD_203089 | JGI IMG/M metagenome (GOLD analysis project Ga0307508, IMG submission 203089) | Populus trichocarpa ectomycorrhiza microbial communities from riparian zone in the Pacific Northwest, United States - 9_EM | ecosystem: Host-associated > Plants > Roots > Unclassified | place... | reverse complement strand
TGGAAAGCAGGTACATGGAAAGCGACTGGTACACAAAAGGACTATTACATAGAGAAATGTCTAATGATTGGGAATGAGCACTGCAAGATAATCATGTACAGTATTGAGACAGATCACAAACCTGTTATGGAAGCACCTGAGGAAATCCGAGTTCCTTTCATAACTGTCTTTGGACCCAAGCCTTTTGAAGACTTTCATGGGAGATTGCAAGGTAAATATTAGCAGCAGCAGTGTCGCCTTTGAAATAATCAAAAAATGCAATCAATTGATCATCCGTAAGATAGTCCTCTTGAACCTCAAGAAGTCGCACTGCTCTGTCTCGTCACTCTGGTGAAGTATCAGGGTGGATGCGCTCAGGGTGGACAAGAATGCTTTGGCTACCGTAGAATTGAAATGATCAAGCGATTCCTTGATTCCGTCCATTGCAGAGGCACCAGTGTTGGTATGTTGCTTCTTGCTGGCACCTGATGACAGCACAGCACTTAATGCCAACTGTTTGCGCTTTGAACTTGAAGCAGCAGATGTTGAAGTACTCACAACTGTGCTGGAAGCAGCAGCAGGAGCAAGCGGCAGGGGAGAGACTTGGTTTGGTGACTTGTTTGGTGATACCTCAGATGAAGGGGGTGGTGGAGTTTCTTTGGTATCATTGAGAAGATCCACAGTTTCGTTGTTGAGATTGGCACTGTCATCAATCGGATGATCACTGGGGGCTGGGGGCTGTTGTAATGTCGCGCTTGCCACACCGTATGTTCCTTGTGATGGTCGGTAGATGCTATTGCCTTTTGTGAGACTGGGCATAAGCGGAGTCATGAGATCGTACAGGGCAAAGCTCTTGTTGGTGTACAGGGCACTCCCAGGATGTTTCTATCAGGATGAATCAGACCTCGAATAGTGAATCTCGCCAGAAATGTACCGTAGTATATTCATTCCTAGCTCAGTCGTGTATCTAGATCCCAGCCCCGAAAGCCCCTTCAAAGTGGTAACCCTGTTGTATTGGGAGTGGAGCTGGAGAATAGTCAGAGTCTTCAAATTGGAATGTGTGGAAATACTCATGCAACCATATTTTGATGAGCAAGCAGTTGAAGTTTTGTTGGGACCCTTGGTTGGAAACTTGGCCATCTCCTGGGTAGCAGCAGTCCATGTCGGTCCTTTGAAGGATCCACCGTCACCAGCCTCAGACTTTCTAGAAACCAAAAACGAGATCAGGCGCTCTTCTTCTTCTGGTGACCACTGACATTTCGTTCTGGCTGCCTTGGACTTGGAATCAGCAGCCTTCCGACCACGCTGGGTAGTAGGAGCTTCATTTGTAGCAGCCACCCCAGAAGATCCCTTGTTAGAGCCGTTTGACGAGCTGCATGTTTGCATGGAGTGCGTTGACAACACATAGTGAAGGTTCAAGTCACGAAACATCTCCCATCAGTCACATTCTGGCTGCTCGGCAACACAAATCAAACTGCGCAAAATCTACCAACTTTTGGCAGCCGAACAGGTTCTAAGACATCACAAAATAGATACCCAAGAGAATGGTCACTTGCCTGATCAGATCTCACTCTGTAGTATAAGGAAACAGGAACCTAGCTTTGAGTGTCTTTGAGTGTCTTTGGCTGTCTTTGGCTGGAGCTAAAAATCTAAAAAAATAATAACAAATAATAAAAATATGTTTTAATCTTATCTATCAAAAAAGTTGTTGATTATATAATGCTGATGTTAAGATATCAGGTATTTATTGTTTTTTAATAAATACCTGATATCTTAACATCAGCATTATATAATCAACACCTTTTTTGATAGATAAGATTAGAACATATTTTTACTATTTGTCATTATTTTTTAGATTTTTATCTCCAGTCAAAGACAGCCAAAGACATCCAAAGACACTCAAAGCTAGGTTACTGTTTCCTGATGGACCGCCGTTTGCCAGCTGTGAAAAATAATAACTTTTATTCAGACTTTGCCCCATAACTCAGACTTAGGTAAGACCCCTAGATTCTCTGATCACCTGATCCAGTAATCAAGTGACATCACATGACTGTCTTAGGTAACCTGACCTACCCTTGGACCCTCACATTCTCATAAAGAATTTATTATATTGCCAACAAGTGCAATTAATATTCTTTAATATTATGTAACCATACTTGGGCCTTCTGTGTGCATCAAGTGATCTTATCAAGACCATCACCACCATGTCACCACCACCATCCCTCAGTCAATTGAATCACAAGATGGAGGAGAGGGACTTGTAGGTGTACAAGGTATGCCATAACTTTTGTTTTCAAACTATCTACTCACTAACACAGGTCTACATACAGCCCATTTCAACATGGTGAGGGGAATACCCCTCATCACATTGAGTCCTTTCCATTTCAATGCACTGAGGGGGATAATATCCCTCTCATCATGTTGAATTCATTCTATTCGATGTGATAAGAGGGATATTCCCTCTCGCCGCATCGAAACCACTCTATTTCAACATCTCCTCGCATTGAATCCATTTTATTTCAATATGACAAGGGGGGGTATCCCCTCTCCTTGCATTGAAATAAAGTGGTTTCAATGCGGCAAGGGGGAATATCCCTCTCACATTGAATCCATTCTATTTCAACACGATGAGAGGGAATATCCTCTCTTGTCGCATCGAATCTTTTTCATTTCAATGCAATGAGGGGGATCTCTCTTCTCGCATCGAATCCATTCTATTTCAACACAACAAGGGGAATACCCCCTCTCATCACATTGAATCTTTTCCTCTCCTCTGAGTTGCATCAAATCACAGAACCCTTCTAACTTAGGAGGGTTCTGTGCCCCCTACTCATGTTTTGACATGACAGTGGGGGTTTTCCCCCTTCCCCACCCTTCCATCCTGTTAAAACACAACTCCTATGCCCTTCTTGCATTTTGACCTGACGGCGGTCTCTTTATAATTTAAATTAATAAATTTTTATTTACATGTAATATTTAATAAATAAATATCCAAGACCAGTCTAGACCAGTCTTGGAACTGAAAGAAACTGCAAAAGACTGACCAGGACCAGTCCTCACCAGTTCGGTCCAGTCCATTGCATGATTTGGATTCAAAAGACCAGTCTTGGTCCCAGTCTATGGCCCTTGGGGGTCAAAAAACTGGACCAGACCAGACTTCCAAACACTATGAAACACACTCTACAGGGTGTTTTTTAGGTGTTGTGTGCCATGCCCCTCTGGATGTTTTATGTGTTCGGCACTCTAGCCTTTCCCCTTTCGCCCCTCCGTCACCTGGAACACCAAAAACACACCTAGACAGGTGTGTTCTTGGTGTTTGGCTGCTCCTTGTATCCCTCCCTGCCACTCACAACCCCTCCTGTCCTTCTCTCCCCTCCTCTCCCATCCCCTTCCCTTTGTCCTATTTCCCTTTTAGCTATTTTCTTTTTAGTTATACCTTTATATTATAATATATGTATATTATAATTATTAAATTAAATGAAATATATTAAATGAAAATATAATTAAAATGAAAAGGCCAGTGGACTCCAGTGAACTCCAGTAGACTCCTATAGGACTAGGGTGGAGTCCACTGGAGTCCTATAGGACTAGGGGGGAACAGCAAAGTATTTGGTGAGGGAGGGTCTGGGGAGGTCAAAAACACCCCCCTTGCATCGAAACACAAGCTGAAGAGGGGTGCTGGGTCAGCTTGGGTGCCAAACACATCCGTTTCAAAGGGCATGTTTGCCAGAGGGGGAAGGAATTTAGTGGAGTAGTGAAAAATAGATAAAAATGGCGGGTGTACCTTATATGACCCACCCACTTCCCTTATCATGCTCCCCTGCCTTGCCCTCAGCCCTTCTGTCATCCATCTGCCGAGTTTTTGATGTCTTCAAGTTGTTTTCAGCGCATTGCATGTTGGTCAGGTGACATGGCAGATCAGTGGCCATGTTTTGGCTGTCCTGGTTGTGGATTGTGGTAGGTCGTAGTAGGTGGAGGAGTGGTGATAGTAGTGGTAGGAAGAGGTGATGTGGCAGTTGATGGGATGATGTGGCAGATGATGGGCCTGGGAATTGTGGGGCCAGTCATGGGAAAATGGACTTCAGAATTTCAAACCTATCCAAGTTTGTAAAATATTAACTTTACTTGTTTGCATTTAACCACTTCTCTATCTTTGGTCACTTTTGATTCTTGAAGTTATAAAATACTTCTAGAAACTTTGACATCTTAGTCTACTTGGGAATTCTTTTGTTTCTTTAAAATGTTTACCTTTACTTGCTTGTACTTAAATGTCTTTGCCCACTTCACAACCTTTGAAATTATAAAAACAATACAATGCTTCAAGAAACTTAGTCTACACTGGGGAATTCTTTTGGTTCTTTAAAATATTTACCTACTTCTCTGCCTTTGATCACTTTGAAATTGTAAAATACTTCAAGGAACTTTGATATCTTAGTCTATACTTGAGAATTCTTTTGTTTCTTTAAAGTATCTACCTTTACTTGTTTGCTCTTAATCTACCTTGGATCACTTTGAAATTATAAAATACTTCAAGAAACTTTGATATCTTAGTCAATGCTTGAGAATTCTTTGTGTTTCTTTAAAATATTACCCTTTACTTGTCTGTACTTGAATGCCTTTACCTGCTTCTCTGCCTTGGATTTTTTTTCTCTCAAGTCCTGTTTTCCTGATGAGGTATGTTTCTGTTTAGTTTACTTATTATATAATAAACTAAACACTTCAGATCCCCTGCTAGTACCACATTCCGCTCTGCATCCCACCCAACCACAGTAGCCCCTATAGTGGTGGTAATGGAAAGTAAGTCCAAATTGAGCTCTTGCCTCCTCAACCACATCATTTTCCAGGTTTCATTGCTGAGAAGCGATGGAGGAAAATGGCTGAATGGCAGCTGGCTTTCAAAGACAAGCTGTTTGGAATGATAAATGTCAAATGACCTGTTGGATTACCAGAAGGCAAACATGAGACAAAACACATCTGAGTTGTGGCTGTGCACCTGTGTATTACCAGATCACACTGTGGTATGGAGATTCTTCCTATTTTCTTACTATTGTTTTGTACTCTACTACCTGTGAAGAACTTATATATATGCCATTTAATGGCTGACTCAAGCAAGTACTTCAGCAGAGTTGCAAGCAGTAAAAGATGTACCAGGATAGAAAAGCTAAAATTTTTAACATACCAAATACAGAGTGGAGTCAGAAAGCTTTCAAATTATCAAAAAGAGAGAGACCATTGTAGACCATGCTTATGACTAAGACACAGATGGTTGCTATGCAAGAAGACAAGATTAGAACAAGTATATGGAAATAGAGGAGCTAAATTGAAAGATTGAAGGATTGAAAAAACAGTCATAGTAGAGAAGAAAAATCTGTATTAAGCAAAAGAACTTGTCCATTATCACATCCAATGGCAACTTGAGAAGGGGAAAAAACAGAAAAATGGTTCACAGATAAACTGGAAGGAAACCAGCATAGAGACATAATAAAAAGGTCACTATTATTAAGAAGCTTCACAACTAACAAACCTTGTAGTGAAGGTTGTTTTCTTCTCACATGAATGACCCACAAGTCCAAACCAGGTACAGATACTCCTACTGCTGAGTCAATGAACATTCCAAGAGGTGCAGTGCCTTTGTCACCAGTTATACAGTTGATATAATAGACTTCTTCATTGTTTATCAATAAGAATCTTGAGCTGTCCAAGGTAAAGTTGAGGGGAGATCCAAGGAAGCTTGCAATTTCAGCACCTGTCTGGCCATCCCACAGTCGCACTGTTTTATCACCAGATGCTGAGGCAAGTCTTGTGCCATCTGGTGAAAACACCACTGAGTAGACCAGTTCTGAGTGCCCTTGAAGAACAGCAATTTCAGCACCTGTCTGACCATCCCACAGTCGCACTGTTTCGTCAAGAGATGCTGAGGCAAGTCTTGTGCCATCTGGTGAAAACACCACTGAGTAGACCCGTTCTGAGTGCCCCTGAAGAACAGCAATTTCAGCACCTGTCTGGCCATTCCACAGTCTCACTGTTTTGTCACCAGATGTTGAGGCAAGTCTTGTGCCATCTGGTGAAAACACCACTGAGTTGACCCATTTTGAGTGCCCTTGATGGACAGCAATTTCAGCACCTGTCTGACCATCCCACAGTCTCACTGTTTTGTCATAAGATGCTGAGGCAAGTCTTGTGCCATCTGGTGAAAACACCACTGAGTAGACCTGTTCTAAGTGCCCTTGAAGGACAGCAATTTCAGCACCTGTCTGGCCATCCCACAGTCTCACTGTTTTGTCACCAGATGCTGAGGCAAGTCTTGTGCCATCTGGTGAAAACACCACTGAGTAGACCCGTTCTGAGTGCCCTTGAAGAACAGCAAGTTCAGCACCTGTCTGGCCATCCCACAGTCTCACTGTTTTGTCACCAGATACTGAGGCAAGTCTTGTGCCATCTGGTGAAAACACCACTGAGTTGACCAATTTTGAGTGCCCTTGAAGGACAGCAATTTCAGCACCTGTCTGGCCATTCCACAGTCGCACTGTTTTGTCATTAGATGCTGAGGCAAGTCTTGTGCCATCTGGTGAAAACACCAATGAGTTGACCTCTTTTGAGTGCCCTTGAAGGACAGCAATTTCAGCACCTGTCTGGCCATTCCACAGTCGCACTGTTTTGTCACCAGATGCTGAGGCAAGTCTTGTGCCATCTGGTGAAAACACCACTGAGTAGACATGTCCTGAGTGCCCTTGAAGGACAGCAAGTTCAGCACCTGTCTGGCCATCCCACAGTCTCACTGTTTCGTCAAGAGATGCTGAGGCAAGTCTTGTGCCATCTGGTGAAAACACCACTGAGTAGACCCGTTCTGAGTGCCCTTGAAGGACAGCAATTTCAGCACCTGTCTGGCCATTCCACAGTCGCACTGTTTTGTCATTAGATGCTGAAGCAAGTCTTGTGCCATCTGGTGAAAACACCACTGAGTTGACCCAATTTGAGTGCCCTTGAAGGACAGCAATTTCAGCACCTGTCTGGCCATTCCACAGTCGCACTGTTTTGTCATCAGATGCTGAGGCAAGTCTTGTGCCATCTGGTGAAAATGCTACTAAGTTAACCTGTTCTGAGTGCCCTTGAAGGACAGCAATTTCAGCACCTGTCTGGCCATCCCACAGTCGCACTGTTTTGTTACCAAATACTGAGGCAAGTCTTGTGCCATCTGGTGAAAACACCACTGAGTTGACCCCTTCTGAGTGTCCTTGAAGAACAGCAATTTCAGCACCTGTCTGGCCATCCCACAGTCTCACTGTTTTGTCACCAGATGCTGAGGCAAGTCTTGTGCCATCTGGTGAAAACACCACTAAGTAGACTGGTTCTGAATGCCCCTGAAGAACAGCAATTTCAGCACCTGTCTGGCCATCCCACAGTCGCACTGTTTTGTCACCAGATGCTGAGGCAAGTCTTCTTCCATCTCCAGAAAACTCAACAAAATAAACACTTCCTTCATGTCCTACCATGACAGAAATTGTTGGATTCCATTTCTGTTCAAAAGCAGATACCACTCCCAAGTGTCCTTCATACTGCTCTCCATATGTCTGATATAGTCTTGTACCTTGTGGTGTGAATGCCAATGCAGAAAGAACATGACCAGCTGCAACTTTCATAACCTCCATATTCAATGCAATAAACCGACAACCATCATATATAATTTCATGTGCAATTCCTGCCTTCATTTTTGATCCATCCTTCCAAAAAAGTCACATTTCAGTATTGTAAAACATTATAGAAAAGAATCTCACAAGAAGCTTGCCCACCCTATCCAGACTAGGATATGCAATCTCCACTTGCCCAATGATGCTCAGCACCTCCAGCCAAGCACACAGGTGCTTGCAAGCAAAGTCTTTAAGAAGTTCCTCAACCTTGTCATCCAGCTTTGAAACATTGGCCAAGTGGGTAGCCCAGTGTGTTGAAGCATAAGTAAGCTCCTGCGAAATGCAACCATGTGTGAAATGCTGGACACTATTGTTATCCTTGAATCGGTCACTTGAATCCAGGTTGCAGATGTTTGATTTCAGCTGTGAATTCATAATGCTCAAGCACTGTTTGCCAAGTTCAAGGTGACGCATTGTCAGATCAATCAGAAATCTTTGTTCACAACGTGAAGGACTGGTTAAGAAATCAGGAAATGATTTGTGGTGGATTTGAAAGGTTAGGTCATGACCAGTAGGTGCAATAAGAGAGTATAAATGAGGTAGTGCCCGTTTAACATCATTAGAATCCAATTTGAGTAGTGCTGATAATGCAAGACAAGGCAGTGGATATTGCAGGGCAACAATGGTCCCAACAACAATTTGATAATGTCCAAACCAGTCAACATTGTCATCGTCATCATCATCAGGAATAGCAGCAAGGAGAATTTGTGTGTAGAAGGAATCCAGAACAGTTGTGTATTTTGATCCAGAGAAATCTTCTCGAGATACACCCTTGAGTAACCGAGATAGCTGTTTTGCTGGATCTGACCTCTTGCTGTCTAGTATGAACCTGACTGCAGTGGACGCAATAATGAATAATGTTCCACAAATCCCAATCAATGCCTCCATGTCCTTTTCGTCAGGTTTCCAAGTACATTCCAGGTGAGGTAACTTGTCCTGAAGCTCATGCTGTGATAAATGGAAGTCCAGATATAGCCTGATGTCTGATTGGACCACCGACTTTTCAATATCATGCAGGTGGAATCGCCTGAGATGACGATAATGGTCTAGAATCATTCGAATCTGGTACTCGGGGCGCGTCGTGATGAATAGCTTCACTCGAGGCATGTTGGAGATCGAATCTGCAAATATCTTCAAGAGCATGTCACCGTCACGTTCACACTCATCCAGAGCGTCAACGACGAAGAGAATCGGGTTTCCAGCCACTGCAAAAGCTTCTCTAAGTGGCTCCATGATCAATGTCAAGAATTGCTTAATGGGCACCTGTGTCACAACATGAGGGTTATGGAGCAGTGCTGTGTCAATCTGGTTGGCAAAGTCCTTGTCGTAAAGAGCGAGTTGATAAGCGATAGTTGGGAAGAATGTATCGGCTGTCTTCCGCTTGTCGTCATCTCGAGAAAAGAAAAAGCTGGCACCCAGTGCGTTTATTCCAGCTGCATGTTCCGCTACTGTTTTCGCGATCGTCGATTTGCCTATTCCAGCCACACCATCAAGGACATATATCGGTGCAACACTTCGATCATCGCTTGCTATCCAACTTGCTATGTCGTTTAACAGTCTGACACGAGTTCCCTTGAAACACGACGACACTTTCTCCGAAACTTTGGAGGAGTCGCACCCCGCAAATGGCGAAACATTGAGGTTTGCAAGATTTTGATTCTAGTTTGAATGAGCAAAAGACATGTAGCATGCAGCAGAGTACCTACAATCGCATGTCGTTCCAGACGAGTGAAAGTTTTCTTCATTGAGTCGTCCTTCTGAATATATTTCAAGATGTCGTGCACCACGATATTCCGAGCAATGTGATTCTGGAGCTAGCAGAAAGTCGTCAAGTCAAGTCTGTTCATTGCGAATGGCAACAGCCAGCATTACCCAGAACCGTCGAAGTAATGCTTCAATGTTCATATTGACGTGCGTCATTGGATCTTCTTGTTGAGGGAAATCGTTAAACACCTGCCTCAGTCCCCTGAACAGGATTCAACAAGACCAATTGAGCGAATCAGTCAACGGACGTACTCAAGTAACTGTCGGATATTTCCCTTCAGCTCATCGGGCAGTTCCACGAAATCCCGTCCCTGCATGCAACTCTCGACAGTGTCTCGCAGAAGCGCACACTGCATATTAAGTGTCTCTGTGGCCGCCGAACCGGGCTGTTTTAATCGTTAGTGGTTTCATGCAAAGTAAACGAGACCTGAATACCTTGATGAATCGAATGAATTCGGATATCGCTGTACTCCAACGTTCTCCAGGCGATATGGAAATCAAGCCATCCAGAAATTGGCTGAAATTCCTCAAAGTCTCCTCGACGGTACTCCCGATCACTATCAATACAAACATGAGCAAGACACCGTCAATCAATTAGGACTGTAGTGCACCTGTACGCCGATTCAGAACCCGCACCAGTTCAGATGCCTTCATCTCAACATCGTGCTTTTCAAGGTATTTCTGCGTGTGCGTTCTGACATCTCCAAGCCTTTCGAAATCCTCGAAACCAATACCTTCAAGTCCGTGCTCTACGTTCAGCCGGCAATAGAACACTTTCCTGTTGGATAACTCTTTCGCTACCTCTTCCGAAATGCGTTCGCCGTCGTTCATGTCTTGCCTTAGTACTTTGGCGAGCGCCGGCGTCGATGTGGTATTGAATCCAATAATTCCCTGCGCTCCACTTCCAATAGAAAGGAGACAGGATATCCTTTGATCAGGGGAAATCAACTCGGCTTCTTGGAGGACAGCCTTCACCGGACTATTTAACCGCAAGCCTCCATGGATGAATGTTTCTTTGAGATTCGCATCTCCAATATCGATACTTGGGAAGAAAGGATCTTCGGCTGTCGTTGCCCTGAGCGCTTCCACAATGGTGCAATCGTAACTTGCGCGATGTGATTCATATGTGCGGAAGAGCGTTGGTGATGACAGGTTCTTTGCAGTCGAAGCACTAACGAAACTGTAGAAAATGTCAATCGAGGTTGCAAACTTAATCTGGACAACTCGCCATTTCGGCCCGTTATCATCCAACATGGGCATGGTTTGTGCTTCTCTCTCGTGGACATCGAGGCTTGAGTTGATGAGCTTTGCGATGGCGTTCTCCAATCGAGAAGCATTTGTTTTCATGTTTGACCATACGGATTTGCTAGAGAAAACATCTTCAGAAAGCCTTGCATAGGCCGTGATGGCTTCGTCGACAGTCATTCTGAGACGAAAGAGCATGGTGACGATGATCCTGATCGAACATTGCTACCTGAACTATGAATTCCTTAGCATGAGCTGGTGACTTACCCTCCTGTGCCCGTACCGCCGGCAAGATCAAAAACATCGCATGGACGGGGAAGTTGAGGCAATTTCTGAGAATACTGGAATTGCCGGAGTACTTCTTTCAGAATGAATAAGGCCGTTAATGCACTGATACCGCGGCCTTCTGCAAACCATTATGAGTACAGTAAGTGGTATGAGTTGAATTGTTAAACTTACCGATAGACAGGAGGTGAAGGTCTTGGCTAGATGAAGTACAGGTTCTCATGCTGGGGTTGGCATTCAATGGATTCCTGCGACTACTTTGTGAGGACATCCCTTCGAGTTGGCTTTCTGCTTGAGATTGCCGTTGCTGCATTCGATGTGTGTCGTTTTCGCGATCAGAGTCTTCGCCTTCGCCTAAAGATCCAGAGGAAAAGGACATGGTTTGCGGGACGCCGCAAATGATTAAGTCATGTGACAACTTGAAGCAGTAAATTTATTACACATAGTTCAGTGTCGTACTCACATGAGATGGAATGGATTTTGCCCGCGCTGACAATAGTTGGTCGTAACTCAGTTGAAAAGAAGAAAAGGACTATATACTGACACGGAACCTATTCATAACGATGATCATAAATAAATATAAAACTTGAAAACATTGCGAAAACAGCTTAAACAACTTGAAAACATGACGAACCAACCCTCCTCTGTCCTAAACAGTCGACTTCAGTTTCTCGTGCTTCTCCCTATCCTTCCTGTTATCTGATTCGTGAAGCCGTAGGATATGGTCCGCCGCATTGCTGACACACCCTTCTGGACATCGTAACGTGCCATCGTTCCATTGCTCCTGATTGGTACCCTCCCTATGAGAACACTTCCCTTTCGAGGTTCGCAATGTCTCCAATCTGTCAACAAGCTCTTCCGGGAGAGCAGGTCGTTCCAGTGATGCCTCGTTGCACCAGAAAGATCTCCTCTGTGGTGTAAAGTCCATCAGAATCGCAAGAGTATTTATGTACCCCTTCTGCTCATCCGTAACGTCTCCTTGTTTAGGAAGAGAGATAATGAGGGGCAGTAATAATGGGAGGAGTTTCTGAACGAACAGAGCGCGGGCATTGGGAGACTGTCCTGCAATTTGGACTGCCTTTTTGAACAAAGCAGGGTCTTTGTTTGACGACTTCTTGAGCAACCACGAGATGGCTTCCACTTCCGCTATCATCGGTCTCGTTTCGGACAATTTAATACCAATGTAGCCCATGAAACTAAGCGAGATGGAAGTAACCACGAAGAACAAGACAGACAAAAGTGTTAAATCAAGGTTAGAGAGAAGGCCCGCAGCAGTGAAGCCGACGAAAATAGTGATGCTGGAGAAGAGAACCCATTGCGGCAAATTGAAACAGCGGGGTTGCATGTCCGTTTCTCTTCCTTTCCTCATCAACGCGAAGACGCATGCAATGGCG
>Ga0307508_10005255_pt1 | contig 12357 bp, 9 predicted proteins | sample 9_EM_MG_FD_203089 | JGI IMG/M metagenome (GOLD analysis project Ga0307508, IMG submission 203089) | Populus trichocarpa ectomycorrhiza microbial communities from riparian zone in the Pacific Northwest, United States - 9_EM | ecosystem: Host-associated > Plants > Roots > Unclassified | place... | reverse complement strand
TTGACATCAACACATCAAAATAATCCAAAAAATAAAAAATAATTTTAAACAAAAACATTTTAAATTTTTGCCAAACATCATTTGGGCAGCGTTCCCAAACACTACCTTAATGCATAGTTATCAGACCTGACTCGGGGGTTGACCCGGTAAAGGAGCCGGGTCTCAGGTTACAAGGGTCAACTCGAATCAATCCGAAAGAATTAAAAAAATTGAAATTTTAATATTTCATATGAAAAAATTAAGAAATAATCCATGTGAATATAGACTATATGTGTTATAAATAATGAAGTTTAAAAGATTATTTCAAAAGGTTTTTTTATCCCACATTAAAAATATACTATGTTAGTATGCTATCTTTTTAAGTTGAAGTATTTAAACCAAAAATATTTTTTATTCCATATTGAAAAACATAATTTTTTTCTTGTGAACTCTATATTAAAGGATTTCAAATCCCACATTGAAAAAATAATTTTTTTCTTGTGAACATAGAGTATATATATTAAAAGGCTTCAAATTCCACATTGCAAAAATAAAACATTCTTCTAGTATTTATATAGTGAACTTTGAAAAGGGTTAATGACCAACTAAAAAAATATATAAAAAGGGATCATTGACTATGAGAAAAAACACATTTGAAAAAAAAAAGGGTCTCAACCAGGTTTTGTCGGGTTGCACGAGTCACAAGTCAACCTAGCAGGTCAACCGGATTTGCCGGATTTTTGCTCATTCCAATCTTTTGCCTTACCCGAATCGATCCAACCACCGGGTCGACTTACCGGGCCGATCCAGATTTAATAACTATGCCTTAATGTACTTGAGTCCAAGCTGTGACATAAGAAGGTTTAAGTTTGAATATTAACCTTAACAAATAGTCACATTCAAATATTCAAATATTAGAAATTAATGAAAGAAATTTTTTAAGTAGCATTTGAGTATTTTATCGAGACAAAAGAGATAAAGACAAAATGAACTTGCTTCTTTATCTTTTTTTTTAAATACAAAAATTTACTTTAAAATTATCTAAAAATATATATTTATTTTATATCTTTATCTTTTCAACCAAATATATTTTTATCTCTTTTATATTTATTCATTCTATCTTGAAATACTAACCAAATACAACATTAATAAACTATTTCGTTGTAGATATCTTAATATTTTTAGGTATTAGCTAGTTTTTGCTCCCACGATGCTGAAATATCTTGTTTAGAATCTATTTTTATTTAATTTTATAATAATTAAAATAAATATTCATAAGAATTCAATGCTTTAAATTCTAAAGTAAAAAATATATTTTTAGTCTAATTTTTTTCTTCTTATTCCTGTATCGTTTTGATATAAACTTGTTTTTTATTTATTAAAAGCATGATTTTTAAAATAAAAACTCACCTTGATCTAAAAAGCAAGCAAAATTACAATAAACAACAAAAAAACCATGTCTTAACAAGATTGTAATTAATTTGATAAAATTATATAAAAATTTTATAATAAAAAATAATAAAATAAATATCTTATTCTTCTCCCTTTAATTATATTAATAATAATTATATTTTTTTTTCATATTCAATATTCAATTATTTAGTTTAATGAAACTATGGACACTACTTAAATTTTTTTTTTATTTTAGTTTAATATGGGTGTCTGGACCGAACCAGCTTGCGTGTACCTCAATTAATTCTACAGGTAAAAGTTTTTTATTTAATAATATTATATTAAGTAAATATAAATAGAAGCAAACTTTTCACTGAGAAATAGAGTGAAACTGAAAGAGCAGGAAGCATCTGTGTCACTGCGATCTCCACTGGTAACCCTAAAACTCTATTACTTGCTAAAATATCGAGAGCTAATTTCTTCTTCATCATCTCTTCCTCTTAGTAATCTGAGAAATTAGTAGCTACAGCTTTTGATTTTACAAAGAGAAGAATTATCCCTGGTTAGGCGAGAAAGAGGGAGCAATAGCAGTTAGGGTTAGGGTTTGTTGTTTCTAGGAATATAAAACTTGATTAATTCAATACTCAATAGAGAATCAATTTCGCTTTCAAATTAAATTGTGATTATAAAGAACTCCATTTTCTGTTTGGTTGCAGTTATTATTACTGCGGCTAATTTATCATGTCTTGGTGCACTATTGAGTCTGACCCAGGTAATAAATTTGATTGCTTTCTACTTACTAATCTCATCATCATCATCATCATCATCTTGCTAGGGTTTTGTGATAGTATTTTGGGTTTATTTAAAATCTTTGCATCAAGTGGTTGCTTGAACCTTTGGATTAGTCTTTCAAAATACGTTAGAGGAGTTGCTTCTGTGTCAGTTTGAGGGTTTTCTCTATTCTGGTATATTTTTCATAGATTTCTGTTGCTCACGAACTAATAAAAAGAATTAAAATTGTATTAATGTTCTGTCTTCAGGTTTACATATTGCCTGTACAACAATTCTTGCTGCTTTTTTTCAATTTAGTTAACTATATGGTTGGCAATTTTAGCTTGTGGATTGTTAATTGTCAAGGAAGGAGTAGTTTGCAGTTCCCACGCATGAATATACACTATATCTGTACTTTTAAAATGGAAACCTCGTTGCTAAGATTCTTGGTTTGTAATCCAGGTGTGTTCACTGAACTTATACAACAGATGCAAGTGAAAGGTGTACAGGTAACCCATTAAATTTCTTATGCCATTTTTTCATTGCTTTTCTTGTTATGTGAAGTTTGTCTCCGTGCTCGTGCCATCCAGTATTTTTAATTCTCTGGACATGCAAGTGCTATGCTCCATTTTTTTTCCATCTTTCAAAGTTTTAGATGTAATTCAGGGAAGCTATCTGTAGTTTTTACTCTACTTTTTAGTACTTGTATCTTCTTTGTCTCTCATTTTTAAGGCATTCAGTTAAAAAAAAGAATGGGAAAGGAAACAGGAAAAAATGGAATTGGAATCGGATGCTAATGCTTAGGGAATGGTTTTTCTTTTATTTTCTTTTCCTTGTTTTGTTTTTTTTTTCTGTCTTGGTTAAAGTATGAGATATTATTGCAATATGAGATAACAGTGCAAATTTATTATCAATGCTAATAAAAAACCATATATTACCTTTTCATATGACCATCACTACCACCACTGCCATCTTTTGTAGCCACCACTGCCATCTATTGTAGCTACCACTGCCATAATAACCACTTTAGCTATCACTAAAACAACCACCCACCACTAAAGCACCATCATCATTTGGTTTTTTATTTCCCCATGGGGGTTCTCTTAAAAATACTTTTTTCTAAATTGTTTACCAAAATAAGGCACTTCCTGCCTCACAATCATAGGATATCATGCTATGCAAGCGTCTCAATTATCCTGCTCTTCTAATCAGCATGCATCTATTGATTACTTAAAAAGGAAAGCATTTTGAAAGACAAGTTTCTGCTTTAATTCGACTAGAGGTAGCAAGTCAAAGATAAGGGGATAGAGAATCTTTTCACGGGGTTCCTGATGTAGCTGATGAAGGATTAGTTGGAGCAGACAAGCAACATAAATTATTCCTTTTTTGCACATTCAATGATATTAGCAAGCTAATTTTTGTATGATTTTCTTTTAAAATTCTGCCATCAAGTAATCTTATTTTCTCTTGAGAATTATGCTATTATGGTTTTAAAAATCAATGATGGAACAACTTTTTTCATGTCCAGTGCTTAATCCATATTAACTCTTATTTTTGTGCATATAGCTTTGAATTTTTCCTTTTGATATATGCTTATGTGGCATTAAATTAGTAACTTCATTAGTTTGGTGCTTATGCAGAAGATTGTGGGAAATGAGTTCAAGTACCTTGTTTAGGGAAATAAGTTTTAAATGCACACCTATTAAAAAAAATAAGCTCCGCTTTTATTACCATCACCATTACTACTAAGACTACTGCAACCATCATTATTAGCATCACTACCACCAGGACTCATCACCATCACCACCACAACCACAACCACAACCACCACCTCAACCACACCCACGACTGCCAGGAAGCACCAGTAAAAGGTCTTGGTGCTTAGTCATAAGTTTACAGTTTATGTGGAGCACTATAAAGTTCACTGCTTTTTTTTCCTTGGTATTGGCATTTCAAGGTTCCATCCTGTTTCCTAACTGTTATACCCAATCCAATCTTATGAATTTAATGTCATTCTGGTTTTGTGTTACCCATTTTGGTTGCTTTTCATTCCTGATACCTATTTCGTTGAGTTAACTGAATGGCACAACAGATACTCTACATTCATTGTTGCTAATTTAAATGATTAATTCTGGCTGTTACCAAGGTATCCTATTTTCGGTTACTGAATGGGACCTTCTTAAGGGAATAGAAGTAGCCAAGAAACAGGAACCAAAAGTACTACATGTTTCTATTACTCAAGGCATAATTGCTCTACTTGCTGGTTAGAAATGCAGAGTCCATGAATTGTTCAACGGGTCCATCACATAACCTCCATTCATCCAGATATGATATCTTGATCTGTCTTTAACAGGTTGAAGAATTGTATTCATTGGACCTTGATTCTCTTGACAGCCTGAGGTTAGTTTCTCATTCCATTGGCATAAATGATTTTAGCTCGCATGCTCGGTTGCTGTTTTGTTTATGTTAACCTGTGACCTTTTTTTTCCACTCTTTTCCAGACCTGTATATGGTTTGATTTTTCTTTTCAAATGGCGCCCGGAAGAAAAGGACGAGCGTGTTGTAATTACGGATCCAAATCCTAACCTCTTTTTTGCCCGTCAGGTATGTTTAGACGAGATCCACAATCAATGGAGGATTGAAAGCTCTAATTTATTTTCTTAAGGTTTCCCCCCTCTTGTAGGTTATCAACAATGCTTGTGCAAGTCAAGCAATTTTGTCTATCCTCATGAACTGTCCAGATATCGACATTGGTCCAGAATTGTCAAAGTTAAAAGAATTCACCAAGAATTTTCCACCTGAGCTCAAAGGTTTGGCTATTAATAACTGTGAAGCTATACGTGTAGCTCATAACAGTTTTGCAAGACCTGAGCCTTTTATTCCTGAGGAGCAGAAGGCTGCCAGCCAAGAAGATGATGTGTACCATTTTATAAGTTACCTGCCTGTTGATGGAGTGCTGTATGAACTTGATGGATTGAAAGAGGGACCCATCAGCCTTGGTCAGTGCACTGGAGGGCATGGTGATCTGGATTGGCTGCGTATGGTGCAACCAGTGATCCAGGAACGCATTGAAAGGCATTCCAATAGTGAGATAAGATTTAATCTCTTGGCAATAATCAAAAACAGGAAAGAAATGTACACTGCTGAACTCAAGGACCTCCAAAAGAAGAGGGAGCGAATTTTGCAGCAGCTTGCTGCCTTCCAGGCAGAAAGACTGGTCGACAATAGCAACAATGAAGCTCTGAACAAATCCCTCTCTGAAGTGAATGGTGGGATTGAGAGTGCTACAGAAAAGATTTTGATGGAGGAGGACAAATTCAAGAAGTGGAGAACAGAAAATATCCGCAGGAAGCACAATTATATTCCTTTTTTGTTCAACTTCCTCAAGATTCTTGCTGAAAAGAAGCAGCTGAAGCCCCTTATTGAGAAGGCGAAGCAAAAAGCTGGCGCCTCCAAGTAGAAGGTTTTTTTCCCCTATCCTTTCTTGTTAGGCGGACACTTGTTCTTCTCTGGGATCATGTTGCTAGTATATTTAAACCTTTTCCCCATGGCTATTCTGATCTCTCTCCCGCCCATGTGAAGCTGGTTTGCAATGTTTTCAGGTAAATGAACGTTCACCCTCATAGTTTTAGCGTCATTGACAAGTAATATGATATCAAATTACTGTTCAGTCTAAAGTCAACTGGGATTGTTTATTTATTTTCTGATAGGTGGATTGTTTAGTCTTTTTCATTACCATTAGCAACTTCTATACTCTCCCCGACGGCATGGAACCTCTTTCAGAACTAAATTTTATCTACCAAAAATGAATCCAAAGACAAATCTGCATCAACGGTTGCAGCAATGGTGTTTTTAAAGTGTTTTAGTGTTTTTTTGTTTTTTGTTTAGAAATGTATTAAAAAAATAATTTTTTATTTTTAAAAAATTACTTTTAAAATTAGCGTATTAAAATAGTCATAAAATAAAAAAAATTAATTTGAAATAATTTTTTTTTTTTTTAATTTTCTTAAAATACAAAAACAAATAAAACTAGAGTTGTGGGCTGTTTAATTTTCACTTCAGCGTACCAACATATTTCTTTCGCTGACCTCATTGAATGAAAGAGGTCATGATTCTATTTGCATGGATCCATACGTATAAAGAACATGAGGTTTAAGTGAATAATTAATGTCAAATTGATACATAAAATTATGAATGAGGTGATGATACTGAAACTATTTTGTATCAGAAAAATTACACTAAAACCATTGACACAAAACAGTGATGTGTAAGAGTTATTTGTAGCAATGAAATTTCCCTAAAATATGAATCCTTTGTGAAGAACATGGGGATACTGGGAAAAAAGACTTCCTACGATTAGCATTTCTTACAACTCCTACAGTTACAAATGTGAGAGCCCACCATATAAATAGGGTTCTTTTTCACACTCATCAATACAATTTCCCCATTTTTGTTCGCTTCACGGGTTCGCTGAAGGACCTGACATGGATCCACTTGGTCGCAGACCACTTCTCCCCCTCAATAACAGGGCAGCTCGCGTGCAAGCTACCAGGGTCAGGAGTCGCGTCAGGATGGAGACTGAAGAACAGCAAGGCATCGCCCTTGTTGGGTTTCACTGCAAGTAGAGCTAGTGCATATAAGGCAAGCTTTTCCTACATATTCAATGAAGATCAATCATATATTAATTAACACCTGCATAACCCTTTTTAGCACAATCAGACCAGCTATCATCCTTTGCTTGAGACCCTTCTGCCTGTACAACACATGAATTGAGAATATGATATAATATGTTAGCCTGAGACTCCCCAAATTAATTAAAATAGAAGAAAAACAACCAAATAAATAAAGCAGTCAGTTGTAGCAGCCGTCGTTATATTTTATATAGACATACCTCTGAAGTGGGAAATACGGTTTCTCCCCCCTTCTTAACATCAGACAAGTACATAAGTACGGTGGCGGCCCGATGGCCACCCTCTTCTTGATTAGCCTTGTCCACGAAATAATCAATATGTGCTTCGTATTTCTGACCATGCTCATAGCGTAGTATCTGAATCGGCTCCCCATTTTCTAATTATATATAGTTAATACAAAAGTGATTTAATTTCCTCTTGCATAGACAACCTTAAACATAATACTCCAGACCATCGCATGTATTGAGTTTACTTATACTATCACACCTTAAACAAATGTTTTACTATGTTGTTTACATATGGGTGTGTCTGGTTTTGTATTTTCTATTTATAAGAGATTAGTAAAAACTAGTTCTGTATACGTACCTTCTGGGAGGAAAGTCCAGGCAGCAATCCTGGCCTCAATACCATTAACAATTTCGTCCTGAAGAGTTGAAAACATAATCCATACGGTTGAAGGTCTGAAACTAAAATCAATGGATGATAGATACCCAGAGCAGCAGTTTACGTTCTCACCTCAGTTTTGAAAATAAACATGCCGCTACTGGTTCTCTCTTGGCTTTCCATGCTCTCTCCAGTTTCATCATTAGCCACCATTGATTTCACAAGCTTACCCTTAGCCTATATATATATATATATATAAAGAAAGGGCAGGCCAGACGATTATAAGTAAACTACACATATTTAAAATCATAATACTATTTCTCCAAATGAAATCAAGTTGATGCTAACAAACCAGATTAATAAGATGATCACACTCCTCGTCTGACAAGAATCCCTTGTACACGAAGGCCCTTTATCAGGTTTCAAACGCAAAACAGTTAAGCACATAACATACTACTATATATATGCAGTAGAAAAGAAGAAAAATGTACCTGGGTTGCCAAGAGAGTTGAGCGGCTCGAGTCGGATCAAAGGCCTTTGTAAATGCACCTGTTTTCGATCTAATTATCACCGAAAATCAGTCAACAAATAGCCACCATACATGCAGTTAGTTCTATTCCATATGAAAGCAAGATTCATCAATACATACGTTTCTACAGAAGCATAAGAAAGAGGAGGGAAGGCGAGCAGCGGTAGCAAGCAAAGAGAAACCGTGAGAAAATAAGGAGACTTCATTGATTTCTCTTCTCCCTTTTGTTTATACTTGTGGAGACAGAAATGAAAACTTAGACCTGAGAGATCAATTGGCTTTTCTCTGTTCAAACTTCGAAGGCCTCGTGAAAGATTTTGTGGGGCATCTAGCAAAACATTTATCTTCCCTCTTGCTTACAATGTATTAATTGTGCCCAGGGGTTTTGGAAGGTTTGGATTTGGTAGTCGTACAAATAATTAATTAGGGTCTGAATATTTTGGCTGTATTTGGAAGCAAATCATTAACAATTAATGAGATAACATGGTGGGAGGTGCCATTCGCAGATTCTATGTATGCATGCCCGAATTTCGGTTTTCTTTTTATTGAGCGGACGCGTTATTTTCACTCCAATATATATATATATATATATTCAATCTACAAAACATTAATGAAACTCCATCATCATCATCATTCATATAATTTTACCTTATTTAAAATTAAAAACAAATTGTTTACACCTAAAATAATCTTTTTCCTAAAGATATGCCCAGATTTTCTTGGGCATTAGGATAATTGCTGCTCATCAACTACCTGATGTGCCTTGTAGATTCCTCTGCACCGGTATACTCTAATGGCTACCGATCCCAGCAAGGGTTAGCCCTGCAAAATGGCATGCCCAGTAATGCAGAATCCCAGTTCTCTATGAAACCACTAAATGTTGCATTGTTCTCTTAAAGACAGTAAAGCTTGCAAGATGCATCATTACATAGTTGAAGGAGCAAAGTCGGGTATCACGACTTGTTTTTGCCCATGTGATCCGAAAAGTATCCGAGTTCGAGGATTATTTCATATGTATTGCACAAGAAGTTTTTAATGAAATACTAAGTTTTAGTTAATTTTTGGAAAATTATAATACTAGTTTTACCAAAAAGATGTAATTTTACTATTGTAATGACTTTTTAGTCATTAAAATAAATATAATAAAAAACTATAAATATAAATATTTTTTGATATTTTTTTAGCGTGCAATGTTGATTATGTAAATTGTTATTTAACATATAAACTATAGAATGTAAAATGTAATTTCTTAAAATACATTAATAAAGTAAAAATATAATCAAACTAAAAGCGATGTTTTATAATTATTTGTTTATTAAAAAAAGAATATTTTACATTTTCATGTGACATTGATTCCAAGACATTCCTTATATGCCATCACTTATTATTATTTTTTAAGTTAATAGCTAAAAGTTAAAAAAAGAAGAAAAAGCATGAAAATGATGTATGAGACTAAATATCCTAGCTTCTCAAACTCAAACTTAACCATAGACTTAACACTATAAAGATCAAATAATCCCTACCCGCATCTTTTATATTATTACTAATAAGATATATGTTGGTTTCACCAATACAAGAACTTTTGGACTTTTGATTCATAACTTTTATATAAAGTTTTAAAACATCAATTTTAACCTCATCAATTCTAAAATTCTCATCGAGCACATGTGAGGCATAACCTCTGTAATATGCTTCATAAAAATCACTTGTAGAACTATATCTAATTCGGTTCCTTTCTCATTAAAAATTTCATTATTAAGATCAAATTCTATCTGCTCATTATTCTACTAGTGCTAGTGTAATGATACTACTTAACTAAAGTAGCATGAACATTTTTTACATACTCATAGTCATCACAGACCAAGATTTTCACATCAAAATCTTTCTCATTTAGCATATTTTTCTCATTCTCATTAAATTTTGGTGGTTGATTTTAATCCACAAAGAAACTAGAATAGTAAAAAATTTCAATTTCAACATTATTTTCTTATTGTCGAAATTTCCTTTGTAGATCCCTATAAAGAGATTACTCCTTTGCTCACACCTTTGGAACGACTCTTTAAAATTGATTATGGATTTGTGATCACTCTCTTTATGATCATTTAGTTTTCTTTTCTTCATCTTCATTAATCAATGAGATAATTCTTCAATTTGGTCTTCAAGTTTATCACCGCCAATTGATGGACTAGTTCTTTAATTTACTTCTACATATATTTTATAATTAGTTCCTAAATGTCTATTTCCTAAGGAGAAACCTCCTTATTCTCTAATACACGATCACGTTTTATTTTTTGACCTCTTTCAGTCATGGTTATTTCCAGCACACAACACTAACAACTAGAAATCGTTAAACTTTGATATAAACTAATGCAAATTGAAACAACATAAAAAAGATAACAAGCACAAGCAATACATAATTATACCAAATAGGGTTACCACATAAAAACTCTAATTCAATTTTTTATTATAGAATATTTCACTTCAAATAGTCTACTGAAATTCAAGTTTAATAGCCTTATTTATACTAGTTTTAGGTCTACCTTTAAGAGAAAAAAATCCTAATAAATAATTATATAATTATTACATGGATTCTAAACTAAATAAGAAAAAATAAAAATCACTAAAAATAAATACATTTTCTTAAAACCTCATGCATCACTTTAATAAAAAAATGTTTTTTAAAAATACTATTTTTGAATTCTTCTTAATAAGAAAACTCTTAAATTTTAAATAGTAAAAAATGAATAAATAACAAAAGATAAAGAAAATTAACATGGTTGGCCATGGTGGGCTTTTTCTTTGGGTGAATGTGATGAAGAAGAAAAAGGCTTCTTGTAAACAAAAAACAATGCATATTCGATCAATATCAATATGCTATCTAATGATTGGAGAAAAAAGGTAAGACTCCCCAGGAGAAATGGGAGTTTGCTGGGGTTTCACTTGTACTTACATCCAGTCTATCTAGCTCTATTCTTTCTTTCTTTTCCAGTACAAGTTCCTTCTCCGAGGTATCACAGTGGGGCATGTCTTCTGTCCTTTGGCTAGGTTCTTGGGTCCGATCGAGCCTCTTTGAAATTACATCCCTGCCTCTCGTCTAACTCGAGTTGCTCTGCTCGGCAGTTAAAGTTATTGATGGTTTAATTATCTTGGACCACGAAGACCCCGGTCGTGCTTCTGGTTTCCATTCCCATCATCATATTGATGGTAAATCTCCTCGTGCTCCGCCATAAGAACTTGGAGTCCGTATCATAGTGAAGGTAAGGTAACGCTGTGATTCTTGCTCAAAAAATAGACCGAACGCGTTCGAGTTATTGGCTCGTCCGACCCGGCAGCATTCATGAGTCGCTCGTTCAACTGTCCCTCGGAGACATGGTCGAGAAGTACCATGCATCCGACTCTCAAAGCTAAGAGAAGATCCAAGTTAAGCCATAAAATCCACACAATTATTGCCCTCTTAAGAGTATGCTAGAATTTAATGTGAAAATTGGTGCATAGAGAAAATATATCATTAATAAAAGACTAACTAGTTAATATGAAGATTAAGAGTTTTAAGTTCCTAGTTAATAAATTCATTATTGCAAGACTTCTAAATAATCTAACAAGAATATAAAAATCTCTAAAGATCACCACGAGCAAGGTTTCTACATGTTAGTAGCTAAGTCCATAGGTCACTAAAGAAAAAAGCATCTCAGGATTCATAGAAAAATAATGATATTCCAAAAGACAACAACTTTCTCACAATCTTATAATACAAACAACACTAGTTTTTCAGATTACAAGCACAGAGAAGGAGACATATCATATTCATATTGAACTTCACCTCAAGTCTATTCCATACCACAAGCCAAAGAAACATTCTTTGCTTTTTAGCAATTAGAAGCTTCTGTATGCAAGACCATAGTTCTTGGGCATTATTCGGGTTCATAACTTTAATATGTTGAAACCTTAACCTGACCTTATAAAACCCATTTAAGAAGAACCCTAAATTATAGTATCTATAATATCATCATGCATGGATAAATGAATGGATTTAATCATTTCAACAATCAAAGATGAAAACAGTGAATACAAAAAATTACAAATCCTAAGTCCTCGAGTATGAGATAACCCCATTCACTTTCATTGTCCCATGATGATCTAGCACATGCTTAACCCGATTAACAAAAAGACCATCATCATACCAACTATCGTACTAAAATGAAATAGTTTCACCATCACTAACTCTCTACATTCACCATTCTTAAGAAACCCAAGGTCGTTGATAATGCATTTCCACAAGGCATAAGTATCATACAGAGGTTTATGAGTAAATAAATCATCATTATGTGAATTATACTCCGTTCTAACTTTACAAATGCCAAGGCAACCACTAGATTTATAAGAGAAAAAAAA
>Ga0307508_10005253_pt1 | contig 12357 bp, 15 predicted proteins | sample 9_EM_MG_FD_203089 | JGI IMG/M metagenome (GOLD analysis project Ga0307508, IMG submission 203089) | Populus trichocarpa ectomycorrhiza microbial communities from riparian zone in the Pacific Northwest, United States - 9_EM | ecosystem: Host-associated > Plants > Roots > Unclassified | place... | reverse complement strand
GCTTCACGGTGTCGCAGTTCGGGATGCCGTAGAGAGTGATGGTGCTCATCGTTTACTTGCGCCGTGCATACAGTTCTTTGGCCGCTTGCTCCCAGTTCGCACCATCGAACTGCCGCAGCGGAATGGACGAGAGGTCTACGCCGTCGATGCAACGAATGTTGACCGCCCATTTGGTCGGATCGAGACGCGGCCTGCAGAACGGATGCACGCCGCAGTGCCGGCAAGCGTAGTGCTTGGCCGTCATCGTGTTGAACTGGTACAGCGTAAGCTCACTTTCTCCCGAGGTGATGCGAAGGCTCTCGTCTGACGCGCCGTGCCACAGCGCGCCGACGCGACGGCACAGCGAGCAGTTGCATTCCATGAGGTAGTCGAGCGTGGCGTCGAGCTCAAAGGCCACTCGACCGCAGTGACATGAGCCTTGATAGGTGCGCCGTGTAGTCATGCCACTGCCAACAGGTTTGCGTCTCGAACCACGACCCACGCGCCCGTTGATTGCTTGCGAAGTATCGAGAGGGCACTACCGGACCGCACTACTTTGCTCCCGCCAGACGCGGGCGTGATCTCGACATTCAGGATGCTCCAACAGTAAGCGAGGTCACCAGAGATTTCTATCTCCTGCACTTCGGCGCTGGACGCAATGCGGTGCGCGGCGAGCAGCCCGCGCAGACCCTTCTCGAAGGTGCGCCGACCTCTCATCGGCGGCTGGCCTGCGACCAGAAACACGACATCGTCGGCCATGAGTCGAAGCACCGACTCGACGTCGCCGGCGGCAGTGGCCCTGTGCCATTCGGCCACCAGTGTTCGAATGGCTTGTTCGTCTGCATTCATGCTGGCTCTCCTGTGCTGAGTCCCAAGCTGCTGTGTTGTTCAGTCTCTGGGCTTGCTCGGCCCGTCGCAGGCCGGGTCCTGGCCGATGCCGGCCTCGCGCACCTTCTGGTCGGCATCGCGGATCGACACCTGGAACCACACGCAATCGCCGCCGGCGAAGCGGTAGTTCCAGACCTGGATGTGCTCGTGCCAGCCGGCACCGAACACCTGCACCGGCCGGCCCAGCCGCAAACGCACGTCGTCGGCTGGCATGCCGGGCGTGATGTTGGCGAAGTTGGCCTCGGTCAGCACCTGCTGCGAGGACACCAGCGTGCCCTTCGCGTCGAAGTCCAGCATCCAGGTCTCGCGGTTGAACGAACCGCCTTGTGCGAACTCGAGCCGCGTCCCGCCGTCGGGCAGCGCATATTCAGCGCTGGGCGAGCGGGCGCCGTGGCGCACTGCATCGATCGGGGTGCCGGGCGGCAACCTGCCGGGCGTGCTGCAGGCGCTCAACGCGGCTGTCAGTGTCAGTGTCAAAACACCCGCGACCCTGGTGATGGTGATCTTGTTCATGAGCACTCCATTCTGACCCGAACCGCTCCCTAGAATCATCGGCTTCACCACGCGCCACCACTTCATGCCCGAGCCCTTTGTGCAAACGCTGGATCATGGCATCCACGTCGTCGACACCGGCTTTCACCGCCCAATGTTCGATGCGAGCTTCCTGATCGAAGAGCGCGGTCGCGCAGCCTTCGTGGACACCGGCACCAACCATTCGGTTCCGCGCCTGCTCGCCGCGCTGGCCGCGGCCGGCCTGGCGCCCGGCGCGGTCGACTTCGTCATCGCCACCCACGTGCACCTCGACCACGCCGGCGGCGTCGGCCTGCTGATGCAGCAGCTGCCCGCGGCCCGGCTCGTCGTGCACCCGCTCGGCGCGCGCCACCTGATCGACCCGACGCGGCTCATGGACAGCGCGCGCCGCGTCTACGGCGCCGACGAGGTCGCGCGTTCGTACGGCGACGTGGTCGGCGTCGATGCCGAGCGCGTGCTGCGCACCGCAGACGACATGGTGCTCGACTTCGCCGGCCGGCCGCTGAAGTTTCTCGACACGCCGGGCCACGCGCGCCACCACCACTGCATCTGGGACGAGCGCAGCCGCGGCTTCTTCACCGGCGACACCTTCGGGCTGTCGTACCGCGAGTTCGACACGGCCGCCGCCGGCGCGTGGATCATGCCGACCACGACGCCGATCCAGTTCGAGCCCGAGGCCTTGCGCCGCTCGATCCAGCGCATGCTCGCGTACCGGCCCGAGTGCATGTACCTCACCCACTACGGCCGCGTCACCGAAGTGCCGCGGCTGGCCGGCCTGCTGCTCGAGCAGATGGACGCGATGGTCGCGCTCGCGCTCGCACTGCCGAACGACGATGCGCGCCACGCCGCGATGGCGCGCGGCTTCGGCGAGATCTACTTGAAGAGCCTGCGCGCGCATGGCTGCACGCTGGCCGACGCGCAGATTCTCGACCTGCTCGCGCTTGACCTCGAACTCAACGCCCAGGGCATGGCCGTGTGGCTGAACCGGAAGACCCGATAAATGGAGACAGCAATGACCCACCCCGTCCACTTCCATCTAGAGAACCAGGTCGCCATCGTCACCGGCGCCTCGCAAGGCATCGGCGCGGCCTGCGCCGAGCGCCTGTCGCAGGACGGCGCGGCGGTCGCGCTGTGGGACGTCGACGACGCGCGCGGCCAGGCGCTCGCGGCCAGCCTCGTCGAGCGCGGCCGGCGCGCGATCTACCAGCACTGCAATGTCGCGGTCAAGGCCGAGGTCGATGCCGCGCTCGCCGCCACGCTGGCCGCATTCGGCCGCGTCGATGCGCTGATCAACAACGCCGGCATCTTCAAGGCCGCAAACTTTCTCGACATCACCGAGGCCGACTGGGACGCGGTCATCGATGTGAACCTCAAGGGCGCCTTCCTCGTCGGCCAGGCGGTCGCGCGTGCGATGGTGAGCACCGGCGGCGGCGCGATCGTCAACATGAGTTCGGTCAACGGCGTGATGGCGATCCCGAGCATCGCGAGCTACAACGCCAGCAAGGGCGGCGTGAATCAATTGACGCGCGTGATGGCGCTGGCGCTGGCCGACCACCACATCCGCGTCAATGCTGTCGGCCCGGGCACGATCGCGACCGAGCTGGCGAAGAACGCGGTGCTCGGCAGCGACGAGGCGAAGGCCCGCATCATGAGCCGCACGCCGATGAAGCGGCTCGGCGAGCCGAGCGAGATCGCCGACGTGTGCGCGTTCCTGGTCAGCAGCGCATCGAGCTACATGACCGGCGAGATCGTCTACATCGACGGCGGTCGGCTCACACTCAACTACACGGTGGCGCCATGACGAACACAGCACCCGTTCCGCTCACGCCGCTTCGCGGCGGCTGCCTGTGCGGCAGCGTTCGCTACGAGGCCACGCCCACGCACCGCGAGGGCTACTACTGCCACTGCCGCATGTGCCAGCTCGCGTTCGGAAACACGCGCGCCGCGTTCATCAACCTGCGCAAGGACGAAGTGCGCTGGCTCGCCTCGCAGCCAACGTACTACGCGTCGTCGAAGATCGCGCGACGCGGCTTCTGCGGGCGCTGCGGCACGCCGCTGAGCTTCGAGTATCTCGACTCCGAACGCATGGACCTGTCGGTTGGCAGCCTCGACGAACCCACGGCGCTGACGCCGATCTCGCACTTCGCGGTCGAGTCGCGCATCGCCAACTGGCACGCGGATGATGGCTTGCCGGGCGAACGCATCGCCGAGCACGTGAAGCTCACCGAACGTTGGAAGCAGGCCTATGGTGACGACGTCGTGCCGGGCATCGACGCGGTTCGGCACTCAACCTGACGACGCATCCGTCGGCTCGTGCATCAGCGCCAGGCATTCGTCGATCAGCGTGTGCAGGCGCACGACGCGCGCGTCGCCCATCTGCGCGTTGAAGGCGATCTGCGCGCGCTTCCAGTCGCGCTGCGCTTCGGCGCGCTTGACGCGGCCGGCCTCGGTGACCCGCACGAGACGGCTGCGGCCATCGTCGCCCGGCCCGACCTCGACCCAACCCTGCTTGAGCAGCGGCTGCAGGTTGCGGGTCAGCGTCGAGGCGTCCATCTCCATCGCGGCGGCGAGTTCGCCCGGGCGCACCGGGCCGAGCTTCGCGATGTGCGACAACAATGAATACTGCGTGGTCTTCAGCCCCGCGCTGCCGACGATGTGATCGAAGTGCTGGCTGACGCGGCGCGTGAGCTGCCGCAGCTTGAAGCTGCTGCACCCCATGGGTGAGGTTTCAGGACCGGGACGGAGCTTGGTGCGCATGATCACGAGATTGTAGCTACAATCATTGCAATTACAACTTTCTACCGCCAACATGGATGCAAAGACCGACGTGACCCACGTGCTGGCCCAATGGGAAGCCGAAGAAGCCGAGCGCCGCAAGACCATGGTCAGGAGCGGCGTGGCGCGGCCCGAGCAGGTGGCCGGGCTCAGCGGCGTGCAGGTGTTCGAGGCCATGTTCGCCGGCACGCTGCCCTACCCGCCGATCGCCGACACGAGCGACTTCGTCCTGCTCGAAGCCCGGCCGGGCCACGCCGTGTTCCAAGGCCGGCCGCAACTGCGCCACTACAACCCGCTGGGCACGGTGCATGGCGGCTGGATCGCCACACTGCTGGACTCGTGCGTGGGCTGCGCCGTGCATGTATCGCTGCCCGCCGGCAAGGGCTACACCACGGCCGAACTCAAGGTCAACTACGTGCGCGCCGTGACCGAGAAGGTCGGCCTGGTGCGCGCGATCGGCAGCGTGATCCACCTCGGCGGCCGCATGGCCACTGCCGACGGCCGGCTCGTGGGGCCGGACGGCAAGCTGTACGCTCACGCCTCCACCACCTGCTTCATCTTCGACGCGTCATGAATCCTTCTTCGAACACGCCTTCACGGGCCGCCGCGCCGGGCCGCCCCAAGCAAGGCCCGACCCTCTCGGAGGGTCGCTCGACGTATTCGGCGAGCGGGGAGCCTCAATGAGATTCCTCCACACCATGCTGCGGGTCGGCGACCTGCAACGCTCGATCGATTTCTATACCAAGGTGATGGGCATGACGCTGCTGCGCCAGTCCGAGAACCCCTCGCAAAAGTATTCGCTCGCGTTCCTCGGCTACGGCTCGAACCCCGAGCACGCCGAGATCGAGCTGACCTACAACCACGGCGTCTCGTCATACGAACTCGGCACGGCCTATGGCCACATCGCGATCGCAGTGCCCGACGCAGCCGCGGCCTGCGAGCGCATCCGTACCGGTGGCGGCAACGTGACCCGCGAAGCCGGCCCGGTCAAGGGCGGCACGACCGTGATCGCGTTCATCACCGACCCCGACGGCTACAAGGTCGAGCTGATCGAACGCTCGTTCGACTGAACGCCACCAGGACTCCCCGCCCATGTTCGCCCAACTCGTCACCACCTCGCTGAACCGGCGCGGCATCCACTACGCGTGGGTCATCGCCGCGGTCACCTTCTTTGCGATGCTCACGACCTCGGCCGCGCTCGGCCTGCCGGGCGCAATGCTGCAGCCGCTGAGCAAGGAGTTCGGCTGGACCACCGATCAACTGTCGTCGGTGTTCGCGGTGCGCTTCGCGCTGTTCGGGCTGCTCGGGCCGTTCGCGGCGATCTTCGTCACCCGCTTCGGGCTGCGCCGCATCATGGTCGTCGCGGCCAGCTTCATCGCCAGCGCGATGGCGCTGGCCACCGGCATCACGCAGCTGTGGCAGCTGTTCCTGTTGTGGGGCCTGGTGCTGGGCTGCGGCACCGGCTTGACGGCGCTGGTGCTGGGTGCGATGGTCGCGAGCCGCTGGTTCACCGAGCGCCGCGGGCTGGTCGTCGGCATGTTTGCGGCGAGCACCGCGACCGGCCAGCTCATCTTCCTGCCGATCGCGGCCTGGATGATCGAGCACCTGGGCTGGCGCTATGCGGTGATCCCGGTCTTCGTCGCCTGCGTGCTCGTCGCCGTGCTCGCGACGCTGTTCATGCGCGACCACCCGCGTGACGTGGGTTTGCGTTCCTACGGCGAGCCCGAGGGCACGCCGCAAGAGGCGGTCGCCGCGCCCGCGCCGCTGAACTTTCTCGGCCCGTTCAAGGTGCTGATCGAGGCCTCGCGCAACCGCACGTTCTGGATCCTCGCCGGCACCTTCTTCATCTGCGGCCTGTCGACCAACGGCCTGGTGCAGACGCACTTCATCTCGCTGTGCGGCGATCAGGGGCTCGGGCCGGTGCCGGCCGCGTCGGTGTTGTCGATGATGGGCGCGTTCGACTTGTTCGGCACCACGCTGTCGGGCTACCTGTCCGACCGCTACGACAACCGCAAGCTGCTGTTCTGGTACTACGGGCTGCGCGGGCTGTCGCTGTTCTGGCTGCCCTATTCCACGTTCACGCTCTACGGCCTGTCGGTGTTCGCGATGTTCTACGGGCTCGACTGGATCGCCACCGTGCCGCCCACTGTCAAGCTCGCCGCACAAGAGTTCGGCAAGGAACGCGCCGGCATGATCTTCGGCTGGGTCTTCGCCGCGCACCAGCTCGGCGCCGCCACCGCGGCCTATGGCGCCGGTCTGACGCGCACACTGCTGCTGACCTACAACCCGGCGCTGTTCACGGCCGGCGCGGCTTGCATCGTCGCGGCGCTGATGGTGCTGGCGATCCGGCTGCAGCGTGCCCCGGCGCCGGCCACAGGCCGTGCGGGCGCCACAGCATCGTGAGGATCATCGCCAGCGCGACCAGCAACGGGCGCAGGATGCCCGCGTCGAGCCGGCCATCGGTCATCTGCTGCAGCGGGCCGGTCACGTAGCGCAGTACCTCCGGCAAGGCCGTCAGCAGCATGGCCCCCAGGATCACACCGCGGATGTGGCCGATGCCGCCGAACACCACCATCGCCACGATGATCACCGACTCCTGCAGGCTGAAGGCGTCGGGTGACACGAAGCCCTGGAACGCGCCGAACATCGCCCCGGCCACGCCGCCGAAACTCGCGCCGATGCCGAAGGCCAGCAGCTTCAGCTTGCGCGTGTCGATGCCCATGGCCTCGGCGGCGACCTCGTCGTCGCGGATGGCCATCCAGGCGCGGCCGATGCGCGAGTCCTGCAGGCGGTGGCAGGCGGTCACCGAGAGCACGACCAGCGCCAGGAAGAGGTAGTAGTACAGCGTGACCGACGCGATCTCGTGGCCGCCGACCAACAAGGGTCGGCCCAGATCGAGACCAAAGATCTTGATCGAATCGATCGGGCCCACGCCCTTGGCGCCGTTCGTGATGTTGACCGGGCGGCCCAGGTTGACGAGCAGAAGCCGCACGATCTCGCCGAACCCCAGCGTCACAATCGCTAGATAGTCGCCGCGCAGTTTCAACGTGGGCGCGCCCAGCGCGACGCCCAAGAAGCCGGCCAGCAAGGCCGCCAGCGGGATGGTGAACCACCAGGGCGCGTGCAGACCAGCCGGGAACAGCGTCGCGATCCACGCGACGTTGTCGCTCAGGTGCGGCGACGTCAGCAGTGCGAACAGATAAGCGCCCACGGCATAGAAGGCCACGTAGCCCAGGTCGAGCAAGCCAGCGTAGCCCACCACGATGTTCATGCCCAAGGCCAGCATCAGGTACAGCAGGCAGGTGTCGGCAATGCGAACCCAGTGGTTGCCGAAGGATTGCAGCAGCAGCGGCAACAGCAAGAGCGCGGCAACGCAGGCATATCTCGCAAGCTGGCGGCGTGGATTCATGGAGCCTGAGGCTAAATCGGCTTGAATCAATCGAGAACAGCGACAGAATCCGTTCATCACGGAACAAAGCGCTGGAATCGGCGCCCCGCGCGCCCATGGACAAGCTGAGCGGCCTGCTGGCCTTTGTGAAGACGGCCGATCTCGGCAGCTTCGTCGCGGCAGGCCGTGCGCTTGAGATCTCGGCGTCGGCGGTGGGCAAGAGCGTCGCCCGGCTCGAGCAGCAAGTCGGCGTGCGCCTTCTGCAACGCAGCACCCGGCGCATCCAGCTCACCGATGAAGGCCGGCTGTTCCACGAGCGCTGCCGCCGCATCCTCGATGACCTCGACGACGCGCAGGCGACGCTGTCGAATGCGCGTGAAACGCCACGTGGCCGGCTGCGCGTCAGCGCGCCGATCGTCGGCCATCACTTCCTGTTGCCGGTGATCCCGAGCTTTGTCGCGCGCCACCCGGAGGTCGAGCTCGACATCAACTTCACCGACCGCAACGTCGACCTGATCGAAGAAGGCATCGACGTCGCGATCCGCAGCGGCGACCTGCCCGACTCGCGCCTGGTCTCTCGGCCGCTGAATCTCTTCCGCCTGCTGCTGTGCGCGTCAGCCGACTACCTGGCGCGTCATGGCACGCCCTTGGCCGTGCGCGATCTGGAGCAGCACGCGACGATCCGCTTTCGTCACCCGAGTTCGGGCAAGCTGCTGGATTGGCCGATGCTGGAGAAGTCCACGGTCGACCACCAGACGCGTTTGCGGACGGTGCTCGCCTGCAACAACATGGAGGCGGTGCTCGGCGCCACGGTGCGCGGCCTCGGCATCGCGTGCATGCCTGACTTCCTCGCGCGCGAGATGCTCGCCGATGGCCGGCTCGTGAGCGTGCTCGACGCGCAGCTCAGTGCGGGCGGCCGGTTCAACGCGCTCTGGCCGTCGAGCCGGCATCTGTCACCCAAGGTGCGCGTGTTCGTCGATCACCTGGGCGAACAGTTGTCTTCGGCGTGAGCCAACGCCTCATTCGCATCAGCCGCGCAGCGCGCTCGCTTCTTTCGCGAGAGCCGTGATGCGCGCCCAGTCCTTCGCGGCCACCGCGTCGGCGGGCGTGAGCCACGAACCGCCGCAGACCTTCACGTTCGGCAGCGCGAGAAAATCCGGCGCGGTCGCGAGCGAGATGCCGCCGGTCGGGCAGAACACGACATCGGTGAACGGCCCGGCCAGCGCCTTCAACATCGGGATGCCGCCGGCCTGCATCGCGGGGAAGAACTTCAGGAAGAAGTAGCCATCGGCATTCGCCTGCATCACCTCGCTGCCGGTCGCGGTGCCGGGCAGCAGCGGCAGGCCGATCTCGGCGCAGGCCTGGCCAATCGTGCTGGTGTAGCCAGGGCTGACGGCGAAGGTGCAACCCACGTCCTTCGCGGCCTGCGCATCGGCACGGCTGCGCACGGTGCCGGCACCGAGGATGGCTTCGGGTACGTCGCGCGCGATCGCTTCCATGCACTTCAGCGCGATGCTCGTACGCAGCGTCACCTCGAGCACGCGCACGCCGCCAGCGACCAGCGCTTGGGCCATCGGCACCGCGTCTTCGAGGCGGTTGATGACGATGACCGGGATCACCGGGCCGTACGCGACGAGGTCGAGGGTGTTCTTCATGTTCGGTTTCCTTCAGGGATCAAAGCCAGGTGCACGCGCCCTGCTCCGCACTCAGCACGTTGCGGCGCATGCCGGCGAAGAGTTCGCGGCCGAGGCCGTGGCCATTGATGTCGGCCTGCGCGTCGGGCAACGCGGCTTGTTCGCGCGCGGCCCAGGTGGCTTCGTCGACCAATGCGGCGAGTGTGCCGGCGACCGCGTCGAGCCGCAGCACGTCGCCATCGCGCACCTTGCCGAGCGGGCCGCCATGCATGACCTCGGGGCTCACATGGATGGCCGCCGGGATCTTGCCCGACGCACCGCTCATGCGCCCGTCGGTGACGAGCGCGACCTTGAAGCCGCGGCCCTGCAACACGCCCAGCGGCGGCGTGAGCTTGTGCAGCTCCGGCATGCCGCAGGCGGCCGGGCCCTGGAAGCGCACGACCGCGATGAAGTCGCGCTCCAGCGTGCCGGCCTTGAACGCGGCGAGCAATTGCTCCTGCGTGTCGAAGACGATCGCCGGCGCCTCGACGATGTGTCGGTCCGCCGGCACCGCCGACACCTTGATGACCGCGCGGCCGAGGTTGCCGGTCAGCAGCTTCAGGCCGCCTTCGGCGCTGAACGGCGCAGCGGCCGTGCGCACGACCGAGTCGTCGATCGGCGCGGCGGGCAGGTCGCGCCATTGCAGGCGCCCGTCGGCGTTGTCTGGCACCTTGCCGAATTCGCGCAGGCCGCCGGGCACGACCGTGCTCACGTCGCCATGCATCGCGCCCGAGTCGATGAGCTCGCGGATCACGAAGCCCGGCCCGCCTGCGGCCTGGAACTGGTTCACATCGGCCACACCGTTCGGGTAGACGCGCGCCAGCAGCGGCGTGCCGCGCGACAGATCGGCGAAGTCGGTCCAGTCGATCAGGATGCCGGCGGACCGCGCCACCGCGACCCAGTGGATCAGGTGGTTGGTCGAGCCGCCGGTCGCGAGCAGCGCGACCATCGCGTTGACGATGACGCGCTCGTCGACCAGGCGCCCGATCGGCGTGAAGTTCTCGCCCCGCGTGATGCTCAGCAGCGTGCGCACCGCGTCACGCGTCAGCGCTTCGCGCAGCTCGGCATGCGGGTGGATGAAGGCTGCGCCGGGCACGTGCAGGCCCATCGCCTCGAGCAGCATCTGGTTGCTGTTGGCCGTGCCGTAGAACGTGCAGGTGCCGGCGCCGTGGTACGCGGCCGACTCGGCCTCGAGCAGGCCCGCGCGCCCGACCTTGCCTTGCGCGAACTGCTCGCGCACCTTGGACTTGGCGGTGTTGTCGAGCCCGGTGCTCATCGGCCCCGCAGGCACGAACACGCAAGGCAGGTGGCCGAAGTGCAGCGCGCCGATCAGCAGGCCCGGCACGATCTTGTCGCACACGCCGAGCAGCAGCGCGGCGTCGAACACATCGTGGGTCAGCGCGATCGCGGTGCCCATCGCGATCGTGTCGCGCGAGAACAGGCTGAGCTCCATGCCCGGCAGGCCTTGGGTCACGCCGTCGCACATCGCCGGCACGCCGCCCGCGACCTGCGCGGTGGCACCGAGCTTGCCGGCCTCGTCGCGGATCAGCGCCGGAAAACTTTCGTAGGGCTGGTGCGCCGACAACATGTCGTTGTACGCAGTGACGATGCCGATGTGCGGCGCACGCTCGGCGACGATGCGCAGCTTGTCGCTGCCCGGCATCGCCGCGAATGCGTGCGCCACGTTGGCGCAGCCCATGCGGTCCGAACCGCGCGGGCGGTCGATCGCGGCGGCGACGCGCGCCAGGTACGCGGTGCGCGTTGCCGTGCTGCGCTCGCGAATGCGTTGGGTGACTTCGACGACTGCTTGCTTCATGGTCGACCTCGCGTGTAACTATGCCCTCGATTGTTGCGTAACCGAGTTACATCGTCAAAACAACCACCGCGCTCCTTCGAAGGAGTATTTCATTTTAGAGTGCGGGGATGAAACGAAAGGCTACGCTTTTGTCGGGGAAGCGATGGACTGGTCGCGGTCCGGGTATGTATGTGCACTCGGCGGAGCAACTGAGATGAGCTCGTCATACTCAGCGCTGCATCTGCGCGACCCGCAGCCGATGCTCGCGCATGCCCGCAAGACCTGGGGCGGCGGGCAAGACCTTTGGGTGTTTGGTTACGCGTCGCTGATCTGGCGCCCCGAATTCCATGCCGACGAGCAGCGGCCCGCCACCGTGCATGGCTGGCACCGCGCGCTCGAGATGCGCTCGCGTGTGAACCGCGGCACGCCCGAATGCCCGGGCCTGGTGTTCGCGCTCGTGCCCGGCGGTTCGTGCCGCGGCATGGCTTATCGCATCGACCGGCACCGCGCCGGCGCCGAGCTGGAGCGGCTGTGGGCGCGCGAGATGCCCACCGGCGTGTACGACCCGAAGTGGCTCGCCTGCCGCACGCCGCAAGGCACGGTGCAGGCGCTGGCCTTCACGCTGAGCCGGCGCAGCCCGGCCCACACCGGCCGCATCCCCGATGCGCAGCTGCTGGACGTATTGCGCCGCTCGATCGGCCGCTATGGCAGCACGCTGGCCTACCTGATGGAAACGGCGAACTCGCTGCGTGGTTGCGGTATTCGCGACCGCGATATCGAGCGCCTCGTCGGGCTGGTCCGGCAGCACCGTATCGAGTGCCCTACCAGCGTGTGTCCGGAGACGCCTCGCTGACGCGGCGCACGCTGTCGAGATCGGCGACCGTGTCCACATCGACCAGCACGCCGGGATCGTCCACATTCAACGCAAAGGCCGGGTAGCGTGCGATCACGCGGCGCGCACCTTCGTCGCCGCTGAGCGCGACGAGTTCGGAGTACAGCTCGCCCGAGAAGCCGACCGGGTGGCCGCGCCGGCCCTTGTACTGCGCATAGACGACGGCATGCGTTGCCAGCTCGCGCGCGACGCGCTGCAGCGTGGCCGGCTGCACGCGCGGCATGTCGCCGGGCAGGATTAGCCAGCCGGGTGCATCGGGGCGCGCGCTCACGCCGGCGGCGATCGAGTAGCCCATGCCGAGCGCGGTCTGCCCGGCGCTGCCAACCTCGGGCACCAGCACCACGTCGCGCGCGGCGATCGTGCGCCGCGCGACATCGGCCAGCGCCTCGGTGGTGACGACGACAACCGGCAGCTGGCTCGCGATCACCTGGCGCAA
>Ga0307508_10005251_pt1 | contig 12360 bp, 8 predicted proteins | sample 9_EM_MG_FD_203089 | JGI IMG/M metagenome (GOLD analysis project Ga0307508, IMG submission 203089) | Populus trichocarpa ectomycorrhiza microbial communities from riparian zone in the Pacific Northwest, United States - 9_EM | ecosystem: Host-associated > Plants > Roots > Unclassified | place... | reverse complement strand
ACGAAACCGGACAGATAAAGGCGATGTTGTTGCTTTGCGAGAGCAGCTGCTCTTCGTTGCTGCAGCTCGTATTGGTTTTCATAAAACAGCTCATCACCACTGCATTGCCTATATAAATAGCGCTGCAATTAAGGGTAAGGTTGCTGATGGTAAGGTTGCTGTTTTGCATGGCATTGACGGTAAAGCCACTGCCGATGTTGTAGGTTACGTCGATGATATGGTTGCCGGCATCATAGTTAAAATAGGAGGGCGTGGCAATAGGCAGCCCTGTACTGATGCTGGTAAGCGTTACATCGCTCATGGCGCCGGTAAAGGCGACATTGTTGGGTATTGTAATCGAAAAACGCACTTTGGAACCCGCAGCGCCGCTGGTGGTATAGGTAGTTGAATTGGCCAGTGAAAAATTATAAATGAACTTATAGCTGGTGGTCTGGTCCATATTGGACGGTATATTGGCCAGTACGCCCATCTGGGTACGCTGGTAATTTCTCGGGAAAGAAGTGGTAACAGGTATGCTGTCGCCGCAGGCATCTCCATAGCGATAGCTTAGGCCCAGGCCTGCTATTACGATAGTGGGGGTGACACCGGTAAGCGGGCAGTCCTGTTCTTCGAATGCCACATATACGGTGTCGCCGGGTTTGATAACCGGTATCGTGGCCCAGGCGGTATCTGGCCGGCCGGTAACGCAGGGTTGGGTGGCGCCCATTAGCCTTGAGCTGTCCAGGGCCAGGGTGCTCCATGCGCCATTGATACCGGTTTTATACCTGAAATTGGAATAACCGTTGGTAAGACCGTTGTAGTTGAAGAGGTTAATCCATAAGTTATTAACGGCAATAGCGCCCGTATCGGTAAAACCGATGGTTTGCGTATAGGCCGTGCCGCGGCAGGTAAGCGCGTTGAGCGTGGGCAATACTTTTATGGAATTGGTAAAAGGTACGTTGATGGTAGCGCCGGCCGTGGCGGTACTGTTTACGTTGTTGGTAGTACAGGCATTGCCATAACAACCAAAGTAGGCGTCAAAGTCGGTTTGCAGGAAGCACCGGCTCATGACCCTGACCGTTTCCGTTACCACGATGCTCTGTCCCTGTGAAAGCGCCGGGCCGGAAAGGGAAAAAGTATTGATGGTATCTGTGCCCGAAACGGTTTTAACCACTCCCAGCGCCCAGCCGCCGCTTACGGAAGCATTATACACATACAGGCCGCTGCCGCTGGTATCGGCCAGGTTAACCTGTGATATTTTGCCCAGGCCGTTATTGGTAATCGTGACGGCGCGCGTATAGGTGTCGCCGGGAGCGCCGCTGTAATTTTTATTGGTAATGTTGGTGATATTCAGCGCCGCGCTTTGGGTGTTAAAGCTGTTGCTGGACAGTGTACTTGTGGGGAGGCACGCCGTATTGAGGGTATAGCTGACCTGGTTATTGGAGGTGCCGATGGCGCTGCAGGTAGCATAGGCCTGGTAGCTGATAACGGTCGAATCGGGCGAGTCTGGTATGCCCGACAAACTGAGCGTGGCCTGGTTGCCGGAAGCGCCCGCCTGTGCAACACTTCCGCTGCCGCCGGATACAAAGGCCGAATTGCTTACATACACATAACCCGCCGGCAGGGTAATGCCCAGGGTACCCGTGGCGCAGGAAGGCAGGCTTCCTATGACTTTTACCTTAAACGTAACATTACCATTGCAAACGCTCACGGGGGTAGCCGGGGCGCCGTAATTGGGCTGTAGCGTCTGTGCCTGGATAGGTTTAATGGCGGTAAGGACAAAAAGCGCCAAAAGGGCAGGGTAGTACCTCATAGGGATTCGTATAATTTTCTAAAGGATATTGTCTTATGTGTACCGGTGCAAATTGTATGCTGGAATTACTCACCTGGCCGGGGCTTACAAGCCGTATGATATAAGGGCGCCCAAAGCCGGGATGCGTGTCAATTGCTAAAAATTAATCACGTATTAGCCCGTGTAAGAGAGTCTCTTCCGGGGGAAATGTGGAGCGTAGACCAGGTAAAAGGGCTCAGAGTAGTTATTGTATTCATAGCTAGCGGTTTACGGTATTTAACAAGCTTTAATAACTCAATATTGGTCAAAATATTGCTATTGGGTGGGGCATATAGGTGAATATCCTTATGAAATTGATTGGAAGGTGTCGTGCGATATCTACAGCCGGGGGGCCTGGGCGCAGGCAAAACGGAAAGGGGGGCGATTGATGGGTAGCCGTTGGGAGAAATAAAAAAGGCTTCCCGTAAGGAAGCCTTGTGTTGGTTGCGAAGGGAGGGATCGAACCTCCGACCTTCGGGTTATGAGCCCGACGAGCTACCGCTGCTCTACTTCGCGATGTATCTTTAAGAACTTTCTGTAATAGTTTACCGGCGAACTGGCTTATTTGTTAACCGGGGTGCAAAGATACGGGCATGTATATTATCTGCCAAACAAATTTTATCGTCTACCTTTGTGCCCTTTAATCATTGAATGAAACGGCGCCGGGGCAGGCGCCACCCGGTCATTTAAAAATCTTTGTTAACGGATGAAAGTTGGTTTTGTAAACATATTCGGAAAGCCCAACGCGGGTAAAAGCACCCTGCTCAACGCCCTGCTGGGCGAGAAGCTGGCTATTACCTCATCCAAGGTGCAAACGACCCGGCATCGCATCAAGGGTATCCTGACAACGGGCGACTACCAGGTCATTTTTTCAGATACGCCCGGTATCATTGAGCCGCAATACAAGCTGCATGAGAAAATGATGGATGCAGTAAAGGAAGCGCTGGAAGATGCCGACGTGGCCCTGCTGCTGTATGATTTAACAGACAACGATGCCAAAGCCGCCAACGAACTGTTTTCGGCGCTGCGGCTTAGGGTGCCCGCCATTGTGCTCTGCAATAAGAACGATAAGGTAACCAAAGAAAAAACAGCCGAAGCCATCAGCTTCTTTGAAGGGCAGGATTATTGCAAAGAGGTCATCGCCATTTCCGCCCTTACAGGGTTGCCGGCAAAACTGATGAAAAAGATTACGGCTTACCTGCCGGAAGGAGAGCCTTTTTTTGCAGAAGATGAAATGACCGATCTGCCTACCCGCTTTTTTGTGGGCGAAATGATACGCGAAAAGATCTATGAGATGTATGAAGAGGAAATTCCTTACCACACCACTGTGCTGGTACAGGAATTTAAGGAAAAAGGAACACTGATAAAAATACAGGCCGATATTATCGTGCAGCGCGATACGCAGAAAGGAATTATCCTGGGACAGGGAGGCAAACGCATTAAAAACCTGGGCACAGCCGCCCGTGCAGACATCGAAAAATTCCTGGGACAGAAAGTTTTCCTGGAACTGTTTGTAAAGGTGAAGCCGAAGTGGCGCGACAATGATTTGTATTTAAAGGAATATGGATATCGTTAACAGAAGCTATAAAAAATTATGAACGGATATACAGTAGCAATCGTAGGAAGGCCCAATGTAGGCAAAAGCACCTTTTTTAACCGTTTGCTGGAAGAACGCAAAGCCATCGTAGACGACGTGAGCGGGGTTACCCGCGATCGGCAGTATGGAGTGACGGATTGGAACGGCAAATCGTTCAACGTGATCGATACAGGCGGTTTTGTGCCCGAAAGCAAAGATATTTTTGAAAAGGAAATCAAAAAGCAGGTACTGGTAGCCATCGAAGAAGCGGATGCTGTTGTATTCATGACCGATTGTACCACTGGTATTACCGACCTCGATGATGCCATGGCGGATGTGCTGCGCCGGAGCGCGAAACCCGTGTACCTGCTCGTAAATAAAGTAGATAACCATGACCGCATGCTGGAAGCAACCGAGTTTTACAGCCTGGGTTTTGAATACATCTTTTTTCTTTCGGCCATGACAGGCAGCGGCACGGGCGAGCTGCTCGATGCGGTTGTTGCGGCCATTCCTGTCGACGAGACAGCCCAAAAGGACGAGAACCCGCTTCCCAAATTTGCCATCATCGGTCAGCCCAATGTAGGCAAGTCCTCGCTGCTCAACGCACTGGTAGGCGAAGAAAGGACCATTGTAAGCAATGTGGCCGGCACTACCCGCGACACTATTCACACGCATTACAAGCTATTCCAGAAAGAATTCATTCTTATAGATACCGCCGGTATCCGTAAGAAAAGCAGCACCATGGAAGACCTGGAATTTTATTCCGTTATCCGTGCCATCCGCGCCATGGACGAAGCGGATGTATGCCTGTTGGTGCTGGATGCCGAAAAAGGTATTACCGCGCAGGATCTGAATATTTTCAGCCTTGCGGCGCGTAAAGGCAAGGGCCTCGTGGTGCTGGTCAATAAATGGGACCTGGTGGAGAAGTCCACCAATACGGCGCGCGATTACGAAAAGCTGCTGAAGGATCGCATAGCGCCGTTTACCGATGTACCGGTCATGTTTATTTCGGTCAAAGATAAAGTCCGCATTTTCCAGGTAATAGAAATGGCGCTGGAAGTGTATGAAAACCGCGACCGGAAAATACCTACTTCCGAACTGAATGAGGTAATACAGGAAGCCGTAAAAGCGCACCATGCGCCGGTGGCGAGGGGGCATGCCATCAGCATAAAGTATGCATCGCAGCTACCCACCGCAGTGCCTTCTTTTGCTTTTTTCTGCAATTTTCCGGACGATATCAAGCAACCCTATAAAAATTACCTGGAAAACAAGCTTCGGGAGAACTTTAATTTCAGGGGAGTACCTGTAAGGCTGTTTTTCAGGAAGAAATAAAGCTACCCGCAGGGATAAGCCGAGGCCGGAGGGATTATAAATTTAACGTAATATTTGGATTATTGCCAAAAGCGGCTACCTTTGCCCGGTTCTCTAAAAACTCCTAAAAAAACAATTAAACAATGAAAAAACTGTTCGCTATCCTGGCTGTAGGAACCGTACTGGTTGCCTGTAACAATGCCCCCGAAGCAACTGCTGCCGCTGCTGATACCACTAAAGTAGCCGTAGACACCACAACTAAAGTAGCTGCCGACACAACTGTAAAGGTTGATACAAGCGCAACAAAAGTTGACACTACAGCCAAGAAGTAGTCCCATGGGATATTACTTCCTGTAAAAAAAGTTTCCCCCGTTGAGGGGGATTTTTTTTACTTAAACCATCCAATCACTTTTCGTACATTTCTTTTGTATGCGGCCAGCGCTTCCTGTTCCTGGCGTATAAAGCTATTGTCTTCCAGCTTACCAATCACCTTGTCCATTTCATCGCGGTTTTCGTATACCATTTGGCGAAAGGGATTGCTGTAATCCTTGGCGCGGCTTTCGTAAATATTTTTTACCATCCATTCCCGGGTAGCAATGCTCTGCTGCAGTAAACCGGCCAGGGTTCCCTTATTTTTTTTAAGGTTAATGCCTTCTGTTACATACAGGGCGCCCAGGGCGTGCTGTAGTTTTTGTTGGGAATACAGCCCGGCCTGTTTTTGATAAAAGGCATGTATATCCGCCCAGCTCTTTGTTTTGCCGGCGCGTGTTTGTTCCAGCAGTTTTTGCAGGGCCGCCTGTGGCAGCAATTGCCCGCCTGCATTGATCCATGCGGCCGGTTTACCCGGCGCAGGCAGGCTTTGCAGCAGCGCCTCACGGCTTTTAATACCCGCATTTTTGATGTGCTGCCATACCTGGGTAGCGGCATAGTAACGCACCAGCTCCTTAAACAGGTGATAGGCCGGCAATAATTTTACCAATACAACTTTTCGGCCGCTGCGCTCTACACCGTCGGCCAGCAGCTCCAGCTCGTCTACCTCGCTGCTGCGCGATTCCAATAGCGCTTCCCCCTTGCTTATCAATTGCTCTTCAGAAAGGCTGGCTCCGTGTTGCCGGGCCCATGCCTTGCCGGTGATGGCTTTAAAGTTTTCCAGCGACCGGAGTATTTCATTAATGCTGTCGGGCGCGAGAAAATCATATTCTATGTGTTGGATTTTATCGATGCGCCTGTCGCGGTCAACATATTTCCATGCATTGCGCGCCAGCGCATACATATTATACATAAACCAATAGCCGGGCATAATCACCAGCCTGTCGGCCGACACATCATTGCTCACCAGCGAAAACGGGAAAGTGATATGCAGCTCAGCGGGATAATCGCCTTTTGCCAGCATGGTAAAAGAGGCAAACCGGCTGTTGTGTTTAAGACTTACGCACAGGCCGGGCCAGAAGCCGCGTCCGGCTATCAGCTCGCCATCCGCGCTGCGCGAGTTGTGGTTGGAGCCAATGGTAGCGCCGGCAGCCATATTGCTTTGTCCCATGACAAGGGCTGCGCAGAGAAACGAATTGTTATGGTGTTGCTCATGCGCCGGAAAGATAAGCGAATTGAGTACCTCGCAGCAGGAGATGGTAGCGTTATTGCCCAGGTAGGAATTGATAAGGCGGGCGCCGTATTTCAGCTGCGAATGGGACGCCATAAAAAAACGAACTGCTTTTACACCATAAAAGATACGGCAGCCTTCGCCAATGATGCCGTTTACCAGCTCGCATCCTTCGCCTACCTGCGATTTGGCCCGGGCGTTGGAATTGATGGTAAGGTTCTTGAGCTTGTTAGCTCCTTTGAGATAAGCATCAGTGCCCACCCACACGTCTTTGATGATACAACAGTTTTTGATAACAGTACGGTCGCCTATTTCCCCGTAATACCCTCTTCGTTTATCGAAACCGGTATCGGTAAACTGTTTGAATTTTTCCTGCAGCAATGCGTCACCGCTGAAATGAGTCCACATCCAGGCATCGCCGGGCAGCATACCGTTGAATGGGATAATGCTACGGCCGCCGTTTTCATTGCATACCTCCATCCAGATACGTGTTTTTTCGTCTTCGCCGTCTTTAAGGATGCCATTACCAAAGCGGGCATATTCGGTGGCCGCCAATTCGTTTACGTTCACGATAATCACCTCGTTGCCGATGATGTAATGCGACAGGTAATTGCAATTGTCTATCACCACGTTATCGCCCAAATCAGTGCTGATGATCGTGCTGTTGTACAATCCTACCGGCCGGCGCAGGTTGTGAAATTCCAGGTAAAAAGGCTCCAGCTTGCCGATGCGTACCAGCCCGTAGAACTTACAGTTCTGCACCAGTTCGGGCGTAAAAGCATGTGATACGAGTATTTTATTCCAGTCGTCGGATGTATTGCGGTTGCGTACCAGCACTTCTATTTCGTATGCGGTGAGCTGCCGGTAGTTGATGGTCGCTTTATTCTGCCGGTTACGCAGGTAATATTCGTCTTTACCGGCAGGCAGGTATTGGCCCGAAATAAAATGGTATCCCAGTGAGGCAAGGGGACTTTTATGGATGATGTTCATTCAATGGCTTTTGGCAGGGCAATTTATGTTAAAAACCAGTCAGAACAACCCGGCTGCGCTAAATTTGCTATATGGCGCATCTTCATTCCGACCACCACGATCATAGCCATCATCACCCTGTTGTGCTTACGCATGTTAACAGGGCGTTTATTGCAGGCATTGCATTAAACCTGTTGTTCGTGGTGGTAGAAGCAGTGGCCGGCCTGTATATTCATTCGCTTTCCTTACTATCCGATGCAGGACATAACCTCGCCGATGTGGGCAGCCTGGCCTTATCGCTGCTGGCTTTTCGGTTATTAAAGGTCAAAGCAAATGAAAAGTATACGTATGGCTATCGTAAAACGTCCATTCTTACTGCCCTGTTTAATTCGGTATTGCTGCTGGCCTCCGTGGGCGCTATCATATTCGAATCTGCGCGCCGGTTTATTCATCCCGAACCGTTGCCGGGTAAAACCATTGCCATTATTGCTGCAGTGGGCATCCTTGTCAATGCCGGATCGGCGGTATTGTTTATGCGCGACAAGGAAAAAGACATCAATATCAAAAGCGCTTACCTGCATTTGCTGTCGGACGCCCTGGTAAGCGCCGCACTGGTGATAGGCGGCGTGGTGATTGCCTGGACCGGCTGGTATTGGCTGGACCCGGCCCTGGGCGTGATAGTGGGCCTGGTTATATTATACAGCACCTGGGGATTGCTCAAAGACAGTCTCCGGCTGTCCATGGATGGGGTGCCCAATGATATTGACCTCGATAGTATAAAGGAAGCGGCGTCGAAAATACCGGGTGTGCAGGCCGTGCACCATATTCATGTATGGGCCATGAGCACCACCGAAAACGCAATGACCGTGCATATCGTCATAGCCGACAACAGCACCGCGCTGCAGGAGCAATCCATTAAAAACGATTTCCGCCATGCCATGCAACACCTCAATATACAGCATGTCACCATTGAAACGGAACCGGCTTCGGCAGCCGACAACCACCCGGCCTGCGGTATAGAGCCTGGAAAATGATCTGGCGCCCGTAGTACCCCGCCTCAATTACTATGCAGTAGCGAATTGATTTACTGTTGGTTATGAAAAGATAACCCACCAGTACCCCCTCTTTTGCCCTGAAAAGTATGACCCTCGCGGCCCGCGCAGCTGCCCCTGTTAATAAATAGCTCAATTAAATGTTTGTTTAAATTAAACACTTGTTTAACTTCGCTGTTCTAACAGGAAACAGATCCAGATGAGTTACAGTGATAAGCAATTACAGATTCTTGAGACTGCGGAGCGGCTTTTTGCGGCCAGGGGGTTTGATGGCACATCTGTACGCGATATCGCGGATGAGGCGGGAGTGAATGTAGCGATGATTTCCTATTACTTCCGGTCGAAGGAAAAGCTGATGGAAACCCTTTTTGAGCAGCGGATGGGGCATATTAAAATGCGGGTGGAAAGCTTGCTGAAAGACGATGCGCTCACTCCTTTCCAGAAAATGGAGATACTGGCGGATGAGCATATCGACAGGGTCATGCACCGCCAGCAATTTCATAAAATCATGTTTTGCGAGCAGGTGCTCAACAAGAACCCCTTTGTCATCCGGATGGTCAGGGAGCTCAAGATGCGCAACCTGGCAGTTATCAGCAAACTGATACAGGACGGGCAGAAGAAAGGGGTTTTTAAAAAGAAGATAGACATCATGATGCTGCTCACGACCATGGTCGGCACGGTGTCGCATATGCTGGTCAGCCTCGATTACTACCGGGAGTTCAACAACCTGCAGGACATGCCCGATGGGGAGTTCGAAGAGATGATGAAGAAAAGATTAAGCGATCATATAAAGGCCTTATTTAAAGCAATAATGATGTATGAAGAATAATTTATTAGTCAAAACAGGCGGGATTTTTCTCCTGGCGGTGTTATGCATGGGCCGGTCTTTACAGGCGCAGGATACTACCGTGCAGCTTTCGCTCAAAGATGCTATCGACCTGGGTATTAAAAACAGCAAGCAGCTAAAAAACAGTCGCGCCAGGATAGACGAGGCTGTGGGGGCCGTACAGGAGGCGAAAGACAAGCGCCTGCCGGATGTTAAGCTCAGCGGCTCCTATCTCCGGGTCAATAACCCGAATATCAGCATGAAGTCAAACTCCAATGGTAATTCGGGTGGTTCCGGCAGCAGCTCCAATGAAATAGATGTATCGTCGGCTATGTATGGCATGGCCAATGTGAGCTACCCGGTTTATACCGGCCAGCGCACGCAGTATGGTATTGAATCGGCTAAGTACCTGGAACAGGCTACCCGGCTGGATGCAGATCATGACCGCGAAGCCGTGGTATTGAATACGGTGAATGCCTGGATAAACCTGTATAAGTCAAAGGCGGCGGTAGACCTGGTGAAGGAAAACCTGGAACAGTCCCGTAAGCGGGACGCCGATTTTGCCAACCTCGAAAAGAATGGCATCATTGCCCGCAACGATTTATTGAAAGTGCAGCTGCAAACTTCCAACATAGAGCTGTCATTGCTCGATGCCGAAAACAACCGCGATTTGGCTAATGTAAATATGAATTTATTGCTCGGATTGCCCGAAAGGGCTACGCTGGTGCTTGATTCAAACAGCCTGGCGGCCCCGGCCGATCCGCTGCCGGTAGCCGATTACGAACAGCAGGCCCTGCAGTCACGAAAGGATATACAGGCGCTGGCGCTGCGCGGTAAGGCGGCTGCCACCGGTATTAAGTCAGTAAAGGGTGAATATTATCCTTCGGTAGCGCTGAGCGGCGGTTATATAGCGCTCGATGTACCGGGCTTTATGTCGGTCACCAATGCCGTCAATATAGGAGTAGGTGTACAATACAGCCTTTCCTCCCTGTGGAAGACAAAGGCTAAGCTGGCGCAGGCAAAGGCCCGCGAACAGCAGGTGCTGGCCAATGAAGAATTGCTGGGCGACAATGTACGCCTGCAGGTAAACCAGGCTTACCAGTCTTATCTTCTCAGCCGCAAAAAAATACATGTATATGCCGTAGCCATCGACCAGGCGGCGGAGAATTACAAGATCACTAAAAACAAGCAGGAAAACAACCTGGTAACTACCACCGATTTGCTGGATGCAGATGTGGCGCAGCTCCAGGCAAAATTGAATTATGCTTTTGCAAAGGCCGATGCCGTTGCCGCTTACAACAAACTGCTGCAGGTAACCGGCGCCCTGGCCAGATAACGTACACCCCGGTAATAATTATTAAGGATAACAACTAACGTATAAAGTTTTTTATGGCAAACAACGAAACAAATCAATCAAAAGAAGCTGCCCCCAAAAAGACCAATAAAACATTCATTATTGTATTGGTCATACTGGTGGTGGCAGGTGCGTGGTTCGGCATCAGCAAATACACGCATGGCCAGCACCATGAAGAAACAGACGATGCACAGGTGGAAGCCAATATCAGCCCTGTCATTCCGCGTGTATCGGGTTATGTGGCGCAGGTATTTGTAAAAGATAACCAACAGGTGAAGAAAGGCGATACGCTGCTGATACTCGACGACCGTGATCTGAAGATAAAACTGGAACAGGCCGAAGCGGCGCTCGCCACTGCGGAGAGCAACCTCGGACTGGCAAGGGCCAGCACATCGGCCGCCCAGTCTAATATAGCCTATACCCGCGCCGGTATCTCCACCATCGACGCGCAGATCGAGACCGCAAAAGTAAATGTATGGCGTGCCACGCAGGATTACGAGCGTTATGCCAACCTGATAAAAGATCATTCTATTACCCAACAGCAATATGAGCAGCAAATGGCTGCCAAACAAACGGCCGAACGCCAGCTGCTGGTATTGCAGGAGCAGAAAAACCAGGTAGCGCAGCAAACCAGCGCTGTAACTACACAAAGCCATGCTACTTCGCAGCAGATAAACATCGCCAACGCCACCATCAAACAACGGCAGGTAGATGTAGACGATGCAAAGCTGATGCTCTCCTATACGGTAATTACTGCGCAGGAAAGCGGGCTGGTATCAAAAGTAAACATACAGCCCGGGCAGTTTTTGACCGCAGGTTCATTGTTGTTCAGCCTCGTGCTCGACCAGAATGTATGGATAGTAGCGAATTTTAAAGAAACACAATTGGATAAAATGCGCGTAGGGCAAAGCGTGTTTGTGCATGTGGATGCTTTTCCTGACCATGATTTCGAAGCGAAACTGACGTCTTTTGCCGCTGCTACCGGCGCACGCTTTGCACTGCTGCCGCCCGATAATTCCAGCGGCAACTTTGTAAAAGTGGTGCAAAGGCTCCCGGTGAAAATTGAGTTCACACAGGCCAATGACCCGCTGATAAAGCAATTGCGCGCAGGGATGAACGTATCGGTTGATGTGCATCTTGATTAACATACCAGACCAATTTTATGCAACAACAAAATTCATTGGTAGAATATGGCAGCCGCCGCATAATCATTACGATTACGGCCATCCTGTGCGCGCTGCTGGAAATAGTGGATACTACCATTGTCAACGTGGCGCTGCCGGAGATGAGAGGCAACCTGGGAGCCAGCACTTCGGAAGTGGGTTGGGTGGTAACTGCCTATGCTATCGGTAACGTGATCATCGTACCTATGACGACCTGGCTGTCGCAGCAGTTTGGCCGGCGGAATTATTTTGCCGCCTCCATTATCCTTTTTACTGTTTGCTCTTTTCTTTGCGGTAACGCCAGCGGCATCTGGGAACTGGTCATATTCCGGTTTATACAGGGGCTGGGCGGCGGCGCCCTGCTGGTAACTTCCCAAACGATCATTACCGAAAGCTACCCGCCCGAAAAGCGTGGTATGGCGCAGGCCATTTATGGCATGGGCGTAATTGTAGGGCCCACGCTGGGCCCCCCGCTGGGTGGTTATATCGTGGAACATTATTCCTGGCCATATATATTCTATATCAATATACCCATCGGTGTTATTGCTACTTTGCTTACACTGACATTTGTGCGCAGCCCTATGTATGGCCTGAAAAGCGCTGCCAAAGACGTAGACTGGCTGGGCATTGCCCTGCTGGCCTTATCGGTGGGCTCGCTGCAATATGTATTGGAGAAAGGACAGGATGACGATTGGTTTA
>Ga0307508_10005250_pt1 | contig 12360 bp, 8 predicted proteins | sample 9_EM_MG_FD_203089 | JGI IMG/M metagenome (GOLD analysis project Ga0307508, IMG submission 203089) | Populus trichocarpa ectomycorrhiza microbial communities from riparian zone in the Pacific Northwest, United States - 9_EM | ecosystem: Host-associated > Plants > Roots > Unclassified | place... | reverse complement strand
TCGACCGGATGCGGCTGGCGACGCCGCTGGGGCAGACGTTCTCCGCGGGCGTCGCCACCTGGGACGGCGCCGAGACCTCCGACGAGCTGACCGCCCGCGCCGACGCCGCGCTCTACGTCGCGAAGAACGCCGGCCGCAACCGGGTCACCTCAGCTGGTGAGCAGGTACCGGCCGGGGGACGGCACGCGTAGCAGCGTCCAGACGCCGTCCGGCCTGACGATCGCGCCGCCGGAGGAACTCAGCCAGCGGTAGTAGCGGACCCGTACTCCGATGTCCCCGGCGGCCGGGGCCTCGATCGTGAGCGTCGTGGCGGTGTAGGCGACCAGCGCTGCCGGCGCGGCCACGATCGGCCGCGGGTCGGCGACCGCGTAGAGCCGCCAGTGCGCGTCCTGCCAGACCGGCGTGAGGTAGGGCAGGCCCGCGCCGATGAGCGCGGCCTCGGGGCGGCCGCTCCAGGTGAGCACGGCGTCGGGCACGGCGACGAACTGGACGGCCTGCTCGGCGAGCCAGCCGCGATAGGCGTTGGCGGTCAGCGGCACGCCGGTGCCGGCGGCCCCCGGGATCGCGGTGAAGAAGAGCGGGTTGCGCGCGATGTCGGCCTGCCGCAGCCATCCCCGGGCCAGCGGGACGTCGCCCAGGTAGGCCGCCTCCCAGTAGTCGCGGGTCGGCGGGATCTCCACCCGGCCGGTCAGCGCCTGGCGAGCGAGGCGGCCCAGCAGCGGGGCGAAGTAGGCCCGATCGGCGGTCGGGTTGCCGATGTCCGCCACGTCGCCGGCGACGACCGGCGGTTGCAGGACACAGACCCCGGCCAGCAACGGCACGAGCAACCAGGCATGCGCCGGGCGGGACCGTCCGCCGCGGCCGGGCAGAGCGGCGTACGCGGCCAGGACCGGCAGCGCGAACATCACCGACAGCCGGGTGGCGTTCAAGCCGACCGGCGTGTGGATCAAGGCGGCGGCCAGGACACCGAGCGCCGACAGGACGCCGGCCACCCGGACCGGGCGGTGCGGCACGAGCGCGGCGACCAGCAGGCTGGTCGCGATGGCCCGGGTCGCGTCGGCGTGGCTGATGTTCATCCAGCCGCCGTCGCCGAGGAGGGTGGCGTTCAGCGCGAGCGGCAGCGCGGCCGGCACGGCGATCGCCAGGCCGTCGCGGACCCGGCCGGAGAGCAGCAGCGCGGCGCCGATCAGCCCGGTGAAGAGGCCGACCACCGGGCTCGCCGCGGCGGCGAGCAGCGCCGGGATCGCGGCGAGCAGACGCAGCCGGGGCGCGGTGAGCACGACCAGCGCGCCCACCGCGAAGCAGACCCCGATGGCGTACGTCACCCGCCCGCTGACCAGGTTTCCGGCGACGCAGGCCGCGCCGAGCAGCGCGCCGGCCCACGGCCGTGGCGCTCCGGCGCGGCGCAACAGCACGGCGAGCAGGACGGAGGTCGCGATCATCGCGAGGACGCCGGCGACCCGCACGCCCAGCAGCGCCATCACGGGCTGCGCGAGCAGGCTGTAGCCGAGCTGGTCGACCCCCGCGTACCACCGCAGGTCGATCGGGGTGTAGCCGTGCCCGGCGAAGAACCCGGCGCGCGCCGTCTGGGCGGACAGGTCCGAGCCCATCAAGGGCAGGAGCAGGTACGCGGCGCCGAGAGCCGCCGCGGCCACGGCGGTGATCCACTCAAGCCGGCGCCGAACCCACACCGGGCCGACCCTACCGGTCCGCGGGAGAGCGTCGGCAGGTCGCGGTAGGGTGCTCGCCATGCCCCGCGCCGCCCTCGTCCGCTGTGTGGGCCTGGCCGGAAGCCTGCTGCTCGCGGTCGCCGCCTTCCTCGGCGGTGCGCGCAGCCCGTGGCATCCCACGATGACACCGGTCACCATCGTCGCCGGGCGCGACGGTGTGCTGCTGCCGTCGGCCTGGCTGGCCGGCACGGTCCTGCTGGTCGGCGCCTGGGTGGTGGGCCGCCGCGAGATCCCCTCGGCCCGCTGGGCGTACGTGACGGCCGCGCTCTGGGCGCTGCCGCTGCTCGCGTTCCTGCCGCTGGGCAGCTACGACGTCTACTCGTACGCGTGTCAGGGCTGGCAGCAGGCGCACGGCCTCGACCCGTACGCCGGCGGGGTGGATCTTCTGGGTTGTCCCTGGCGCGCCGCCGTCGCGCCGACCTGGCTCTCCTCCCCGGCGCCGTACGGCCCGGTCTTCCTGGTGCTGGCCGCGGCCGCAGCCAAGGCCGGCGTCTCGCTGACCGGCACCGTCGCCGTGCTGCGGGCCGTCGCGCTGCTCGGCGTCGCGTTGATCGCCGCCGTCCTCCCAGCGCTGGCCCGGCACACCGGCGTGCCGCTGAAGCGGGCCGTCTGGCTCGCGCTGGCCTGCCCGTTGATCCCGATCCACCTGATCTCCGGCGCGCACAACGACGCCGTCATGGTCGGGCTCCTCGTCGCCGGCCTGGCCGTGGCCGCCGACCGGCGGATGCTGCTCGCCGGCCTGCTGTTCGGGCTGGCCGTCGGCGTCAAGGCCACCGCCGCCGTGGTGGTCCCGTTCGCCGTGCTGCTGGCGCCGCCCGGGCGCCGGGTCCGGGCCGCCGTCGAGCTCGCCGGCGGCGCGGTCGCGGTGCTGGCCGCCGTCGCGGTCGTCTCCGGGCGCGGGCTGGGCTGGATCACGGGGCTGCAGGACAGCGGGGTCTCGGTGCAGTGGACCTCGCCGCCCACCGCGGTGGGCATCGCGATCGGGCTGATCGGCCCGAACGCCGTGCGGGTCACCCGTATCCTCGGGCTGCTGTGCCTGGCGGTCGTGCTGGTCGTGCTGTGGTGGCGGGCACGGCGCGGTGACGCGCTGCTCTACGCCGGGTACGCGCTGGCGGCGACCGTCCTGCTCGCCCCCGTTTTCCACCCCTGGTACGCCACCTGGCCGTTGGCGGTGCTGGCTGCCACCGTGAAAAGGGAGACACTGTGGCTGGTCGTGCCCTTTGGGGTAGCCGCTGTACTGTGCCTTCCCGACGGCTACAACTTGGCGCTGGCGACCAGAGCCCAGGGTGCCGTCCTGATGACCGCAGGCCTCGTCTATCTCACCTGGAAAGCCATTGGTGAAGGCAAAAAAGATCGCGCACCTCGTCCTGTTGGCGCTGATGGCGACATGGGTCGTCTATCTCGCCGAGACGCGTAACAGGTTCTTCGACTCGCGGGTCTACCACGGCGCGATCGAGTACTGGTTTCGCCAGGGTGGCATGGTCTACGACTGGCTGCTCGCCCCCACGCCGTACGGTTTCACCTACCCGCCCTTCGCGGGGCTGGTCATGGCGCCGATGGCTTATGTGTCGATCACCACGGTCATCGTGATCGCGACCATCGCCACCGTGATCACCACGGCGGTGCTCGTCTGGTGGTTCGCGGGGCCGTTGATCAAGCGCAAGGGCTGGACGACGTGGTACGCCCTCGGCGTCGCCGTGTGCCTCGCGCTCGCCTTCGAGCCGGTCCGCGATACGATCACCTTTGGCCAGGTCAACACGCTGCTGCTCACCCTGGTCGCCGGGGACGTGCTCTTCGGGGTGGCGCGGGGCCGTAAGTGGTCCGGCGTCGGCATCGGCCTGGCCACGGCGGTGAAACTCACCCCCGGCGTCTTCATCCTCTACCTGCTGCTCACCCGGCGCTGGCGGGCCGCGCTGACCGCCTCGGGCACCGCCTACGCCGCGACCCTACTGGCCGGGCTGATCTTCCCCGACCAGTCCCGCGAGTTCTGGACGTCGGCGCTCTGGGACACCAGCCGGGTCGGCGTGCTCTACGTCATCTCCAACCAGTCCGAGCGCGGCATGCTGGCCCGGCTGGACCTCGGCGCGGTCGAGTCCAAGGTGTGGGCCGTCGGCGTGCTCGTCACCCTGGCCGTCTGGGCGTGGCGGGTGCTGCGCACGCGGAACGACATCGTCGGCGGGTTCGCGCTGACCGGCGTGCTCGGCTGCCTGATCAGCCCGGTCACCTGGATCCACCATTGCGTGTGGCTGATCCCGGCGCTGATCCGCTGCATCGACATGGGGTTCACCCGTCCCGACCGGCGGCGGCTCATTCTCGCCGGCACGACCTATCTGGTGCTCAGCTCCCGCCTGACGCAGCTGTGGGAGCGACCGTCGCGACTACCGCTGGGGTTCGTCGGCAGCAACCTGTACGTGTGGTTCAGCCTGGCCCTGCTGTTCTGGACACCGCTCGGCGTCCCGGGCGCGGCGCCGGAGGCCGAGCCGGAACTGGTGGCGGCGGAGGCGGAGCCGGAGCCGGTCGCCTCCGGCGGGGTGCCCGGCCCGGCCTGACATGCGCTGACATCGGGCCGGCGGCGATGTCAGCGCCATGTCAGCAGCCAGGGTGAAGCTCTCGTCATCGACCACGTGACGGGAGAGAAATCATGACGAACGCGATCGTCGCCGAGGGGCTGGTGAAGCGGTTCGGCGACACGACAGCCCTGGCCGGCGTCGACCTCGCGGTGCGCACCGGCACCGTCCTGGGCCTGCTCGGGCCCAACGGCGCCGGCAAGACCACCGCCGTGCGGGTGCTCGCCACCCTCATCCGGCCCGACGCCGGGCACGCCACCGTCGGCGGGTACGACGTCGTGCGCCAGGCACACCAGGTACGCAGCCTGATCGGCCTCACCGGCCAGTACGCCTCGGTCGACGAGTCGTTGACCGGGGTGGAGAACCTGGTGCTCATCGGGCGCCTGCTAGGCCAGTCCCGGCGCGACGCCAAGGCCCGCGCCCGCGAGCTGCTGACCCGCTTCCACCTCGACGACGCGGCGGACCGGGCGGCCGGCAAGTACTCCGGCGGCATGAGGCGCCGCCTCGACCTGGCCGCCAGCCTCGTCGGACGGCCCCGGCTGCTCTACCTGGACGAGCCCACCACCGGGCTCGATCCGCGCGGCCGCAACGACATGTGGGACATCATCCGCGACCTGGTCGGCGACGGTGTCACCGTGCTGCTCACCACCCAGTACCTCGACGAGGCCGACCAACTGGCCGACGAGATCGTGGTGATCGACCGCGGCCGGGTCATCGCCACCGGCACGTCCGAGGAGCTCAAGGCCCGTACCGGAGCGCAGACGGTGACCATACGCCCGGCCGTGTCCACCGACCGGGACGCGATCGTCGCGGTCGTGGCCGGGATCGCCGCGGGGGCGGTCGACGTGCGTGGACCGGTCATCAGCGCGCCGGTGACCGACCCGGGCGCGCTGGCCGTCCTGGTCCGCCGCCTCGACGAGAGCGGGCTGCTCGTCGCCGAGCTGTCGCTGCGCAGCCCCAGCCTCGACGAAGTGTTCCTGACCCTGACCGGCCACCCGGCCGAGGAAACGTCCGACGCGTCGGACGCGCTCGAAGGGAGCGTCCGATGACCACGATGACCGTCGATCCCCGGGTCAGCCCGCTGGTCGGGCTGCGCAACACCGCCACGCTCGCCTGGCGGACCCTGGTGCAGATCAAGCACAACCCGTTCGAACTGATCGACTTCAGCGTCCAGCCGATCATGTTCCTGGTGCTGTTCACCTACGTCTTCGGCGGCGCCATCTCGGGCTCCACCGGCGACTACCTGAAGTTCGGGCTGCCCGGCATCATCGTGCAGAACCTGCTCTTCGCCACGCTGAACACCGGCGTCGGCCTGAACACCGACATCAGCAAGGGCGTCTTCGACCGGCTCCGATCGCTGCCGATCGCCCGGTACTCCCCGCTGTCCGGCCGCATCGTCGCCGATGTGATCAAGCAGGCCTGGGCGGTCCTGCTGCTGCTCGGCGTCGGCATGATCCTCGGCTTCCGGGTCGGCACGGGACCGCTCGACGTGCTCGCCGCGTTCGGTCTGCTGCTGGTCTTCGGCCTCTGCGCCTCGTGGATGTCGGTGCTGGTCGCGATGCTGGTCAGCTCGCCGGAGAAGGTGCAGATCTTCGGCTTCGTGCTGCTCTTCCCGATCACCTTCGCCAGCAACGCCTTCGCGCCGACCCAGACGATGCCCGGCTGGCTGCAGGCCTGGGTCAAGGTCAACCCGGTGACGGTGCTGGCCGACGCGGTCCGTGGGCTGCTCAGCGGCGGCCCGATCGCCACGCCGGTGACCCACTCACTGATCTGGGCGGGCATCCTGCTGGTCGTGTTCGCCCCGGCCTCGGTCTGGGCCTTCCGCCGTCGGGTCTAGGCCGCTGGCGGTCAGCGCGGTCGCCATCGTGACATCGTCACCGCGGCCGTCGCGCTGCCTGCGCACGGCCTGCGCGAAGTCGCCACTCGCATCGGCGGATCGCTGCCTAGGAATCTCGTACGGTGACGCTGGGGTGGCGCGGCGGGGCCAGGCCTTGATCAGGAGCAGCAGGCCGACCACGCCGATCCAGACCACCGGCTTGTAGGCCTGCTCGGGGGAGGCGGGCACGGGCCCCAAGAAGTCGATCCGGTAGAAGTGGACGCCCAACACCTGCGGAATGGACGCGATCCAGTACCAGACCGACCGGGTGATCGAGCCTGGCACCACGAAGCTGGCGACCAGCACCGGCACAAGGACCATCGGGTAATAGCCGAAGGTCGGCGTGGAGACCAGGAAGGTGCCGACCATCAACGCGGTCGAGGTGTGGACCAGCCGAAGCCGCTGATCGCCGCCGCGGCGCCAGAGCAGCACGGCGACCGCCACCGTGAGCAGCAGCACCAGCCCGCGGATCACCGTCACCACCGGTCCGTCGATGCCGATGCGGGGCAGGATCGCCAGCAAAGACGAATCGTACGGCCGGGCGAAGCCGTCCTGTCCGTGCAGCAGAAACGGTACGGTCTTGGTGAAGAACAGCCCTGGCTGAGGCAGGAACGGCAGCACCGCCGCGGCGATGGCGAGCGGCGTGCCGGCCGCCACGGCGAACCCGCCCCACCGTCGCGCCAGCAGGAAGATCAGCCCGATCGGCACCAGCATCGGCTTGATCGCGATGGACAGCCCGATCACGAGCCCGGCCGCAAGCCACCGCTCCCGGCTCATCAACAGCAGTGCGAGCGACATCAGCGGCACCACAGCCGCCGCCCAGTTGCCCAACTCCACCACGCTGACCGCCGGGTTGAAGATCGAAAAGACGCCGATACCCAGCACGCCGAGCCACGAGAAGAACGGCACCTCGAACATCCGCAGCGCCATCCACCACCCGAGCAGCAGGAGCCCGGCCAGTGCCCACGGGAAGAGCCGGATCAGCTGATGATCGGTGAACGGCGTCAGCGCGAGCGCGAACGGCAAGCTCGAGGGCGGGTAGAGGAACCGGACCGACTCGTACGGTGAAAAGCCGTGCGCGAGTTTGCGGGCCGCGTCCACCACCAGGACGTTGTCCAGGCTTGGGTAGGTCATCGAGATGCGGTACAGCTCCTGGACGAGGAGCACGAACACGACGATCCGGGCGGGCCAGGGTGCTCTGCTGCGCAAGGCGGTCGTCGCCTCGTCGAGGGCTGTCTTCACGGAGCTGTACCTTACTGGTACGACGCATCAGCAACAGTCCACGACGAACGCCGATACCTCGTTGTACGTGCTGCACGATCGGCGGTCAGGGCTCCCAAGCCCCGATGATTCCAGCGTGGTTCACTGGACACGCATTCGGGATCGCATTCCGACGCCTTGCCCGATTCGAGGCGTGTGTCCGCGTGGGGTGCGCGACTGTACCGGCTTTGCCATAATCCGCCGTGTGATCGAGGACAGCACATTGGCAGGCGGTCCGCCGGGGGCCATACGAGCGGAGTCGGATGTGCCGTGCTCAGACGAGCTGGACGCACCGGAGACGCTCGGCGACAGGTCGGGGTCAGGCAACCCCGAGTCGCCGGAGCCTGCCGTGCCGGTCCGCCGCAGCTGGCCCTCGGACCTGCTCGCGCTGTTGAGCTACGCGGTTTTGGCGATTTTCGTGATGGGCCGCCTGTGGCTGGACCCGAGCAATCAGATGCTCGCGCGAAACCGTGACGACCACGGGATATTCCTTTTCTTCATGGCGCACGGCGAGCGCGTCGTCTTCCACGCCGCCTCACCACTGTGGTCGGATCGGTTCAACGCGCCGGTTGGCGTGAACATGATGGTGAACACGTCGATGCTGGCTGCCAGCGTGCCGTTGGCGCCGATCACCCACTGGTTCGGCCCGGCCGTGACCGTTGCGGTGTTGCTCACGCTCGGCCTGGGCGGCACCGCGGCCGCGTGGTATTGGTTGCTCTCCCGGCACCTGGTCGAAAGCCGGGCTGCGGCCTGGGTGGGCGGCCTCTGGGCCGGGTTCGCGCCCGGCCTCATCTCGCACGCCAACGGGCAACCCAACTTCGTGAGCGGCTTCCTGATGCCGTTCATCGTCTGGCACGTGCTCCGGCTGCGCGAGCCGGACCGGGTGTGGCGCAGCGGAGTGCCGCTCGGCCTGCTCGTGACCGTGCAGATATTCCTCAGCGAGGAGTTGCTGCTATTAGCCGCGATCCCGATCGTGCTGGTCATCTTGTTCTACGCGCTGGCGAGGCCGGAGGTCCTCCGCGAGGCAGGCCGCCGGTTCGTGGCCGGTAGTCTGGTCGCGGTCGCGGTCGCGCTGGTTTTCGTGGCCTACCCGCTTTGGTACCAGTTCATGGGCCCCGGTCATTACCGCGGCTTGCCGTTCTCGATCGACCGCTATGCGACCTCGCTCGGCTCGGTCGTCGCGTACCCGCGGCAGTCGATCGCCGGCGACGAGTCGCTCGGTGCCCGGCTGAGCCAGAGCGCCAGCGAGGACAACGCGTTCTGGGGCGTCGGCGCCAGCCTGATGATCATCGTGTCGGTGGTTCTGCTGTGGCGGTCGTCGATGGCCCGGGCAATGGCGTTCGCGGCCCTGGTGCTGCTCGTCATGTCGTTCGGCGCGCATTTTCGGCTGACACGGATACCGGGCACTGTGCCGGCCCCGCTGGGCTGGCTCGAACACCTGCCGATCTTGAACCTGGTGACCGTCCCGCGCTACGCGCTGCCCGCCACGGTGCTCATCGGCCTGCTCCTGGCCTGGGCCGCTGACCGCGCCCGGTCGTTGCGCTCGCGTGGCCGCCGGGTGGCGTTCCGGGCCGGTATGGCGTTCGCCCTGGTGCCGCTGTTCCCACTGCCGTTGCAGGTCATCCAGGCCCCGCCGGTGCCCGCGTTCTTCGCCCAGCAGATGTGGCGGCCCTACGTGACCGGCGACCGCAGCGTCGTCCTGGTACCGCTGCCCGAGTACTCCTCCGCCGCTGACAGCTTGGGCTGGAACAGCATGCGCATGGCGACACTGGAGAACCTGGCGTTCCCGGTCCCGCGTGGCTATTTCGTCGGCCCGAGGAACCCTCCCTCCGACCTCACCGCCTCCTGGACGGCGCCGCGGCGGTACACCAGCGGCATGTTCCTCGAGATTGGCAGGACGGGGCTGGCACCGGATATGGCGGGCTGGCGTGTCCGGCAGGTGCGCGAGGATCTGCGCTACTGGCGAGCCGGCGTCGTCGTACTGATGCCGGACGTGACCAATCGTGCCGCCATGCGCGATGCGCTGATCGGCGCACTCGGCCAGCCGCAGCAGGCCGGCGGGGTCGACTTCTGGGACGTTCGGACGATGACCTGACGCCTTGGCGTCGCGATGGCCCACTCACTGATCTGGGCGGGCATCCTGCTGGTCGTCTTCGCTCCGGCCTCGGTCTGGGCCTTCCGCCGTCGGGTCTAGGCCGCTGGCGGCCAGCGCGGTCACCATCGTGACACCGTCACCGCGGTGGTAGGCCGCCTCGAAGCCCGCGTCGCCCAGCGCGGCGCGTGCTTCGAAGGTGATCCGCTCGATGTCGGGCACCGAACGGTCCAGCGACCCGCGCACGGAATCGGAGGAGCCCAGCAGGCTGGCCGCCCGCCTGGGGTCGCCGCGACGCAACGCCAGATCGGCCACACCGACCAGGGTCAGCGCGATGACGGGGGAGTCCCGCGACTCCACGGCGAGACGGAGCGCCGCGAGATGATGCTCCCCGGCGAGGTCGACATCGCCGGCGGCGGCCTCGATCATCCCTTGGACGTGGCGTACCAGAGCCCGGAACTGCATGACGGACGTCCGGTGATCGATCGTGGCCGCGACCTGGGCCATGCGGTGCCGCGCCGACGCCAGGTCGCCCGCCGTGCGGGCGAAGGTCGCGTTGACGTACTCCACCGAGGCCAGCACGTCGGGCGAGCCGATCTCCTCCGCCGACTCCCGGGCCTGCTTGATCGTCCGCTGCGCCTCGGCTTCCTCGCCGGCCAGCCACAGCTGGTGCGCCAGCTTCGCCTGCATCTGCGGCATCTCCTCGCGAGCGCCCAACTCGGCGACGAGCGCAAGCCCGTCCCGCTGCCAGCGCACCGCCTGCGCGAAGTCGCCACGAGCGGCGGCCATGTCGCTGAGCCCGCTCAGGGCGAAGCCGATGCCCCAGCGGTCGCCGATCTCGCGAAAGCCGGCCAGCGCCTCGCGCATGCCCGCGTCGGCCACGTCGGGGCTCTGCCCGAAGTTGAGCCGCAACTGCGCGACGATCATGAGGGCGACCGCGCGCAGCCAGCCGTCCGGATCGTCGTACAGCGGCTCCACCACCCCGAAATCGATCTCCATACTCTCGGCGTCGAAGAACGCCATGAGCGGGCGCAGCAGGCGCAGGGCCGGATGTCGGCTCTCCGCGCCCTCCGCGAACTCCTCCGCGCGGAAGAAGGCCGCCTTGACCTCGTCGATCGACAGCCCGCCCTCCAGGCCGTTGAGCGCCGCGAACGTGTAGCAGAGAGCGAGATCCTCCGACGCCGCCACGCCCGGCATCGCGGCGACCTCGCCGGAGAGAGCCGTGCCCTCGGCGCGGTGCCCGCGCAGCCACCAGTACCAGCCGAGGCGCGCCACGAGAGCGGCGGCGGTCGCGCGGTCACCGGCGTCGACCGCCGCGCGCACCGCGTAGTGCAGGTTGTCGTGCTCCGCGGCCAGCCGGTGCAGCCAGACCAGTTGGTCGCCGGAGCGCAGCCGGGGCTCGGCCTCGCTCGCCAGGGCCAGCAGATAGCCGCTCAACGCCACCCGCTGCGACTCGGTCTCGCCGGCCGCGGCGAGGCGCTCCAGCCCGTACTCCCGGATGGTCTCGAGCATGCGGTAACGGCCGTCCGGGCCGAGGATCAGCAGCGACTTGTCCACCAGCGCGCCGAGCAGGTCGAGGTCGGCCTCGCAGACCTGCTCGGCGCCGGTCACCTCGGCGCCGCCGTGGAAGACCGCGAACCGCCGCCACAACCGCCGTTCCGGCTCGCCGAGCAGGTCCCAGCTCCAGTCGACCACCGCGCGCAGCGTCTGGTGGCGGGGCAGCGCCGTCCGGCTGCCGCCAGTCAACAGGCGGAACCGGTCGGCCAGGCGGTCGGCGAGGACCGAGACCGGCACCGTACGCAGGCGGGCCGCGGCCAGCTCGATGGCGAGCGGCATGCCGTCCAACGCCCGACACACCCGCACCACCGGCTCCACGTTCCGCCCGGTCAGGGTGAAGCCGGCGGCGCGGTCGAGCAGAAGGCGTACCGCCGGAAAGCCGGACGCGGTCGCCGCGTCCGCGCCCACCGGGGGTAACGGGAGCGGCTCGACCGGGTAGAGCCGCTCGCCCGCGATGCCCAGCGGCTCCCGGCTGGTCGTCACCAGCCGCAGGCCCGGTGCGGCGCGCAGCAGGACGTCGGCCACCTCGGCGGCGGCGGCGATCAGATGCTCGCAGTTGTCCAGGATGAGCAGCATCGCCCGGCCGGCGACGGCCTCACGCAACCGTTGCAGCGGCGGCACCGACTCCACGGCCGCCGAGGCCCGTCCGGGACGAGCGATCAGCACCTGGCTACGCAGCCGGAGCGCGCTCAACAAGGCCTGCGGCACCTCGGCCGGGTCGGTCACCGGCGCCAGCTCGACCCGCCAGACCTCGCCCGGCATCCGGCCGCCGACCTCGACGGAGAGCCGGGTCTTCCCGCTGCCGCCCGGGCCGATCAGCGTGACCAGGCGGTGCGCCGCGATCAGCTCGCGGACCTCGCGCACGTCGGACTCGCGGCCGACGAAGCTGCTGACCTCGGCGGGCAGGTTGCCCCGAGCCGGCGGAGCCCCGTCGCGCAGCAGTTCGAGGTGCAGCGCGGCGAGCTCGGCGGACGGGTCGACGCCCAACTGGTCGGCGAGGCGGCGACGGGCGGCCTCGTAGACCTGCAGGGCCCGGCCCGGAGCGCCGTTGTGGCGTAGCGCCCGCATCAGCAGGGCGACCAGCGACTCGTCGAGCGGATGGCCGGTCACCAGCGCCTCGAGCTCGGGCACGACGTCGCGCCGGTCTAGCTCCAACGCCGCTCGGTTAAGGCGTCGTGGTGGCTGTCAAGGGGTGTGTCGTTCGGGCATAGGAAAGCGGAGTTCCGGTATTGAGGTGAGTCACTCAAAGACGCCTCGAGCCCAGGAACTCCGCTTTGG
>Ga0307508_10005249_pt1 | contig 12361 bp, 10 predicted proteins | sample 9_EM_MG_FD_203089 | JGI IMG/M metagenome (GOLD analysis project Ga0307508, IMG submission 203089) | Populus trichocarpa ectomycorrhiza microbial communities from riparian zone in the Pacific Northwest, United States - 9_EM | ecosystem: Host-associated > Plants > Roots > Unclassified | place... | reverse complement strand
GGGCTCAACCTGCTGCTCGCGAACACGACCTGCGACATGGGACTCCAGAACGACTACCTGGACGTCTTCGACGAGGCCCGGGTGACCGGCGTACTGCTGGCCCCCATGGAGGACTCGACCGACGGCATCGCCCGGATGCGCTCGCACGGACGCCAGATCGTGCTCCTCAACTACTCGCCGAAGCCCGGCACATGCTGCTCGGTGCTGGTCAACAACGAGCACGTGGGGTACCTCGCGGCACGCCACCTCATCGACACCGGACGCACCAGGCTGGCGTACGTGGTCGCGCACGACGACTACCAGCCGGTGCGCGACCGGCGCCGAGGGGTACGCGCGGCCGTCGAGGAGGCCGGCGCCCGCGTGACCCTGGAGGAGATCGACAGCGTCGGTCTGACCACGGCGCACGGGCATCTGGTCGGCAAGGGACTCGCCGCACGGAAGCCCGCCGACCTGCCGGACGGCCTCGTCGTCGTCGCCGACGAACTGGCCAACGGCATCATCCACGAACTGCACACGGTGGCGGGCATCGGCGTACCCGACCAGGTCGCGGTCATCGGGTGCGAGAACAACCGGACGGCCGGTTCCGCGGCCGTGCCCCTGACCGCGGTGGACCTGCCGGGGCGGGCGATGGGGCAGGAAGCGATGCGGCTGCTGATGGACGAGGTGGCCTCGGGCGCGCAGCACCGCCATGCCACCGTCGTACTCGAACCCGAACTGGTCGTCCGCGCCAGCGCGCCGCACTGAATCCGTAGTCCGCACTCGTCACCGACCCTCAAGGGCCCGCCTTCCGGCGTGCCCGATTTCTGGCGTTGTGCGCACATTGCGGTTCGGAAATACCGGCGAATCATCCTTGACATGGTCGCGTAGCGGGCCGTAGGTTCCGGGGCAACATTGAAGCGCTTCAATGCGCTGTGCACCGCGAGGAGCAACCCCGTGCACCACACCCTCAAGCCCCGCAGCCTTGCCGTCCTGGCAACCGCCACCTCCGCCGGTCTTCTGCTGAGTGCCTGCGGCGGCGGTTCGAACGCGTCGAGCAGCGGTGCCAGCGAGTACTCGCTCACCATCAACGACGACAACCACATCGTGCAGCAGGAGCTCAAGGCCCTGAGCACCGGCGCGTGCAAGGCGCAGAACTCGGCTCTGCCGCTGAAGATCCAGACACTGCCGATCAGCAACGTCGACCAGAAGGTGCAGCTGCTCGCCGGGCAGGACGCGCTGCCCGCGCAGTTCGCGGCGGGAGGCACTCCGGCCCTGACCAAGACGCTGGACAAGGCCGGGCAGGTCCTCGACCTGGAGAAGACACTCAAGGACCTCGGGGTGTGGGACGACATCCAGCCCGCCGCGGTCAAGACGGTGGAGAACCTGTACGGCAAGTTCAACGTGATGCCGTACCAGTTCAACATCGAGGGCATCTGGTACAACAAGAAGCTCCTCGCCGACAACGACATCGCCGTCCCGACCACGTACGACGAACTGGTCGCGGCGGCGGCCAAGTTGAAGAGCGCGGGGGTCACCCCCTTCGCCGCGGCCGGCAAGGAAGGCTGGCCCATCACCCGTCTGGTCAGCAGCTACCTCTACCGCGAGCTGGGCCCCGACGCTCTGAAGGCGGTCGCGGACGGCAAGGCCAAGCTGACCGACCCCGAATACGTCAAGGCCGCCCAGGCCATCGCCGACCTCGGCAAGGCGGGCTACTTCGGCAAGGGCGTCGGATCCCTCGACTACGACACCGCCGCACAGCAGTTCCTGACCGGCAAGGCCGCGATGTACTACATGGGCAGCTGGGCGCTCGGCGACTTCAACGACACGGCCAAGAACAAGGTCGGCGCGGCCGACGTCGGCTTCATGCCGTTCCCGACCGTGGCCGGCGGCAAGGGGTCCGCGGACCAGATCCCGGCCAACGTCGGTCTCCCCGTCGCCGTCTCGGCGAAGGCGTACAACTCCAAGGTCGGCGACTGGCTCTCCTGCACCGCGAAGAACTACGGCGCCGGCTCGCTGAAGGACCAGGGCACGGTCTCCGGGTTCAAGCCGAACGGTGACACCGGCACACTGCCGCCGCTCACGCAGACGGTGCAGGACACCATCACGAAGACCACGACCAGCACCCTGTGGTTCGAGGCGCTGTTCAACACGAAGGCGACCGCGACCAGCCAGACGAACGCCGCGCCGCTGGTCAACGGGTCCCTCTCCGCGAAGGACTTCATGAAGAAGGTCCAGGCGGACCTCGACAACGGCTGACCGTCCGTCCGCCGCCGACCGTCACCGCACCCTTCGAAAGAGCCGTCATGCGTTCAGTTCTGGGAGACCGCCGCGCCCTCGCCATCCTGCTGGGTCCGGCACTGCTCGTGTACACACTGGTGATGCTGGTGCCGATGGGCTGGTCCCTGGGGTACACCTTCTTCAAGGGGAACGTCATCGAGGGGTTCACCTTCGACGGGTTCGGCAACTTCGAGAAGCTGTGGCACGACCCGCAGGCGCACTCGGCACTGTGGTTCACCTTCAAGTACGGAGTCGTCGTCAGCGTCGGGCAGGTGCTCTGCGGATACCTCCTCGCCCTGCTCTACGTGTTCGTCCTGCGCAGGTCGTCCGCGCTCATCCGCACGCTGGTGTTCTTCCCGGTGATCCTTCCAACGGTCGCCGTGGCCCTGATGTTCCAGAAACTCTTCGCCGTCGCGCCGCAGAACGGCCTGGCCAACACCGCCCTCGAATCGCTCGGCATCCACCACGGGGACTGGTTCGCCAGTGGCGGCGGGTCCTTCCTCGTCCTGGTCGTGATGGACGTGTGGCGTTCCATGGGCTTCTACGGCGTGCTCATCTTCGCGGGACTGCTCGACATCCCCGAGGAAACCCTCGAGTCCGCGCGGATGGACGGCGCCACGGGATGGCGGCTGATCCGGCACGTCGTCCTGCCGCTGTCCTGGCCGGTGGTCCTGGCGTCGGCCGTCTTCAGCATCAACGGCACCCTCAAGGTCTTCGACTCCGTCCTGGCCCTGACGAACGGCGGGCCGGGCAGCGACACGACACCCCTGACGCTGTACATGTTCCGCACCGCGTTCTCCTACGGCGACTACGGCTACGGCAGCACCATCGCGTCGCTGCTCACCGTCGTCTGCCTGGGCGTCTCCCTCATCATCTTCCGCTTCTCGCGACGCGACCTGACCAAGGGCTGAACCCCCATGACCGACACGCTGACAGCGCCGCCGCGGAAACCATTCACCCGCCCGCCGACGGCCGCCCTCCCGAAGAGCCGGCACGCCCGGCGGCTGGTGCGCGACGCGCTCGTGGCCCTGCTGGTGGTGATCGAGGTGGCGCCGCTGCTGTGGCTGCTGCTGAGCTCCTTCAAGACCCAGTCCGAGTTCGTCAACGACCCCGCGTGGTCGCTGCCGAAGAGCTGGGGCCTCCACAACTACGCCGAGGCGTGGTCGACCGGGCACGTCGGCCTGTACATCCGCAACAGCCTGCTGGCCACGGTGCCCTCGCTCGCCCTCATCATCCTGCTCGGAGTCGCCGCCGGCTTCGCCCTGGAGGTGATGGTCTGGCGCGGACGCCACAAGGTCCTGCTCGCCTTCCTCCTCGGCATCATGGTGCCGAGCCAGATGATCCTGCTGCCGCTGTTCCGGATCTACTTCCAGACCGGCCTGTCCGGGACACTGGCGCCGCTGATCATCACCTACACCGCGGCCGGTCTCCCGCTGACCGTCTTCATGATGGCCACCTACTTCCGCTCGATCCCGCGTGAGGTGTTCGAAGCCGCCACCCTCGACGGAGCGAGCATCCTCAGAGCCTTCTGGAAGATCGCCTTCCCCATGGTCCGCAACGCCGTCTTCACCGTGGGGCTCGTGCAGTTCTTCTTCATCTGGAACGACCTGCTCATCTCCCTCACCTTCACCACCGACGACGACCTGCGCACCATCCAGGTGGGACTGCTCAACTTCACCGGCCAGTACGGCGAGACGGCCTACGGACCGCTCTTCGCCGCGATCAGCATCAACGTGATCGGCGCCCTGGTGCTGTACCTCCTCATCAACCAGCGCATCATCAAGGGCCTCACCGCCGGGGCGGTGAAGGGATGACCCACGAGCCGACACCGGCCGTCGCCACTCCGACCGCGGAACATCACCGGGAGCCGCTCGGCATCGGTGAATCAGCACCCCGGATCTCCTGGAAGACCACCGCACCGGCCGGCTGGACGCAGCAGGCGTACCAGATCGAGATCCACCGCGCCGACGGAACGCGCCGCACCCCTTGGGTGGCCTCCGAGGAGTCCGTCCTCGTCGCCTGGCCGGACCAGCCTCTGGCCTCGCGGGAACATGCCGAGATACGCGTCCGGGTCCGGGGGACCGACGGCACCTCCGCCGACTGGAGCCCGGCTCTGCGCCTGGAGACGGGACTGCTGGAGTCGGCCGACTGGACCGCGCACGCGATCTCGCCGCGGCGCCAGTCGCCGGAGCGGCTCGACGGCGAGCGGCGGCCACCGCTGCTGCGCAAGGACTTCCGGGCCGGCGCGGAGGTGGAGCGGGCGCGCCTGTACGTCACGGCCCACGGCCTGTACGAGATCGAGATCAACGGCCGACGCGTCGGCGACCACACGCTCGCCCCCGGCTGGACCAGCTACGACCACCGGCTGCGCTACCAGACCCACGACGTCACCGAACATCTGCGCTCCGGCGACAACACCATCGGCGCCTGGCTGGCCGACGGCTGGTACCGCGGCCGACTGGGCTTCGACGGCGGCCATTCCGATCTCTACGGCGACCGGCTCGCCCTCATCGCCCAGCTGGAGATCGTCCACCGCGACGGAACCCGCACCACCATCGCCACCGACACCTCCTGGCGAGCGGCCCACGGCCCGATCGTGTCCAGCGGCCTGCTCGACGGCGAGACCTACGACGCCCGGGACGAACAGCCGCGCTGGTCCACCCCCGGATTCGGCGACAGCGACTGGTCACCGGTCGACATCGTCACCCGGGACCCGGCGACACTGGTCGCCCCCACCGGGCCACCGGTCCGATGCACCGAGGAGATCGCCCCGGCCCAGGTGACCGCCCTCGACGCCGACCGTCTCCTGGTGGACTTCGGACAGAACCTCGTCGGCAGGATCCGTATCAGCGTGACCGGCCCGGCCGGACACACGGTCGTCATCCGGCACGCCGAGGTGCTCCAGGACGGCGAACTGTGCGTGCGCCCCCTGCGCGGGGCCACCTCCACCGACCGGTACGTCCTCCGGGGCAACGGCCGCGAGACGTGGGAACCGCGCTTCACCATCCACGGCTTCCGCTACGCCGAGATCACCGGCTGGCGCGGTGGCGACCCCCACCGCGACATCACCGCCCGCGTCCACCACACCGACATGGCCAGGACCGGCTGGTTCGCCTGCTCCAACGACCAGGTGAACCGGCTGCACGAGAACGTGGTGTGGAGCCTGCGCGGCAACTTCGTCGACCTGCCCACCGACTGCCCGCAGCGCGACGAACGGCTCGGCTGGACCGGCGACATCCAGGTCTTCGCACCCACCGCCGCCTTCCTGTACGACTGCCACGGCATGCTCACTTCCTGGCTGCGCGACGTCGCCGCCGAGCAGCACGAAGACGGCACCGTCCCGTGGTACGTACCGGCCATCCCCGGTGGCCCGCAGTGGACACCCGCCCGACCCGGCGCCGGCTGGGGTGACGTCGTGGCGTTGACCCCGTGGGCGCTCTACCAGGACTCCGGCGACACCGGGTTGCTGGCCGCCCAGTACGACAGCGCACGCCGCTGGGTCGACCTCATCACCGAACTCGCGGATCCGTCGGGCCTGTGGAACCACGGCTACCAACTCGGCGACTGGCTCGACCCCTCCGCGCCTCCGGAGGACCCCGGCGCCGGCCGAACCGACCGCCACCTCATCGCGACCGCCTACTACGCCTGGTCCGCGCGGCACACGGCGTGGATCGCGGGCGTCCTCGGGCTCGACGAGGACCGTCAACGCTACGAGGAGCTCGCGCACCGGGTGCGCCAGGCCTTCACCGACGCCTACGTGCTGCCTTCCGGGCTGATGACCAGCGACACCCAGACCGCCTACGCCGTCGCCCTCCAGTTCGACCTGCTGCCCGACCGGGCGACCCGGACGACGGCGGGAGACCGCCTGGCCGAACTGGTCGCCGCGGGCGGCCACACCATCCAGACCGGCTTCATCGGCACACCGCTGGTGACACCCGCACTCAGCGCCACCCAGCACATCGACACCGCCTACACGCTCCTCCTCCAACAGGACTGCCCCTCCTGGCTGTACGCGCTGAAGCACGACGCCACCACCGTCTGGGAACGCTGGGACAGCATGCTCCCCGACGGCACCGTCAACCCGGGCGAGATGACGTCCTTCAACCACTACGCCCTCGGCGCGGTCGCCCAGTGGCTGCACACCACGGTCGCCGGCCTGACCGCCACCTCACCCGGCTACCGCGACATCGTCTTCCGCCCCCGGCCGGGCGGCGGCCTCACCTGGGCCGACGCCGCCCACGAGTCGCCGTACGGCCGCGTAGCCATCCGCTGGGAGCTGCACGCCTCGGGCATCAAGGTGCACACGACGGTGCCCACAGGGGCAACCGCACGGATCGAATGGCCGGACGGCGACGTGACCGGTCTGGACTCAGGCACCACCACGACATGGCGACCGGAGCGCCCACACGAAGCTCCTGGCACGACGGTCGGTCTTGCCAGGTTGGAAGAGCCTCAGGCGTAGAACCTGGTTGGAATCAGCGCAGGTCACGAACGTTGCCTGGTGCCAACTACCGATCCCGGTCACCCCCCCCGAGTGACTTTGCTATCTCTTTGCAACGCACCCCGTCGCTGCCTCGTCTCTCCGCTCGATCCGTAACGCAGTCCACCCGTCCACCGGGCGGGCGGACCGAGGAGAGAGAGCGATTCATGCGCCGAACACACCTTGCCGCCATGGCACTTGCCTGCACCGCCGTCATGGCGGGTGCGGTGCCCGCGTTCGCCGACGGGACCTCGCCGTCCCCCGTCCCGACCACCACCGCGGCGCCCACCGAGGCGCCGAGTCCGGTTCCGACCGTGGATCCGAGTCGGGGAGGGGCCTCCGAGGCGACCCGGGCGCCGTCCCCAGGGCAGGTGTCCGTGGTGCCCAGTGGGGCGCCGGACACCGGGGTGCCCTCGTCGGGGTCGGGCAGCGGGCTGATCGGTGGGGGCGCGGCCGCGGCCGTCGTCCTGGCGGGCGGTGCCGTCTTCGTCGTACGGCGTCGGCGGGCGACCGGGGAATGAGTCCGCTCTCCAGGCGTGCGTTCGGGACGGGGGTGATGGCGGCACTGCTCGTCGGGTGCGGTGGCCCGGGTGTCACCACCACCCGTGGCGACGAGCCGTCGGCCTCGCCCGTCAAGTCGGCCCGGGGCGTGGGACGTTCGGTTCCGGTCCGGCTGGAGATCCCGGCGATCGGGGTCGACACGGGCGTGCTGCGGCTGGGGCTGGCGGGGGACGGCACCGTCGAGGTGCCGCCGATCGCGGCGGACGACCGGGCCGGCTGGTACGAGCACTCGCCGACGCCCGGGCAGACCGGTCCTTCGGTGATCCTCGGCCATGTCACGGTCGGGGCCTACGGGGACGGGGTGTTCCGGCGGCTGGGGGAACTCCGCCGGGGCGACCGCGTCGTGGCGCGTCTGGAGAACGGGTCGTCGGCGGAGTTCGCCGTCACGGAGGTGCGGACGACTGCCAAGGCCCACTTTCCGACGGCCGAGGTGTACGGGGACGTGGACCGGCCCGAGCTGCGGCTCATCACCTGCGGTGGGCCCCGTACCGGAGACGGCTATGCCGACAACGTGATCGTGTTCGCGGCGCTGAGATCCGCCGGTTCCTGACGCCCGGCCCCGTCCGGTCCCGGATCGGTGGAACCCGCGCCGCTGATCCGGGCTCCTCCCCGGCGAAGCCCCCCACCCATGGAGAGAGTTGAAACGGTCCCGAGAGAAGGCGGCGTCCGAGCTGTTCGCCGCCCTCTATCCGCGTCTCGCCGGCTGGTGCCGCCGGCTGGTCGACGACAACGAGACGGCCCACGAGATCGCCTCGGAGGCCTTTACCCGGCTCTGGGCCCGCTGGTCGGCCGTGGAGGAGCCGCGCGGCTTCCTCTATGTCACCGCGGCCAACCTGGTCCGCGACCACTGGCGCAAGCTGGAGCGCGAACGCCGGGCCGTGCGCCGGGTCACCGACGAGGTGGCGGCCCGTCCGCACAGCGAGCAGACGGATCCTTCGGTACGGCTGCTCGTGCAGTCGCTGCCGGAACGGCTGCGCGTCCCGATCCTGCTGCACTACTACGCCGACATGCCGATCCGGGAGGTGTCCGTGCTCACCGGACGCAAGGAGGGCACCGTCAAGGCCGACCTCCACGCGGCCCGCGAACTGCTCCGCGCCCACCTGAGGAGAAGCCTTGATCACACACTCTGACGAGGGCCCGGACCCCGAGGACCCGCTGACCGTCCTCCTGCGGCCCTCCGCCGAGTACCTCGGCGCACCCCCCGGCCACTACGAGGCGATCCGCAGGGGCGCGGCCCGCCGCAAACTCCTGCGCGCCGCCGCGGGAACGGCGCTGACCTGTGCGGCCGTCGCCCTGGCCGTCCTCCCTCTCCGCCTCTCGGGCTCCGACGCCCCCCGCTCCCCGACGGTCCCCATGGCCCCGCCCCCGATGAGCAGCCCCGCACCCACGCCCACACCCTCGGATCCGGTGACGCCCGAAGCGAGCCCCACCCAGGGCGCCCCGTCCTCCGCCCCGTCCACCGCCCCATCCACCGCCCCGTCCGAGACCGTCCGGCCCAGCGCGTCCGGAGTGCCCACCTCGGTTCCGACGGCGGACCGCACCCCGACCGAGGAGACGGCGACGAGGGCCAGCCGCCCGTGAAACAGCCCATGAAACAAGTATTTTGAACATGTTCAATTCCAGGCGTACGCTGCTGCCATGAGCGACAGAGCCGCCCGACTCAAGGGCATCCGCGCATGGCTGGTCTTCTTCGTCGTCTGTCTGGTGCTCAGCGGCGCCACGGCCTTCCCGCTGGTCCATGAACTGCGCTGGACCGAGGAGCTGTTGGGCCATCTGCCCGCGCCGGACGCCCTGATGGACTGGATCGTGCGCGTGCGCCAGGGACTCGACACGGCCGACGCCGACTACCCCTTCCTCCTCTACGGCACGGACTGGCTGGCCTTCGCGCACCTGGTCATCGCGGTCGCCTTCTACGGCCCCTACCGCGATCCGGTCCGCAACATCTGGGTCGTCGAGTTCGGGATGATCGCCTGCGCCGGGATCGTCCCGCTCGCGCTGATCTGCGGGCCGATCCGGGGCATCCCGTTCTGGTGGAGCGTGATCGACATGGCGTTCGGGGTGTTCGGGGTGCTCCCGCTGTACGTCGTGCGGAAGAAGATCAAGCGGCTGGAGGCGCTCACCCCCGGCGCCCCGAACGCCCCGGCCGCGCTCGCTACTTGAGCGCGGCCGTGATGATCCCGACGACGACCGGGTTGGCGTCCTCGCTCTTCGCGTACGTGGAGTTGACCGAGTAGACGAGGGTCCTGCTGAGGTCACGGGTGGCGGCGATCGCCGAGTTGTAGCCGTACCGGCCGCCGGACTTGACCCAGTAGACCTTCCCGTCGACCTCGAAGCGCTGGAGGCCGCCCGCGCTGTAACTGGCGCCGGTGATGTCCGCGGGGACCGCGAACACCTCCTTCATCTGTGACCTCGGCACGATCCGGCCCCGGAAGAGGGCGGTGACCAGCCGTTCCAGGTCCGCGGTCGTGGAGATCATGTCCCCGGCCGCGAACCGGTCCGCCTGGTTCCACTCCGTGACGTCCAGGAACTCCGTGGTCCCGTCGGCCCGTTCCACCCTCTGGTAGCCGAGGTTGTGCGGGCCGCGGATACGCGGGTCGGTGCCCGGGAAGTACGTGTCCCGCATCCCGGCCGGCGCGAGCACCAGCCGGGTGGCCTCGGAGGCGTACGACCGCCCGGTCACCCTCTCGATGAGCAGACCGAGGAACGTGTAGTTGATGTTGAGATAGTGCTGCTGCTCACCCGGGCAGAACTCCGGCTCCTTCGCCCCCGCCGACCTGGCGACCTGCTGGGGCGGGAGTGTGTCGAAGCGGTGGGCGTACACCTCCTCGAAGGTCTCGCCGAGACCGTCGCCGGCCGGGATGCCGCTCGTGTGGTTGAGCAACTGCCGTACGGTGACCGGCCGGAACCGCGGGCCGAGGAGACCGGGCAGGTAGCGCTGGATCGGTGTGTTCAGGTCGATCCGTCCCTCGGCCACCAGGCGCAGCACGGTCGTCGCCGTCACCACCTTCGTCGTCGAACCGGCCCGGAACCGCGCGTCCGGATCCGCGGCCCGGCCGCTCTCCAGGTCGTGCACGCCCGCACTGCCCCGCCAGCTGCCGCCGGTCCCGCCGACCCGGACCAGGGCCGCGGTGGCGTCCGCGTTCGGGAGCCCGGCGATCGCCGCGCGCAGCGCCTTCGCGTCGGGGGCGGACGCGTGTCGCACGGTGGTGGCCGGCGCGGTCGCGGCGAACGCGGGTGCGGCCAGCGGGCCGGCGCCCAGGGCGAGCGCCAGGGAGGCGGCGAGGACGGTTCTGCGGGGGAGGGCGGGCATCGGGCGGCTCCAAGCGCTTCGGGTGTGTGTGATCATCCTCAGGCGCCGTGGCAGGCTCCGGATCGTCGGCGAGGAGGGTGTCGGACCCTGGCCGTGCCCCTAGTAACTACCGCTGTGGCTAGGGGAGTTGATGGGGGAAGGCCCCTAGGGGCGCAAAAAAGTGTTATCGCGGAGTCCTTCACTCCGTCTCCACGCTGTGATCCCCGACATAGCCAACTTCACCGGCCCGCCCGAGAGTGTGCCTGCGGAAATGAAGTGAACGCGGCCGGAAAGGACTACGTGGACACGCGGCAGTGGCGCGACACCATCGCGGCGGCGCAGGACGGTGACCGGCGGGCGCTGGACGAGCTCGTCGAGGGCTGGCTGCCGCTGGTGTACAACATCGTCGGCCGCGCGCTGAACGGTCACGCCGATGTGGACGACGTCGTCCAGGAGACCATGCTGCGGGCCGTCGGCAACCTCGGCTCCCTGCGCGACCCGGACAGCTTCCGGTCCTGGCTGGTCGCCATCGCCATGCGGCAGATCCGGGACCGGGCCCGCCGCAGAACGGCCGCCCCGCTCGACGAGTCGGCCGCGCGCGGGGCCGCCGACTTCGCCGAACTCACCGTACTGAGGCTCCAGTTGGAGGGGCAGCGGCGCGAGGTCGCGGAGGCGGCGCGCTGGCTCGACGACGAGGACCGGCAACTGCTCTCCCTGTGGTGGCTGGAGGTCGCGGGCGACCTCACCCGGCGCGAGCTGGCCGCCGCCGTCGGCATCAGCCGGCAGCACGCCGCCGTGCGCGTCCAGCGGATGAAGGAACGGCTGGAGACCTCCCGGGGCATCGTCCGCGCCCTCGACGGCGCCTGCCCGGACCTGCGCGAGCTGACCGGCCGCTGGAACGGCGACCCCGACTCGGTCTGGCGCAAGCGGCTCGCCCGGCACATCCGGGGCTGCGGCTACTGCGGCGACACCCGCGAGTCCGTCGTACCGGCGGAGCGGCTCCTCGTCGGCATCGCACTGGTCCCGGTCCCGGTGGGCTTCACCCTGTCGCTGGCCCTCGGCGGCAAGACGGCCGCGGCCGCCACGGTCGCCTCCGTGAGCTGGTCCGCCAAGGTGATGAGCGCGCTCACCCAGCCCGTCGTCGCGGCCACCGCGGGCGCGACGATCGTCGCGGGCGGGGCGTACGTCGTCACCCAGACCCCGGACGCCCCGCTGCCGCGTACGTCGATCTCGCCCACGGCGGCGAGCACGCACCGGGCGCCGACGTCCCCCGGCACCCCGTCGGCCTCGCCGTCACCGTCCGTCTCCCCCTCGGCGACCCCCACGAGGACCGGCCTGTACGGCAGCGTCGTCGACGCCGTCGACCGGGCCCCGGACCCCGACACCCCGCCCGCCGCCCTGCCGCACCGGTCCGAGACCGGCATCACCAGCACCGGCGGGGCGCACGCCGTCATGAACCACCGCGGGGACAAGGTCACGCTCACCGGCAAGGGCTATGTCCTCGTCCGCTGGCAGATCTCGCCGCAGTACCGGGCCGGCAGCCTGGTCATGCCGGCCTGGACCGGCCTCAAGGGCAAGCTCTTCCACGTCGCCTCGGGCGGCGGCCGCCGCATGGACGACCCCGTCAGCGCCACGGACACCACCGCCACCGGCATGGGCAACGCGACCACCGGCTACACGGTCCTGCCCTCCGGCACCCAGCAGATGTGGCAGAACGAGTACTTCTACGTCGACGGCAGCGTCACCCTCGTCCAGAACGAACGCGGCGCCGACTA
>Ga0307508_10005248_pt1 | contig 12362 bp, 12 predicted proteins | sample 9_EM_MG_FD_203089 | JGI IMG/M metagenome (GOLD analysis project Ga0307508, IMG submission 203089) | Populus trichocarpa ectomycorrhiza microbial communities from riparian zone in the Pacific Northwest, United States - 9_EM | ecosystem: Host-associated > Plants > Roots > Unclassified | place... | reverse complement strand
ATTCCGGTTCTGCGGTTGCCGCGTTGGGAGGGCGTCGGAGCGCTCCTGCTCGACGGTCGTCACCGCCTGTGGATCGCGACTGGCGCGGCTCTCTACGTGCTCAATCCGGGACCGGCCGAGGCCGGGCTGGCGGACGAGAGACCGCTTGCCGAGCGGGTCAGCAGTCACTGCGCGACGCCCGGCGAGGTGTGCAGCTTCGACTCCCGGTCCTGGCTGGCCGGCGACCGGCCGTCGGGCGCCATGCTGCAAAGCCGCGACGGCAGGATCTGGATGGCGGCCCACGCCGGCCTCGATGCGCTCGATGATCTCGATCATCTCGACGGGCAGCGGTTCCGCAGCTACACCAGCCAGAACGGCTTGCTGCCGGATCGCGTCACAGCATTGGCCGAGGACCGCGACGGCAATTTGTGGGCCGGCACGCGATCGCACGGCCTGATGCGGATCGCGCGCAACGGATTCATTATCTACGGCGTTCCCGCGGCGCCCGAGGGGAGCGGCGTCAGCGAGATCTTCGAGGACAGCCGGTCCCGGCTCTACGCCTGGAGCGGCAGCCGGCAGCGTCCTGAGCTCCTGGCATTCGACGGCGAGCAGATGCGGAACGTGACGCCCGCGGTGCTCGATCGTGCCGGCTACCTGGGCCGCGGCCGCCACCAGGTCCTGGCGCCGGATGCGGACGGCGGAATCTGGCTTGGCAGCGCGGCCGGGATCTGGCACTTTGCCGGCGTCGACCGTCCTGCTTCCCTGCGCCGGGCGGCGACCGCGTTCTGGAAAACTCCCGCCGAGATGGGGGAGGTCTACCGCCTCTTCGCCGACTCGCACAACCAGCTCTGGGTTTCCGCGCTCGGCGCAGAAGACCACGGCGCCGGCACGTCGCAGACCCTGCTCGCGCGCTGGGACCCCGGCACCGGCCGCTTCCGCCACGTGCCTGAGATCGAGCGCCTGGCCCGCGGCGCGCCCTCGGCGTTCGCCGAAGACCCCGCGGGCAATCTTTGGATCGGTTTTTCCGGTGGCGGGCTGGCGCGCCTGCGCGGTGGCGCGGCCGATCTCTTCCTGATCGGGGACGGCATCACGCAAGGCGCCGTCAACGATCTCCTCGTCGACAGTCACGGGCGGCTCTGGGTCGCCTCTTCCTTCGGCGGCGCCCTCCGCCTGGAGGATCTCGCTGCGCCGCGGCCACGGTTGACCGCCTACACCGGCGCGCAGGGGCTCTCCAGCGACCGCGTGCTGTGCATCACCGAAGATCGCCGCGGCATCCTCTATCTCGGCCACGGCCGGGGCATCGACCAACTCGATGCCCAGACCGGCCGCATCCGGACGCTCAGCGCGGCCGACGGGCTGCCGTCGAGCGCCGTCAACGTGGCCTATCGCGCCCACGACGGCAGCCTCTGGTTCGGCACCTCGGCGGGGCTCTCGCGCTACCAGCCGGAGATGCCGCGCAGCGAAGCGCCGCCGCCCGTTTTCCTGAGCAGCCTGCGCCTCGGCGGCGTGCCCGCGCCGCTGCCGCCGCTCGGCGTGCACGACATCGCGGATCTCGAGCTGCCTCCCGAGCGCAACCAGGTGGAGGTCCGCTTCATCGGCATCAGCTTCGCCTCCGGCGCCGGCCTCCGCTATCAATACCGGCAGGAGGGCTCGGCCGCCGGCTGGAGCGAGCCGCGGACGGATCGCTCGGTGCTGATCGGCAACCTCGCGCCGGGTGACTACCGCTTCCTGTTCCGCGCCATCACGCCGGACAACGCCGTAAGCCTCGCCCCCGCGACGCTCTCCTTCACGCTGTTGCGGCCGGTCTGGCAGCGCTGGTGGTTCCTTCTCCTCACCGCCTCGGCTGCCGCTCTGCTGGCCTGGGCTCTCCACCACGCGCAACTGGCGCGCCTCCTGGAGCTCGAACGCGTGCGTACGCGCATCGCCGCCGATCTGCACGACGATCTGAGCTCCAGTCTTGCCCGCATCTCCATCCTCTCCGAGGTGGGACGGCGCCGCGTGGCCGATCCCGCGGCCATGGAGGCCACCGTCCTCGACCAGATCGGCGAGACGGCGCGCGAGCTTCTGGAGACGACCGGGGACATCGTCTGGGCGATCGACGCGCGGCGCGACGATCTCGACAGCCTGCTCACCCGCATCCGGCGCTTCGCCGGCGACCTGCTCGAAGCGCGCGACGTGAAAGTCCATTTCGCCGCGCCGCCCCGGGCCGCCGACATCGCCCTGCGCCCCGAAGCCAAGCGGGAGCTCTACTTGATCCTCAAAGAAGCACTGTGCAACGCCGCCCGCCACGCTCGTGCCAAGGAGGTCCGGATCGACGTCGCGGCGGCAAACGGCGAGCTGGTGGCGGAGGTGCGCGACGACGGCGTCGGCTTCGCGCCGGAGGTCGCGATCGACCCGGCGAGCACGCTCTCCGGCAACGGTCTGCGCAACCTCCGCGAGCGCGCCGCCCGGCTCGGTGGCCGGCTCACCATCGAATCCACACCGGGCGCAGGCACCTGTGTACGCTTGACCTTGCGGCTGGGACGGCGAGCATGATCATGTCCGCCGCGCGAGCCGCAGGGGTGACATCGTAGCCGTGGGAGGCAGATCATGAGCAACTCAGAAACCATCCGCCCAGAAGCCATCAGAGTGATCATGGTGGAAGACGACCGGATCACACGCGAGAGCCTGCGGATGCTGATCGACGGCACGCCGGGCTATCACTGCATCGCGAGCTTCGGCTCGCTGGAGCAGGCGCAGGCCGCCCGCGGCATCGAAGCGCCGAATGTTCCAGACGTTGTGCTGCTCGACATCAAGCTCCCGGGCATGCCGGGCTCACAAGGTGTCGCACTGCTCCGCGAGCGCTGGCCACGCGCGGCGGTCCTCATGCTCACCGCACTGGCCGACGACGACAAGATCTTCGAATCGCTGTGCAACGGCGCCACCGGCTACCTCCTCAAGCGCACTCCGCCCGCCAAGTTGCTCGAAGCCGTGCGCGAAGCGCATGAAGGCGGCGCGCCGATGTCGCCCGAGATCGCGCGCAAAGTCGTCGCACTCTTCCGCCGCACCGCGCCGCCCGTCGCGCTGGACGAAGCGCTCACACCGCAAGAGACCCACCTGCTTCGCCTGCTCGCCGAAGGGTGCACCTACCAGGTCGCGGGCCAACAACTCGGCATCACCATCAACACGGTGCGCAACTACATCCGCAACATTTACGAGAAGCTCCAGGTCCACACCAAGTCCGAAGCCGTCAGCAAGGGCATGCGGGCCGGCCTGCTGTAATCCAGCCGGCATCACCATGCCTGACGGCGTCAAACCGCCGTTGACAGACTGTCTCCTGGAAGCCGGACGCGCCGCGACCCCGCGGCCCGCCGGCCTTCCACGGGAGACATCCAATGCGATTCCAGAGAGCTTTCCTCGCGGCATCTTTTCTTGCAGCGTTCAGCCTGACCGGTTGCAACCTTCTCTCGCCGACCGAGCCCGGCGACGGCGGGTTGAGCGGACCCGACAAGCTCAGCTTGACGGCGACCATGACCGACACCTCCGGGAACCCGAGCCTCAACGAGATCCAGATCATCATCGACGGGAACGTCGTCGCCGACTCCTGCTCGAATTCGGATCCTCAATACGACGGTGACGGCAACATCATCGGGTATTCCTGCACCGATGGAAGCTCCGTTTCGCTGACCCTCAGCGCCGCGGGCTCCATCGGTCCCGGCAGCCATACCATAAAGATTTTGATCGCAGAGTCGACACAGTACGACCATACCCCTCGTGGCCCCTACTCCGTGGCGGCGTTCACGATCGAGGTCGATGGCGCGGACGGAAAACTGCTGAAGAACATCAGTTTGCCCGCCCAGACAGCCACCGGGGGCGGCTTCAGCGTCTCCTATCCGTTTACGATCTGAAGAGCGCGGCAACGGGAGACATCACATGCGATTTCATAAAGCTTTCCTCGCGGCGGCTCTTCTCGCAGCGTTCGGCCTGACCGGCTGCAACTCCCGATCGCCGACCGAGCCCGCCGGGCCGCCGGTGCCGGCCGGGCTGAGCGGACCCGACAAGTACAGTCTGACGACGACCCTGGCCAACACCTCGGGGACCGCGACGCTCGACGACGGCCAGATCCTTATCGATAACGTCGTCGTCGAGGACTCCTGTCCGAATGCTGATCTCGAGCTCCAATTCGACGGGGACGGCAACATCATCGGATCTTTCTGCACCGCAGGGCCGTCCAATTCGGTGTATCTCAGCGCCGCGGGCAACATCGGCCCCGGCAGCCACACCATGAGATTTTTCATTTCCGAACAGACGACAGCTTATTCGCCAACCCCCTACACTGTGGCGGCCTTCACGATCGAGGTCCGCGACGCGAGCGGCAAGCTGCTCAAGAGCATCAACCTGCCCGCCCAGACGGCCAACCTCAAGGTTGGGGACAGTATGAGCTATCTGTTTACGATCTGAGGCTTGGCGTTGCCGCGGCAGGGGAGAGCGCGGCCTCCTCCGGACTCTTCGAGGAGGCCCGGCCTTGAGACTCTGTCTCGAGGAGAGCGGGGGAGTGGTCGGCGGCGGTTGCCTGGCGAGCGCTCGGTCAGCTAGGTAGCTTCGAGCTCCTTGAGTGTCTGGCCGCTCTTGGTCCTCCACGCGAGCAACCCGTTTGCCGATCCTCCATGCACGACGGTTGCCGCCGCGCTGGGGCTAGTAAACTCGGAATCGCGGGTGAACTTCAAATGATCTCCATCTTGGATCAATGTTCCGTCCTCGATCAATCTTCTCCGTGACGCGAGGGTATATGGATACTGATGGGCAGACGCACGCTCCTTCAATACCGCTTGTGACCCCTTGAGCACGACAAAGCCCGTCGGGGTGAGACGGCCCGTCGCCTTGAGCCCTTTGATCTCGCAGACGAGGAGCTGCTCTTCGGTCTGACTTGTTGGTGCAGAGCCAATTGGCACCAGAGCGTCCGCTCCAAGAACGGGCATGAGCTGGTGAATTCTCTCAAGAAAGATCTCCATGTCTTCGCGATCGGATTCCGGGAGCTTTGACCCGCTCGATTGGCCATTCATCACCAGCGACCTTCCGGCTGCTCTCGCCTGTTCGATGAGGCGGCCCTCCAGGTATCGGACATGCGCTTTGGTCAGGTTTTCATCTTTGCTGATGAAGAAAACGACGTGATTCCAGAAATCTTTGTCGAGATGGCCTCGTAAGCGATCCCGGATACTTTCGGCCTCACCAACGTAGATAGCAGACTTCCCGGATTCCGAATCGGTACCGCTCAAGAAATAAACGCCTGAGTTGGTCCCCTCCTCTCGGCCGAGGACACCGTCTAGCTCACTGCGTGGTCCAGCGACGGCCTTGCCCGTCCAGTTGGACAACTCGGCAGTCCGTAAGCGCTTCGCGTCGCCGTAAACCAAGAATAGCTTTATCGTTGCGCTGGGCATAGCGTCTGGCCAAACTCAGCCCGGCCGCGCTTGAAGAGTCGTTGTGTTCGTGTTCGGCTCGGGAGGCTTCCAGCCGAGCAACTCGTACGGACGTTGGAAACGTCTCGGCACGGGCTCGTTCGATAAGCTCGCTATATCCAGGCCAAGCTTGGCGGCAAGCTTGGTGAGGTGGCGACGGCGGCCCCACGCGAGCACTTGCGCTTGCCTGCGCGCCAGCAACAGGAAGCTTGCCGAGTCACCAGCGCAACCATCGGGCAGTGCTCCGAGCATCGAGAGGGCGAAAGGAAGCACCTGCCGGATCTGATCCAGGTCGGCCGGCGGAACGCTGCCACTTCGGACGGCAAGGGCGACTGCATGCATGAACACCGGCCCGAACGCGAGCTGCTGCGCCCAGTACGCCTGCGCCCGCGGAGACCCGGAGCGCAGCTCCTCAAACATGAGGTCCAGCACCCCCTGCCATCCGTATGTCGAGGTTGATTCCTGGCTCATAGATAATCCTCAAGGATGAAGCGGAGGTTGTCCTGCACCACGGGATCGGTCTTGAATCGTGCCGGCAGCCGGCCGAAGGCCTCGTCGAGGTCAGCCTTTGTGAGCCGGAAGTGTTCGATGAGGAAGGTAACGTCTGCGATGTCGTCAGGCTCCAGGCGCTTCAGCTTGCCAATGACCAGGTCGGCGGCTGGAGGCGTCCTGACAGTGAGGTGCAGACCTCGGAAAACCGTGTTATAGCCACGTTCAGGATCCGGGCGTGGGAGGATGAGCGTCTCCTCGGGCACTATTTCGAGGTAGTCGTGCTCCGCGAGATCCTTGTCCACCGGGTTGAAGCCAAGGTCTGCCGCGGTGCAGGCTCGCCGCAGATCCATCTCGACGAAGCGGGAGGCCGGGAGGACATCGATGTCGAGGGTCACTCGCTGCTCCAGTCCATGAGCGAGCAAGGCTGCTCCTCCTCGAATGAGGAGCTCCGTTGGATGCTCGAGAGCTTGGTCGAGCCTGTCGAAGATCTGCCTCAGTTTGGTTGCGTCCATCTGGAAACCGTGACCACGTTGCGGCGTAGCGTCGGCTCCGGCGCTCAGTTGATGAGAACCGGTTCCTCTCCGGCGGCGGGCTCGCCGAGCATCTCGTGCAGCTCTTTGAGGAAGAGGTCGAGGTCGCGGAGCGCGCGCTCGATCGAGGGGCGGAGCTCGGCCAGGTAGTCGGTGACGCTCGCCAGGGCGTCGCCGTTGGCCGGCAGTCTGGCGCTGAGGCCGCGGAGCTGGGTGTGGAAAGCCATGAGATGGTCCGCGGTCTCCTGCGCCCGCTCACGGACGAAGGTTGGCATCCCTTCGACGACTTTCAGCAAGTGGTCGTGCGAAATGCGCAACTGCCACGTCGACTGTCGAAGCTGCTCTTCAACTTCAGTCTGTTCGTCCATCCGGCCTCCCCCTTCTGTGGAATGATAATCCAAAACGGTCCAGGACTGAGACGCAAGAGGCCGCAGTGTGCGCGGCGGCTGGCTCGCTGACAGGCGGTGATAGTGTGGAAACGTGCGAGAGCCCCTGAACCTCCTGGGCGTGCTGCTCGTCGACGCCGGTCTCGCGGCCGGTTTCCTCGGGCTGATCTCCTTGTTGCGACCGCTGTCTTTCCTGGGGATCTCGACCCGCCGGCGCGGCGTCGCCCTAATGGGGGCCGGCGCCGTTCTCGGGCTCGCGGGCGTGGTCCTGCCTGCTCCCGAGCAGCGGGTGCCGGCGCGAACCTCCCGCCTCGACGAGATCATTCCTGTCTACCAGTTCTCGGAATTCCATGAATGCCGCGTCCAGGCGTCTCCGACGAAAGTCCGCGACGCCGTCTGGGCGGTGACGGCGGGGGACATCCGGCTCTTCCGCACCCTAACCTGGATTCGCTCGCCGCACCTCCCCGGGAGAGGTGGCCGGGAGTCGATTCTCAACGCGCCGGCCGAGACACCGATCCTGAAAGTCGCCACCTCCTCGGGCTTCCAGCTCCTGGCCGACGAGCCGGGAGAGATCGTCGTCGGGTCGCTCGTCATCGCTCCCCATCAATCCGGAGTGATGCTCGCCGGGCCGCAAGACTTCGCGGCTCTCGACGCGCCGGGCTTCGCCAAGGCAGTGATGAGCTTCCGCATCGAGGACGAAGGCGCTGGTTGGACGCGCCTCACTACGGAAACCCGCGTCGCCGCGACCGACGCCTTCACCCGCCACCGCTTCGCCGCCTACTGGCGGCTGATCTATCCCGGCAGCGCCGTGATCCGCCGCGAGTGGCTCCGCGCCATCCGGGAGCGGGCCGAGAAGGCGGGACCGGCCTGAGGAGTCGGCGCCGGGGAGCGGGGAAGGAGTGCGATCAAGACATGAGCAGACGGGCGAGCGCCAGAGCCTGGGCGGATGTAGCTGATCCCGAGTCCCTGTTGGATTCCATCCGGTCTCTGGCTCCAGCCGAGTGGAGCCTGACTCGGGCCAGGTTGAAGTTGTCCGCGGTCAGGTTGAGCTTGACTCCGGTCGAGCGAACCGGGCGGCTACCCCGATGCCCTTTCGGTGAGAACGCGGTATACGCTCATCCGAGGCGCGGTTGACGCTGGTGCCCTCTCAGGTAGCGGTACCGGCCAGCGCCCGCAGCAGAGGGACCAGAGCGGGGATTTCCACTGTGGCCGTCTTCCAAACAATCGTGGTGTCGATGTCGAAGTAGCCGTGGATGAGCCGGTTGCGCATCGACACGATAGCCACCCACGGTATCTGCGGAGCGGCGGCCCGGGCATCGGGAGAGAGTTTGTTCGCCGCCTCGCCGAGGATCTCGATCGCATGCACCAAGGCAAAGAGCAGCATTCGATCGCGGTCGAGGTCGTCGCGGCTTCTCCCTGTCATGAACTGTGCCACAGCATCGGCGGCATCGATCATGTGGAGGATACGGACGCGGTCTTCATTCCGCATATTGGACCTCGGCGGATTGCAGCACCTGGTCGCGAAAATGCCGGCTGAGATCCTGCGGCGTGCGCAGGTCGACCTTTTTCCCGCCCAGCAAAGTGGTCAGCTCGGCCTCCATAGAGGCCAGCCCGAGGAGGCCCGGCTCACAGCCGGGCTCGAACTCCACCAACAGGTCGACATCGCTGTCCGGCCGGGCGGTGCCCGTGAGCCTGGAGCCAAACAGGGACAAGCGCTGGATGTGCAGCTTCCGGCAGAACCCTGCCAGTTGCTCTTTTGCGATGGCCAGATGAGGCATGGATCACTCCGCTCGTGGGGGCGATGACCTCAGTCGCTGAAACATCGCCATGGGTCTCAAAGTCTACTCCGGCATTCTAGCCGAGGACGGCAGGTTACCGAGCGGCATAACAGGCCCGCTGCACGCTGGTTCTCGATGACGGAATATTCGACGAAGGAGGCTCGGCCTCGAAACCGGCCCCTACCGCGGCCCCTCCCCCTTCGCCGACGCAAGCACCAGCGTCGGCTTCCCTTGAATGCCCAACCCGAGCGACGGCGACGTGAAATACACGTAGTACACCCCCGCGGCGGGCACCTGGAACGGCAACTCGTAGACGCCGTCCGCACGGGCGATGGCGGTCTGGTGGAGGCTCCAGTTGGTGCCGGTGGCGACGAGGGCGACGTTGAGGTCGCTCACTCCGGTGATCGGCTGGCCGGTGGCGCGGTCGGTGAGGCGGGCTCGGAGGATGGCGGGGACTCCGGCGGTGAGGTGGCCTCCGGGGAGGCCGTCGAGGAGGGGCTCGATGGCGACCTGGCGGATGGGCGCGGTGGTGGTTCCCGGCTTGGGCTCGACGCGCAGGGGGAAGCAGTGGACGAGGCGCGGCGCGGGGAGGAAGAAGGCGAGGTCGAATTGGCCGGCTCGCGGGAGGACGGCGGTGGTCTCGTAGACTCCCGGCGATTTTTCGCGCAGGCTGCGGTCGATGGCTAAAACGGCTCGCGGCGCGCGGGGGCGGTTTTCGAGCTCTCCCATCGGCGCGGCCATGCCTTCTTTGTAGAAGTAGATGGTGCGGTCGGCGGGGTTGGCGATCAGCATGGCGCTCATTCCGGGCACCTGGACGAAACCGTCGGCGACGCTCGGCTTGATACCGGCTCCGAAAGCAGCCCTCCCTCCAGGGAAGTCGCCCACCGGCAGCGGTTGCCCCTCTTCACCGATTTTTCCCAGCGGGATCATCAACACGTTTTCGCTGCCGCGGTGGCGGATGTAGGCGATCGTGTCGGAGAAGACGACCTGGTCCGGCTCTTTTTCGACTTTGCCGGTCTGCACGATGCGCTGCGCGGCGGCGTCGAGGATGTGGGCGAGGTCTTTTTCGGGATTGAGCAGGACGGCGTAGCGCCCGCCCGGCGCGAAGCGGATCTCCCCGAGCCCTTGTTCCGCCGTGAGGGTGGCTCCGACGGTGTCGTGCTCGGTGTCGAGGATCGTCACGGTGCCGTCCGCGGCGCTCGCGATGTAGGCGGCGCGGGCGAGCGGCGAGAGGGCGATTGCTGACGGCGGATGGCCGAGCGGCAGGTGCTTGACCTCGCGGAGCGTTCCTGTGTCGACGACAGAGACCGTGCTGTCGGCGGTATTGATCACGTAGGCTTTGCGGCCGTCGGAGGTGAACGCGATGCGATGCGGTCCAGGCCCCACGGCGACCGGCGTGGAACGGCCGGTGGAAAGATCGATCGCGGTGAGCTTGTCGGACAGCACCCACAGTCTCTGCTCGCCCGGCTCCAGCGCAACGCGCGCGGCTCCGGGGACCGGGATGTGCTGGGTAACCGTCCATGACGCCGTGTCGATCAGCACTGCTTCGCCCGCGGTGGGGAGGGCGGCATAGAGGCGGGTCTGATCGGCGGTGAGCACCCAGTCTTCGGCCGGCGCGGGGAGGGGGACCATGGTGAGCAGGCGGGTGCCGCCGAAGCCTCCGACCGGATCGAGGACGCTCAGCGTGGCGTCGTCGTTCAGGGTGGCGACGACGTAGCTGTTGAGGTTGAGCGCGGGATCGGAGAGGGTGCCTCCTCCCACGAAGGTGGCGATGCGGGCGGTGCAGGCGCTTTCGCTGGTCGGGGCTCCGGGATTCTGGACCGGATCGACCCAGGCGCCGGGGGAGAGAGCGGTGAGCGGCGCCGCGGTCGCATCGGTGAGGGTGAAGCGGATGCGCACAGTCTCGCCGGCGTGCAGAGGGCCTGTGCTGTTTGAGGGGATGGGGGAAACTCGCTCGACGACCAGGTCGACGGCGATGCCTCCATTGACCCAGCGGGTGGTTGTGGAGGAGGGGACCGCGGGCGCCGCCGCCCCAAAAATCGGGGCGGCGGTCAGCAGGAGGGACAGGGCGAGGAGGATGCCCGCGGTGTGCTTCATCTCACTTGACAGTCACTTGACGGCATTGCCCTGGATCGCCCAGGCGAAGTCGGTCCGCGTCTGGGTGCCGAACCAGGTGGGATCGCCGAAGTTGATGTAGCCGTTTGGCAGGTAGGTGGCCGGATAGCCGCCGTTGTTGTTGCCCGGCCAGCGCGCCGTGCCGTGGCACGACATGCAGTTGGAGTTGATCCCGTCCGGAATGCCCGGGCTGGTCTCGAGGAACGGGTTGAAGCAGACGACCGGCTTGCCGTTCGGATTGTTGTACGGCACCACCATGGAGTAGGCGACGCAGGTGGCGTAGTTGCGCCACGGACCCTTGATGTTGGCGGTCATGCCGGCGGTGCTGCCCGGGAAGCTGGCAGGCGGGTTCTTGGTGCCCGTCCACCAGAAGGTCTGCCAGGTCCAGTTGACGATCTCCTTGGTGGTCACGTGCATGGCCGCCAGCACCGCGAAGTCGCCGGCCACGGCCTGCGGCAGCGGGGGCCCGCCCTGGGCGTTGTTGAAGTCGGTCGCTTCCTGCGCCGTCAGCGCGAAGCTGTACATCATGGAGAGCGGCGCGTAAAGATATTTTTTGGCGTCGCAGGCCAGTTGCGGATTGGCGACGGCGTTCTTGACCTCGGCCGGCGTGGCCGCGCGCATGCCGCCCTTGCCCTTGGGATCGATCAGCACGCAGTTGAGCCAGGTCTGCGGCGTCGGATTGGTGGTGTTCGTCGTGGCGTCGCTGCCGTTGCCCTGCCAGAGCGGGAACGGGGTGAGGCCGGACGCCTTGATCAGCCACATCACCGGCTTGGTGTCGACCGCGCGGTCCGGGAAGTCGATGATGGCGCGGTTGACGACCGGAGTGGCGGCGGGCCAACTCGCGTTGAGCTTGGTGAGGTCGGCCGCCTGGGTGTAGAGGTAGGAATTCGCCGAGCCCTTGGGCGTCGGGTGCGAGGCCATCAGGAACTTCGCCGACTCGGGATCGAACTTGTTGAAGGCCACCACCTGCTCGTTGGACGCGGGCGTCGCGAGGCCCTTGGCAGTTGCCACGTGGAAGAGCTGGCGCGGCTTGGCGAAGGGGTGCTTGGGCTCGGTGCGCACGGCTTCGATCTTGTTGCTGCCGGGAGCGACGAAGACCTCGTTCTCGGAATACCAGGTCTCCCAGATCGGCAGGCGCTGGCCGTTGTGGACGGCGTGCGAGGGAGCCGTCATGCCGGCCCACACGTCCCAGGCGTGATTGCGGAACTTGGCGGTGGCGTTGACGGCCACCCAGGCGTCGATCTCCTTGCGCGGCGTCGGGAAGTGATAGCCGGGCGGAATGGTCTCCGCCTTGATGGCGCCGGGCGTCGAGACCTTGGCGGCTGGTTTGGCGGCTGCTTTGGCCGCCGGTGCCGCCTTGGCTGCCGGAGCGGGCTTGGCGGGCGGCGCGGTGGCAGCCATCGCCAGGGCCACACCGCACGCGGTGAGGGACAAGGTCAGCACCGAAAACATCCAGCGTCGCAGGCTCATCAGTGGTCTCCTTTTTCTGGTTTCGGGGCCGGCGGAGGCGGCACCGGCCGTCTGCGCAGGAAGGTGAGAGCGCGCCGCTCCCGGGCATCTTCCGCCGGGGTGTGCGGGCGTGGCGGAACGAGCCGTGGCAGGGCTTCGAGAGTGATGGCGGCCGCGGTGGTGCCGCTCGCGCCAAAC
>Ga0307508_10005247_pt1 | contig 12367 bp, 13 predicted proteins | sample 9_EM_MG_FD_203089 | JGI IMG/M metagenome (GOLD analysis project Ga0307508, IMG submission 203089) | Populus trichocarpa ectomycorrhiza microbial communities from riparian zone in the Pacific Northwest, United States - 9_EM | ecosystem: Host-associated > Plants > Roots > Unclassified | place... | reverse complement strand
CCCGGGGAGGCGGGCTGCGTGTCGATCCTCTGCCCATCAGGATTCGCTGATGTGCACAACCTTCCCAGAATCCCGGGAAAGTATATGCAACATGCGCGCCTTCCCAGATCCCCGGGGAGGTGCGCTGCTTGTCACCTTCGCCCATCAAGATTCACTGGTGCGCAGAGCCTTCCCAGATCCTGGACAGGTGTATGTGACATGCAGCACGTCAATTCGCACAACACAATGTTCATTGATGTGCGTGGCCTTCCCAGATCCCTGGTAAGGTGTGAGGTGGCAGTAAAATGTCTTGTGAGCAAGCACGATGTGCGCGCGACTGCAGACTGCATGAAAACAATTTTTTTTTGGATACACTCTTGGAGTGAGTTGTTGTGCGCCGTTTCCCATATTGGGGTATGCGTATTTACAGCGATCCTCACCGAATAAGGCGCGGCGGGATTTTTGATCGTTTGTCGACGAAGATAAAAAAAAACTTTTACCAATAGTGACTGACAATCAAACCGACAAGTTAGTTATTGATCGTGAAAAGTGCCTGGTATCTGGGCTCGTCATCAGTAAATCGTGGAAAATCCGACAATTGAATATAACAGCATGCCACTTCCGTAGGGGAATATATCGCAATACGTACCCAGCCTTAAGCGCCGTCCAGGAGAGCTACAACGAGTTACAACGGTTTGTAATGGGTTATAAGCCCTTACCGGGGAAGCACTTCGATCACCAGACTTTCCACGATTTGCTGATGCCGTGGGCATCCTCGAATACTGGAATGATCGTTTCATGTAACTCCGATGACTGGTTAGGAAAGAGGATTTTGGTCTATCCTTGGCCTTACTTGCTTTGTGAATTGTCCTTCGTTCCAGTAGCCTTCGTGGTTCTTCCCGTACTCGAGACTCTTGCTTGCGGGCTTGATTCACCCCATTATCGAGCAGATCACATCACTCCGTTAGATCCCCGCCCCACATTTTCGTGCATTTCAGGTCTTTGTGTTTTGCCCTTGCGGAGGTACCCATCAGAGGGCTTAGCCGCTACCCTAACCCTGTCTTGATGGTTTTAGTGTACTACACAATTTAGCAAGTACGAGGGGGTGTCCGTGCGGTATCTGGCTGTCAATGCGCAGCGTGGACTCGACCCCGAAGACGGGTGTGGTAGAGGGGTTCAGCCTTAGAAGATGGGGTGCCTTCCCTACCCCGCGCTCTCCTAACAAGGTGTCATTGTGAGGAGCTGACAGTAGTGGTGCTCTCGCAAGACCGACTGACGACCTATCGAAAAGACAGGACTTTGCATACAATCTGTGTGTGAACAATCCCACGTACCTAGCCAGTCGGTCTTCTCGATGAGACGGCGTTCGATGTATTTCTCATACCCTATCACGTATCACGCAACCCACCGACTATGTTGCTTCATCTGGGGGATGAAGACGTTCCGTCGGTGTTTCAGCACATCTGGCCGTCCATGTCTGTCGAAGTATAATATCTTTTGGTGTTATGTGAAGCAAGAGTCCCTCATGATGCAGCCGGCGCTGAGCACAAATCCACCCTGGGGAACTTGTCGGAATACCTCTCAAAGTCATTGGCTGTCAAGCTGGATGGTTTCGGAAACCACGAGCAGAGGAAGACGCCGACCAGGAGTTTCGAGAGAGGTGGAAAGGTTTGCTTCGCTTCTTCCAACAGGCTCCGGAGGTGTCGTCGGCCAGTGCATGTTTGCCTTTTGCAGGAGAAGCCAAAAGGAGTGCAAGATGTGCATCCGCCTCAAATGGCGGCTCAACGTCAGGGCCAACGCGCTCAAAGGGTTCAGGTCTGTGGCTCAGAGGGTTCGGACGGATTTCAAGGGTCCGAATTTCTACCCAGCTCGCTATACCCTGCCAACTCCCTTCTTGGGTTCGTTGGCACACCCAAAATCGAGCACGGGCAGGAGACCAATGCCTAAAATTAAATTGGACCACAGTACCAGGGTGGTCTACAGGCTTGATAACGACACCAGGACATTCTCAATGGTTAACACGGCTGTCTACCGAGAGTCGAGGATCGGCGGCCAATCGCTAACGGTCGCCACTGTCGACCTTCTTTGCAATGTAAGCTGCAGCCTTTTTTGGCACCTTTACACGCTTGCTAATTGTGACCTTGGCGACCTCGTCCTTCTTCCATCGCAGGAAGGACTCCATAGTGAATTTACACTCGATGGAGTATTTTCGACCGCTTGATATGACGTCTGGTGAGCAACATCTAACGAACGTATGGTGAACAGAAGGCACCCACGAAACATTTATCGGGGCATATTCGGCAAGATCGCCGTCCTCGTCGACCTCCGTGAGCTCATCGTAAGGGGGGTGACCATAGGTAGGTGGGGGTCCATCCTCCGCATACTTCGTCCCACGCTCGAATTGCCTCGCAGTATAAACGAAGTCGAATATGAAGCACATCGGGTTCTTTTTATGAACCCGCCACGCCCCCCGAAGGGTTTGATGCACGAGATTGCGGTCCGGCCGTTCCACTCTCTTCGGATTGGTCGTCCTCTCAACGTCTGACTCGGAGTCAGACGTATCGACTGGGGGGTCGGGTGCAGATTTCTTCGTGCTTTTGCCTGCGGAAGCGTTCTTGCGGGCTCTCTTCCGTGGCATAGTGAGCAATGGGGGTGCAACCGCCCGCGATGTGTCAAATGCAAACTGAGATTTGATCGGAGTTTGAATGCGATCGGACTCTAAACGGGATTTTCGTCAAGCACCACATAACGCTACGCTCCGGAGCCATGGCGCCAACACGAGAAAAGGATACAACGGCTGTCCTGTACGTCGGATTCCAGGACGAGGTGGCAGAGAGCTACGTTGGTGGCCAATCTTTGGCGACGCTGGCATTCAGCGGGGAACATAGGGTGGTGAGTAATGAGTGGGTGGAGAGGTGTGAGTCCCAGACAATAATCGCGTCACCGCTGCTCACAGGATACTAGTGTTTCGTAGCAACTTGGAGTGCAACAAGATCCTCACCGATGCGGCGAAGGGTGTCATACGACAACGAATCCAGGACTGCAATCCGCAGGACTTTGTAGACGTGAAAGAACCACCGTTCATGCTGCCCTCGACGGATCCAGACGACTACTCATACGTTGGTGCAATCGTTGATTTCATCTCGAGGTGTGCTGACGCAGACAAGTGGTGTTCATTCTGCAATGACTTTGGGGAGACCCTGGTCCTCTGCTCCACCTGCAGGATCGGCGTGTGCGTGACGAGTCCCGAGTCAAGTCGTGGATGCCTCATCTGGGACGCACGCATCAACGATCCCACGTTCGTCTTCAGGTGTCCTCTGTGCACGACGAGGTCAAAGTCATCCTGTGTGGTATGTGTGGAAACCGCTCCCAACCCTCCTTTGCTGACGGAGGAGATTCAGCTCAAATTGGCGGTGCAGCCGCCTGACATCAAACACGTCCACTTCCGTTATGACCCCGCCGTTCTAATCGTGTCGCTGACGTGGCACGGAACCCAGGATAGCTTTGCGAATCAACTTCGTCACCACCTATCCCGGAAGTACGTCAACAACACTTCATCGGTAAGCCCCCCGACGGATCCGGGGCTCGTGGCGAACGCTGACCCACACCCAGGTCATGCAACTTGACCTTTCTCTCGAGGGTATAACTACCGGGGAAGACAAGCAGCCTCCGCCAAAGAGATCGAAGAAGGGGAAGGAAAGAGAAGTGGTAATGACCGCCGCCAGCACGGCGGAGAAGTTTTTGAGTAGCCATCTCACCGCAAAAATTGTTGTGGTGGTCGACACCCATTGTCTGGACAACGGGTTCCTTGTCTATACCGGGGCTTCCACCGAATCCTATAAGGCATGTACCTTGAAGGAGGTGAGCACCACGTACGGCCAGATTTACCGTCGTCCTAATTTCCCAACAGATCCTAACAGAATGTATCCCGAGCGGGGTTGGGCAGTACCTCCTCGACTCCTCAGACACCCCCACCCACACGCACAAGAGCATCATTCTCAATCTGACATGCGGAGCGTCGGTTTCCAATGACGCTGCAAGGCATTCACTGCTCGACGGGTTAGTTCTGGATCCCCACTGCCGCTCATGCGATTCACTTGTACTCCAATTGGTTGATGACAGTCACTGCGCCGACGCGGTCCTTTCGCTTGCAAACAAGATAACGCTCGTCGGTGATGTGTCCGATGCTTTGCTGAAGTTCACCGCACTCTGGGTTCAGACACCCTCGGATTACGACATCCTCGTCGCGAAGTCATTCCCGGCACAATGGGCAGCGGCCCATCAACCCGTCTTCTCAAGGTATACCGATCCTGAGCGCACCATCCCCGAACACACCCTTTACACGAGGTTCAGCCTTGCACGACCCGGTGGGGCGCTGGTCGTGTGCCACCTGTCGTGTAACCAGCAGCTTTTTTTTCGGCAGGAAAAGGAAAAGGTTAAGATCGTATGCCTCGGCTGTCGGTCAAGGTGTAAGGTTCCGGTCGTCAGATCTGATGGGTCGTTCCTCGGAAGTGTCGACATAATCAAGGCTCGTTACCCACCCCAGTGCTACCCGACCGAGTGGAAGCTAGCAAGCTCGAACCCACCTCCGGAACCGTCAAAGTCAGCTACCCCGCGACCCCGGTTGAACCGGAAGAGGCGGAGACCTCCCGTGTTGTAAAGAGGACGGCATCGTCACATACTTAGCGCTCCTCGGCGACGGATTTGTAGGGACGTCCGTGTCGTGTATGACATCTTCAAGCCCCAGGCCCACTTTTACGTCGCTATACCCGCGCCTCATTCTTATCCCTTTGTCCCCACTCGATGTAATGTGCAGCTCGCGTCTTTCGAATAAACCTCTCTTCGTTGTTACTTCTCGTGCGCTGAGTTCGTTACACTCGTTCTCTAGCCCGCGTCCACTCGGTTCATTTTCGCCCCCCCTCGTTTGGCCTCAAAACGACTTCGCGGCCGATGCCCAACTCTACCAAACATCCCTTGCACAAGTCCGGGTGATCGTCGATCTTGGTCCTCAAGTGTGTCTTTACGATACATTGCTACTGGGGTTGCTCTGCGACATTCGCTGTCTGCATCGTCAATGGGTTCTATTCCGTGCTTACGCTTTGGTTGTTTACTGGTCCTGGATGGTAGGTAGATCGGGCAATTATCCTTTTTGGCATATGGTGTTGCCACCCCTCTCGAAGGGACGAGGTTCATGACCCACAGCGTGTTTTAACGATTGATGGGGACAAAAACTTTGCAACGGCACACAACAGGGGTCTACTCTCGCTAGGGAGGGCTATATTCACGACGAACAAGCGCTACCAGTCGTTCGACGTTACAGCAGGGGTCATTTCGACAGGCCGTTTTCCAGAGAATAAGCCCCAATTTTTTGTTTACCTTTTGATGGTATTTGGGCTCGGCATCCCAGCATGACGCGTGATACCGAGGTCAGGTCCCCTAGCCACAACTCATTCACACTGTCATTCCATTTACAAAATTTGACGACACAATCATGGCGCAAAACTGGGTGGCTAACGACCCTATAGGCCAAAATGCGAGTGGGGAGACCAAGTTGCCGGCCAACGTATGAACCGGCCAATGCCATGATGCCCGGGGGGCGGACCCCAATACCATCAAAAATTCCACATCTGGCGCGCCACGCAGGTGTGCCGAGCTCCAATGCCATCGAAAGGTAAACAAAAAATCGGGGCCTATTCTCTGGAAAACGGTCTACTGAGATGACCCCCGCTGTAGCACTCCAAGCAGCAGCGGTGGAGCCAAGCGCGGTCATCGTTTTCTCTTTTTCGGTGATAACTTACACGCTTCAAGGCCTAGGAAACAAGGTCCCGAGGGGCACAAAATGCAAAGAACATAGCAGAGAATGGGGAGGGGGTCCGCTTGAGGGCGCGGCAGGATGTCGCATGTGCTACGTTACGCCGCTAACAATTGTACTATGTAAGTGGATTCGATATTCACCTGTAATCAGCCGCAATCGTGCTACGAAGCCGGCCTAGATCCCGTGACATTCGAGTGAATTCTGAGATTCATTCTACTACTTTCCACCATTCTAGATACATACAGGGGGTCGCGGTTTGATTCTCATTGATACCCGGTAATCTGTGTCGAATAAAGTTGTCTGCAATCTATTACAATCACTCTCTTTCGCCAACAATCGGGTCGATCTTGACCGGGCTTACAGTCCCGTGAATAACTACGTAAATCTCTGCCTGAATACCCGAGGTCCATTTGCCACGTTGGATACCCATACCTCACTCCTCTCATCCCACCCACAATCCAAGAAACATGTCTGGACTTCATTGCCCTGCTTGCAAGTTTCCACAGAGAAACATGGCGGCCCTCCTAGACCACCTGAAGGCCTCCGAAGCTAGGGGGTTTCTGATCGGAGAGGAGGGTGAGTGAGGAATCTCAGTTACATGATCAGGGCGCCACGTCATCTGTTTTGTAGTCGTTGTGGTTGAGAGGGATTATCTCTATGCTAAATGCTGCAATAAACGTTCGGAAACTTGGTCCAACATGGAACAACACATGAAAAAGACGCACAGGGTTCGTAATGGGTACCTATCGTTTGGATGAGTCTGACAGAACTTTGGAAAAGGCGACAGTGATAAAAGAGGATGAGTTTGAAGCGCGCGTTTCAACATTGGTTAAGGCCCAGGGGGCAACTCCAAGCGAGCAGGCGTCCGGCCAAGGATCCGGTCTGAAAGGTTCGCAACGACCTAGACCTTGGTTTTTGGCGAGAGTTACAGTTTCTCATAAACCGCTATCACCCTCTCGGTCCAGGTACTCGAAGGAACAAACCCACTCATCAAAACGTAGGTGCCTTCAGCAAAGGCAAGGGTAAGCCCGAGTACAGTTCGGCCATTCCCCACCCTCGGGGTGGACCCCATGAGTCTGAGGAATCAGCAGACGATGTGCCGATGGATGGCGGACATGGGGACCGGCGTTTTACGAGAGGTGATCTGAAGATGTTTCCCGACGGTCCAGAAGGTAAGCGAGTTCGAAAGGCTCCCCAACGTGCCTATAATCACACTCGCAGACGCAGATATTGATGGGGAAGCCTCAGAGGAAGGAATGGATGTCGGTGAGTCAGGTATTTTATTCCTGACATTTGGGGCTCAACCTGCACCAGATAGTGAGGATCCTGGTGAAACTGCGCATTGCAAAGAAACCGATGGTGAGCGACGGATCCATTCAACAAAAGTGAGTTGCTAAATCAGGGAATAGGCTCGAGGCATGGAGACGACGGTGGGTAGCCCATCGGTTCTGATTCCTCGTAGAAGCTGATGGCCTCCAGGTTGTGATTTGAACCACAATGACGGAGCCAACTCGGATCTTCATGCTCCGGACCCAGCAGGTACTTGAAATCCTTTTGCTCACCAAAGTTTGCTGATCTCTGACCGGTGGGCTTTCAGACAAGAATCACATTCCTGGGTCTGTCCCTGGATCGCCTCTTGACATTTTGAACCTCATGGTGCACCGCGAGCTGAAGGTGTTGATATGTTTGACATGTCGGCATGCTCTCAACCCAACGGCCAAGGCCGTAGTCAGTCACTTCAACAGCAACCACTGCATGAAGGGCGAAACAATCCAGAAGCTCTACCCTGGGTTGTCTGATAGGCTGCACCAGACGCTCGATTGTTCATCTTTCGCTCTTCCCAAAGACGTTAGGGAGCAACCCCCTGACCAGGCCCCAATATCAGGGATCCAAGTCAAGAGGGGCTTCTACTGCCCGATGAAGAAGTCCGACGGGAAGCCGTGTGCCTATGTCGGTGGAACAACAGCGACCATAGAAACGCACATCAACTGCGAGCACAAAGGAGTCAAGAACCGGCCCAGCGTTGACACGCTCAAGCAGTACAGCTGCGACTATCAGAGTCTGTTCACTGGGAATCTCAGACATGCATTCAGAGTACGTACTGGGATGACTGGGATCGAATCGCATCCGGACGGTGCCAACAACCCGTATTCCGTGTTTATGCGGCAAATGGAATCTATGCAACCCACTGACTACCGTCCGGAACCCATGAAGTACGAGGAATTGCCCAGCTTTCTTCGAGCAACCCGGTGGAACGTCTGCCTGGAGCCATACAGAAGCAATCCCAAGGACATTGTCTCTCTCGTCCAGTATCCTTCGGTTCGGGCTTTGAAGGACGCTGGCAAAGACGGCGCGTTCGAGAGATTATTGTGCAGGTTGCCAGATGTCTCCACGGCATGGATTGACCAGGTGTACCGGTATTGGAGGGCTTCGAGCGACTATTCTCAACGAGTACTGGCCCAGTACCCCATGTAAGCATGTACCAGGAAAATGGGATAAATGTTGATTGTTCCCCCAGGGATCGTACCCGCTGGAAGTGGATTGAACAATATGACACGGAACTAGCCTACGCCAGAACCTTGACAAGGTTCGTGGCTGCAGGGCTCCGAAGCTTGTATCGCGGCGAGCGAGAGTGTCGACTCCCGCTTACGGATCTCCTCGACAAGGCGGCTCGAAATCTCCTCCAGGCTCTCGAAGGCTACCAACCAGATATCCATGTGCCTGAACAAGCCATAGTATCTGAAATATCATCCGATGACGTCGCGGATTCAGAAAAGGCCAGAATTCCGAAGCCCCCAGTCAAGCCCGTACCGATCTCCGTAATCGAGACGCTCCAGGAGTATTTCTTTCTCTCAGTCACAACCGGGATCAAGAACGTCGAGGACGAGAAGTTTAAATGTCCGGTGCAAGTGTATCTGGCGTGCTACGGTTACAACGAGGACGACACTTTCAAAGTTCCGTCCGAGATCACTTCCCAGCTGGCGAACTGGCAGTACCTACTCAGGTGCACTGCTCTATTCGAGGCTACCATGCTGGGCAATTCGGGGAAAACAAATTCTGTCTTTGCGTAAGAGCCATCTGCTTCCTGTCATCGCGTTACAACTCACCATGGTTCTGACGCAGAACACTCCAGGAGCACTGTCGAATTCACCTCACCGAAGGTCAGATCTCTGTCTTCGATGACATCCGCCAGTTGCAACACATCGCGTCCGATCTCGTGTACAACCAGACGCACGCTCCGACCACCATCTGGAACCGCTCGCTGACTGTTGTGCAGTTCAAGGGGACCCAGGTCGGGATCAAAAACCTCGTTGCTGGAGTTCGATCGATGCTCAATACCCTAAATACCAAGATGCACGCCCTCTCGGGTGGGAAGCCCATCAAATATTCCATTCCGTCTGAACACGCCGACAACTGTTCCTCTACAGGACGGGGAAAGTCATGGGCCCAGATCGCGTACACAGAACCGAGAGAGCACGCTCTCATGCATTCAATGGTCTTTCAGGATCTGTGGAACCTGAATTCTGTCGACAAAAACGGCCGTCTGGTCTGGAACAAGGTTGCCTGCAGGGACTTCATGAGGAAAGCGGCTGACATCGTGGACCTCATCATCACCTTGGTTCACATCGGTTCTGGCCCACCCCTTCGAGGCGAAGAGATCATTCGGGATCAGATCACCAACGGGAGCCAACCCCGGTCCATCTACCTTAGTTTTGGACAGATACTCGCCATCAGACGACACTCAAAAGATACGAACGCAAAGGGGGTGGACCCGTTCAACGTGTGCTTCTTTCCTCAGAGCCTAACGGACGCTATCTGCTACTACATTCTCGTCATACGGCCACTGGAAAAACTAGTCGCCCAACACCTATACCAGGACCAAGGCGCCGTCCAACAGTACGACCTGTTCCTCTACGTCAGGCAAGGCAAGAGGATGACCTCGGCTCAGTTTTCCACCACTTTGGAAAGGATGACCTCAAAGTACGTAGGGATAGGTCTCAGCCTCCAGCCCCTCAGGCACATTCTTGTAGCCTTCCAAAGGGCTTACGTCGAGGAGCTCAGAGTACACAAGGGCGATAACATAGGCGATCTGATTTCGTCTCATACATCAAGGACCGCCGACACAAACTACGCTATTGAACATGGACAACCCGAAGGCTGTATCGCTTCCCATCTCTTGAAGATCCAGGAGTGGTGTGACTCGTACCACGATGCCATCGGCCTGGGAGATCAAACCGCGCCCCTTATCCCCCTTCGAGTCAGCCGACGACATAGTCGAGACCTGGGCTCAGTGCTCTCCACAGATGGTCCCAGAGAACCACCGGGAAAGGCCGAATCGTTGTCGCTTCTCGTAAAGGAACTTATGGGTACAGCCTACAAGTCCGCAATGGAGGACCTTAAGCCGTTCGTGAGCAAGGAACTGCGGATCGCAAGTTCCGAGGTTATGGAGTACATGCTCGCATCTCAGTCGATCCCCGGACCACCCGCGACCAGACCCACGAAGAGTCTGCCGCTTCGGACCGCACCTAACCCACCTCCACCTGCCACAATCCCGGGGGGCAACACCAACGGGCGGGCGAAGCGGATACTTTCGAGTGGGGAGCACCCACAGGCAAAAAGGCGGTCATTTGCCTTCGCCTGTCCCGACACCAACCAGCCGACGATGACACCTGTCTATCCCAACCCTGACTTTCCTCCAACATACCCCGAAGAGCTCGCTGACGTCCCCTTGGCAGATACCGAAGGGTATAACCCCAAAACCACCTCGGCCCCATTGCAGATAGTTGATACAACTCCCGAGGATCAACGGTCACCAGCGTCCGAGCCCAGCACTGAACCCCACCCTACATTCCCAGCACCCACAGATTTACAGATCCCAGACGTCGAGGGGGAATCTACAATAGCCAGGTTTGGATTGATGAGTATTACATCTCATCAAGTTGAGGGCCAGGTAGGATTTCAGGTTGTGGACCAGGCGAGATTTCAGGCTGATCGTATCGAGTCAAAGGATCCTATCACCCCGGCTGATCGTGGCGAGCCGGTGGACCGCGTCATCCAGGCGCTTCAGACACTTCGAAGAGATCCATGCGCAGCTTTCAAGTCGTTAGAGCAACGGAAGCTCATAGATTCTGTACTTTCTGGAAACCACACAATTGGTGTCCTTCCCACAGGGGGCGGAAAATCCATCGCTTATGAGCTCCCTCCTGTCTATCACGGCCAAGTGACCATCGCTGCGTTTCCGTTCAGGGTCATAGCTGGCCAGGCTGCGCAGACATGCAGTGATCGAGGGATTCCCTTCGAGCACTGGACTTCCAATGATTTGAGATTCATAGTGGACACGAGGCTGGTTATTGTGGCAATCGAAACGCTCCTATCCGATCGGACCTTGAAGTGAGTAAAAAGTCGTTCAGCCCCTCGAACAGAATAAAAGAAACTAACACCATCATCAGGTGGGTCGGAGCCAACCACCTTATCGTTGGTTCAATAGTCGTCGATGAGATCCAGACAGTACTCACCAGCCGGGAATTTCGACCAGTGTTGACGACCATCAAGAACCTCATGGCGCTCAAGGTCCCGATCACGTTTTTGACAGCCACGCTTCCTATTCGCCTGGAATCTAAACTGAAGGAGATCATACTCATACCACCGGAGCACACTGTCATACGAGCCGGCACGGGTCGACCTGAACACCAGTACATCCTCTTCCAGACCTCCAAAGACAAACTCTTCCAGCACGCCGTTGCCTTTGTGTTCCTGTCGTCGTCGTTGTTGCTCCACGACGAGAGAAGGGGGATCCTCTTTGTTCGGAGCAAGGAGATGGGAGAAAGCATCCACGCAATGCTTCCGCAGTTGGACTTCATCCACGCCGACATCACGGACAATCAGGTTAGGTCCCGAATGCTTCAGAAGTGGAAAGACGGTCGGTCTGGAGGCTGGATCATCGGAACCACCTCCCTCATACAGGGTGTCGATTACCACAACGTCCACATTGTGGTGTTTGTAGCCTCGCCATTCAACATGATCGACTTCGTCCAAGGTGCCGGAAGGGCTGGAAGGAATGGCCAGCATTCAAGGGTGGTAGTGCTCAACGCTGGAAACCCGTTTGGACCCTCAAAGGGTGACAATGACGATTTGTCCTGCAAGCGTGATATGGTCTATTGGCTCACGAGGTCAGATTGCAGGAGGTTGGGTATATCTGAATGCATGGACCGAGAGAGCCATACCTGTGCTTCCTTACCCGGTGCCGTCCTCTGCGACAAATGCCAACCGAACCACGATCTGAAGGAACTCTGGCAGAAGGTGGCTGGGTTCGACCTCTCTTCGCAGGATGGAACTCTCGAGCCTATGTTAACCACGGCCGCCTCGACATTGACACCGGTCGACCCACCAACACAGCTGAATGTGGTTCCTCTCCGACCTCGACTCGCTCTGCCCAACGTTTTGTTGAACTCCATGAAGGAGCTCGGCCTTCGACATGCTAGAATGCAGACAGCGTTGGAGTGCATTGATCTCCTTGTGTCTTTCTCCCCAAACTGTGGCATCTGTCATGCGGAATCTGGAGGCAAGACATGG
>Ga0307508_10005246_pt1 | contig 12371 bp, 10 predicted proteins | sample 9_EM_MG_FD_203089 | JGI IMG/M metagenome (GOLD analysis project Ga0307508, IMG submission 203089) | Populus trichocarpa ectomycorrhiza microbial communities from riparian zone in the Pacific Northwest, United States - 9_EM | ecosystem: Host-associated > Plants > Roots > Unclassified | place... | reverse complement strand
GGCTGGGACGACTACTGGACCAAGCTCACCGCGAGCTTCATCGCCGGCACCGAGCCGGACGTGTTCACCGACCACATCCAGAAGTTCGGCCAGTTCGCCGACCTGAAGGTCCTGGAGCCGCTGGACGACCTGGACATCGACCCGAACGCGTACCAGAAGGGCCTCGCCGACAACTGGATCGGCCAGGACGGCCACCGCTACGGCGCCCCCAAGGACTGGGACACGGTCGCCCTCTTCTACAACCAGAAGGCGGCCAAGGACGCGGGGCTCACCGCCGCGCAGCTCAACGACCTGTCCTGGAACCCGAAGGACGGCGGCACCTTCGAGAAGGCGATCGCGCACCTCACCGTCGACCGGAACGGCAAACGCGGTGACGAACCCGGCTTCGACAAGAACCACGTCAAGGTCTACGGCCTCGCCAGCAACGGCGGCGGGGACGGCGACGGCCAGACCCAGTGGAGCAGCTTCGCCGCCTCCGCGGGCTGGAACTACACCGACAAGACGCGCTGGGGCACGAAGTACCAGTACGACAGCAAGACCTTCAAGTCGGTGATCGACTGGTGGTTCGGGCTCGCCAGGAAGGGCTACATGGCGCCCCTGACCGACTACAACTCCCAGTCCAGTCCGGGCAACGCCCAGGTCGCCGCGGGCAAGGCGGCGGCCACCTTCGACGGGGCCTGGATGATCTCGACGTACGCCGGCTTCAAGGGCATGAAGATGGCCACGGCCGTCACTCCCGAGGGCCCCACGGGCAAGCGCGCCACGATGATGAACGGCCTCGCCGACTCCATCACCAAGAACGCCCCCAACAAGGCGGGCGCCCGCAAGTGGGTGCGGTACCTCGCCTCGGACGAGTGCCAGAAGACGGTGGGGAGTTACGGCATCGTCTTCCCGGCCACCCCCGACGGCACCGCCGCCGCCGTGGCCGCCTACAAGAAGAAGGGCATCGACGTCTCGGCCTTCACCGAGCCGGTCGCCGACAAGAAGGACTTCACGACCTTCTCCTACCCGATCACCAACTACGCGGCGGACGTGTACGCGTTGATGCACCCGGAGATGCAGGACATCTACGGCAACGGCAAGTCCGTGAACAGCCTCGACCAGACCACCAGCCAGATCAATCTGATCCTCGACCAGTGAAGGGCACGCACTTCATGACGTTCTCCCTCGGCATCGTCGGCGCCGGCCAGTTCTCCGGCCAGTTCGCCACGCTGTTCCAGGCCCACCCCGGTGTCGGCGACGTGTACGTCACCGATCTGCTCCCCGAACGGGCCGAGCAGCTCGCCGCCGCGCAGGGGCTGACGGGCACCTTCCCCACGTACGAGGCCATGCTGGAGTCCAAGGAGGTCGACGCGGTCGCGATCTTCACCCAGCGCTGGACGCACGGCCCCCTGGTCCTCCAGGGCCTGAACGCCGGCAAGCACGTGTACTCCGCGGTCCCCATGGCGATCACCGCGGAGGAGATAGCGGCGATCATCGACGCGGTCCGGGCGACCGGGCTGACGTACATGATGGGCGAGACCAGCCAGTACAACCCGGCGACCGTGCACGCCCGCAACCAGATCGCCGAGGGCGCCTTCGGGCGGATCTTCTACGCCGAGGGCGACTACGTCCACGACATGGACCTCGGGTTCTACGAGGCGTACCAGTACAGCGGCGGCGAGCAGTGGAAGGAGACCGCCAGCTATCCCCCGCTGCTCTACCCCACGCACTCGGTGGGCGGGGTGCTGGGCGCCTGGCAGACGCACGCGGTGAGCGTGTCGGCGATCGGCGTGGTCGACGACCGTGGGGACGGCGTCTTCGACAAGGACGTCAGCCAGTTCGGGAACGACCTCTCCAACGCGACCGCGCTGTTCGAGGTGGCGGGCGGCGGGTCGTTCCGTACGAACGAGTTCCGGCGGGTCGGCTATCCGTCCCACATCCGGGAGTCGCGTTTCCGGTTCTTCGGGACCGAGGCGAGCATGGAGCAGCTCGCCACGGTCGCCTTCTGGCAGGACAAGAAGGGGGTGAAGGACATCAGCGAGCTCCTCGAGCCCAAGCCCACGCTGTCTCCCGACGACCCGTCGCTCCAGCACATCGCGCCGGACCTGCGGGCCGCCTTCACGTCCGGCTCGGCGCCGGTGCACGACCGGGCGCGGTTGCCGCGGGAGTTCGACAACCTGCACAACGGGCACGAGGGCAGCCACCACTTCCTCGTCGACGACTTCGTGACCGCCGTGAACACCCGGTCGCTGCCGTCGGTGAACGCGTGGCAGGCGGCCCGCTACACCCTGCCGGGCATCATCGCCCACGACTCGGCACGACAGGGTGGCGTACGGCTGGAGATCCCGGACTTCGGGGACGCGCCTCAGTAGGCCCCGGTGAGCGGTCGCGCCGGGTGCCTGTCGATCAGGTGCCCGGCTTGCGGCCGTACACGAAGACGTCGTCGCCCTTCTTCAGCAGCGACCAGTACTTCTTGGCGGTGGTCTTGGTCATGTTGACGCAGCCGTGGGAGCCGGGCGGGTTCCACATGCTGAGGTTGACCGAGTGGAAGGCCTGGCCGCCGTCGAAGAACTGGCTGTAGGGCATCGGCACGTGGTAGATGCTCGACACGTGGTCGATGTGCCGCCAGTAGATCTTCTTCAGGCCGGTGCGGGTCTCGTAGCCGTTGCGGCCGGTGCGGACGGGGACCGGGCCGTAGACGAGCTTGTCGCCGTCCTGGATCCAGCTGAGCTGGAGGGTGAGGTTCACGCAGGCGATGCGGCCCTTGTTCACCGGGCACTTGCCGTCCTTGTTGGGGGTGTTGCCGACGGCCTTCTGCTTGTTCATGAGGTCCATCACGCCCCAGGTGACGGATCCCGCGTAGCCCGCGTTCGGGGTGATGCCGTGCTTGGTCTGGAAGGCCTTGATCGCCTTGCAGTCGGCGGTGGACTGCTTGCCGTCGACCGGCCGGCCGAGGAACTTCTCGACCTTCTTCTGGTACGGCCCCGCCTGCGCGGTGCAGCTCGCGGCCTGCGCGGGTGCGGCGCCGAGCGCGAGTGTGAGCGGTGCGACGAGCCCGGTGATCCCGAGTGCGACGGCGCCCCGTCTGCGTATGTCCCCCATGGTCTTTCCCCTCCGTGAAGTCCTGCGATCTCAGCCACCTAGACCGCTGTTCCCTGTGCTTTCGTTGTACGGCGGGACGCGCCGGTACGAAACGGTGACAAAGCTCAGGGGCGCCGCAGGATGTCCACCGCACGTGTGAGGGCCTCGGGTGTCGCCGTGAACGGCAGGCGCAGGTGGTGGGTGAGCGTGGTCCGGTCGGCGGCGAAGTGCGGGCCCGGGGTGACGGCGAGACCGTGCCGTGCGGCGCGCGCCGCCAGCTCGGTGGCGGTGGTGGTCCCGTCGAGCCGCAGCCACAGCGTCAGTCCGCCGTCCGGGACGGTGTACGACCATCCCGTCCCGGTGAGCAGGCCCGCCAGGTGGTCGCGCTGGGCGCGCAGCCGCTCGCGCCGGTCGGCGAGGACGGCGTCGAGTCCGTCGCCGAGGAGTTCGGCGGCGACGACCTGCTCCAGGGGCGGCGGCGACAGCTGGGCCTGGAGGGGGCCGCGCCGCAGCTGTCGTACGAGATCGGCGCTCGCCCGGATCCAGCCGACCCGAAGGCCGCTCCAGAGGATCTTGCTCGCCGAGCCGATCTGGATCACGCGCGGCCCGGCGAGCGGGGGCTCGGTGCCGGGTGGTTCTCGCAGGTCGAGGCCGCGCATGGTCTCGTCGGCGATCACGGTGAGCGGGAGCCGGGCGATCTCCGCGCGGGTCGGCGCGTCCATGTGGGCGCCGGTGGGGTTCTGGAAGTCCGGGATCAGGTAGGCGAGTCGGGGCCCGCGGTCGCGTACCAGGGCTGCGAGGCGTTCGGTGTCCCAGCCCTTGGGCGACACGGGCAGGGGCAGCAGGCGGGCCCGGCGGCCGCGCAGGACGGCGAGCGCGCCCGGGTAGGTCGGGCTCTCGACCACGACGGGTGCCCTGCGGTCGGTGTGCAGGTGTTCGAGGAGGAGGGTGAGCGCGGACTGGGCGCCGGAGGTGACGAGGATCTGTTCGGGGCAGGTCGCGAGGCCTGCGCGGGTGTAGCGGTCGGCGAGGAGTTCACGCAGGCGGGGCAGGCCGGCGGTGGCGATGCCGGAGTCGACGAGCAGGGCGGCACCGCGCTCGACGGCGCGGCCTACGGCGGCGAGATAGGCGTCGTGGGGTGCGGCCGTGACGGCGAGGGTGAGGTCGAGGTCGGCCTCGGGGGCGCCTCCGTGGTCCAGGGACCAGGGGGTGGTGCGTTCGGTGAGGCGGGCGGGGAGGCGGACGGCGCTGCCGCTGCTGTGCCGGGTGTGGAGCCAGCCGTCGTCCCTGAGGAGGGCCAGGGCGGTGACGACGGTGCCTCGGCTGACGCCGAGCGTGCGGGCCAGCTCGCGTTCGGAGGGGAGCCTGGTGCCGGTCGACAGGCGGCCGTCGACCACGGCCTCGCGGACGGCCCGCGACAGTGAGCGGGCCAGTGGCCCGGAGCGGTCGCGCCAGTCGCCCAGCGCGGCGGTGAATCCCTGGAGCATTGGTCCAGTTTCCCTTGAGTGGACCAGCCACTCGGCCACCGGCCCGCCTACGCTGCCCCGCATGCACCCCACACTCGCCGACGATCTGGTCCGGCTCCCCGCACTTCTCCAGTCCGCCCGTGACCTCGCCGCCCGGGAGCTGGCCGGTCTGGCCGAGCGGCCGGCCGTACGGCTCGACAAGGCGCCCGACCCGCAGCTCGTGCCGGTGGAGGGCGCCGGGGCCGAGGCCGCGCTGGCCCATTTCGCCGAGCGGTGGGCGCCGGGCTTCTCCGGCTCGGCCGGTCCGCGCTACCTGGGCTTCGTCACCGGCGGCGCGACCCCCGCGTCGGTGGCCGGCGACTGGCTGACCAGCGCGTACGACCAGAACGGGTCCGGGGCGGCCGGTTCCTGGGCGAGTGCGCTGGAGCGGGAGACGGTGGGCTGGCTGCGGGAGCTGTTCGGGCTGAGCGGGGCGCACAGCGGGGCCTTCGTCACCGGGGCGACCGTCTCGAACACGGTGGGGCTCGCCGTCGCCCGTGAGTGGCTGGGCGAGCGGCTCGGCGTGTCCGTGGCCCAGGACGGGGCGGCCGCGCTCGGTCCGGTCGAGGTGTTCTCCGGCAGCCCGCACTCCAGCGTCACCAAGGCGCTGTCGGTGCTGGGCATCGGCCGGAGCCGGCTGCGGCAGGTGCCCGTGCTTGTCGGCAACCGGGAGGCCGTGGACGTCGACGCGCTCGACGCCGCCCTGTCGGAGCTCGGCGGGCGTCCGGCGATCGTGGTGGCGAACGCCGGCACCGTGAACACCGTCGACTTCGACGACCTGCGGGCGATCGCGGCCCTCAAGGAACGGCACGACTTCTGGCTCCACGTCGACGCCGCGTTCGGCGGTTTCGCCGCCCTCTCCCCCGCGTACGCGCATCTCGTCGACGGGCTCGACGCGGCGGACTCGGTCTGTGTCGACCTGCACAAGTGGCTGAACGTGCCCTATGACGCGGCCGTCCAGTTCACCCGCCGCCAGGACCTCCAGGTCGCCGTCTTCCACAACGCCTCGCCGTATCTCGGCCTGCCCGTCGGAGAGCCCGACTTCCTCCACCTCACCCCGGAGAACTCCCGGCGGCTGCGGGCCCTCCCGGCCTGGTTCTCGCTCGTCGCGTACGGCCGTGAGGGGCACCGCGAGATCGTGGAACGCAACGTCGACCTCGCCCGGCAGCTCGGTGACCGCGTCGACGCGGCCGAGGGACTGCGGCTGTCGGCGCCGGTGCGGCTCAACGTCGTCTGCTTCACCCTGGCCCAGGATCCGACGCAGGAGCGGGTCGACGCGCTGGCGCGGGCGGTCGCCGAGACCGGGGAGGCGTTCCTGACGCCGACCGTGTACGGCGGGACTCCGGCCCTGCGGGCGGCGTTCAGCAACTGGCGTACGTCCGCGGCCGACGGGGAGCGGGTGATGGGGGCGATCGCTTCGGCGCTCCGCGTTCTCAAGCTCCCCTGAGCGGGTGGATCGTGGTGTGGAACCCGGTGTTGACGGCGGTGATGCCGCCATCGACTACCAGGGTGGTGCCGGTGATCCAGGCCGCGTCCCGGGAGGCGAGGAAGGCGACGGCTGCGGCGATGTCCTCGGACTCACCGACCCGCCCGAGGGGGTAGAGCCGTTCCATCTCGGCGAGTTCGGCCTCGCGTCCTTCCCAGGCGGAGGTGCGGACCGTGCCCGGGACGACCATGTTGACGCGTACCCCGCGGGAGGCGGCGTGCCCGGCGAGGGTGCGGGTCAGGGAGCCGAGGCCCGCCTTGGCCGCGCTGTAGGCGTGGTTGCCGAAGTCCTGGAGGCCGTTGACGGAGCCGATGTTGACGATCGCGCCGCGACCGGAGGCGACCAGGTGCGGGAGCGCGGCCCGGGAACAGCGGTACGGGCCGCTCAGGGTGATGTCCAGGTCCCGCGCCCACTCGTCGTCGGAGTCGTCCTCGAACAAGGGGGTCTCCGGGGTGCATCGGGCGGCGCAGTTGACCAGGACGTCGAGCGAGCCGAAGGTGTCGACGGCGTGGGCGACGGCGGCCTCTACAGCGCTCCGTTCGGCGACGTCGCACTCCAACGCCCGCGCCGACAGGCCCTGTTCACGCAGCCGTGCGGCCGTCTCCTCCACGACCGCCCCGTCCCGGTCGGTCAGCAGGACCGCGGCGCCTTCCTCGGCGAGCCGACGGGCCGTCGCCGCGCCGATGCCGCGGGCGGCGCCGGCGCCGGTGACGAGAGCGGTGTGTCCCTCGAAGCGGTGTGTGTGGGTCATGCGCCGAAGATAGTCCCTCAGTGATCAACAGAGCGGATACCGTGCGGTCATGACCGCGTTCATACAGCAACTCCCCGCGCTCATCGGCGTCGTCATCGGCGCGCTCGGTTCGTATCTGGCGGTCGTGCGGGGCGACCGGGTCCGGTTCCAGCGGGAGCAGGCGGCCCGCTGGGAGGAGCGCAGGCTCACCGTGTACGGCGACTACGCGCGGGCGTTGAAGAGGTCGGTCACCCTCGCCTACCGGACCGCGGCCCACTTCGGCATCGACCGCCACCCGCACCCGCTGACCCCGCAGGAGGCCGAGCCGCTCCTCGCCGAGGCCACCATCGCCCGGGACCCGGCCGGGGAGGCGCTGATCCTGCTGGGCAGCACCGAGGTGGTGGAGCGGGCCCGGGCCTGGGTCGTCGTCCTGATGGAGATGGAGGCGTTCCTGCGCGCGGGCACACGTGATCCGGCGGCCTGGGGGACGCTGGTGGACCGACAGCGGGTGGGACGCGAGGGGTACTACGCGGCCGTACGGGAGGATCTCGCGCTGCCGCCCGGGCATTCGGCGCGTTGGCCGTTGGAGGTGGGTGGGGCGGGGGGCGTACCCGGGGCGGTCTGACCGGGGCGGTGTGACTGGGGCGGGCGCAGCCGGGTTCAGCGGTAGCCGGTCGTGTCCGCCGGCTTGTCCGCGTCCTGGATCTCGACCAGGTAGCGCCAGGCGTCGGGGCGGCTGCCGTCGAGGTCGGTGAAGCCGTACACCCGGGCCAGTGAACCGCTGTCCAGGGACTGGCCGTTGAAGCGGGCCACGTCGGGGTCGGCTGCCAGGGCGTTCACGGCGCGGCCCACGTAGCGCGGGGTCTCCGAGATGGCGAAGTGGGGGACGCGGTCGAGGGCGTCGCGCCAGTTCTCCTCCCGCACACCGAAGTTGTCGAGCATCATCTCCGAGCGCAGCCAGCCCGGGGTCAGCGCGACGGCGGTGGCGCCGCGGGGGCCGAGTTCGTGGCCGAGGGCGAAGGCCATGCGCAGCACGGACGTCTTGGCCAGGTCGTAGAAGAACGAGTTGCGGTAGTTGGCGCGGTTGTACGCGTCGGTTCCGTCGGTCATCTCGACCACCAGGCCGCCGGGCCGGCGCAGCAGCAGGGGCAGGGCGTGATGGTTGGTGATCGCGTGGGTCTCGACCGCGAGCCTGAGCAGCCTCAGGCCGTTGTCGAGGTCGTGCTCCCACACCGGGCTGTCCCATTCGAAGAGCCGCTCGCCGCCCCAGATGTCGTTGACGAGGACGTCGAGACGGCCCTGCTCGTCGGCGACGCGGTCGACGAGGACGCGGACCTGCGCCGGGTCGAGGTGGTCGGTGGGGACGGCGATCCCGTGGCCGCCGGCCGCGGTGACGAGGTCGGCGGTGTCCTCAAGGGTCTCGGGACGGTCGTACTCGGAACGGCGCGCCCGTGTGCTGCGTCCGGTGACGTACACGGTGGCGCCCGCCGCCCCCAGTTCCACGGCGATCCCGCGCCCCGCCCCGCGCGTGGCCCCGGCGACCAGCGCGATCCTGCCCTCCAGCGGCTGTGACATGGTCCGACCTCCCGTTTGTGCCCGATGTCGTGTCTCGGTTCGAGCATGGCGGGGAAGCCGGACAACCTCTGTCGTGTTTTGTGCGGGGGTCACCCGGCCAGGCGAAGTTTTTCCTCCAGGGCCGGGAAGTCCGCCAGGAACCAGATGTGTCCGCCCTGGTTGGTCTCGTGCACGAAGTCCCGCAGCGCGGTGCTCTCGGCGGTGTGCCGGGAGACGTCACCGACGACGGCGAGCCGCAGCCGGTAGTTGACGAACTTCTGCATCACCTCGCCCGCGACGCCCGAGCGCAGCCGGAAGAACTCGTCGGCGACCCGTTCCGCGGGAACGGCGACCACCTGGGCGTCGCGTCCCATCGCGTCGCCGATGAGGTCGAGCGCGGCTCGCTCGCCGTTCAGGGGCGGGCCGTCGGGAGCGCAGTGCAGGACGTTCACACCGCGCAGCGGCACGATCTCGTCAGTGGCCACGCGTGATCCACTCCTGGAGGTGCGGGGCCTCCGCGCCGATGGTGGTGGGGTCTCCGTGGCCGGTGAGGACCTTCGTCTCGGGCGGCAGGCTCAGCAGCCGGTCGCGGATCGAGTCGATGATCGTGGGGAAGTGCGAGAAGGAGCGGCCGGTGGCGCCGGGGCCGCCCTGGAAGAGGGTGTCGCCGGTGAAGACGGCGCCCAGGCCCGGGTCGTGGAGGCAGACCGCGCCCGGCGCGTGGCCGGGGGTGTGCAGCACCCTCAGGTCGGCGCCCGCGGCCTCGATGACCTGGCCGTCGAGGAGGTGGGCGTCGGGTTCGCGGTCGGGGTGGGTCTGCTTCCACAGCGGCAGGTCGTCGGGGTGCAGCCAGATCGTGGCGCCGGTGCGGTCGGCGAGGGCGGGCGCGGCGTCGATGTGGTCGTTGTGCGCGTGGGTGCACACGATCGCGATCAGACGACGGTCCCCGATGGCCTCGGCGATGGCGTCGGCGTCATGGGCGGCGTCGATGACGATCACCTCGTGGTCGTCGCCGACGATCCACACGTTGTTGTCCACGTCCCAGGTGCCGCCGTCCAGGCTGAACTGCCCGGAGGTGACGAGGCGTTCGATGCGGGCGGCCATCAGAGCACCACCACCGAGCGCAGCACGTCGCCGTGGTGCATCCGCTCGAAGGCCTTCTCGATCTCGTCGAGTTGGATGGTCTCGGTCACGAACGCCTCCAGGTCCAGGCGGCCTTGCAGGTGCAGGTCGATGAGCATCGGGAAGTCGCGGGAGGGCAGGCAGTCGCCGTACCAGGAGGACTTGAGGCAGCCGCCGCGGCCGAAGACGTCGAGGAGCGGCAGTTCCAGCTTCATCTCCGGGGTGGGCACGCCGACGAGGACGACCGTGCCGGCGAGGTCGCGGGCGTAGAAGGCCTGCTTGTAGGTCTCCGGGCGGCCCACCGCCTCGATGACGACGTCGGCGCCGAAGCCGCCGGTCAGTTCCTGGATCGCCTCGACCGCGTCGTTCTCGCGCGAGTTGACCGTGTGGGTGGCGCCCATCTTGCGGGCGGTCTCCAGCTTCCGGTCGTCGATGTCGACGGCGATGATCTTCGCGGCGCCCGCGAGGTTCGCCCCGGCGATCGCCGCGTCACCGACGCCGCCGCAGCCGATGACGGCGACGGTGTCGCCCCGGCCGACGTTGCCGGTGTTGATGGCCGCGCCGATACCGGCCATCACACCGCAGCCCAGCAGGCCCGCGACCGACGCGGACACCGACGGGGCGACCTTGGTGCACTGACCGGCCGCCACCAGCGTCTTCTCCGCGAACGCGCCGATGCCCAGCGCGGGCGACAGCTCGGTGCCGTCGGTCAAGGTCATCTTCTGTGTGGCGTTGTGGGTGTTGAAGCAGTACCAGGGGCGCCCTCGCAGGCAGGCCCGGCAATTGCCGCACACGGCACGCCAGTTGAGGATCACGAAGTCGCCGGGCGCGACGTCGGTCACCCCCTCGCCGACCGACTCCACGACACCGGCGGCCTCATGGCCGAGCAGGAAGGGGAAGTCGTCGTTGATCCCGCCCTGCTTGTAGTGCAGGTCGGTGTGGCACACCCCGCAGGCCTGCACCTGTACGACGGCCTCCCCCGGTCCCGGGTCCGGCACCACGATCGTCTCCACCCGCACCGGCTCGTCCTTGCCGGGTGCGATCACTCCGCGTACCTCCTGCGCCATGGCCCTGACCCCTTCTGTCGCCCGGTGTACGTCTCTCCGACCCTACGCGTGACTGATCAGTAACGGCACGGAATCCAGGACGGAAAAATACCCCCGGGGGTACCTCTGCTACGGTGGAACATATACCCCCGGGGGTAATTATCCCCAGGGATTCACGAGGCTCCGGGTCGGCTGCGGCCCCGGGTTCCACGAAGAGAGGAGTGCTGTCGTGTACTTCGTCGACACGATCGAGGTGCGGGGGCTGGGCAACCGCGGCTACCTCGCGGGAGGTGCCCGAAACGCCGTCGTCGTGGATCCGCCGCGGGACGTGGACCGGGTGATCACGGCCGCCGCCCGGCGCGGGGTGAGGATCACCCACGTCGCCGAGACCCATGTCCACAACGACTACGTGACCGGCGGCCCGGAGCTGGCCCGGATCACCGGGGCCGCCTATCTGGTCCCGGCCGCGGCGAGGGTCGCGTTCCCGCGGACGCCGGTCGCCGACGGGGACGTCACCCGGATCGAGGACGGCTTGGTGCTGCGGGCGCTGGCGACGCCCGGGCACACCCCGCACCACACCTCGTACGTCCTCGAAGAGGCCGGCGTGGCGGTGGCCGTCTTCACCGGAGGCTCCCTGCTGATCGGCACGGTGGGGCGGCCCGACCTCGTGGAGCCGGGGCTTTCCGGGCAGCTGGCCCGCGCGCAGTACGACTCGGCGCACCGGCTGGCCGCGGAGCTGCCGGACGAGACCGCGGTGCTGCCCACGCACGGGTTCGGGAGCTTCTGTTCCGCCACGCAGGCCGAGGACGGGGCGACGACGACCATCGGGCGGGAACGCGCCGTGAACGAGGCCCTGGTCAAGGACGTCGACACGTTCGTCGCCGAACTCCTCGCGGGGCTGGACGACGTGCCCGCCTACTACGCGCACATGGGGCCGGTGAACGCGCGGGGGCCCGGCCCGGTGGATCTGACCCCGCCCCGCCCGGCGGACGCCGAGGAGATCGCGGCGCGGCTGGCGGCCGGTGAGTGGGTGGTGGATCTGCGGGACCGGCGCGCGTTCGCCGCGGGGCATGTCGCGGGGGCGTTCAACTTCGAGGCCGAGGGACAGCTCGCCACGTATCTGGCGTGGCTGGTGCCGTGGGGCAGGCCGGTCACGCTGCTGGCCGCCACGCCCGACCGAATCGCCGAGGCCCAGCGCGAACTGGTCCGGGTCGGCATCGACCGGCCCGCCGCCGCGGCGACCGGTTCTCCGGCCGACTGGATACGGGACGGCGAGTCGCCACGCTCCTACCCGCGCGGCACGTTCGCCGAGTTGGCCGCTCAGTGGGGCGACGGGGTCGTGGTGCTGGACGTGCGGCGGGACTCGGAGCGGCAGGGCGGCCACATCAGGGGCTCGCTGCACATTCCGTTGCACCGGCTGCGCGAGCGGCTCACGGAGATACCGGACGGCACGGTGTGGGTGCACTGCGCGGGCGGGATGCGCGCCGCCGTGGGGGCCTCGCTGCTCGACGCGGCCGGGCGGGACGTGGTCGCCGTCGACGACGCGTTCACCGCGGCTGCCGCGGCGGGGCTCCCCATGGCGAGGATCACGGCGGCACAGGCCCACGAACGCACCGGGGCGGAGGCGGACGCCGTACTCCTGGACGTCCGTGAGCGGGACGAGTGGTCCGCGGGGCATGCTCCGGGGGCCGTCCACGCTCCCCTGTCCGCTCTGGCGGCGGGCGGGCGGCTGCCCAGGGCGGCGGAGAACCGCCCGGTGGTCACGGTCTGCCGCTCCGGCAAGCGGTCCCTCGATGCGGCCGCGCTGCTCACGGCGCGTGGGGTGGACGCGGTGGATGTCCTGGGCGGGATGCTGGCGTGGGTGG
>Ga0307508_10005245_pt1 | contig 12373 bp, 10 predicted proteins | sample 9_EM_MG_FD_203089 | JGI IMG/M metagenome (GOLD analysis project Ga0307508, IMG submission 203089) | Populus trichocarpa ectomycorrhiza microbial communities from riparian zone in the Pacific Northwest, United States - 9_EM | ecosystem: Host-associated > Plants > Roots > Unclassified | place... | reverse complement strand
GACTACCCCGCCTACACGATGGGCCGCGCCGCGGAGATCATCGGCTGTTCGCCGGATTTCCTGCGCCGGCTCGGCGAGGCGAAACTGATCGACCCGTTGCGCTCCGGCGGTGGACACCGCCGCTACTCCCGCTATCAGATCCGGCTCGCCGCCCGCGCCCGCGAAATGTGTGACCAGGGCACCGACATGGCCTCCGCGGTGCGGATCATCATCCTCGAGGACCAGCTCGAAGAAGCGCTGAGGCACAACGCCGAGCACCAGGATCGCTGACCTTCTTGCCCGCGGGATCTGAACCACAGAGTCCGCCACCCGAAGCGGGTGGCGGACCCTCGTCGTGCGGGGGTGTGTCAGGGCGGCGTCCGCGGAGTGGGGCCGGCGGCGTCGGGCTGATGCCCGGCGTCGCATGCCTGCGTCACCGGCCCAGGGACGGGTTCGGGCAGTGGTCCCACCGGCTCACCGGTGGGCGGGGCGGGTGCTGACGGCGGCGTGGGCGGTTCGTTGAAGCCTGCGCCAGAGGTACGAGGGCGCAGGTCGCGGGAACTGGACTTCACGCCGGGGTAACGGGCGCCTGTAAACGGATGGAGTTGGTGCGATCGCTCACCTTGCACGTGGCGCCGGTCGGGGCCTCAAGATCGTTTGGTTCAACGTCCGGAGGCAATCCGACCGTCAGGTTCTCGTCCCGGTCGCACGCGGGTGATTCGGCGGGTCCTGAGCTGGCCGGTCCTGTCGGGACCAGTTCACCGAGAGTTCTGCCTCGCGTAACTGCCCCCGGCCGAGCAGGCATCACTGTGAGGTCGTGCGTACACGATTGACGTTGGTGGCCGCAGGCGCGGATCAGATCTCGGTCAACTACACCGGCTACGACGGGCGGCTGACCCCGGCCGCGGCCGCGACCGGCGCACAGGAGGTGGCCCGGACCCTGGTCGCGGTGCTCGCCACGTCTGGGTAACTGCTGGGCTCGGCCCCGACACACCCGAGCAGGCGCCGCATATGCTCACCCGCCTGGGCCAAGAGATCCGGGCGGACGAAGCGCACACTCGCGCGACCCGTCAGCTCGGCGAGCCAATCTGGTCAATGCTTGACTTGCGTGTTGTCCGGGCCGAGGTCGTCGGCAACCGCTGACGAGGCTGCGGAGTCGCCGACCGCCACAGCCACCGGCTCGACGTGGTCAATGCCAGCACGGCTGCTGACGACGGCCGAGACGATGCGCCACGCTTTGGTGGTCACCGGCTGGATCTCCTCGGTGGTGCTGTCCGACTTGTCAGGCGCCACTGCCACGCCGGTGGTCGCGGCGTCGACGCGCCACGAACCCGCGGCGGCCGCGACGATGACGGCGCAGATCAGCGCGGCCTTGCGCAGCGTCGAGCGGAAATACATGCGACCTCCCGTGCCATCCCATCCCGGGCTTCCCCCGGCATTCAAGCACCACCGTTCAATCGCCCCAACTGGCCGACGTCATCTGTTCGGGCCGTGGCTCGGTTTTCGGCAGGTACGGGGGCGCATTGCGGCGCCCCGCCTACCCGGCCTGAGGAACGCTGACCGTGATCGCGGCGGGGACCACGTGTGCTTTGATCCGCTTGGTTTTCGGCCGGGCGCCGCCGTCGAGTTCGTAGGCCAGCGGCGCGTCGAGTTCGATCGAGATGCGTTTCGCGCGGGTGGTACGGATGAATGGTGACCGGTCGGTCGTGCCGGTGCTGATCTGGCCGAGCAGACGCGCCCATTGGACGGGACCTTTTGCGGTGCTGACACCGATGTCGAGCCAGCCGTCGTCGGGGCAGGCGTTGTCGAAGACCTGGACGTCGCCGAGGATGGTGCCGACGTTGCCGAGCAGCACGCAGGTCGCGTCGCCGTCGAACCACCGCGCCCCATCTATCTTGATCTTCGCGTGGGTTGGTGTGATGCCGGTGTTGCGCAGCCCGGTCCAGAGGTAGGCGAGGCGCCCGAATTTGGTCTTGAGGCCGCGGTCGGCGTCGCGGATCATGTCTGCGTCGAAGCCGACCCCGGCGAGGACGGCGAAGTGTTCGCCGTTGATCCGACCGAGATCCAATTGTCGAGGCTGACCGTGGAAGCCGATGTGTACCGCTTCGGTGAGGTCGTGCGGGATGCCGAGGTTGTGGGCGAGGAGGTTCGCGGTGCCGGCCGGGATGATGGCGATGGTCGCGTTGGAGCCGACGAGTGCGTCGGCGCATTGCTGGACCATGCCGTCGCCGCCCCAGACGAAGATCGTATCGGCGCCATTCTTGAGCGCCTTGCGGACCTTCGCGGGCGCCTTGGCGCTTTTGGGCACCTCGTACCAGAGCAGGTCGTCGACGTGTTCGGCGGAGATCAGGGTGCGGAGTTCGTCGAGACCGCCGCCCAGCGTTTTGCGGGTGTGGGCGATTACGGCGACCCGGCCGAGTTGCGACCGCCGCCGACGCGGCGGGGCGGCGGGATCGACGTGTTGCTCGGCGGTTGTAATCACAGTCGGGTTGTACCCACGAAAGCCGCCGGCTATCCGTGATGTGCCGTGTGCGCTGAACCGTCGTGTGCTGCGTGCGCCGGCGTCCGGTTGGCGCCGGCCGTCGGGGGGACCGACGATGGCCCAGCCCCGGTGCGGGGCGGTTCGGTGGCGGACCGAGTGGGGCGGGGCCGTGCGGCGACGTCGGCGTTGGGACGGATTGCCCGGTACATGGCGGTGAGGAGCAGGCCGGCAAGGATGATGCTGCCGAGGACATCGGTGGGGTGGTGCATGCCGCGATACATCCGCCCGGTCGCGACGAGGATCGGCATCAGTACCGCGAGTGCGAGGAACGGCCACCGCCACCAGCGGCGGGTACGGCCGAGCACGAGGATCGCGATCGTCGCGTAAACGCAGAGGGTGGCCGCGACGTGCCCGGACGGGTAGCTCGAGGTCGGGAGGTGCGTTTCCAGGTGTACGACGTCGGGGCGTGGCCGTTTCACGATCGCCTCGGCCGTCATGAACAGCCCCACCTCGCCAAGCATGACCAGCACGACGAAGATGACCGGCCGCCAGCGGTGGGTGACCGCGAGGGCGACCACGGCAGTCAGCACCGTGACGGCGAGGATCATCTGGGTGGCGCCGAGGGTGCTCAGTACCGCGCTGTACGTGGTCAACGTTGCAGTCCGATGCGCGGCCAACCAGTGCGGGATCGTGTGGTCGCCGGCAATGTTGCCGCCGCTGTAGTGGGTGACCAGTTCACCGAAGCCGACGACGGCTCCGAGGATCAGAATCCAGGCCACGGTGATGCCGGCGCCGACTCGTACCGGGCGCGGCGGTCCTGCCTGCCGGTCGGGTTCGGCGGGTTTGAGGTCGCTCGCGGCTTCGGGTTCGAGTCCCTCGGTGAGCGGTTTCGTGACCGGTTGCCCGGATTCGCGGCGCGCGATCTCGACCGCGTACGCGGCGAGGCCGAGCCAGGCCGCACCGAGCGCCCAAGCGCCGATGACGTCGGACAGGTAGTGCACGCCGAGCATGATCCGGCTGATACCGATCGCGGTCACGAGCACACCGACGACGATGACTACCGTTTTGCGGGCCCGGCGCGGCATAGCCGGCAGGAACACCAGGATGAGCGCGCCGTAGCAGACGATCGAGCCCAGCGCGTGCCCGCTGGGGAAGCTGTTCCCGATGCCGCGCGCGACCGGATGCGCCACGACTGGGCGCAGCCGTCCGACCAGCGACTTGAGGATCGGGTCGAGTGTCAACGCCCCGGCCCCGGCGATCGCAAGGAACATCGCTAGGCGGAACCGGCGGCGCACAACCAACACGATGAGGCCGGCGACGACAAGCGTCCACAGCACGGTGTTGCTGCCCATCCACGTGATCGCCCGCAACACGGTCAGCGCAGTCGGCTGGCCGGCGACCAGGTTGTTGAGGTCGGTCGCAAGGCCGTGGTCGACCGATTCGAGCGGACCCCAGTTCGTACGCACCAATATCAACAACACGGCGAACACGAAGGTCGACCCGCTGACCGCGATCAGCGGGAACAATCGCGAGCGGGGGTTACGACGGGCGCGGGTATTCGTGGCGGCCATGTGTGGCGTTATGCCCACCATCGTCTCCGTTCACACGTTGCGATTGTTTCGTGGCGCGCCAAAGGAAGATGTTCGACGTATGTCGATGACCGGGACCGCCAGTCGGGCCGGCCACGGCACGCTCTTGGAGGCAGGCTGAAATACCGCAAGATCTGACAGATATTCACCCCTGGAGGCATTTGGGCCCCGCGGTTCTTTCCGGGCGGTGGGCGCGCGCCTCAGCCGAACAGGGCGGCCGGGGACTCGGCGTCCGGGATCAGCAGGGCGGGCTTGCCGGAGCCGTCGGCGGGGACCGACCAGACGTCGGCGGCCCGGGCGCCGCGACGGACGGCGTACATGACGGTGTCGTCGCCGAGCCAGGCGGCCTGGTCGTCGACGCTGCGGGTCTCGGCCAGCGGGGTCCGGGCCATGGTCGCGAGGTCGAGCACCGACAGGCGCCAGCCCTTGGTCGGGTCGCCGCCGACCGCGGACTTGAAGGCGATCCGCGTCCCGTCCGGCGAGAGCGACGGGCACTCGACGTTGTCGGCCAGGGTGCGTACGGTCTGCGCGGCGATGTCGCCGGCGATCAGGTAGCGCCGTCCCGCCGTGGACATGGTCGCGTAGAACCGCCGGTCGTCGACGAACGTGACGCCCCAGAAGTTCAGGTCGACCGCCTTGTAGGGCCTGCCGTCGCGGGTGACCGCGTACGTTTCGAGGGTGTCGACGGTCTCGCCGGCGGCCGTGTCGATCATGCCGACCCGGGTGGAGAACCTGCCGCCGTTGTAACTGTCGCCGGTCACGAAGACGGTCCAGGCCAGCACGTGTCCGCTCGGCGAGACGCGCGCCCGGTTGGGCACGCCGACCAGCGGATACGTCTGGATCGCCGACAGCCGCGAGTCGAGAATCGCGAGCTGGTAGGTGGCGAGCGGCCCGTCGGGCCGCAGGCAGATCACCGAGCCGGCGGCGGCGTAGACCCGATCACAGGCAACCCCCGAGACCGTACGCGGACCGGCGCCGGCGCCCCGCCCGACGGTGGCGACCCGCCCGTAACTGTCGGGGGCCGTGCTGCGGAACAGGATGCGGTCGCCCGGGCGGGCGTCGACGCCGGCCGCGGCCACCGCCGGGACCGAGCCGCGGCGCCCGGCGACGATCACGTAGCCGACCGCGATCGCGAGCAGCACCGCGGAGAGGACGGCCGCCAGCAGGGCCCGGTTCCGCGCGCTCATGCTGTGCCCTCCCTTGGCATGCGCTTCTGGGTGCTGCTCGGTGCAGGCGCTCATGCTGTGCCTGCCTTTGGCATGCGCTTCTGGCCCTCGCCTGCGGGGCCGTTGTCCGGTGCGGCTGGGTGCCGCTCGGTGCAGGCGCTCATGCTGTGGCACCAGGCCGCGAGCGGAGCAGGAACACTGCCGACGCGGCGAGCGTCGCCGCGGCGGCGATCGCGGTGGCGCGGACGGCGCCGGCGGCGTCCCACCAGTGCCAGGCCAGTCCGAACAGGACGGACGAGACGAGGTACGCCACGGCCTGTCCGGTCTGGATCAGGGCAAGGCCGGTGGTGCGCAGCTCGGGCGGGAGCAGCGGGCCGGCCAGCGCCATCAGGACGCCGTCGGTGGCGGCGTAGAAGGACCCGTACAGGACGAGGACCGTGAGCAGCGCGGTGAGCCCGCCCCAGGAGGTCGCCAACAGCAGGTAGACGGCGAGCAGCGCGGCGTAGCCGGCGAGGAAGACCGGCCGGCGCCCGATCCGGTCGGCCAGGCTGCCCAGCGGCACGGCGAGCAGCAGGTACACCAGGCTGGTGCCGACCGCTAACAGCGGGAACCAGCCGATCGCCAGGCTTTCCCGGCGCTGCAGCAGCAGGTAGACGAAGCCGTCGCCGATCGTGCTGAACCCGAGCAGCGCCGCGCCGAGCAGCAGCGACCGGACCGGGGCGAGGCGCAGCAGGGCCGCGGCGGCGCGCAGGTCGACGGCCTTGGCCTGCGGCTCGGGCCGGCGGTGGTCGCGCACGAACAGGACCAGCACGAGCACGCCGATCGCGGCGACGCAGCCGCTGGTCACGAAGACGGCGTCGAAGGCCTGGCCGGAGGCGGCGAGCACGGCCAGGGCGACCAGCGGGCCGGCGAACGCGCCGGCGCTGTCCATGGCCCGGTGCACGCCGAACGCGCGGCCCAGGTCGCCGGCCGGCGTGGAGAGCGTGATGAGCGCGTCGCGCGGCGCCGTGCGCAGGCCCTTTCCGGCCCGGTCGACGATGATCGCCGCGCCGATGCCGGGCACCGAGGCGCCGGCGACGAGCAGGCCGGCCTTGGCCACGGCGGAGATGCCGTAGCCGAGGCCGGCGACGAGCTTGCGGCGCCGTATCCGGTCGGCGAGGTAGCCGCCGACCAGGCGCAGCAGGGCGGTCGCCCCCGTGTAGAGCCCGTCGGCCAAACCGTAGACGACCGGGCCGAGGCCGAGCCCGACTACCAGGTAGAGCGGCAGGACGGCCGAGACCATCTCGCTGGACACGTCGGTGACCAGGCTGACCGCGCCGAGCGCGAACACGTTGCCGGCCACGCGCCGGGCGCGGCCGGCGAGGGCTCCGGCCGGGCGTTCGACGGAGGCCAGGTACATCTTGCTCAGTTCCAGACGTCGGTGATCGCCGAGACGCTCGCCGCGCCGCCGAGCGCCGTCAACCCGTACGCGGACTCGATTGTCCGCAGGACGGTGTAGTGCGTGATCTTCTCGGTGTAGGCGCCGGCCGCGACGTGCGCGCCGACGAACGCGGTGTAGATGTGGTTGAGCGACAGCGAGTTGTCCTCGTCGAACGTGACGATCAACAGGCTGTTGTGGGTCTTGGCCCACTGCGCGTACGCGTCGAGGTTGCTCTGCAGCCAGCCGTCGCCGGTGGCGATCGAGCAGTCGTGCATGTCGTCGCACATGTCCGGAGTCACGAACGCGACGGTCGGTAGCGACGCGTAGGCGGAGCTGGACGGGAAGCTCGCGTAGGTCACGTTGCTGGCGGCCGGCACGTCGGTGAAGTCGACCCAGCTGTTGTGTTTGCGCATGTACGTGCCGCTGGAGCAGCCGGTGTAGCCGTCGGAGGGCATCGACTCCGAGTAGCCCTTGAAGGTCAGGCCGGCGGCGATGACCTGGTGCGCGAGGTTGTCGACGCCGAACGACTGGGGGCAGGCGTCGCTGGTCACGCCCTGCGTGGCGCCGGAGAGCAGGGCGACGTAGTTGGGCTGGCTGGGGTGGGTGATGGCGTAGGACTGGGAGAATTTCGCTCCCTGGGACGCCAGAGAGGTGAAATACGGTGCGCTGGACGAGGTGATCTGGGAGTTCGCCTTGTTCTCGAACATCACGAGAACGATGTGGTCGAACGCCGGGACGGAGGTGGCGGCCTGCGCCTGTGGTGCGGCGGTCAGGCCGGCGCCGAGGATGACGAGGGCCGCGGTAGCGACCGTGAAGCGCCGTACGGACATGCGGCCATGCTTCGCGCGATCCTCGACGCCGACGGGCATATGATGTTACCGGCAGGTAAACAATCGATGGACGTCAATGCGTGTGTGGATGTCGGCCTATTCCTTGGCGGGCGTCGGCGAGGACCCGCGGCGGCGCAGCAGCAGCACCGCCACCACGCCGACGACCAGCAACGCGGCCACCACGACCCAGATCCACCAGGTCGAGCTGCCGCCGGCGGCCGGCGCGGCGACCGGGGTGGTCGACGGGGCCGCGGCCGTGCTCGGGTCGGCCGCGACGGCCGCGCTCGACTCGGCCGGCGAGCTCGTGGCCGAGGCAGTCGACGGGCCGGGCTTCAGGGTCACCAGCGGCGCCGGGTTGTCCGGCTCGGCCTGCCCGGGCTGCTGGATCTCGATCCACCGGGAGATGTCCCCGTTCCCGTACGTCTCGAGGGTCTTGAAGCTCAGCCGGGTCACTCCGTCCGGCAGCTTCGCGATCTTGACCTTCCAGACCGCGCCCGTACCGATCTTCAGGGCCGTGCCGCCGACCGTGAAGCCGTCGGCGTTGCGGGTGAAGGTCCAGCCCGCGGGCGCCTTCACCAGCGTGACCGCGGACGGCGCGATGCCGTCCGGCAGCACCACCCGCTCGGTCTGGATGCCGGCCTTCGGGTTCTCCGCCTCGCCGCTGAAGGTGAGCGTGACGTTCTCGGCGCCGGCGGTCGTCTTGTCCGCCGAGACCTCCACGTGGGCGAGGGCCGGCGCGGCCAGTCCCGCCACCGCCATCCCCGCGACGACACCGACCGTCATGATCCGGTACCTGGCACGCACCTGAGACCGCCTTCCACAGACTCCGAACGGCGCCCCGCCCCGGGACGCTGTTGCAAGAGTCGTCGCCCGACACGCAATAGTTCCGGCCCGCGGAATCGTGCACACGCCGCTGGTACGCCGGCAGACGGGCTACGACCTGGACCGCCGCCCTACCCGCTGGCCGACGGCGCGCACGACCACCTGCTCGCGCTCGCCGTCGAGGAGGCCGCCGACACCGACCGTACGGTCGTGGTGCCCGGCGCCGCCGTGGCGATGAGGCCGTACTTCTCAGGCCGCGCGCCGGTCGCCCGATGGAGAATCCGTCGGCAACCCTGCCGCCCGGGCGATCGGAGTCCGCAATGACGACGCGAGTCGTACGCGTGTGCTACGCCGCCTGGATCCTGGTCCTCACCGCGATCTACTACGCCTTCCCCGGCAGCCACCTGTACACCTGGGCGCTGATCGGCTACTCCGGCGCGGCCGCGGTGCTGCTCGGCGTGCGGCTCAACCGGCCGGAACGCCGACTGCCGTGGTACCTGATCTCGGCCGCGCTGGTCTGCTTCACCACCGGCGACAACGTGTACAACCTGATCCTCGCCATGGGGCGCCAGCCGTCGTTCCCCGGCACCGCCGACGTTCTTTACCTGCTGGTGTATCCGCTGCTCACGGGTGGTTTCCTGGGGCTGGTGCGGGCTCGCGACAACGGCGCGAGCAACCGGGCCGCGCTGCTCGACGCGCTGGTGCCGACGGTCGGCCTGGGCCTGCTGGCCTGGGTCTACTGGATCGCGCCGTTCACCCGCTCGGACAGCCTGTCGCTGCTGCAGAAGCTGGTCTCGGTCGGCTACCCGCTCGGCGACGTGCTGGTCCTGGCGATGATGTTGCGGATGCTCACCTCACCGGGCAAGCAGCCCCGGGCGCTGCCGGCCATCGGCGTGGCCATGGTCGGCCTGCTCGTCTCGGACATCTGCTACGGCCAGTCGCAGCTTGACAGCGCCTGGCAACTCGGCGGCCCGGTCGACCTCGGCTGGGTGATCTTCTACGCCACGATGGGCTTCGCGGCGCTGCTGCCCTCGATGCGCGGGCTCACCGAGCCCGCGCCGCGGCACGGCGCGGGCACCGGCCCGCAGCGGATCATCTGGATGGCGTGCGCCGCGTTGATCGCGCCGGGGGTCCTCTACACCGAGTACGCGACCGGCGAGCACACCAACATCGACCTCAGCGCGATCGTCGGCGGGGTGCAGGACGCCCCGGTCATCGCCGCCGCCGCCGCGCTGATGTTCCTGCTGGTCCTGCTGCGCGTCTACGGCCTGGCCGGTGAGATCAACCGGCGCGACAGCGAGGCCTACTTCCGGACGCTGATCCAGAACGCCTCCGACGTCATCCTCATCGTCGCCGGCGACGACCGGATCCGGTACGCCAGCCCGGCCGCGGCCACCGTCTTCGGCCACCCCGACCTGGCCGGCACGCCGCTGGGTGCGCTCGTCGCCGTCGGCGCCCACCCCGACCTGGCGGCGCTGCTGGCCCGCCTACGCGCCACGCAGGGCGGCACGGACGGCGCCGGCCTGGCCGTGGCCTGCGCCGACGGCCGGCTCGTCCAGGTCGACTGCGTGGCCCGCGACCTGCGTGACGACCACACCGTACGCGGCCTGGTCCTGACCCTGCACGATGTCACCGAGCAGCGACGGCTCGAGCAGGACCTCTCCCACCAGGCGTTCCACGACGGGCTCACCGGCCTGGCCAACCGGGTGCTGTTCCGCACCCGGCTGGAGACCGCCTTCCAGCTCGCCGGCCGCGTGGACGGCGAGCTGGCCGTGCTCTTCGTCGACGTCGACGACTTCAAGGAGGTCAACGACGCGCTCGGGCACGCCGTCGGCGACCAGCTGCTGGTGGTCGTTGGCGCGCGGATCGCGGAGGTCGTCGGCACGGCCGGCACGGCGGCGCGGATGGGCGGCGACGAGTTCGCGGTGCTGCTCGAACAGGACGCCGCCGCGCGGCCCGAGGAGCTCGCCGCCCGGATCGTCGGGGCGCTCGCCGTGCCGATCGAGCTCGGCGACGGGCTCGGCGGCACACACATCGTCAGCGGCGCGTCCAGCGTCGGAGTCGCGATCAACGGCGACGCGACGAGCGCCACCGAGCTGCTGCGCCACGCTGACCTGGCGCTGTATCAGGCCAAGGACCAGGACAAGGGCACCTGGCAGCCGTACCGCAGCGAACTGCACAGCGCGATGGCCGAGCGGCTGGAGACCCGGCTCGCGCTGCACGAGGCGATCGACGGACAGCAGTTCGCGGTGCAGTACCAGCCGATCGTCGACGTCGAGACCGGACAGATCACCGGCGTCGAGTCGCTGGTCCGCTGGCAGCACCCGACCCGGGGGCTGCTCGGCCCTTACCACTTCATCGACCTGGCCGAGGAGAGCGGCGCGATCGTCGCGATCGGCTCCTGGGTGCTGGGCGAGGCTCTCGAACAGTTCGCCCGGTGGCGCTCCGGCGACCCGGACTCGCCTCTGCGGTACGTCAGCGTCAACGTCTCGGCCCGGCAGTTCCGTACGCCCGGCTTCGTCGACCTGGTCCGCGCCGCCCTCGCCGACGCCGGCGCGCGACCCGAATGGCTGCTGCTGGAGATCACCGAGAGCCTGCTGCTGCGGGACGCCGAGCAGGTCTGGGCCGACCTGCGCACGCTGCGGTCGCTCGGCGTACGGATCGCGATCGACGACTTCGGCACCGGGTACTCGTCGCTGAGCTACCTGCGGCAGATGCCCGTCGACGTGATCAAGCTGGACAAGTCGTTCATCGACGACATCCTCGTCAGCGACCAGCAGCGCGCTCTCGTCGATGCGATCGTGACCCTGGCACGTATCCTGGAGCTCGCCGTCGTCGCCGAGGGCATCGAAGAGCCCGCCCAGCGGTCCGCGCTCGCCGGCATGGGCTGCCCGTACGGCCAGGGCTACCTGTTCTCCAAGCCGGTCTGGCCCGACGAGATTGTCCGCCTGGCTCGCGAAGTGCCCCAGCTAGTGTAGTTTTGCCGTGGTTCACCCCGGGCGGGGGATTCGAAGGTTATTCACTGGCGGTCGAGGCCGGCAGCGGGCAGGGTCGAGGGCGTGCTGGAGAATCCCGTGTGGGCCGCCCTGTCCGGGCCGCAGGCCTGCTTCGCCGAGGCGTCCGGTGACGCCGCCCGCTACTCGTCCGACATTTCGCCGTTTGCCGCGATGGCCGACGTTGCCGACCCGGCGGGCTGGCGCGACCTCGCCACGCTCACCGACTTCGCGCTGCTGACCGCTCCGGCGATCAGTCCGCAGCCCGGGTGGGAGGCCGCGGTCACCATGCCCGGGCTGCAGATGGTCGGCACCGGCATGACCGGTGTCGAGGACCCTGAGGCGGTGCTGCTCACCGAGACCGACGTGCCCGAGATGCTCGAGCTCGTCGAGCGGGCCCAGCCGGGGCCGTTCCGCAAGGGGACCATCCAGCTCGGCCGCTACCTCGGCATCCGCCGGCAAGGGCGGCTCATCGCGATGGCCGGCGAGCGGTTCCGCCTGCCGGGCTGGACCGAGGTGAGCGCGGTCTGCACCGACCCCTCCTTCCGCGGCCAGGGCCTCGGGGCCCGGCTGACGCTGGGGGTCGCGGCCGGCATCCTCGAGCGCGGGGACCTGCCGTTCCTGCACGCGGCCGCCGACAACGACAACGCGATCCGCCTCTACGAGCGGCTCGGCTTCGAGCCCAGCCACGAGGTGATCTTCGCGTCCTACCGCTACACCGGCTGACCGCTACTCGCCGAGCGCGCCGTCCGGCTCGGCCGGCGCGCCGGTGGCGTCGGCGAAACGGTCCCTGAGGTCGCCGATCTCCTGCAGGACGTCGGCGAGCTGACCGCGTACCCGATCGAGCCGATTTTGATCGTCGGCCGGCAGGCCGCCGCCCTTGTCGTGGCTGAGCAGCTCGGTCTCCTTCTCCTCGAGTTCCTCGCGGCGCTCGTGGAGCCGGTCGAGCTCCGTCGCGAACTCACCCTCGGTGATCGGTTCCGGTTGCATGGATCCCCTTCCAGCGATGTCCCTGCAGGCACAGTAGTGCGCCGGCCGCGCGCCCGCCCGGGCGTGTCGCGCCGGATCGAAGGTGTCCGTCTCGCCGGCGCC
>Ga0307508_10005243_pt1 | contig 12376 bp, 8 predicted proteins | sample 9_EM_MG_FD_203089 | JGI IMG/M metagenome (GOLD analysis project Ga0307508, IMG submission 203089) | Populus trichocarpa ectomycorrhiza microbial communities from riparian zone in the Pacific Northwest, United States - 9_EM | ecosystem: Host-associated > Plants > Roots > Unclassified | place... | reverse complement strand
ATTTTACTAGTAATTACGTGCTAAATAATTAAATTTACAATAAATTCAATTTTTTTCGAATAAATATGGTTCGGTTCTGAGTTCGGCCACTGCTGAACCGGAACCGGACCACCTTCAGAACCGAACCACAAGTCCGGTTCTGGGTTCACCAAATTGGCCTGAACCGAACCGTCGGTCAGGTTCCCGGTTCGTCAAAAAACCGGACCGAACCGGACCTTGGCAGCACTACTGGATGGGGATAGGCAGTGAACAGCTGCACAAGAAGGGCCTGAATGAAATTGCTGATTTGCAGTATTGGGGGCATGCGAGGCCGCAGTATGTAGAGCTGTTGAGCAAACTGATGGGTTCGGGGAATAAAGAGCGGAAATCGGAAGAAGGCCATTAGTACCTTGACCAGTGGGTGATAGAGACACTTCATTCTTGGTGGGCACAGTGGGGTTATTTTTTTGGGACATGTTAGTAATTGAGGAAGGCACACTGCAAAATAACATTACTAGTAGGATGCCTTATTCAATGTTGCTTTGTGACTCACAAGTCAGTGGTCCTTGATAACGTAGAAACTTACAAGCTTCCTCCAAAGACGGAAAAGTGAACCACCAAAACGGTTGTGGATGGGAAGGAAGATGAAGTAGAGATCGAAGTACGCAGAGCCCAAGAAGTTGTTCCTGTTTGAAAGGTCGTCTTGTGCAAACCTATTGCCTCTAGGACGCGAGTGTTCCGTACTTCTCAGATTGAAAGCATCCCGAAGTGTTATCATAGAGACATGTTTGATTGTGAACTAGGTAATATATGGAAGCAATCTTCACTATATACGGAAATAATCTTCACTATATAGCCTATAGGGAAACAATCTTCACTATATACGGAAACAATATATGGGGCCAGATCTGAATCTCGTATGTCACTGTGACCATTACCAAAATCAATTTCAGGACGTCCAAGGCTATGTCGACGTGTCATGTCGTACTATGGTATAAAATGTAAAATGTATACCCACTGACTTATTTCTGTTATGAATGCCTTTCCAGTTAGTGCAACATCTACTAGTACTTATATTTTACTCTTTTGGCTCACCATTACCCAGCCTGGCACACATGTTTTTTATTGGACATCCCGTGGAGAGGTTGAGTATGCAATTGTTCAATGTACAAACCGACTTCCTGATGTATGTCTCTCTCATGCCCTACATTACTAACTTAAATGTAAGCTGTACAGGGAACCCAAATTGTGGTGTTAAAGGTTGAGGAAAAGGACTGCATAGTCACTTATCCGTATGTGCTTCACTTTGCCCCGGAAATATTGCGATTAATTTCCACTTTTTTGTTTGGCAAGAGCTGCCGCTGTTACAAAAGTAACAGGATAACTTATGTAATATAGAACACGATTTTTTCCTGCTAGTCTTTTTCATGTAACATCGGGTATGCATTGCAAACTTCAGGCATGTTTTAAGTCAGCCAGTTCACACTCAGTGACTCCATGTTGAAGCACAAGAGTCAAGATGACAAATGAATCATTTTCACCAGGCTTGCAGCTTGCTCTTACAGTGGAACAGCAAAGCAGAAATGCAGAAAGATAGTAGTTAGTTGATCGGCTGACCTAACCGAATGGAACACTGGTGATGACAGAAGAAGTGGCAATACAAAGATTCCCCTTCCTCCATTTTTTCCTTCGCTGCTCCCCTCCTACCGTCTGTTGGCTGACGACTGGCGCCTCCTTTATCGCTACTAAAACGATTCAAACCCCCTGTGAAAAACTACCTCGCCATAGCCGATACCGACGCAAACGCAGACATGCTGGCTGGGACAGGCAGCATCGTTAAGCCTGAGGCTAAAGAAGACAAATCCAAACAGATAGCTCACGTCCCACATGTCATACGAACTCGAGAATTAACTAGTCGCTCCATGCGTTCTTTTCCCCCGGATATTATTCGCATGCCATCGCCATCGCCATCGCCATCGCCATCGATTACCAAACCAAATACACTTGGCACCTCTTCAACATATCTTACCGAACACCTGGATAATAGTGACCGGTACCAGACGAGCCGCACACACCACCCAGCATCCAACTTCCTCTGGGCCATCCTAGAAGTGTGGAGTATTGCATGTCAGCAGCTTGCGTGTCGTCCTTCACAGCTCGGGTGAAGACTGCTGCATTTAAGATAAGGTCCAATTCACGAGGTTGGCCCACATAGACAGGGTTACCGAGAGTTCTTTACGAGGGCCTGTGCATTCAGGGCATTCTCCGGTCCTCAAACAGGTGATGTTCGGGGTCCCGTACCAGAATACTCTTGTGCATCGTACGCGGCGATGCAGTCAAACCTGAAATCATAGATTTGAGGCGGGCGTCGGAGGTGACAAGGAGATGACAGTGAATGCAGTGGTGGGCATGAAAAGCATAGGTTCCAGTTGCAAAGGAGATGCGAAAACGCCAGGCCAAGGGCTTGTGGATATAGGTGTAGACATTGGCGCTTTCGGTGTACGGAGATGGTGGATGGGACATAGACCGATAGGGAGACAGACGTTGGGGCCCGCTTCTCTCTAGACAATCCCGAACCCTCTGACCACCTTCGGGATCCTGTGCGGATGACTGGAATACGCATCAGCAATGGGGAGTAGGCCGTGCGCACGAAAGAAGGGATATGAGGCATAAAACTTGAGGCCGGAAGGGCAGGGTGACGGAGAGTCGTTGGGGTTGAATGGTTGAACGTTGAGGGCTCACAACCTGTACTTGTACCACCAGCAAGATTGCATGGACGGGCAATGTTTGAGAATACTGGAATTTTTTTCAGAGTGATCAAGGCTGTTAATCCACAGATACTGCAACATATTGTGAGAACACTATTTTGGTGTGACTTGGATTGTAACACTTGCCGAAAGACAAGAAGTGAAGGTCCCGCCCATTTGACTTGTTTGCAGCAACCGATGGTGTCATGATTGAGGTCGGAAGTGCGCGGGCTTTCAAGCAATTTCTGTGCCATTCGTAATTCTTTGCTTTATCTTTTGTGGTGTTCAGAAACCCCTGGATTGAAGACGCAGCGACGGAATGGTACAACCACGCCATCGTTTTACGAACCCCTGACAAAATTACGACCCTCTTCCCGGATGATCGCAAGGGATGGGTATTTGATCCTGCCGTGCCAATGGATGAAGGGTGTGGTGTTGGGAATATTGGGCCGTTGAAGGACTTGGATGGGGTGAAGGAAGGTTGTGCGGTCTGCGAGGAATATGCGTCAGTCCCTCATTTCGAAGGGAAGGACGATTGATGCGAAACGACGGACATACCTGGTGCCGAGTACCTTGATATCCCCCCATTACCCGTTAATGAACGACTTGAGGAGTTGCCACCGAGTGTTGCGAACCTTCTGGTAGGTTGCGCAAAGCCTTTCGAATACCTCGAGACCCGTTACAATGCGAGTACTACCCACATTCTAGTCGTTTGTCGTTTTGAGCCGTTGAGGAACATGGATGGGCCTAGAATAGATGCCGACTACGAGGAGTGTCTATTAGTCCTCCGTTTCGAGGGGGAGGAAGCCGAAACGATGGACTTACCTGCCGCCGAAGGTTTCCCCGTCGTTGCTTCCCATTTTTGCCAGTCAAAAAGCTATAGGAAGTTGTCAGGTTCATGTTTTGAACACATATGTAAGGAAAGGACTTGCCCTGGGTGAAGTCGTGCAACTCGAGATTCCTGGATTCGTTTTCGAGGGATGTTGGGTTGAGAACAAAGTGAGTTGATCGCGATTGTGGTGTGGTGTGATTTGCTTCTTTCGGCCGGTCTTGTATCGCGCATAACAAACGTGGAAGCGCATCGGGGCTTTTCCTGTCCCTTGACGTCGAAGCCTTGTTTTCGGGCAGCTGGGGCTTTCAAGCAACTTCTGTGCCATTCGTAATTCTTTGCTTTGTCTATTGTGATTATTGCACTGATTCTTTTAGTATTCTTTTATGGACTACGAAACCTAGTTAATAGTATATCCAAAGGTCAAGCCCTTGTATGTATATAAGAGCTGTAGAAATGAACGCGGTCTTTCCCTTTTCTACACTGTCAGCTGTGTTGATGACTCTCAAAATGTCAAACAGGTGTGGTTGTCGCGAAACTGCAGAAATAGGATTGATGTAACCCATCTTCTATGATGGTGAATATAGCCTTGCACATTGAAATTAGACTTTTAAAATGCCCATGGTCACCCATAGGTTTCACGTATCTACCCACCCATTTTCTATGACGAATATCCATACTGATGTGTTACAATTTGGTGTTTCTAGCACAAAAGACCAGCGATCAATCATGTCGTTATCGAGAAACATCAGTAGGGAAGTTTCCCTGTGAGTATCACCCATTTCTATAATAAGTATACATACTAAAATTACTAGAGGTTTAGAACATACCCAAAGCCATGGCGATCGACCATTTGTTTGCGGAGAAACCGTGGACGGGGACTGTGACGAGGAGTGCAACCAACTGATCTTGAAACATTAGAATTAGGTATTTAGAACATGCTTAGAACTTCATGTTGCTAATCACTAGTAGTCGTCGTACGGTGAGTATATTTAATAAGCACGACATCCATGTCCAGGGAGGCAAAATATGTGAAGGATCTATATACATGAAGTGCGGCAATGGCTTGTGGAGATAACGAGAGAGACTAGTTGATTTTCAAAAGCTCTATTTCGAAACAAAGTGTAGAATGTGGCGGAATGTGGGGAGGAAATCCCCTTTCCCCATATGCCTAGCAAAAATTAAAATGAATTTTGAGTTATGAATCAAAGGTACGTACGTAGTCAGAACTAACTGTGAGGATTGCCTTTTCTCCCAAAGAAAGTTGGGGCACACCTATTCAACAAAATATTAGTGACATGACTGAAAACGACTTGGAGACAAAAAAGCTGACCTTGGTCCCAGCCTTTGATCACTTTCCCCACACCAATTTCCGTTTCAAAGGCAAATCCCCTCAATATTGAATAAGCTTTAATGGGTACTCCAATGCAACGAGGATGCACACACAAACCTGGCTCTACTGGAATCAAACAGGGTACCATTAGTTAGTGTCCCGACATAGTGAACCGTGACTTTATCTGAATGATGGTGTTAGGCAAGACCAGTGCCTAAGAGAAAATATGAATAATTACCCCCTTTATTTGCGAAATGGCAGTTGTCACCTGAGGAAATTGTTTTGATAGTAATACCCTTGACGTAGATAGTAAACCGTAAGAAAGTTCAGAGAACAGAAATCATACCATCTTTCGCTTCAACCAACTGCGTTGTGTATTCCGATTGTTAATCAAAGGTCAATCGCATTGACAACACGTACAAAGCAATTTTATTTAATATATTTTCCTCCTCTATGATCGGAACTATTAATCAATTTTTACTATATGGAGTTAGATCTTTGAATCCGCTTAACATGGAACATGCTGTTAACCAATTTTAACGATATGGAGATCCCATTAGAATCCTTACGCCCCTCCTGTGAATCTAGCAGCGTGTCAGAGTTACCTTCCTTTCTGTCCAGGTGTCCTATCTGGTTTTTCAATGTCCAACAGAAAATGAAATGCCACGTTTGGGGACGATGCCAAATAAGATGCAACACTTCACGACGCGAAATCCTACCATTGAAACCGCATCTATTCTACATGACTAAGAACGGCACTACATCGTAAGAGAGTGAGTGAAAAAAACTGAGAGAGAGAGGCCGAACTGACCAGAGACAGGACGAGCAAACACGAGTACACATTCACACGACATCTGCTTAAGTATAGAGGTATATAGAGGTATATAGAGGTATAGAGGTATATTGGTTCACGGCATCTTACTATAAAGACACAATAGGGCCACAACCCTCTTGCTGCTTGGGAATCATTTATGTTATAGAAAGTGAATATACGTTTATGATATGAGTTTTACATAAATTGTATTAGCATAATAAGCGTGAGCACATATTCAAGTTGGTGTTGAGTTGCGTCGTGCTCGTTTCTGTTTAGCGCTGTTGTAATCCACATCAAAAAATTGGAGTTCTGATTTTCCTCGAACAAATCCCAGGCAAGGTCTAAGTTGTGGTGGAAGATTAAAACGATCGGGAGAAAACGCGGAAACTGCAACTCCCAGCCAAAAATGATCAGACTCTGCATCTAAGGCCCTCCAACCAATTCAGTTGTGGGAATATCGAAAACTCAATGATGATTTGTTTGACAGCGGGGACCTCGTGTCAATTTTCAATTTGTAGTTCAATCGTTTCTATGTAGATCGGAAATATAAGCCAATATCAACCACCTATCCTTCAGTTTATTTAAATTCAAAATAATTTCGGGTTTGAATCCCCCCCCCGAATCGTCTTCAGGGTGCTTTTGTCTCCTGGTCCCACCCAACTAACACATAATTCCGTTGCCATCCAGCCTCGCAGTACATTCCCCTTGCCCACTTATGCATTATGGTTTTAGGGTAGGTATCCTACAAGAATCTGGAGACCTTGCGCTTACCTAGAATACTTCCCATAGACTCAACTCCACCTCTGCTGCTGACGAAGCCACTCCTCTGGCACCAACCCAGCCAACGACATCTGCATATGAAGGATCATACACAGGTCTTGCTATTTCAGCCGAGCCTTCGACACTGCGAAGCTCAGATTCAGAGGCTGTTTGTAACCTGGGTATTACGAAGACTCGGACTCGCTCTAGATATTTCCGTTACGATCCCCTTCCCCAAGGCACTTATCTGACAAAAACCGAACCACGACATCCTGCAGAGCAGCGGCTCAACTTGAATTTCGCATTGTACCCTGTTACGCATTTTGATGAGAGAATCTGGCGGAGAAAGTGGAGAACAGAAGTTATTGCGATTGACAAATACCTGATTCCTTATGTGGGCGATGGTCGTTCGACGTTCTTCCACCCAGAAACGGAATTCATGGGCACCCCATACCGCCTGAAGATAGACCTCAGCAAATGCTCCACCCTTCCACACATCTCCCAAGGAGACGCTGTCAATGTTTATTCCATAAACGGGTCCAACCACCGATATATCATTGACTCTTGCCAGCTCGTTCGTGATGGAGTCGCTTACCTTGTAGTCCATCATCGATATCTTAAAGACGAAGGCTTTACCACTGTTCACGATCACCGACATCCATCCTTTATCTTAGAAGTCCCAGAATTCTTCAATAATGTACCACTTCGACGTCACCTTTGTCGGACGGTGGTTGGTCAGACGACCACCGAATCGCCCTACTGGTGTCCTCTCCGTCTCACGTCGCAATCACCCGCTTGCGAGTCTGGGGATCACCTGCAGAGTATTGGTGATTACCTCGGTATGGCAAACACGGATCCAGCGAGAGCCAGCCTGTGGTCGACTTTATTTTGCTGTTGTTGAAATCATTATTAACCAGACTACATTACTGAGGACCGTGCAGATCACGCCCTCCTGTATATCTACTTCAAACTATTCTTGCCAAGTGCTAGTTCGGGCATCTTGCCATCCATGTCTTTCATAAATTGGTCATTCTACACTGCACAGTTTGTTGCACATTTATCTACCTACCCTACGAAGTCGCAAGGCCCGCTACGTGAGCCTTCACTATTCAGTAATGATCCGTACAGAGAAGCGAAAAAGGAAATCTTTATGTGCTACACAGACTGGTATTATGTAGGTATTGAGATAGATTCGACCATTGGATTTTTGTGGAGTCTCGTCTGAATCTTTGCTGAACCTTCTAAGATTTCATGGTTACCCATCTGTGGAAAAGACGGTATCAAACAAACCTACATTCTTCTTCTCTTCCTGTTGGGTCAGAGAACAACCAATCTGAATGACGCCTAGTAGCACTCTGAATCTGTTAGAAATCTTTCAACGTCTCTGCTTTGGTAGCGTAAGGTGGGAGTACTTGATACATCATCGTTTTCTTCACGACTAAGGTCGTCCATCGCGCAGGAAATCGCGGTATGCATTGAGTTTGCGATACCCATCATGGAAGAGATGAGGGAACAGGTGTGGGCAGTTTGGGAAGGAAAAGAGGAAACATCCAAAATTACAGTCGCAACCACCCAGTACCCGTGATAAGCTTTTCACATGCTCTTGCCGATGCCGATTCGAAAAAATAATGATAAATATTGGCCTCCTTAGTTGCGATACACTCATCGCAGGTTTTTCATTGAGACAGAAGCACTGAGGCGAGTAGAATGATCTTTCAAAATTTGTCCTGCTTCACATCATGGCAGGCGGATCCCGGTGATCCAATGGATCTCGTATCTGCCGAAATCGAGCTAGGAGGTTGAAATGCCATTAGATGTCGTCGAATCGGCGGATCCAGCCGACAACCGTATATAACACACAACTTTAAGTTCAACTATTGTTTAGCTCTCCAAATCTGCTTCATCACCGCTTCTTGACCTTGACATTGCCGCCTGACCTTGACATTGCCGCTTGACATTGACATTGCCGCTTGACATTGACATTGCCGCTTGACATTGACATTGCCGTTCGACGGTCATTCCTTACTTTATTTGGCAAATATATGTACAGCAAAAACAAATATATTTACAGCAGGCTAAAATATGTTTAAAGCACAACAATATTTATGTTTTACCTTGTAGGTCATTATATCCATTAAACATCTATATGACCTAAGAGGTGGTAAAAGTGGGCCACTGAGGTGTTAAAATACTACTAAACCAAGGGACTAAGTCTATAATATTTGGAAGATTTTACAGACAATAGGGGAATGTAGGAGTTTAATCTCTAATTAACGGAACAAAGAAGAGACTAATAAGGTCTAAGAAACATAAGAAAATGTTAGTAGGTATGTGCAGAAATCTACATGTAGTCTGTAGATGTAAATTTTATAAAGTTTTGCATGTAGCTATGCTGAGAGTTTTAGAAATACTAGTAATATCAATGTACTTTGAACTAATCTAAGCATCCCAAGGCCTCCAAAACCTGGTGCTTGTGCTTAAGGACAAGCGCTCATGGCTAATGTGCCAACTCATGGGAAGTCATCATGTCAGCTGTCAACTTTGCTGGCATGCTGCAACTGTAAATCGAGCCAGTTTGCCTTGTAAATTGGGCAGTACTTTTCTGTGCCCCACATCTTCCGATCGGAACCGCTCGGATTCCAAGCAGACACCTAATTTCCACTTGGAATCCGCTCGGTTCCAATCAGATTCCAAGTGGTTTCAATCAGAATCTTAGATTTGAATTAATTTTTTTGAAAAAAAACTCATTCATTGTATTTTATAACTTAATAAATAGAATACTAATAAGAAATGGAAGGACACGAAAACCATGACCACTGGGTGGGTCATGTTCTCATATCCAGAGAATATCCCAGACACGAAAATGCGACACATTTTCGTGTCTGGGTTAAATAAGAGTGGGTCAAGGAGTTGGGAGGGGGAATACCCAGACATGAAGATGTGTGTCTGGGTGGTAGAGGGTGGATGGATAGGGTGGAGGGTGTCAGCAACATTCCAGACACGAAGAGCACAACCATGTGTCTGGGTGGTAGAGGGTGGATGGAAGGGTGGAGGGTCACCCCAGACACGAGAACGCAACACTGGGGTTGTGTTCTGGTGTTCAGGACGAGGAAGGTGGAGAGTGTTTGGGATGTGGGAGTTAGGGTTAGGGGGTGGGGGACGACTGTATAGATGCCTTAAGGTTAATAGAGAGTAATAGAGGATATAATACGAATTCTATTGGCTGGGGGGTAAGGGTATGAACGGGCTGGTATTTATACTCAGAGGCTGTGGCTGTGGCTGTCAGATTGCAGAATGGAATCATGACTAGGTTATGCCAATTTTGACTTGAGTTTAGTAAGCTCTGACTTGTTTGACTGTGTGAAAAGTCAATGCCTGAGTAAGCGCATGTGATTTGTAACAATTTGAGTCAATGTCTTACCAATCTTGGAGCTATTAATAAACCCTGACTCATTTGACTGTGTGCAAAGTCAATGTCTGAGTAAGCACATGCGATTCATAATGAGTGAGTCAAGTTCTTACTAATCCTTGAGATATTTGTCAGCGTGCGAGTCAATTCTCAAGATTTAGTCAGCTTCCAGGTCAGTTCTCTGTCTATAAATAGAGGAAACATTGGTGCAAACTACATACATATGTATTTAATATAGTTTGTCCTAGAAAGTTCCACAGAATTGGAAGTTTCATAGTAAATGTCTATGATTACTAAGTACTGTTAAGTAAGAAGCTGATAAGATAAAGATAAGATGAAGATAAGAGAAAAGATAAGTGAACCATATCTAATCTGTTGATTAGATAAGTGTGATTCAATTAGATAAAGAAAAAGCGAAATAATAAGAAAAAGAAAATAGATCAAATGATGTTTATCCTAAGATTGTTGCCAAAGAAAGATTTAGCCTGACAATGGGACCATAGCCCAAATAACATCCTATATATTAAGAGGTGACGGAGCATCAATTACATAAGATTACATAAGCTCATAAATTACTAATCATTCCTAATGTTGATGGCTGCACCTTCTGATACAAACAAACCAAATACAATAATTAATGACTACTGAACCTTTCCTCTTTCTTTACTTCTTAACTTCTGTAGATAAAATAAAATAAAATAAAATAAAATAATAATAACAATTTATATTTGTGGATAACAGGGTACAATACAAAAGGAGGGGTTGCTTCTGAGAAGGGAGGGGGGAGATGCAAAGCAAAGTGGAGCATCAACTTCTCAACGGGGACGGGAGCAAATATATGGTACCATTTCACTTAAATTAATCAGTCTGAACTTCCAAAAAATTACAGATTTATTTAAAGGTTACATAGATAATAAATTGATATAGTAGTGTCGAAGAATATGCAGCGAAGCGGAGCACGTCGCAGAGCGATGGGTCATAAGCTTGTGGATATGAGTGCAGTAAAAATTGGGCCGCCATCATGCAAAAAATGTATAAAAGGGGACTGCACCTCCACACCTGTTATCAATCCTGTCAATAGCTGAGACAGCAGGAACCAGTACCAGAGACATCAAGGTTCATTCAGGAGCTGAGGCCCAAGGTGAGGCTATCAAGACAGCAGGAATCTGTCCCAGGAGAGGAGTTATTGAAGTCCATTTAGAAACTAAAGGGAAAGGCAGGGCTACCAAGACAGCAGGAACCAGTTTCAGGGACACTGAAGTTCATTCAGAAGCTGAGGCACAAGATGAGGCTATCAAGACAGCAGAAACTAGTTCCAGAGACATTGAGGTTCATTTAATAGCTGAGAGGAAAGATGAGGCCACCGAGACAACAGAAACCAGTCCCAGAGACATTGAGGTTCATTCAGGAGCCAAGGTTCAGGGTGAGGCTATCGAGACAGCAGGAATCCGTCCCAGGAGAGAAGCCATCAAAGTTCATTCAGGAACCAACATATCTATGGCAGACTCAACATATTTATGAGTGACCAAACATATTTATAATACACCTAAATTATATATGACTAAAATAAATTATTCAGAGGTTCTTACAGAATGTGCATTTAAAATGTATATCTGGTTAAAGCTTATGACTTCACAATTATATAGAAAAAATGTGAAATGCATAAAAAAGGAAATATATAAAAAATGAAATACATTGAAAAGGAAATGCATCAAAAAGGAAATGTACCAAAAGAGAAATATATTTAAAAGGAAAAATGGTTAAAGTGGATGACTGTCAGATAGAGTTTACTAAAACCAGAATAATGCTCTGATCTTGTTTAGATAAGGTAGATTACATTAGTTAACAGTTAGATATTCTGGTTAATGGCCTAATTATATTCAGGTACACTGGACAATAGTCAGATAACCAGAATAATGCTCTGATCTTGTTTAGATAAGATAGATTACACTAGATAATAGTTAGATATTCTGGATAACAGTCAGATAATCAAAATAATAGTCTGATCCTATTCTGATTATATTCAACAACCAATTGTTGTTTTTGCTGTATTTCTACAATCTAAAAATAGTTTCTATAGTTTATAAAGAAACCTTGAGGGTTACCTCAATGGTAAGATTCTGTTTATAGTGTGAATATGCACAACTTTGTGCAGTGGCTGTGCAGTACAGCCACTATGCAAAATCAATAGGCCAAAAAAAACAAAACCAAAAAAACCATGTATTGGTAAAACTAGTGCTTGAAAGTCCAGTCACTTAACTGGAAAATAACCGAGACCGGACCGTGACCGTAATTGGTTATGCCAAAAATAAATATAACCGGCGCTGACCGTAACCACAGTCCGGTTATCGGTTATCCGTTGTGTCCGAAATTTTATAACCGACCGAAAACCGGTTAGGACTGGTCCTAACCGGTCATTTTATTATAATCTAGTTTATATAAAATACAAATTTAATTATAAACTACAATTTAAAAAATAAGATGATGAGGGAAAGATTCCCCCCTC
>Ga0307508_10005242_pt1 | contig 12381 bp, 12 predicted proteins | sample 9_EM_MG_FD_203089 | JGI IMG/M metagenome (GOLD analysis project Ga0307508, IMG submission 203089) | Populus trichocarpa ectomycorrhiza microbial communities from riparian zone in the Pacific Northwest, United States - 9_EM | ecosystem: Host-associated > Plants > Roots > Unclassified | place... | reverse complement strand
AGTGTTACACCTTAAAAACAATTAGCTAAGAGTAAGTAGCAAGGGAGACTCATCACGGGCCTTCAGAGGGACACTAGTTGCCCTCTGAAGCACGGGTAATGATGTCAGGGAGTCTAGGTAGGAGATCGAGGAAACGGAGATTAGCTGTTGGCCGAGAAAACCTGGACCTAGGCTAACTCCGGAGATGAGGGGGTGAGTGCAAACGAACGGATCTCTTTCCAGAGGGAGATTGCGTCACCTCAGGGTGATCGACAGGCTCTAGAACTTAGACCCCGCACGACCGCATGGCCCTCATGCAGTACGTGGCTCCCCAGGGAGCTCTCACCTCAGGGAGAGACGGAGGACTCTGAGCCTAGGGTGCCGCAAGGTGCATGAAACCTCATCTCCCCTTATCTACACCCTGCTAGGACCAATGAATCACCCACGGGGTCCCCGCACCTCGGGGAAATCCAAGCCCGAGTCACCAGCGCTCACGCTGGTTCATCAGATCTCACGCTATGGCCTCCACCATAAAAAGAAAGAGGTTTCTCTCGGAAACAGAGGAGAAACCAGCACGAACATCATCTACAACACTACCCCACCAAACCCACAAACAAGATCTAAGATTATTCCGTTGTGAATTATCGAAAGTGGCCTGATTACCTTTGATTCTCCATACACTCCGGTTACGTAACAACCCCAGTGTCACACCCAGGTATGTATCGGCCAGTATTCCACGGTACCGACATACTGGCGGTGCGTGGATACTGTACAGTACTATCAGTTGCGGTGATCGCCGTTGCTCTGCCATGGAAAATTCTGATCGTGGGTATATGGGAACAACCAAGTGCATTCCAGTGAATTCCAGCGAAGCAACGATACGGTCTGGGTGAGTATAGGCTAGTACTCCACAGTACTGACACACACCGTAATAGCTTTCGCTTTACCGTGAAAAATTCTGATCGCGGGTATGCAGGAACAAACAAGTGCATTCCAGTGAATTCCAGCGAAGCAACGATATGGTCTGGATGAGTATAGGCTAGTATTCTACAGTACTGACACGCACCGCAATAGCTTTCGCTTTACTGTAAAAAATTCTGATCAGGGGTATCGGAAAACAAACAAGTCCATTCCAGCGAAGGTCAGATACCGCCCGGGTAAGTATTGGCCAGTATTCCACGGTACCGACAAACCGGCGGTACGTAGATACTGCACGGTACTATCAGTTGCGGTGATCGCCAACACTCTGATTGCAGGTATCGGAAAACAAACAAGTGCATTCCAGCGAAGGAAGCGAGGTGCTCCTAGTCGGTATCGGTCAGTATTGCACGGTACTATCAGTTGTGGTGATCACCATCACTCTGCTGTGGAAAATTCTGATCGCGGGGAGAACAGGTACGTTGCAATTGCTGCAGGCCAGTATCGTAAGGTACCAACCCGAACGGTTGTGGTAGTATTTAAACATTGAATATGATCTGGACACCAGCGCCGTCATGATGCATCTGTTTCAAGGTTTGCATTTCTTTACTAAACCCCATTCCTTCTCCGGAACCTTCCGTATACCATCAGTACAGGTCAGTAGCTACCATTACAAATGCTTAACACTTCACAATGGTCAACCCCCCGCACATCAGAGCTGCATACGTCAGCTGCAAGTCCTCCAGTGACTTTGATAATATTGTCTTGATAATTCCGTCCTCGTTACCCCTATTCGCTATGGGCCAGTTGTCTGGTGCTTTTATCCATTGCTTGCGCGCTTTGAAAACGTCAATAATGTTCGTTCGGGGTAGGTTGACTAGCTCGGGGTGGGTGTCATGGGAATCGTCTAGAAATGTTAGTCTCCATTGCAGCTGGAAAGCTCAGTACCGAAATGTACTGAGAAGATTGAGCAGTTTTGCGTTCACTTTCTTATGTAGGGCGTCTTGGCCAGCTGTCCCAATGAATTTCTGCTGCCTTTCTTCGACATCATTCACCAGGCGCTGCAGGCGGGAGCCCTCACAATAATGGTGAAATTCCTCGATTGTTTGGCCATTCGCAGCAATGAGTGAATAGTAGCTCTGAGCTACACCGCTGCTCAGAAGTAGCGCGACAGACACCTTGGACGGAATAACATAGGCGATCATCATGATACCCATGCCAGAGAGTTGACTGGTCTGAACGAGTAGATCGTTAGCATCGCCTGTACCTCACGGTACCAGATTGTACTCGTCAATACCGGACTCTGCAGTGACATACCTGCTCCTTCAATTTCGTGAGCATTCTCTTCTGATGCAGCACCATAGGGACAGCGGTGAGCATTTCACTGGCCTCGTTGATAACGTGAGCCTTTTCCATATACTCAGCCTTTTTGTCAGGCCACTGTTGCGTGACGGCATTTGCGTAATCCCCCGTAAACTTCGGCCGGCTCCCATCTGTCTTTGCTGGACGCCGGATATGCACCGGAATATCTTCCTTCACATCTGACTGATAGAGGTTCCATACGGAGACCTTATTGCTTTTCATCCTTGAAGATGTGAATTCGGCAGTAAGGAGAATGCCGGACATCTTCAGGATCTGCTGTGCAGTAAACTTGTTCGTCTTAGCAGCATAGTCCTGTGCCGACTTCTGGATAGTCTCCAGGAAAGAGTGAAAGAATTGCAGGTCCTTCAGGAGATAACAATCTTCCTCAAGACCAAAATCTTCACTTACTTTCTCCTGTTGTTTCTTTAGATATTGTCAGTACGCGCAGATACCGCTCAGTACAGTATGGTACTAACCTGCCGCCGACGCGTCGTGCTCCCAGTAGCAGGTCGATGACCAGTAGACTGATGAGCCATATTTGTAGGATTACCCTCTGGATCGGAATCCATGTCCATCGACCAGCGTGGGCTGCGATTGTAATTGGACAGAGAGTCCAATTGGTTGTACGTCGGTGAATCATGGCGGGATTGGATGAGATCATGGTGGGCCTGGTTCAAGATGTCAGTCTACGGCAGTACCGGCTGGCACCGATGAGCACTCACATTCGCTGGTTCCAGCAGTGATTGATTGTGCATATCATGCTGTAGTGTGTGAGTAGTGTTGCTTGCCGTCTTGTCGTCCGTTGAAGTTAATGCCACCTTCACATGATGGTAAAACAATATGGAAAGACATAGATATGCGAATGGTTTGTTTCGGAGTTGTGATCGAGTCTATGGGACATCATGTTGATGGAGGTGGCAACAGCAGAGTACTGAACTGTGAAAACATCAGTTGTGGAATGCTGCTGACATCATGTATTGCGGTGGAAGTCATCCGGATTTGGAAACATGTGGCACCTGCAGTGCCAAGAATGGGATTTAGCGCAAATTCCCAGGCTCAGCGCCGGATCAGGAAAGTCGCTTCGCAACCCGTTTTCGCATCTGAAGCAACCCATTCACGTGCCGTCGTTGTCGAAACACTTAACGAAGGGAATGGTAGGTGTGGCATGTCGCCATTATATGGGAGTCATCCGGATTTGGAAACTCGACGCAGTGCTGAGAACACGCTCAACGCCGGATCAGGAAAGGGGTGGTGACCTGGAATGCAGCTTTGCGCGCTCGACGCCTGATTAGGAAAGGCGTAACGAACTGGACTGCAGCTTCCCACCCTTTCCCACGCTTGACGGAACCAATAATCCTAGAATTCGAGTGATTCGCAGTGCTTCTAGTGCTGAAACTCTCAACTGAATTTAACTGCTGTCGATAGCGACTCTTAACAAACTTACCGGTAGAGTGCTGTACTGAGCAGTACTAGTTAGCAAGTGCCGAATAAACTCTATCGGCCCGAATATTTTGGTCGTCGTCACAACTGTCTGACTGATGCGATACCTCTCAGGAAGTTTTAGATACCACCTGTAACGTACATACAGGTGCTAATGAAGTCTTGTAAGCATTGCTGAAGTTATACATTCAAACTTCGAGCTGTCGGCCAATAGGCCAACAACTTCCTGTTTGGAGATAGGACACTTCACGTGTGGTTCTTCGAATTCGAAATACCTCGACGAAACTTGATGTCAGCATGCCACATATAGAAGCTTCTCATTGAGCGGACCCTGTGTAAGACAAGAGATAGGTGATAGTAGGAAGGCTGGGTCAAGGAGAGTTTGCGTACAAGCAAGTACAGGGCGGTAGGGGCCGGTCTGTTGAGGTATGTTACTATATCGGCGCCGATTGACATTGGTTCCGGGATCGGTTCCGGGATCGGTTCCGAGATCGGTTCCAGCGTGTGCCACACGATGATGACTAACGCGACTACTCGCTAGTAGGATCAACTCGTCAGTAGCCTTGATTGGTCACTTATTTATGGATGTCCGACTGCTCGCAATCCATCGTACATGAGAATCCCGGACAGTACCTGCTGATATGCATCTAATCGTGACAGCAGTACAGTACCGGGTAAGATTTCTTGGGGTTTGGAGAAGTATCCTTCATTACTGTCTGGTACCACTCATTACCGTCTGCCACCACTCATTACCGTCTAATACCACTCATTGCCATCCGGCAGGTACCACTCATTGCTGTGCGGCAGGCACCACTCATTGCCGTCCGGCACCACTCATTGTCGTCCAGCACCACTCATTGCCATCCGGCACTACTGATTACCGTCCAGCACCGCTCATTGCTGTCCGACACCACTCATTGCAGTCCGACACTTCTCGTTGCTGTCCAACACCACTCATTACCATCCGGCATCGCTCATTACCCAATCGTACAAACTATTGAACCCCTACATTTGATATTCGCTACTATACAGTACTCCTCCGTACCACGCGAGACCACAAAAAGCATTCCAAGAACCATAACCTTTTATCCGTCGGTCCCGTCAGCAGGTTCAGTGGCGACATAGTTGATGCCAGCTGCGGTCAAGGCCTCTTCGCCATCCTCACGGGCCTTCAGTTCTTCCACCAGCCTGGCGAGCCTCCTGGCACTGGTATCCATGTCGGAATTGGCCAGCATCTTCTGAACCTCCTTGCGCGTCTTTATAGCATTGGAAGCTTTGTTCTGCGTCATTCATGAGTAGTGTTTCTGTGATGGATTGGATTGGGAGTCTTACCTTCAGCTTGTCCTACCTGGCGATGTCCATGACATCTGCCTTCCGATACAGCTCGATCAAAATACCTCCGTACTTCTCCTCGCCAACACCGTCCAAGCCCATGTCCCAGACAGCCTCCCATACGGCATCAGTGTGGTCTTGCGCAATCGTGAAAACCTGGTTCCGTTAACACTGGCGCTGAAGAAAGTTTGTGGAGAGACCGCACTTCGCAATGATTCATTGCACGGTCAACCCTTTCGTCGATCTCATTGTTGCTTAGCTCAAGGCCTTCAGCCTCAGCGGTTTGTACGATTTCCAGGCTGAGATTCTGTCGTAGAGATTTCTCTCCACGACTCAGGCCCGACGAATTCACCTGCTTGAGTTGAAACTGTTCATATCAGTATCTATCAGCTTCTTACAGTACCGATCAGTATTGGCTTGGACTCACCTGGATTTGGTCACTGGGCTTTGGCATTTTGGGTTGTATTGTTGCGTGTAGGTTGTTGGTGACGGGAGTGATGGAGAGAGGTGGATTTTTTAATGGAGAAATCGGTGTTTGCTATCAATAAAGAAAAATGTTGGGAGCAAGTATGATTGCCCGTTACTGCTCGCTACTGGCCACCACTTACGGCTAGTGCGTAGCAGGCAGTACCCGCAAGTAGGAACCGGCAGCAACCAGGGTTAGCGCGAAGAATGTAGAATATACATGGATTGACCTAGAAGCAAGCGCATGTGCCGCCACCGGACGCCGCTCCCACATCGACACAATCATCGCATCTCCCAACACAACATCGACATCGCACCTCCAAACACAACACATCGACTCGATTGTCACCTATCCTTCACCTTGAACTTGACCGTCGCCATCAATACAACATGGCTCCCAGTACATCCAGCCTTACCAGAGCTGCATATCCAATGGGGCCAAAAGCAAAAGTGTATTTGGAGAATAAGGTGGAGGAAATCAGTGCCAGAGGTGATGATTTGATCACTGATCTTGACATTTGGGAGGCATGGAAGGCTACCAAGATACCTTAGGCGACTCTGAGGGTATGTTATTGGTGTATCTCAACTCATGATCCGTCACTTCTTACTCACATTCAATAGTCCTGGCTTGAAACCCGAATGTTTTCGCGTGAGAATACTCCTAATCCTTCTGCTTCGCCCTTGGTTATTCGTCATCCTTCTCCCTCACCTTTAGCTCCTCCTTCTCCTGCACCGCAGCATCTTTCTAGTTCAGCGTATACGCCTACGGCGAATGGTCGTCCCACGTCCATACGGGGGATACTGCAGTCGATTAACGAGGAGAGCGAGTGCGGGAATGCTGGCACGACTCCGTCTGTCACCTGCTACCTCAACGACATTGATGGCGGTAGTGGCAGTGCACTAATAGTCACCCAACAACACTCCAAAGAGGGTGTTCAGACGACTGGGGGCGGCATACCAGTAGCTAACGCCGTTTTGGAGCTCGTCATTGCGATCCAAGCCCTTGGTGTTGCGGGTCAGGCTGACCTTGTAAGTTTTCTTATCTGTCAGTACTGCGTGGTTCTGATCGGTACTGTAACCAGATGCGTCGGCTCTACAAAGGCACGGCGAAGAATTTCGTACGAAAGAAAGGAGACAAGCAGCTCACCCCTTTCAAGCCCGATTCGTCCCTCAGCCTCGCCGCCCAGTTGGATGTCTGGAAGAAGCAACGCAACGCGATGCAGTTACTCAGCGCCAAGAGTCTGGCAGCGCACAAGCGAAAGAAAAGTCCAGAGGATGGCGGGTATGCAGGTACGGCGCTGCTGAAGGGCGAGCGTGCGAAGTTGGCGGATACGTTGGGCGACTATTGGAAGCTGAACTGATATGATTTTGAATTTGTGAGCAAATGGTTCTGTTCTGAATACTAGAATTATGTATTTAGGTTTATAGCACTCACATCTGTGTAACTGTCGGTACTGAGAGGTACGTCACGGTATAAACTGGGAGATTTGTAGCGGTGTTCACCGTGTATGAGCCTCGCCCCCTTGCGAGTTTTTTGCGGTATTGCACCATACGGGGAAGTACTGTGAAGCACTAAGCATTATATAAATTCCTTCAATAAGTTTACGTACAGACGAATGGTACCTGCCGGTAATGACAAATATTTCACTAAACCGTCTTCTCTAAGCTCCGCAAAATCGCTCTCAATCGGCCCTTGACTAGGTCCGGCTTCAAGTGGATATATTGTTTCTGGGTCCGAGTACGAAGGCGCTCTTGACTGACACTTTTGGCAGGTGGAAGAACCTATAGCGTCTCATCGTTGGGTTCGTCCTCTTGCGAGGAAGCTTCCTGCAGCTTGTTCTCGATACCTGTCAGTACTGAGATGTATTACGATAGTGTATCAAAGGGGTAACGTACCGGTAAATCAACGTACTTGCCGTCAGAATCTGACCCCTGGTACTCCCTACGTTGAGCATTCCTAACTGATGGTGGTCCCTTCAATACATGTCAGTACTGAGCTGTATGGTATATTGCACCAACAGTAATATACCGCTGAATCTACATCCTGTTGGAGTGAACCTCCACGCCCAGTTATCCTAACCGACGACGGTTTCTTCGATACTTGTCAGTACTGAACAGTATCGCTACTTTCAACAACGGCTAACGTACTGGTGAATCGACATACTCGCCGTCAGAATCCGACCCCTGGTACTTCCTACGTCAAGCATTCCTAACTGATAGTGGTCCCTTCGATACATGTCAGTACTGAGCTGTATGGTAAATTACACCAACAGTAATATACTGCTGAATCCACATCCTGTTGGAGCGGACCTCCCGCGCCCAGCTTTCCTAACCGATGACGGTTTCTTCGATACTTGTCAGTACTGAACAGTATCGCTACTTTGAACAACTGGTAACGTACTGGTGAATCGACATACTCGCCGTCAGAATCCGACCCCTGGTACTTCCTACGTCGGGCATTCCTAACTGATGGCGGTCGCTTCGATACATGTCAGTACTGAGCTGTATGGCTAAATTACACCAACGGGTAATATACCACTGAATCCACACCCTGTTGGGGTGGACCTCCGTGCCCAGCTTTCCTAACCGCTGACGGTTTCTTCGATGCATGTCAGTACTGAACCGTATCGCTACATTTCATCAACGATTAACGTACCAGTTGGTCGATGTACTTGCCATCAGAATTTGACCCCTGGCCCTTCTTATACCAAGAGTGCTTTAAGAATGACAATTTCTTCGATAGTTGTCAGTACGGAGCAGTACTGCTACTTTACATCAATGCCTAACATACCGCTGAGTCAGAGTCCTCTGAGGAATCTGACTGTCTGGCTTTCACGTCGTCCATGTCCCCATCGATACATTCACCATCCCATTTCACACATTTTCTTTCAGGACTGACGGATCTTGTGGGGGCTGGGTGTTCGATAAGTAGTACCGTGTCGTCATTGCCAGATGACTTTTGCATCGATACCCATCAGTACTGTACCGTAGCGCTTCGTCTGGCAAATCGGTTACGTACCGCGGCATCAATGTAATGTTGCGAGGGACGTTCCTGCTGGTAATGGTTTACCGAGATCGAGTTCGTATGAAAAAAAAAGTCAACTATAGCCGGTTTGTTGTGAGATCGAATTTGTATGGTTGGTTGTGAGTGTTCAGAACAGGCTCATGTTTATATACCTGTGGGTCGTGGAACATTCTATTGAGTACTAGGTCGTACTGATGATTCCCAGTCTCTATCAAACAAAGAAATAGTCCATTCTGATAGTGGAGAGGGCCAAAATACATTCTGGCCTGTACTGGAATGTACTTTCACATGCTGGATTCCAACTCCAACGCCTGAGCCTGTAGTTCAAATCAGAGGAATTTCGCATCAGGAAGGACATAATTTATACCGCAAGATTTGCCACGAGTTTCAACTTTTCGTGAGCAACTGTGGGCAGTGACCCCGCCTGAATACACACGTTGAGTGCCTCACAGGCATCGTCAAGCTTCAATACAAGGTTATTGCTCGCTCGTAACCCCTTGAGATTATCATCGCTGTATCTCTCGCATCTGTATCGTTTTCGTTCGTTGCTCATCGCTTGTAGGAGAGTTTTGCGCATCAACCCAGTGGAATTCATGATGTCTTGGATATCGTCCTCTGTATCCGGTGTGGCCCATATCATTCCACCGTGAAAGTATTCCCGCTGCGTAAATGTCAGTACTTTCAGCTAACGAGACATACGTGGCACATACAATCACCTTCCACTGTGTATTAGTAATTCTTGTCTGCGTCCGCGAGTTCTCTGGCGGAATGTTGGCTGGTTGCTCGCGCTCGGTAGCGACTACGGCCACGTGTACGTGATCGCTGGCTTGAGGCCCTATTTCTGAAGTCAGCCAGCGAAAACAGCTTGATTGGGTGTCAACCGCGGGAATTAAACAATTGATTGAGCACGCAATCTAGATCGCAATGATGTGATTCTGATTTCTTCATAGCAAGAGACATCGCACCGTCGATGGATGGTGAACACGCGTAAGTTGTCATGAAGGCTGCTACAGCGAAAAGTGAGAGGTCCGCGGCTCAATTAGTTGCGATCGACGCGTAGATATTACACCGGAATGTATGCAGCGGTAGCAAGCGATACCAGACAGCATAATCCAACACTGGCTACCAGGATCAGCTGCAGCTATGCATACAGGGCGGCATCTCCTTTAGATACCCTCACATACAGTAGAACACTGAACCGTCCTCAACAGTACGGAGGCAGGAAAGTTTTTCCAGTCAAAGAAGCATGGTGATTTGGTGTAGGGAAACAGTTAGTAGGGCTCGCTACCACACACTACTGGCCACGACGAAAACAAAGTAAAACTCACTGGGAGTGACGGCAATGAGTGACTTGCGATGATTCACGCATGTAATATCTTAAGATGCCGGCGAGGTATTTGATATGAACATTCAGCAAAGCCAGTGACTGCGAGGGCGGTCAGTAGACACCAGTGTGGAGCGCGGCTTGGCGGGGAAACAGCAAGGAATGGTTCAACGTAGTTAGGTGCCACACTAGCAAGACTCGGCCACCCGGTGCGTACGGGCTGGCACTGTGTGCGGCCGGGTGGCTGTGCCGGTATCGCACTGCGCCAAGCGGTACCGTGCAGTACGCATCCGTACAATTCCAGTCTGATTGGGCTTCGATTCGCTGTGTGCGGCCAGATTCTGAACAGGTCGGTACGGTACCTGGTAACGTGACGACACCGGTGCTACATGGTACGCAGTTAGGCGGGGACACCGGTAGACAGGGTGCCGCATAGTCGAGCCTGCCACATAGTCGAGCCCCACCGCGCTAGTCTACTTTTAGCAGTTTTATAATTTCTTTTTTCACGATATTTCTTTTTTTTCAGGGGAAGCTTCAGAAGTAACAGTGCTTCGCTGCTGGAAAGCATCACCAGTATCACTATCCATATAGCAGCAATGTCTACCAGTGAAACACGATCCCCCAACGGCGATCATCTCAAGAGCTTAATGTAAGGAAAGAGAAATACAAAGCAATGGAAAACGAAGGGAAGAAGCTGCCAGTGAAATGGAAATCATTTGCGCAGCTTGAAGAGGAGGAGAAGAAGGAGGCCGTGCGTTTGCAGAAGCTTCTGATGGATGTATGCCTGTTGGAGGAGGAGCTTGCCAATATACCCGACAATGATGATAGTATAGACATAGAGGAGCAGGAGGGGATTGAAATCTGAGTGGTTGTTGGGAATTGTAACGGATGGGTCCGGCGTGGCTCCAGGTAGCGACACGCACGAGCGGAAGAGTGCGGCGGGTGAGTGGACGAGCGCGGCGGGTGAGCAGGCGAGCGCGGTGGGTGAGTGGGTGAGCGGGCGAGCACAGCAGGTGAGCAGACAACCATGGTGGATGAGAAGAGGAACGCGGCGGGTGAGCTGACGAGCACGGCGGGTGAGCGGAAGACTGCAGTGGAAGAGCGCAAGAGCGCGGCGGGTGAGCTGACGAGCGCGGCAGGTGAGCGGACGACCCCACCGGGTGAGCGGACGAGCCCAGCGGGTGAGCGGAAGAGTGCGGTGGAAGAGCGCAAGAGCGCGGCGGGTGAGTGCAAGAGTGCATTGGGTGAGCGGACGAGCGCGGCGGGTAAGCGGATGAGCACAGCGGGTAAGCGGATGAGCACAGCGGGTAAGCGGATGAGCACGAATGCCTACAATCCCCAAAACCCACTGTGGATCAGGTTCCTGACATTTTTTTGTGCAACAAATCCAGAGCGACAACATGCAGTCAGCACCGGCTACATTTGCGGATTATTTCAAGCCCTTACATGACTTAATAGGATTAAAACTGGCTGAGTTCGATGGGTTTATGTGCTTATACATTAAAAAAATCGGGGCCACACTAGTGGTTAATAAAGAATGCTAGCTGTTTTAGCTTAGCGGGGCTTGACTATGCGTCAGGCTCGACTATGCGGCACTCTCTCTATCGTACTGTGACGAGCAGTACCGTGCAGTACGCGTCCGTACAATTCCAGTCTGATTTGGCTGCGATTCGCCACGCGCAGCCATACTCAGTACGGTTCGCTACGGTACGCGGGGAGGCGGCAACACCCATACTGCATGGTCCGCGGCCAGACGGGAACACCGGTATCGCGCTGCGCCGTATGCATCCGTACAATTCCAGACTGATTTGGCTTCGGAACACCGGGTGTGACCATAATCCATTCGCTTCAGTACGGTGTGGAGGAGCCAAGAGAATGGGCACTGCATAAGGGGTCTTGTCAGGAAAGGAAGGGAACAATTCCCAACCAAAACGTGTCGGGGACGGGGATAATCGGTGTAACGGCAGCGGTTCTCCAAGGTACTCAAGTGAGTTCTGGTGACTCCAGCGAGAGCGGGAGCGGAAGCGGGGGGGGGAACGGGAACGGGAACGCGAATGGAACGGGAACGGGAATGGGAACAGGAAGGGAACGGGAACGGGAACGGGAACGGGAACGGGAACGGGAACGTCAACGGACGTTTCGACAGAGATGGACAGCGTCAGACGGACGTGTCGGACAGGGAGACGGACAGCGTCAGACGGACGTGTCGAACAGGGAGACGGACAGCGTCAGACGGACGTGTCGAACAGGGAGACGGACAGCGTCAGAAGGATGTGTCGGACAGAGAGACGGACAGCGTCGGACGGACATGTCGGACAAGAACGGACAACATCAGACGGACGTGTCGAACAGAGAGATGGACAGCGTTGTACGGACATGTCAGACAGAAACGGGCGGCGCTAGACGAGCATCGCCGATACGGAGATACGGTGGAAACGGAGGAAACGGAGGAAACGGACACGAGGTTGATATTCCGAATAGAATACAAGAGGTTGCATGAAGAGAAGAAGAAGACAAAACACGGGAGACAGCCCTC
>Ga0307508_10005241_pt1 | contig 12383 bp, 8 predicted proteins | sample 9_EM_MG_FD_203089 | JGI IMG/M metagenome (GOLD analysis project Ga0307508, IMG submission 203089) | Populus trichocarpa ectomycorrhiza microbial communities from riparian zone in the Pacific Northwest, United States - 9_EM | ecosystem: Host-associated > Plants > Roots > Unclassified | place... | reverse complement strand
GGTGCCGTTGATCCTGCCGAGAGTGGTCGCGGCCATGGCGCGGACATCGTCCTCCGGGTCGTGCATCAGTTGCAGGAACAACGCGACGGTCGAGTTCTCGGGGCCATAGCCGGCACCGAAGATCGTACCGGGGTCGGCGTCGTAGCCGCCGACGACCAGCGATTGGATCGCGTTGATCCGAACGAAGACGCTCGGGTCATGGACCGCTCGGTCGACGAGCAGCTCGTGGATCTCGGGAGTGAGATAGATGCCGCCGCCCAAGCGATTGACGCTGTGGCCACGGACCCACTCCATGTTGCTCTTCGCACCCACCTGGAGCAGCGGCAGGTACGCGATGTCGGCCGGCCGCGCCGCCAGGTACCGCAGGGTGATCTTCGCCGCGCTCTCAAGGTCGATGCCGCGCATGAGGAGCGGCGCGAAGTCACGCGGCTTCGCGCCCAGGTCGATCGCCAGGTTGGCGGCCTCCATGGCGTCGTCGAGGTTCGGGCCTTGCGCCACTTCGAAGAGCACCGAGACGAGCTCGGGGTTGGTCACGTTCGGGTGGGCGAGGCTAGAGAACGCTCGCGCGGCGTAGAGCCGGACCCGGAGCCACGGATCGCCGAGCGCCTGGCGGAGCGCCGGCTCGACCGCTGTGATCGGGTTCGGCGCGGTCGCAGGGGCGAATTCCAGTGTCGTCTTGGTTTTGAGGGTCGTGGGCTCTTTGTATTTCGCGCTATGGGCCGTATCGTCGACAGCCTCCTGCCACATCAGGGAAAGATTCCAGAGCGAGGCGGCCGCGTCGACCCGCACGTTGGCGTCGGTGTCCGAGAGCGCCTGCGCAAGGTCCGGAATCGCTCTCATATCCCAAGCGTCGCCGTGCCCCAGATCCCACGCGGCGTCCGTACGCTTCTCCTCCGCCTCCGTACCGAAGAAGCCGGTGTGCTCCTTCTCATGCAGGCGCCCGACCAATTCGGCGGTGTGCTTCGCCTTCTTCTTCGCGTCCGCGACGGGATCGTCGCCCATGAATAGCGGCGATTTCATGATGAGCTCGTGCGTGCATGCCGACAACGACAGCAACCAGCCGATCGCCAGCAACGTCTTCCAGCTCTTCACGACCCACCTCTCCAGTTCCGCGACGCATGTCGCGATGTCCTCAACCGGTTCCAAGACTCTTCGTCGGCGTCATCCCTGGCGGCACCGGCACCCGGCAGGATACTCCACAGGGAGAGACGAGGCGGGATGGGAGAGGTATTAGATTAGAGCTGGTGTGCCCGCGACTACTGTCTCGTCACGGGTTCCGTCGTAACCGATGCATCCACCGGGAAGACGGGCAGAGTGCTGGGAGGATCGGCACCTATCCGGGCACTTGTTTCTGGAGGGCCCGATCCCGATCAGAGGCGTTCAGGGATTTCCCGGTCCAAGGCATCGTAGACCTCGCTCCGGTGGCCGATCCGAAGCACCCAGATCTCCTCTCCTCTCAGGGCGAAGATGATGCGCCAGGAACCTACCCTGAGCGACCAGAGCCCCGCCTTGTTATAGGCAAGGGGCTTCGCAAACTCTTCAGGGTGAGTCCCGAGCCTTTGCTCGATGGCAATCTTGATGCGCTTACGGACGGGAGGATCGAGACCGGGAATGTCCCTCCGGGTCACCTCGGGGTGGTAGAGGATCTGGAGATCGGCCATCGGTCAGGACCAAGCGTCCTCATGAGCCACGGCAGCCGTCCGATCGAACGTTTTGAGCCTCTCTTCTCCCTCCTTCGCCCAGAACCGCTCCTCGTCCTCGGCGTACTGCTTGGCCAGAATCTCCCGCACGACCAGGGAGACCGATCGGCCCTCGGCTTCCGAGCGCCTACGCAGCCACTGAGCCATTTCCTCATCCACGACCGTCATGATGCGAGGGTGCTTCGCCGGCATCTGTATGGCCCTCCTCACCTCAAGTGTAGCACCGGTGATGCACCGGGCAAGGCACCCGGAATACTCGCCTGGCACCTGGTGCTGGCTACGACGCGGCCATGGTGGCCCTGGATCTCGGGCTCGCCTACGTGAAGCAGGGATCGGTTCGGGAGCTGAAGACGCTCGCTGAGGAGATGTACGCGGTCTTCGAGAGCCAGGACATCCACCGGGAGGCGCTTGCAGCACTTCTGCTGTTTCAGCAGGCGGCCCGAGAAGAGCGACTCACGGTCGAGCGGGTTGAAGGGTTCATCCGGTATTTGAGGAAGGCGAGGATGAACCCGAAGCTTCGGTTCAGAGAGTCGGCCTGACGGAGAGGGTTGCAGGCGAGAAGCCCCGCCAGGCAAGGGGGCAGGCCGGGGTACTCGCCTGGCACCTGGTGCAGCGCCCGGTCGCACCCCCTCGGGGCCCGCACCCTCTTCGGAGTTCGGGTACACTTGGCCGCTGGCCCGCGTGTAAGAGATAATGAAGTCCTTATGCGACGTCCCAGCCATGACCACCGCGGAAGGCGCTCACGCAAGAGCCCACGCGGTACTTCGGTGGAGCAGGCTGTAAAGGAGCTCGCAGTCTCGACGCAGGCTCCACCTGGAAGCACATTGCCGGCATCTGATCTGGTGATCGCCGCTCTCGCGCCGCCAGATGCTGGCATTCAGCGACTCCGCGAAATCAGATTTGAGTTCGACGGATTCTTGGCGAGCATGGGTAGTGCTTCGGAAGCCGACACTCGCGTGAAGCTCATCGATCGTATACTCGTTGAGGTATGTGGTTGGCCAGAATCTGCAATCCGAAGAGAGCATCATGTGCGCGTCGGCTTCCTCGACTACGAGCTTATGGTGCACAATAGACCGTATGTGGTAGTTGAAGCGAAACGCGAAGGTCAGTCCTTTACATTTCCTTATGAAGAAAAACATCGGAGCCTCAAGCTCTCGGGAACTCTTCTAAGTCACACCGATATCCGCGAAGTTATCGAGCAGGTACGGAGTTACTGCGATGACGCCGGTATCCGGTACGCTGTAGCAACAAATGGTTCCGCTTGGATTGTCTTCCGGGCTATACGCGAAGACATGCCGTGGCGAGACGGCACGGCAAGAATCTTCCCGACCCTGGACTATATCGTAGATCATTTCACGGATTTCTGGAATTTGCTGTCATACCCGGCCGTAGCGGCTGGCCACTTGGACTCCGAGTTTGGCGCTTTGCATCGCGCCACTAGGCGTCTTCAGAGGGTCATAGATCGCCTATTTAACGCCGATCTCCCCCTTGAACGTAACCGGCTTCATGCGCAACTCTACCCTTTAATTCGTCTGATCTTTGAGGATATTGCCGATCAGGAGCAGGTCGAAGTATTGCAACGCTGCTACGTCCATTCTCGGAGCCTTAGGATTGTCGCTGACGATATAAACGCCGTCATCACTGATACGATTCCTCGTTTCTTGCGCAATCAGGGGGCTGAACCACTATCTCAAGATGACGACTCTGCTGGAGCCTTTGGCTCAGCGGTTGAAAAGGGAATCTCTGGACCTCGAGGCCAGCTGCTTCTTCTTTTAGGGGGGATTGGTTCTGGCAAAACGACTTTTCTCAAGCGTTATCAGCGTACTGTCGGGGCGCAATTGCTCAATGCCAGCGCTGTTTGGTTTCACGTCGACTTTTTGAGTGCGCCGCTAGATCCGATGGACATGGAGCCATTTGTTTGGCGCGAAATGCTAGCGCAGCTTAGGAGCCGCTACGAATCGCCGCACTTGGAAACGCGTCGTAACATAAAGAGAGTTTTTAAGCCTGAGCTTGAAGCGCTTCAAGAGACGCAATTTAGTCATATGAAAATTGGGTCCCCATCATATGAGGACGCGATATCGCCTTACCTAAGGAGGTGGCAAGAGGATCTGAAGACGTACGTTCCGCGGCTGCTTGGCCTCGTGAAGCCACGCCAGAATCTAGGAGTGGTGGTCTTTATCGACAATGTCGACCAGCTTGCTCCGGAGTATCAAGCGCAAATTTTTCTTCTCGCCCAGCGTGTTACCCGTATCGTAGATAGCACGACCATCGTGGCAATGCGAGAAGAGTCTTATTATGCGGCGAGTATTCAGAAGACCTTCACTGCGTACACAAGTCGAAAATTTCACATAGCATCACCTCACTTCCGCTGGCTGATATCCAGCCGAATCGAGTTTGCGATTGATCTGTTGAGTAAGTCTGATGAACACAGCATGGGCGTTGTGTCTGGTGGCATTCCGCTCGATAAGCAGGCGATCTCAGACTTCTTGAGGATCGTCGAGCACAGCATATTTGAGCGTAATCAAAGTATTGCTCGTTTTATTGAGGCCATCTGCTTCGGCAATATGCGCTTAGCCCTTCAAATGTTCGCCACCTTCCTCACGTCAGGCGCGACCGATGTAGATAAGATGTTGAATATTTATCGCCGCGACGGTAGTTACTTCGTGGCATTCCATGAGTTTGTGAAATCAATTATGCTTGGTGATCGCGCTTACTATCGCGAATCGCAAAGCCCAATCGTCAACCTGTTTGAATGTGGGGTCGAGAAGAATTCTAGTCATTTTACCACACTCAGAATCCTGGCTCTGCTACTTGCTCATCGAGGTGAGGCGACCCCTGAGGGGCGCGGATATATCGAGACTGCGAGGGTCATCGCATTAATGGAGGATGTTTTTGACAATCGCGAGGATGTGATCCGCACGCTTGGCCGTTTGGTGCGCCGGGAACTCGTTGAAACCAACACCCGTTCGACCTCTGGCATTGAGGGGGCCAGTCATGTGCGCGTTACCTCAGCCGGGTGGTACTATTCCAGCTATTTGGTTCGAGAATTCTCGTATCTTGGGGTTGTGCTGCAAGATACGCCTTTTGACGACCTCGACGTCGAGCGGGGGCTGCGTGATTCACTGTTTTTAGTTGGTAATATAGGTGATCGTGAGGAGGACAAACTCGGCCGCATGGAAGAACGATTTTCGCGCGTCCAGCGCTTCTTGGACTACCTGCGGGCGCAGGAGGAGTATGAAACGAAGCTGTACGGTCTGGATCACATGGACAGTGTTGTCGCCGAGCCGATTATCGAGAGACTTAGAGCCTCCTATGAGCGCCAGCGCGACTGGATTGCAAGGAGGATTCGTGAAAATCGAGAGCGGGTAATTGAGCCCGAGCCTCTGGCAACTTCGATCGATGGTTTGCCTGAAGAACTTGTGACCGATTATAACGGCGCGATCGATGATTTTACGGCCGATTAGCTGATGAGTTCTTCCGTTCTGACGCTGGTGCACCCCGTGCAACCGCCTCGCGGAAGCTGGACAAGGCGAGAGGAGGTCTGTTGATGAGCAGGTTGGAGCCGGCCAGCTAGAATTGTTTCGTGACATGTAATCATGTGCTGCCAGCCGAAAGTGTCTTCGGTCTCTAAATTAACAAGCAAGCCGGTGACGAATGCAGTTTCTTGCGGGGACAGGTGCCAGGTGTCTCGACTGGGTGTCTCGACTGCCCGTGCGGTAGCGGGAAAAAATTTAAGAAATGCTGTCTCGGCAAGGGAAACGAGGCAACTCTGGCACCTGGTACCGGCGGGTTCTGCTGGCGGCTACCCGTCGCCCTCCGGCAGGGTCTTGAGCAGCGCCTGCAGGCTGTCCAAGGTGATGGGCTTGGCCAGGAAGCCGTCCATGCCCGCCGCCTCGCAGGCCTCCCGGTCGGCGGCGAAGGCGTTGGCGGTCAGGGCCACCAGGCGCAGGCGCCTGCCGCCATCGGCCGCCTCCCGGGCGCGGATGGCGCGGGCCGCGGCCAGCCCGTCCAGCACCGGCATATGGAGGTCGAGCAGCACCAGGTCGTAGGCCGCGCGGGCGGTGGCCTCCACCGCCTCGGCCCCGTCCTCCACGCACTCCACGGCGGTCCCCAGGTGCTGCAGCATGGCCTGGACCACCTTCTGGTTCACCGGGCTGTCCTCGGCCACCAGGACTCGCCGGCGGCTCGGGACGGCTCTGGGTTGCGATCTCGGCGGGCTCGGCGAGACGGGCGAGACCGACGCGGCTGGGGCCGCAGCGTCCTCGGCCGCGGGCTCGGAGGCGAGCGGCAGCCGGACCGTGAAGGTGCTGCCGCAGCCCGGAGCGCTCGCCACCGCGATCGTCCCTTCCATGGCCTCCAGGAGGCGGGCGGTGATCGCCAGGCCCAGGCCCGTGCCGCCGAAGCGCCGGGTCGTCGAGGCATCGCCCTGGGTGAAGGGCCGGAACAGGCGGGCGCGTTGGGCCTCGTCCATGCCGATCCCGGTATCGCGGACGGCGATGGCGAGGCGCCCCTCTCCACCGGCGCTGGCAGCGACCGTGACGGTGCCGCCGGGAGAGAACTTCAGCGCGTTGGAGACCAGGTTCAAGAGCACCTGGCGCACCCGGACGGGATCGGCCAGCACCCGGCGCGGCACCGTCTCGGGCCAGTCCAGGACCAGCGCGCCTTCCTGCTCGCGGACCTGAGAGCGGTACAGGGCCAAAATGTCGGCCGCGGCGGCCCGGGCGTCGACCGGCAGCCGCTCCACCTCCAGGCGGCCGGCCTCGATCTTGGCCCAATCCAGGATGTCGTTGAGGATCGCCAGGAGCGTCTGGCCTGAGCGCCGGATGGTCTCGGCCTGGTCGCGCTGCTCGGGCGCCAAGGGACCCGCGGCCAGGAGGTCGGCCATGCCGATCACCCCGTTCAAGGGGGTGCGGATTTCGTGGCTCATGGCGGCCAGGAAGTCTGACTTGGCGCGGTTCGCCCGCACCGCCTCGTCGCGCTTCCTCACCAACTCGGCGGTGCGGCGGTCGACGAGTGTGGCGGCGATGGCAACCGCAATGATCACCGAAGTGACGACGGCAATCACGACAGCCATCCAGCGCGGCTCGAAGACGACCCTCGGGGTGCCCATGCTGCCGGGGTAGAAGCGGGCGGCATGCATGGCGGTGTAGTGCATGCAGGCCACGGCACAGCCCATGGCGCCGGCGCCGGCCACCTGGCGGAGGAAGGGGAGCGCGCCGCCGCCGGGGAAAAACTTGATGTAGAGGGCGAGGGTGGCGAGCACGTGAGCGACGAAGATCGACAGGGCGAACAGGAGGGGCGCGTACCCCATCATGGCGTCCATGCGCATCGCTTCCATGCCGGTGTAGTGCATGCCCCCGATCCCCAAGGCCATGAGCAGGCCGCCGACATTGAGCCGCCACCACGAGATCCTGGCGCGGTCCATGAAATGGAGCGCCATGGCGCTCGCGAACACGGCGGGAACCATCGAGAGGAGGGTGATGGTGAGATCGTAGCTGACCGGAATCGGCAGCGAGAAGGCGAGCATGCCGATGAAGTGCATGGACCAGATGCCCGAGCCCATGGCGACGGCGCCCGCGGCCAGCCACCGGCGACGGGTTTTCGGCGATGGCGCGCTCGCCATCCGCTCGACGACTTCGAGGGCGGCGTAGCCGCCCAGCGCGGCCACGAAGAAGGACAGCGCCACCAGGAACGGGGTGTAGGCCGCAGAAATCTCCTGGCCCAGGTTGGCGTTGGGAGCGATGAACCTCCAGAAGAGCATATCGGTTTCCGCGACTTCGGCGACTTCGGCGCCGTCAGGAAGCAAACTGATTATACCCTGCCCCCGGGTCTGGTGGCGGATCTTGCCCACGACGTCGCCCACATACTGGCCGGGGCGGCGAAGGTGTGCCGTCCTCAGGTGCCAGGGCACCTGAATCGGAGCTCTTGGCCCCGCCTCCATTGCGTGCGCCGCCCCACAGGCGCGAGCTCAAAGTAGGGGAGGGGCTTGCCCCCTCTCGGGTGGGGTGGGCGGACGCCTCAATTTTTCACGGATCGAGACGTTAGGTTTTTTAACTGCCTTCGTCGGCCATGTAGTTGACACAATTCATCAGAAACTTGAGGTTGTCGCCGGCACCGATTTGCCCCTTCGAGGGCCAGTTGGTGCCTGTGTTCCCGGCAATGCCGAAATGGCCGATGACGATGACCTTGCCTTTACCGAACTTGTAGAGGACGGCGAAGGCAAGGCTCTCCGTGCTGTACCCGCGATTGCGCGCGTGAATCGCTTTGTTTCACGTTTTTTCCGGCGTCAAAGGGACTTCGCAAGGGCCGTGCCAAGCTCGCAGCCCTGAGGCGCGAACGCCGCACCATGCGTGGCTGGCACCTCGCCAAGGTCCCCAAAAGCCCCGGCGGGCCTGAGCTACCCGCCGGAGCTTGCCTGAGTCGCGGACGCGCTGGGCGACCTCTGCAAGCCGGTAGCTACCAGCCTATCAATTGGCCCGTAAATGAGTCCGTGTTGCTCAGGAAGCTGACGTTGAGGGAAGTCGCCGTAATCGTCTGGTCAGTGAAGCTGATTTGCAAAGAGCCGCTCCAGTGCGCCATATTTACGTTAAGGAAGGTGCTATAGCAGGAGAATGCTCCGGTTGTTTGGTTTGTGGTCAGGGTGACGACGTTATCTCCCGAGATCCCATACGATAAAAAGGAGAGAGTGACCGTCGCCGTTCCCGTCTGACTGAGAGAAACTCCGAAGTTCCCGTACTGTAAGGTAGTAGCCCCAAGGACGCTAACTGAAACCGGGCCGACCGTTATCTGTCCCATTGACCTCTCCTCCTTCAAGTCGCGGCCTGCTCAAGGGCCTTGCCCGAATGGCATGACCTGGCAGGCTGCTGTTTTTACTGGTTGGCAAGTCCAACTCTCAGGTCATGCGGCAGGAATGTCCACCGCCTCTACGCCGAAAGTAAGTTTGATAAGTCTATGCTTGCGGACCACCGGAACGATCATTCTCAGCGCCGGATCAAGGTAGTCTTTCAAAATTGGAGGGCGAGCATCGCGCAGGCAGCGGTCGGGATGCTGCTGTAGCCCGACCGGAGCAAGCTCCAACTCCTCCCGCCGCGAAAAGCGTTGAACGAGACATGGGGCATGGGTTACGCCGTGCTCGCGCAACGCATACGCGCGATGGCTTCCATTGCCCAGGACAAGCCGCCTTTCAAGTGAAATAGCAGTGAGGTAATTGGCGCTGAAACCAAAGGCCAGGCCGATGACGTCCGTCGCATGGCCGTTCTGAATGGACTGCCCTAGCTGTTCCGGCCCCAAAACCTGTGTCTGCAGGAAACGGAAGTCGTTCGACGGCGATACGAAAGTGAAGCTGTTGGGCGCGATCTGCATCATGCGAACACCCGGCCTCTCGGGCTCGGACGGCAAACATAAGTCAAAAATTTGCTGCGGTGTCGGTTTCCGCGGCAGTCTGGCCCGGATATTTGCGATGTGTGCAAGATCGATGTTTTTTTGAAAAACCACAAGCTTATCGAGCTCCACAATCGCTATTTCTACTGGTGTGCACTGAGTAGAGGCACGGAACAACGGCTCGCGCTCGAGTCGTAAGCGCGCAAGATCAAGCTCGGCAGGCAGCGGAGCGGTCTCGACGTTATCGGCGATGCCTGCTTCCGCCTGCTCCAGCCGTTTAACGTGATCATTGGCTTGGCGCCACGCCTCGACGAGGACTGCCTGACTACGGGCCTGCCCATCGACAGCCATGCACTTGACGAATCCCAAGAATTCGCTGATCGGCGGACGTCCAATCAAAAATACGTGCTGGTCCACTGCGGCCGGCGCTTCCTCGATCTCTCGGCTCTGCAACTGCGTAATGACTTCTTCTTGTCTTCTCACTCCTCACCTCCAGGTTTTGCCGCCATTGATACGGCGCTATTTCAAAGTACATGCCAATCAAGGCAAGGCACTACAGAGGCAATCCTCTGCGGAGGTAGCTATTACCGTCCCGACGCTCTCCCCACCGTCCGACGGTACCGTCCGACGGTCTCCAGGGCCCCACGACCCTGCGCCGAGCCGTGTGGCGCAGCCTGGTATGAGTTGTGCTAGGAAAAGGATTCTGAAGTACAACCACTACAGAAGGGACGGATAGCCATGATGGAAATTCCAGTTCGCCTGTTCCGTGTCACCGTCGTATTCAACCCTCTCAATATCGGGGGGCCGAGGGGTCCGATTACTTTGTTGAGCGATGATTTCTATATCGATCAGGCGCTCGATAGTGGCCACCCGCTATCACTCCCACAAGGCATCTCTTTGATTGCGTTCGACCTGATGACGCTCCCGGGGACGCCCCCGGGTGGCGATCCTGCACGGCAGGCTAATTTCGATGAAACCGCACCTATAACCTGGCCCTCTGGCCCATCTCCGGCGTTGCTGGTCCAGCCATACAAGCCGACGCATTGCGTCATCGTAGACTTCAACACAGACAAGGTGGTTAATGAGCACCCCTTTGTTGTCAATGTTATGTACGATGAATCCCCGTTCCCCTCGGACCCGATCATCGTCAACGAGCCTCCGATGCCAGTCGGCTAAGAAGCAGGAGGATCAGCAGGTCATTCAATCCGCTTCCGGAAATCCGGATCCTGCCGCAAGGGCTCGAACCAGGGGAGCGAGAACCAGCGCCGATTGAAGCCGTGGTCCAGGGCTCGATCGGCGCTGGCGCGGGCCGAGGAGGTGTCTCCGATCACCGCATACACCAGTGCTGCGTCGAAGGCCATGTCGGGGTTGTCCGGCGCTGCGACCATCGTTTGTTGGATCGTGGCGGCGGCTTCCGTCCTGCGGCCAAGGTGAGCCTGGGCTTGCGCCTTGGCCGAGAGAAGCTGCCAGTTGTCCAGCGCAGGGTCCTTCGAGACCAACTCGAGCACGCGCCGATAGAGCGACTCTCCCTCGGCCCGATGCCCCAGCAGGGTTTCGGCATCCCCGAGGTTGAGGACGGAGGAGAAGGTCTCTGGCGCGAGCGAGCAGGCGCTTCGAAAGCTCGTGGCCGCTTCGTGATAGCGGCCGAGGAGGAGCTGGCTGACGCCGAGGTTCGACAGGACGGCGAAGCTCGGATGATGGACCGCGAGCGTCGTATAGAGCTCAGCGGCGCGGGCCGGGTCTCCCGTCTCCAACTCGAGTTGGGCCAGGAGGATTTCGCCGCTCGGAAGCCCGGGGACGCGGCGCAGGAGATCCTCCAGCGTGTTGCGGGCCGCCGACATCTCCCCTAGACGCATCTGGAGGTTGGCAAGCCCGATCAGGAACTGGGCCGAAGGACGTCGCTCGACGGCGGTGCGCTGCAGTTCCAGGGCCTTCCGGCGGTCGCCCCTCTGCTCGCTCAACATGGCCCGCTGTTGTAGGAGCTGCGGGTCGCCGGGAAGGCGCTGCTCCAGCTCCTTCAGGGCCTCTTCGGCCTCGGCGAGCCGGCCCGCGTTCAGCGCCACGTTGAACAGCGTATCGACAGGCAGAGGATCCTCCGGTGCGATCCGTCGCGCTTCGCCGATCAGGCGGAGAGCATGGTCGAGCTGCCCGGCGTCGCGGGTCTGAAAGAAGCGGAAGCCTTCGATTCGGGCTTCCAACAGGTAGGCATCGAGAAAGAGAGGCGAGCCGGCGCGAACCTGATCGAGCTCGGCGAGAAGCGGCTGGAGATCGGCGGGCCGCGCTTCCTGCCACTGCCGCTGAATACGCAGATAGCGCTGATAGTCCTCGCCCCGCACCTGGAGCCCGGACGCTCCCGGACGAGGTTTGAATCCGGTATAGAGCGGCTTCAGGTAGGTGGAGACGGCGGTGTCCAGGAGGTGAAAGTCGTCCAGCGGTACCTCGAAGGGCGCCGTGCTGGCGATGACCTTGGCGTCGCTACCGCGCTGCCGGCGCAGCACGGCCTGGCACTGGTGGGCCTGGCAGTCGAGGGTCTCGGTCACGACCTCTTGCGCCGCCAGCAGCCGGGACAGCCGCTGGACGGTCGGAGCCGGCTCGCCGGGCTCCGGAGCGCCAGGAGTGAGCGCGGCGATTCCCTCCAGCGAGGTGAGCGCCCGCAGAGAGGCCGCCTGCAAGCTGGCGGCGGCCAGCACCACGTCCTCCCGGCCGGCGCCGAGGCCGACCTCCGGCCGGGCCACGGCGACGTAGAGCGGCCCGCGCGGCGGACTCGGTGAGCTCGGAAAGCGCAGCCGCCAAACGAGGAAGAGCCCCAGCGCCACCAGCAGGACCAGGGCCGCGGCCAGGGGCAGGCGGCGGAGGCGAAGGACACGATACGGAGTCATTGAGGCCGGCCGGCCGGGATCGGACGCCGGAGCCGCGGCGAGCGGTAGAGGATGCGAGGCCCGAAATGGAGTGAAGGAAATCGTCTGGCCGGTATCCAGCGGGGTCGTCGCGGCTCCCGATCCGGACTCGATGCGGGCGAGCGCTGCGCCGGCGCTTCGCGGCCGGCGGGCGGCATCCTTCTCCAGCAGGGAGTCGATCAGCACCGAGAGGGCCTCGGGCACCACGGGCGCCAGCTCGCGGGCGGGCGTCTGGAGATGGGTGCAGACCCGTGTCAGGGTCGCGATGGGCGTCTGGGCCTGAAATGGAGAGACGCCGGTGGCCGCCTCGTAGAGCAAAACGCCGAGGGAGAACAAATCCGACCGCGGATCGAGAGGGAGGCTGTTGGCCTGCTCCGGGGACATGGCGCGATAGGTGCCCACAATG
>Ga0307508_10005240_pt1 | contig 12384 bp, 10 predicted proteins | sample 9_EM_MG_FD_203089 | JGI IMG/M metagenome (GOLD analysis project Ga0307508, IMG submission 203089) | Populus trichocarpa ectomycorrhiza microbial communities from riparian zone in the Pacific Northwest, United States - 9_EM | ecosystem: Host-associated > Plants > Roots > Unclassified | place... | reverse complement strand
CCGCGGGCGAGGTCGAACGTTCCGTGAGACAAGATGAACGTTCCGGAGCCCAGGTCGAACGTTCCGCGACCCAGGAGAAACGCTCCGCGAGAGAGGATGAGCGTTCCGTGGCCCAGGAGGAGCATTCAGCGGCAGAGGATGAACGCTCCGCGACGGCGCGTGAAGGTTCCGCGGCCGGAACGAAACGCTCCGCACCCGAGGTTCGGCGTGTCGGCGGTATGCTATCTTGGCCGTGGAGGCTTGGGATGACCGCCGAAGAGCTCAGAAGCCTGGTCGCTGAAACCAGCCGTGTGGTGGCTGAGAACAGCCGCGAGGTAGCTGAGAACAGCCGCGCGATCCGCGAGATGCGCGAGGAATCCGAGCGGCGTTGGGAGGCGTCCGAGCGACGGTGGCAGGAGTCGCAGAGACAGTGGCAGGAAAGTCGTGAGGAGATCCTCGCCTCCCGCCGGGAGACCGATCGGCTGATCACCAGCCTCGAACGCCGGCTCGGAGAGATCGGCAACGCCTTCGGCGTCTACACCGAGTCCATGTTTCGGCCTTCCCTGAAGCGTATTCTGCGCGAACGGTTCGGCATGACGGTGATCACCGCTCCCCAGAGGTTCCAGATCAACGGCGCCGACTATGAGGTCGACATCGTCGGCCATGCCGGAGAGGCGAGCGACGAGGTCTACCTCGTCGAGATCAAGAGCCAGCTCCGCGAAGACGGCATCCAACAAATCCTCGAACACCTGCGACGGTTTCAGCAGGCCTTCCCCGAGCATCGCGGCAAGAAGCTCTTCGGTATCCTGGCCGCCGTCACGATCCCCGAAAACCTGCGCATCCAAGCTCTGAACCAAGGTCTTTTCCTGGCGACGGTCAAGGACGACATGTTCGAGCTCTCGACGCCGGCCGACTTCGTGCCGCGACCCTTCGGCCTGCGCGGCCTGAGCCCTGGATCGTAGGCCATCGGCGACCGAGTCGCGAGGGGGCTCCACCATTAGGACCACCTCGAGCACACCCCCTCACCGACTTTTTCCACATACTCGTGGGAGAGAGCGCGGCAATCCGCTGTCACCGCACGATGGCGACGACGAGATGGCGTGGGAGACGGGTGAGCCGAAGCCGTTCCTGCCCGGCGCGGCGGTGAGCGTGCTCAAGCTGGTGCCGTGAGACCGGCTCTTCGCGTATGATGATGAGGCGATCGATCGAAGAGGTGTTTTGTGGCCCAGGTGACAGTCTCTCCCAAGTTCCAGGTGGTGATTCCCCAAGAGGTCCGGGAAGCTTCTCTTTGAGCTCTTTAAAGTCCTCAAGAGGCGCGTCAAAGTCCTCGGCGATGGTGATGAGCCCCTTGGCGCTGCCGAACTGGCGATGCGGCTTGTCCTGAATCGGCACGAGCCTTGCCACGGGGCGATACCCCTTCGTGAGGATGAGATCGGCGCCTTCGAGCATCTTCTCGACGAGTCTCGCCGAGAGGCCGCTTCTCGTTCTCCACGGCGATGGTGATTGTCATCAGATGTCCTCCGCCGGAGGCCAAGCCTCAATCCTCGGCGAGAGCCCGGTTGGCTTCAATCACAAGCTGGACCGCTTCCTGAAGGTTCTCCCGAGCCTCGTCTCTCCGTCCCGGAGAAAAGCTGGAAGTCTTCCGCTATGACAACCGGATCGAGCTCATCCCTGTCCGCCCCATCCGTGAGATGCGCGGATTCCTCCGCGGCATGGACACTACGCTGGAGCGGGATCCCGATCGCCTGTGAACGTGGTGGATTCCTTGACTGCTGAATTCACCGCCGTCTTCCGCCGTGTCCCCGAAGGCTACATCGCCTTCGTCGAAGAGCTGCCGGGAGCGAACACGCAGGGGGCCAGCTCACCTCTTGACCTGCGTACACCGTCGACCGCCTTGTCAACCCGTGCCCGGTGCAGCGCTATTTCAATTGGGAGTTCTTCTTTGGATGGGTGCGATAAAGAATGCTTAGGTACCTAAGGGTGCGCTGATAGGTCTCAGAATCGCTACCACGGGACTTCTTGAGCTCGGCAGCGCTATCCTTCAAAAGCAATTCAGCTTCCTCGAACTGCTTTAGATCGATCAGACAACGACCCAATAAACTTTCAGCATTCATAATGAGCCAATGTCGAGAATCCAGTTTCTTCTTGTAATTTTCTATGGCCATGCGGAGAGTCTTTTCCGCTTCGAAAGATCTACCCTCCGCGATAAGCACTTCAGCCAAGTTGGTCATGGTGGTGCCGATGCTAACGAGATCCCGTTGCTGGGAGCTATTCTGCAGGGCAAGTGCTTGCCTTAGAAAGTTATCCGCCTTGGTCAAGTTGTGCTGTGCAAGATAGAAATAGCCAAGGTTGGCCAGCGTAGCTATAGTTACAGGATGAGAATTACCAAGTGTTCGCCGCCTAAGCTCTAACGCTCGAAGAATAAGCGCCTCGGCTTCCGCAGTCTTACCCTCATTTAATAGAGCGTTCGCAAGATTCGACAAAGTAGTTGCAACCTCGGGATGCTCTTCGCCGAGGAAGGCACGGAGAATATCAAGCGTTCGCCTATACATGCTTTCGGCTTCTTTGTCCTTTCCCCTCTCCTGGATTACTATCGCAAGATTGTTGAGCACTGTCGCGACTTGCAGGCTTTTGGCGCCGACAATGGACTCGCGGATAGCCAGGCTACGTCTCAGTTCAACCTCGGCGATATCCAGCCTTCCAAGGCCTCTGGCTGCTAGCGAAAGATTGTTATGATCAACCGCTACCGAAAGCGTGTTGATCCCTATATCTCGCTGGTCGAGTTCGAGCGCATCGCGAAACATCATTTCCGCCTCTTTGAATTCTGATATATCTACAAAGAGCATGCCCTTATCGCTTATTACGTCCGTCATGATGCGTCCTCGCGTTTGCCGGAGGCGCAAAATTCGTAAAGCTTGCTCAAAGAGAGGCCGCGCATTGGTGTACTGGCCCTGCTGTTGTAGGGCTACGGCAAGATGGTCGAGACTCATTGCTACCTTCACGTTGTTGACGCCCAGTGTCCGCTGTCTAATCTCTAGAGCCTCGCGAAATTTTCTCTCGGCATCTGGGTATTGCCCCTTGTCGAGCTCAAGTGCGCCTTCTTCATCAACTATGTCTGCGACCTCGTCATACTTCTTACTCGAATATTTATTCTCCTCCGCCAATGCCTCATTGAGGAGATGGGCCGCATCGGAGAATAGGCCCATGGCCCGGAATGCCTGGGCAAGAGTAAGGCACATGCGAGATCGGACCCTGGGGTCAAGATGCTGCGATGCGAGCGATTTCGCACCTATGGAAAGAATATCAACCGACTGGAATTTTCGGATTCGCATCGGTATTTGGATTGGCAGATTGAAATAGTTGGACAAGAAATCCTGCTGTCTCGTCAGAAATCTCACGATTTTTCTCCGCTTCGTGGCGCGCTTCTATGGCGCGATTGCGTTGTTCGAAAGCATAGCGTGTCAGCCCGGCGAGTACAATTGCCACGACTACGAGAGCCACGACCACCGCACCGTAGATTCGGAGTTCCCACTGTTGCTGGCGCCTAGCGACCTCTTCCTTGGTTGTCCCCAAAAGGATCGCGAGAACTTGCCACAGGGATTCGCGGTGGCGCTCGCGCCGCGTCCAGAAGCCCTCTCCCGGCCGAGCACGGAAATCCGCGGCAAGTGGATCTTCGAGGTACGCATAGAGGCTTTTGTGAAACGCCTGATCCTGCGGCTCAGTAACGCCCACCTCATGATTTGGGCGGCCGCCGACAAGAACGGGTATAATTCCATCCTTTTGAAGAACGCCAGCCTCCGAGTGATGTCTCGCGTAGACCTCGATTTCTTTACCGATCCACCCGTTGTCGTCCCTGTAGGAATGTGGCGAGCATATAACTATGAGAAACCTGGATTCTCTGAGTGCGGCTTCGATCTCCCGGGACAGATGAGTGCCTCCGAGGTCATTCATGTCACGAAAAACGGCAAGACGGCGGGCGGCAAGAAGTTCTCCAACCTTCCTGCGCAACTGCTTGTGGGAGTGGTACCGTTCCAGTCGGGCCTCTAGTCTCCCCGCGAAAGCCCGGTCCTGCCTGCTGTAACTAATGAAGGCGTCATAGCGGTAGTCTTGGGTTGGTGCAGTTACCATAGCTACAGTATAGCGTTTCGGAAAGCGCAAACGAGGCTATATGCCTTCCGGGCCGTCTACACAGTGCGCTTCGAGAAGGCGGTCTATGTCCTTCACTGCTTCCAGAAGAAGTCGCCCTCCGGCGTGCGCACAGCCAAGCAGGACGTCGACCTGATCCACGAGCGGCTGCGAACGGCACAAGCAGACTACGAGGTGCGCTATGGGAAAAAAGAAGACTGAGACCGTCGACGCGGGAACCGGCGATGTTGCTGGTGGACCTTGGCTTCGCGGACGCCGAGGAGCGGAAGCTGCGTGTGCAGCTCGCGATGCAGGTGAACGAGCTGACCGCCGCCCGCCGGCTGACGCAGGCGCGCGCGGCAGAGTTGTTCGGCATTCCGCAGCCGCACGTCTCCGAGCTCAAGCACTACAAGCTGAGCCGGTTTTCCTCCGAACGGCTGCTGCGCTTCGTGACTCTCCTGGACCGTGACGTGGAGATCGTCATCCGGCCGAAAGCCAAGGGGCACGCGTCGGGGATCGTGTCTGTGTCGGTCGCTTGAAAAACCGCCGGGGCGGATTCGGACCGCCCCGGAAGTCCCAGCGGGGCGGCGGCAACTTCTGGATTTTCTATCGCCCCTACGGGGCTTGAGAAAAATGAGGGCCTTCTCACCCGGGGTCGCCGCTCCTTCGTCGCTCTGACCCCCGGGCTACAATCTTTGAGCCTCTCCGAGGCTTTCTTGTTACGACCGGGTTGAGAATACCGTTACCGGCGTCCCCCCTTCGTCCTTTGGGCCCTTGCAGTCCTTTTGGTCCTTTCTTTGCCGTGGCTCCCTCAACGCAAGAAAAACCGCCGGGGCGGATTCGGACCACCCCGGCGGCTATGAACGACACGGAGAGCGGGTCAGCCCTCCGGAAGACGGATCAGCGAATCAGACCGTCGCCGGCTCCTCTTTCGGCTTCGGCTGCCGGCGACCAAACAGACCGGCGAGCTTGGCGAAAGGTTCCCACTCCACGACGTCGTCGAAGAGGCTGTAGGCGACCGGAGTGCCGATCAGGGTGAGCAGGAGGGCGAGGGTCTGGCCTCCCATGATCACCGAGCCGATGGCGCGGTTGGTCGCCGCGCCGGTGCCGGAGGAGACGACGAGCGGCACCATGCCGGCCACGAAGGCGAGGGTGGTCATGAGGATCGGCCGCAACCGGTCGCGGTTTGCCTGGCGGATCGCGGCGGCGCGCGGCAAGCCGGCCCGGCGCAACGCCAGGGTGTGGTCGATCTGCAGGATGCTGTTCTTCTTGACGATGCCGAACAGCACCAGGATGCCCAGCGAGGAGAAGATGTTGAGCGACTGGTTCAGCACCACCAGCGAGAACAGCGCGAACGGAATCGTCATCGGCAACGCGAGCAGGATGGTCACCGGGTGGAGCCAGCTCTCGAACTGCGCCGCCAGGATGAGATACATGAAGACGATCGAAAGGAGGAAGGCGATCAGGAAGTTGACCGCCGCCTTCCCCTGCTCGCGCGAACGGCCGGTGAGGCCGTAGGAATAGGCCGCCGGCATGTTGAGGTCCTGCGCCGTCTTGGTGAGGGTGTCGATCACCGTCTGCGAAGAGTAGCCGGGCTGCATGTTGGCGTAGATCAGCACCTGCCGGCGCCGCGCGATGCGGTTGATCAGCGATGGGCCGGTGCCGTCGGTGAAGTGCACGATGTCGCGCATGGCGATCTTGCCGGAGCGCATGCTCGGCACCTCGGCCTGCTCGATGCCCTGGCGGTCGCGCCGGTCTTTCACGTCGGCGCGCACGTGCACCTCGTACTGCTCGCCGCCTTCCATGTAGCTGGTCACTTCCTGGCCGCCGACGAGGACGTTGAGCGTCGAGGCGATGTCGTTGACGTTGACTCCCAGGTCCCCTGTTTTGGCGCGGTCGACTCGGACTCCCAGCTCCGGCTTGCCGACGATCAGGTTGGTGTCCGGGTCCGCCACGCCGGGCATGGACTTGAGCTTCGCCATCAGGGTCTGCGAGTACTTCGTGAGCTGGTCGAGATCGGGACCGCCGACCCAGAACATGATCTCGGCGTTGATGCCGCCGCCGAAGACGTTGACCGGCGCCAGGTTGTTGCGCAGGCCGAGGGCCGCGTACTGCGGCAGGACGTCCTGGCGGATCTTGTCCATGATCTGGAACTGGTCGAGCGCACGCTTCTTGACCGGCTGGAGCGCGACGTAGATGACGCCCAGGTTCTTGGTGCGCTGCTGGTCGTCGCCGATGGTCAGCAGCGTCCGCTCGACGCCGGGGACCTGCCGGATACGCGCCGCGACGGAGCTGGCGATCTTCTCGGTGGTCTCCAGGCTGGCGCCTTCCGGCGCCCGCACCTGCACTTCGAACTGTGATTCGTCGTCCTGCGGCAGGAAGTTCTTGTTGACGATCTTGCCGAGAGGCACGGTGGAGATGAAGACGGCGCCGACCAGGATCACGATGACCCAGCGATGGGCCATGGACCAGTCGAGCAGGCCGAGATAGGCGCGCTCCACATAGCCATAGACACCCCGGCGGCTCGCCGCGTCCGGATCGCCGGCATGATGAAGTCCTTCGGCCTCGGGAGGCGCCTCCGGATCCACTTCCTTCGGGGGCAGCGCCTTCAGCCAGCGCGAGCTCATCATCGGCGTCAGGGTGAAGCTCACCAGGAGCGACACGGCGATGGCGCACGCCATGGTGATGCCGAAGGAGTTCATGAAACGGCCGACGATGCCGCCCATGAACGCCACGGGCAGGAACACCGCGATCAGCGACAGGGTCGTCGCGAGAACCGCGAGAGCGATCTCTGAGGTGCCCTGGAGCGCCGCCTCGCGCGGGGTCAGCCGCTTCTCCTCCAACAGGCGGTAGATGTTCTCGAGCACCACCACGGCGTCGTCGATCACGATGCCTACCACCAGGGCGAGAGCAAGCAGGGTGATGACGTTCAGGGTGAAGTGGAAGTACTCCATGGCCGCGAAGCTGGCGATCAGCGAGGCCGGGATCGCCACCGCCGAGATCACGGTCAGGCGGAACTTCTTGAGGAAGAGGAGCACGATGAGCGCGGCGAACAGCGAGCCGAGCACGAGGTGCTCTTTCACCGCGTCGACTGCCGCCGTGATGTAGTCCGACTGGTCGCGCACGATGACCATCTTCCAGTTGTGCGGAAGCTGGGCGCGGAGCTGCTCGACGCGGTCCTTGACCCGGTTGATGACCTCGACCGTGTTGGTACCCGACTGCTTGCGCACCTGGAGCACCACCGCTGGCTTGCCGTCGACACGGGCGATGGTCTCGGCGTCGGCCACGCTGTCGTCGACCCGCGCCACGTCTTTCACCTTGACCGGGTAGCCGTTGCGCGGTGCGATCGAGATCTCGCCGAACTCCTCCGGCTTGTTCACCCGGCCGTAGGTGCGCAGGGTCAAGTCGCGCAGTCCCTGCTCCACCTGGCCGCCCGGGATCTGCACGTTCTGCGCTTGCAGCGAGTGCACCAGATCGGAGACGGTCAGCCCGAGGGAGGAGAGCTTGGCGGTGTCGGCCACGATGTTGATCTGCCGGAGCTGGCCGCCGACGACGCGCGCCTGGCCGACTCCCGAGATCGATTCGATCTGGCGCTTCAGGGTCTTGTCGGCGAACTCGGTGATGTCGCGCGTCGCCGCCGGGCCGGAGAGCGCGACGGAGAGGATCGGCGCCGAATCGGCGTCGAGCTTCTCGATGATCGGCGGATCCGCCTCTTTGGGAAGCTGGGCGAGCACCCCGTTGACCTTGTCGCGCACTTCCTGTGCCGCGACGTCGGCGCTCTTCTCGAGGTCGAACTGGATCATCACGATCGAGACGCCTTCAGCCGAGGTCGAGGTGAGCTGGTCGATGCCGCTGATGGTATTGACCGCCTCCTCGATCTTGTCGGTGATCTCGGTCTCCATCTCCTCCGGCGCCGCGCCGACCAGGCTGGTGGTCACGGTGACCATCGGGAAGTCGACCTTGGGAAAGCGGTCGACGCCGAGGTTGAAGTAGCAGAACAGACCTACGACCACCAGAGCGAGAATAAGCACGGTCGCGAAGACCGGTCGCTCGACGCAGATCCGGGCAAGCCTTTTCATCGCGCGCCTCCTTTCACGTCGATCTCCACCCGTGCGAACAGGCCGGGCGACAGGCGGCCGTCACGGTTGGGCATCTCGGTCTCGACGGACACGGTGCGGGTCGCCGAATCGACCACGCCGCCGACCTGCGTCACCCGGCCCTGGAAGACCTCTCCAGGATACGGATCGACCGAGGCGCGCACGATCTGCCCATTGCGCACATTCGCAAGATACCGCTCCGGCAGCCGGAAGCGAAGCTTGATCGGCGACGTCTGCACCACCACGAACGCCACCGAGGCGTCGCCCATGCGCTCGCCGACATCGGTGCGCTTCTCCGCGATGACGCCGGTGATGGGTGAACGGAGAACCGCGTCCTCCAGGTGCTGCTTCGCCAGGTCCCGGGCGGCCTCGGCCGACTGGGTGGCCGCCTTGGCGGACGCGAACGTCGTCTGCGAGCGGTCGTAGGCCGCCTTGGCGACCGAATCCTTGGCGAGCAGCTCCTGCTTGCGCTTGAAGTCGCGCTCGGCGTCGTCGGCCGTGGCTTTGGCGCGGGCGACGTCGGCCTCGGTGCGCTTCAGGTCGAGCTCCAGATACTGGGTCTCGAGCCGGAGCAGAGGCTGGCCCTTCTGGACTTTGTTCCCTTCGTCGACAAACACCTGGCCCACCCGGCCGGGCATGCGCACCGCGAGCTCGGAGCGCACCGGCGCCACGAATTCGCCGGTGGCCACCACGGAGCCCGGGGTCGAGCCGGCTTCCGGCTCGCCAGCGGCCGATTTCTCGGGCATCGCGGGCGTCGCAGACATCGCGGGCGTCGCGGCCAGGCCGGCCACGTCCTTGAGGTCCGCCGGCAGAGGAGCCGTTTTGGCGGTGTCGGTCGACATCGCCGGGGTCGCAGACGCCGCGGAATCTCCCGCCGCCGTGGCGGCGTCTTTCTTGGGACCGCCGCAACCGGCGGCGGCGAGCAACGACAGCAAAAGAGCAAGGGACAAGGCCCGGGATTTCATTGCACACCCTCCAAGGGGACGATTTTCTTGAGCGTTCCGGCGGCAGCCCACACCCGCAGCTCCGCGACATCGCGGTCGAGCTTGCTGTTGGCGACGGTGCGGCGGGCGTCCGCGAGAGAGGTTTCGGCCTGCTGCGCTTCGAGCGCGGTCAGCTCCTGGGCGCGGTAGAGCTCCGTCGCCTGGTTGGACTCGGCCTCCGAGGCGGCGAGCTGCTCCGTGGAGAGCCGCAGATTGGCCTCGGCGGTCTGCAAGTCGACCAGCGTCTGGTGCACCTGCTCGCGCACCGACTGCCGCACCTCCTGCACGGTCAGCTCGGCCTGCTGCCGGCGGTCCTCGGCGATGGCGACCTTGCCCTTGATCTCGCCGCTGTCAAAGATGGGCACGCTGAAGTTGATGCTCATCTGCGCGTACTTGTCGGTCGGAAACGCGGAGCGCTGCTGGATATAGGCGCCGTCGGCGGTGATCACCGGCAGGCGCGCGTTCCTCTGCTTCTGGACCTCCAGCCGGGCGCTCTCCAGAGCGGCCAGCGCCTGCGCCACCTCGGGACGGTTGGCCTCCGCGGCGGCGGTCAGATCGCTCTCCGCCGGCAGGGTGGGAAACAGATTCCCGGGCGCCGTGACCTCGATCGGCCCTTCCATCGCGAGGTCGAGGCGCAGACGGCCCACCGCGGCCTCGCGGGTCTGCTGGGCGCTCGCCACCCGCCGCTCGGCGCCCTTGATGTCCGCCTCGGCGCGCAGCACATCCACCCGGGTGGTCTCGCCGGCGTCGAAGAAGACTTGCGCCTGCTCGCGCCGGCGTTGCGCCAGCGTCAGGTTCTTCGCCTCGACGGCGAGCAGGTCCTCGGCTTCGAGGACCGCGAGATAGTCCGCCGTGACCGACAGGATGAGCTGGTCCTCGGCGCCGCGCAGCCCCTGGCGGAACGAATCCACCGACAGCCGCGCCTGCTGGAGCGCTTTGCGCTCCCGGTTGCCGGCGTAGATCGGCTGCGACAGCGTGAAGCGGTAGCTCCAGTCGTTGTAGGGGAGGATCGTCACGGCATCATTGCCCGAGCCGAACGAGACTTCCCGGTCGTTGCGGGTGAAGCTCCCCTTGAAGCCGATCTGGGGGAGGATCGAAGAAATGGCCACGCCCACCTGCGACTGCGCCGCGTTGACGTCGGCGCGCGAGCGGCCGAGGCCGGGATTGGCGGCCAGCGCCCGCTTGAGCGCGTCGGCCAGCGTGAGCTGTGCCGGTGCGACCGGTGCAGACAGTCTGGGAATCGGCGCCGGGGCGGCCGGCACCTGCGCGCCCGCAGGCACCGCCGCCACCAGAGCCAGAAACAGCAAGGGTCCGGATTTCAAAGCTCAATCTCCTTGAGAACACTGCGGACGGCCGGCCGCCGCGGGAGCGCGCAGCCCGGCAGACAAGAACGACTCCAGATAGGCGAGGGCATCGTCGACGTTGGCAAACCGGCACACCCCCCCGGACAGCTCTTCGAGCATCTGTCCGCACCCGATGGTGTGAGCCATCGAGCCGGCCACGAAGTGGAAGCGCCAGGTCAGCTCCTCCGGCGACAGATGCGGCAACAACACACGGAACGCGGCCATGAAGCGATCGACCGTCTCCTTGAATTCCGCGAACACCACCCTGCGGACCTCTTCATTCGGCTCCGAGAACACGCGCCCCATCAGCCGGCCGAAGCCGTGCACGCCCTCCGGAGCATCGCGGATCATGCGCACCGCGGGCACCAGAAACGCCCGCAACACCTGCTCGAGAGCGTCGGCCGCCGTCAGGTCGCAGGCCTCGAGCATCTCCTTCCGCTCATCATTGAGCGGCTTCAGACGGCGCGAGAAGACCGCCCGCACCAGCCCCTCTTTCGAGCCGAAGTGGTAGCTCACCGCCGCCAGATTCACCCCCGCCTGTTGCGTGATGGCCCGCAGAGAGGCCGCCGCGAGGCCGTGCTCGGAAAACAGGCTCTCGGCAGCGTCCAGCAGGCTCTCGCGGGTGTCGACGTGCTCTTTCGTCTCGGTTTCGCTCATGGTTCGGCTCATCTAAATCAAACGTCCGTTTCAAACGACTGTTTGGATAGTAGGAGAAGACGAACCATGTGTCAACACCTTTCCGACAGAACGCGTCGGATGGCCTGACCCCCTCGCGCTATACTTCGCCCAACCCCGCCGATCTGCCGATCTGAGATAGCGCGCGCGAGGAGGAAAGATGTCCCGAGAGATCGTTCACGTCATCGCCACGTTCGTGGCCGCGCCCGGTCAGGAAGACGAGCTCGAAGCGGCGCTCGTGACCCTGGTGGAACCCACGCGCCGCGAGGCCGGCTGCCTGCGCTACGACCTGGTGCGCGGCCACGGCCAATCGGCCGAGCTGGCCTTCATCGAGGAGTGGGAGAGCCTGGCGCACCTGGAAGCCCACGCCCAGACCGACCACCTGCACGCGGTCCAGGCCCGGGTGGCTCCCCTCCTCGCCGGCGCCGCCTCCATCGAACGCTACCGCCGGGTGCGCTGAGCATGCCTGAGCCCAGCCTCCGCGGGCTGCCCGCTTTCGCAGGAGTCGACGAGGACCGGCTGGACCGGCTCGCGGCCCACCTGCGCGAGCGGACCTGCCGCCCCAACGAGGTCGTCTACAGAAACGGCGATCCCTGCAACGGTCTCTACATCATCGCCGGCGGCGCCATCCTGCTGCGCACCGAAGTGCCCGGACAGCCGATCGACCGCGTCTTCGACCTCGGAGCCGGCGAGATCTTCGGCGAAGAGGAGCTCGGAGGGGCGCCGCGCGCGCTGGCCGCCCGCGCCCTGGGAGCCACGACCTTGTGGCATCTGCCGCTGGCGCCGTTGCGCGAGCTCCTGCGCGAGCACCCCTTCGTGGAAACCCTGCTGCGAGCGCTCGGAGTCCGCCGCCGCAGCTCCCGTCTGCGCGCCCGCCTCGCCCCATCCAGCCGCCGCGAGCCGCGGATCTGGGTGGATCGGCCGGTGATGGTCACCGTCGACGGCGAAAAAGCCGGAGTCCGCCTCGAAGACCTGTCCCCCGGCGGCGCCTGCTTCGCCACCGTTCCCGAAAGCTGGACCCCCGGTCGCCAGGTCGACTTCGCCCTCTCCATCGCCGGCCGCCCCGATCTCCTGCGCGCCCGCGGCACCATCCGCTGGCACGACCACACCTCCGCCGGCATCGAATTCGAGCCCGGCGACGCAGGCTGGAAGCGCCGCGTCGAGCAGGCACTGCGGGCGCTG
>Ga0307508_10005239_pt1 | contig 12387 bp, 14 predicted proteins | sample 9_EM_MG_FD_203089 | JGI IMG/M metagenome (GOLD analysis project Ga0307508, IMG submission 203089) | Populus trichocarpa ectomycorrhiza microbial communities from riparian zone in the Pacific Northwest, United States - 9_EM | ecosystem: Host-associated > Plants > Roots > Unclassified | place... | reverse complement strand
GACAAATGGTACGAACCTTTGGCCATCGCCTTCCTCGAAAAGTATATCCTAGTCAAAGGCAAAGAGATGGGTCCTAGAACGTAGCATTTCGATTTCTTATGTATTATACAAAGCTGCTATATACAACTCATTAATTCATTAAGTGTGACTGGGATCGACCGGAGGCGTAAAGAGTTGCTTTGAACATAACAGTTATTACATTTCTTTGTACAAGATGATTATAATATACAATGAAGCTGGTATTGCTTCCAAAGTTGTACAACGCCCGAAACGGAAATAGTGTACGAACGAAATCGGTGTACAACACTCGAAAAGGACGTGGTGTACAACACCCGAACGGAAATAGTGTACAACACCCGAACGGAAATAGTGTACAACGCCCGAAACGGAAATAGTGTACAACACTCGAAAAGGACGTGGTGTACAACACCCGAAACGGAAATGGTGTACAACACCCGAAACGGAAATGGTGTACAACACCCGAAACGGAAATGGTGTACAACACCCGAAAGGAAATGGTGTACAACACCCGAAACGGAAATGGTGTACAACACCCGAAACGGAAATGGTGTACAACACCCGAAAAGGACGTGGTGTACAGCACCCGAAAAGGAAGTGGTGTACAACACCCGAAACGGAAATGGTGTACAACACCCGAAAAGGACGTGGTGTACAGCACTCGAAAAGGAAGTGGTGTACAACACCCGAAACGGAAATGGTGTACAACTATCTAATAATAAGCTACTCATGTGACCTTGTAATTAGTGTGCGAATTACCTCAGCATCAACCTTAGCTCCGTCCACCAACATGCTTCATACTAAAGACCAGGCCGACGCTGCTTCCCGTATAACGGGGGGTTTACACGAGGAACACGACCAGGCCGACGCTGCTTCCCGTATAACGGGGGGTTTACACGAGGAACGCGAACAGGCCGACGCTGCTTCCCGCATAACGGGAGGTTTACATGGGGAACGCGCACAGGCCGACGCTACTTCCTGTATAACGGGGGGTTTACACGGGGAACGTGAACGGGCCAATCACGACCCACAATTTCTGATGGGTGTCGACCAGGCATGCGATCACGCCGAAACCGATAATATCTGTTCGTCGAATGATTCTGCAGGACCCATGTCATTCGGATTCCATGTTTTCAGCTTGGATTCTGCCGTTCCACAGCGCAAAAAGAGGCGCATTGAAACGACGTATGTATCAACACTCTATATCACCTATATACGCTCAAGCGATGTAAAGTAACAACGAAGACAATACCAACCGTAACACGCTACGCAGTCGTAAACGGAGGTAGTTAAATTATCCACTTATCATCTACTCAAACCGACAAGTTGCTCAGGGATGTAATCGACGCAGCAGTTAGTCAGGCCTCGCACCTAAAAGCTGACAATCAGCCCGTTCCAGAAGAATTAGAACGGGCGGTCGAATACAAAGAAAAAAGGAAGGAGCAAAATCGTATCAACATGTATGTTTTACCATTAGTGCACACCAAAGCGGTAGTTTTTAATCATCTTCATTCCAGGCGCAACAACCGCTCAAGGAAAAAGGCTCTCAAGATGGAGACTCAGCAAGTCCATCGTCCGTCGACGCCGTCGACGTCCATGAACGTTTTATTGGCTGGCCCATCTTCTGCTCACCTAGGAACAGAACTTCGTTCTGGACGCAGTCCCCCAACACCCGCGACCGACCTCTCACATAGGTCGTTTATGTCTCCCCTTTCCGTCATGCCGTTCGTTCAAACCAATCATGGGTTTGAGGATTCAAATATCGACCCAATTCTATTGAACGTTTCACGGGAGCATATGACATCGCCAAATACAGCCGTCGAGAACCCTGTCGCGCCACATACGCCCGCCTTTACACACAAGGCTGTCGACACGCAAGACCTGCGGTCATACAGAGAAACAGCGGTGGGGTGTGAACAAACCGATAACCCAAGCGCCCCTAGCACACCGATAGACCTCACTTCCTTTGAAGGATTTTCTTACCCAGAGGATTCTCCTACGGTCCTTTGGCCTGGCGGTCGATTCAAAACCAAACTCCCATGTATTATGCGTGGCAAGAAAAACATTCTCAAAAAGGAGGCAAAGCATGTGGAAGCTATTGCACGCCAGGCCACGTTGGATTCTTCTTATCTGGAGTATCACGCGTACAACGTATTTAATCATGACGGGGAAACGGCTGCCGCCGTCATAAACGGACTTCAAAACAATCGAACCGTCGTCATCCGTGGCTACCCTTATAAACACGTTCCTGTCGAGGCCAACGCTCTCAAGGATCACTTTCGGTTCCAGGAAGATTTATCTGTAGTTGCCAGCGATGCAGCTACGCGGCTGAAAATAAAGAGAAACCCCCATAAGGTCATGTCGCTCGCCCATTTCTGCCAAGGCACTAAAGACAACGGTCGAATTCAGTGTGTCCTTGACATGCCAGCTATCGAGCAGCATCGGCCGTCATTCATGAGCTTCTTGGACGACGGCATCATATCGCACCAAAACCTTCACAACTATTCTGGGCGTACAATCATCCCCCTCGACGTTCTCAAAGCCTCTTCGTGGGTCCTTATTCATCAAGGCCTATATCACACGTTTGCCCACCACGATGCTGATGGCTTTTGCACCTGGACCCAGATTCTTAGTGGGAAGAAATTCTGGGTCATTCTCCACCCCAAACGACTCAAGTCCGCCACAAATGGAAATGATATCTACGGCGCCAATATGCTTTATTCAAGCGATAAGCTTAGCGAAGATGGTTACTACGGCGAGGCAACGGAAATGGCCATTATTTACGGCGAGCCAGGCGATATCATAATAATGCCCCCCGGCACGTTCCACGAAGTATACACGCCCTGTCCATCAGTGACTATAGGCGGCCATTTTTATTCGTATCACACGCTGCATTTGACCGAGCTATCGCGATTAATCCTACGGCAATCGAAAGGCGGCCTTACCAACGCTGACCACCGCAGTGCAGGTCTGACGATTGCACTCATGATGGCATGTTTGCCATTCATGAAAAAATACCGTAAGGAAACATGTTGATTGCTAGATTCCATTCTCATTCATTAAAACAGAATTCCACTCCAACCCCCTTGCTGCCCTTTGTCGCATGGTCTTAAACCCTTCGCCGTACTCTCTATTTCCGTTTGAAGACCATTACCTGGACCTTCTCAATACTAAGAAAGCTAAAAAAGACAAGTTAGAGGCAGCCCAAGACGTTGAGCACGGCCGAAAGGTAGCTCTTTCGCTCGCGACACAGCTCGAATTCTCGAGGGACGTTGGACTGGAGTGGATAACCCCAGAGCAGTGTTTCGGACCCGGACCCGCCGTCGATTGGATGCCTGCCGTGGAAGGCATGCAAATGGCGAACAGAATCAAAGCCAAAAAATAGATGTTCAATATTTTTTTTTACCGTTACTGTAGAATTAAACTTGCCTTTAGCTCCACTTCGAGATAGGAAGAGCGCTATTACTGTCGAGAGCACGTAAATCTAATCGATGCTCATGTTCTTCGAAAACGTTCTGCAGATTCCTGACGTTCTTGGCATTGTCTGACAAAATCCAGACGTAGCGTCATTAGAAGACAATCACAGGAAGGGCTAGGCTCCATTCCTACTTTTCATATCTATTGACCACCGATTTCATTTGCTGTAGCTCAACCATCTAAACCCCTTGCGGGCCATCAATTCGCGAGTTTATCCGGCGGCCTGTCAAGTTCAATGAACTTTGCGAATCAAACACGGGTGTTCGATTCGCAATCTCCTGGTACCCCGAGGGAGAACCCCAGTCTGTGCCGTCCTCACACCGCTAGACCTTCTTGCCCCATTTGAATACAGCCTTTCACTACCTGTATGGATTTGGTTCACCAGCTCATAGTATAAAAACATCGCCTTCTAGTATGCGCATACCCCATCGAAAACAAGGATGTCCTGGTACTACATCGCCGAAAAACCATTGTACGACACAGCTGATTTCTTCCACGAGAATTGTATAATCTGCTGGTACAACCCGAACAATCCACCTTTCGATCACAAGCGCGAACAATGCGACCAAGGCGATTCTGCGCAATACGCTGACGATCTCCGCATGTTCCGCCGTCAACTTGATTATCCATATGCTACCTGTTACGGCTGCGGTCTCCACATCGGAGTAAGGCACATTTTGTCACCTATCAATTACTACTAAAACTGCAAATTGTACAGATGTGGTCAGAACACGGCACCCAAATTGGCAAGAAATTTTGCCCGCACCTCGATATATTTGACCGCATCCTCTTCAATTATTGGTTGCAAGGGGAAAATCGGCCACAGTTTGCGCACGCCGACCTATCAATTCCCAACTTCGAATCCCTTAAAGACTATATCGAATGGCTCGTAACACCTTGCGGCGATCCTCACTGCCCTTTTACCAAAGACGGCAATCTAGTTTACCATTACCACGTATTACTATCATATCTTGCAAAGCGTTACAAGTGGTCTCGGCCGTAAATTCTGTTTGTAGCATGTCAATCACAACGCCCATCATGCCTGACGTCCAAAAAAACGAATAACTCTAAAAAAAGCTATCAAAGGGCATCTGATCTCGATGCGTAAAGAAACGTCCCTTTGCCGCCTTGCCTATATTAACGCGCGCTGCGTTAACTCTCATCGTTACCTGCAATGCCACCTTCCATGCATTCCAACAAAAAAACTAAAGTGTACGTCGACATTTATTAATATTGAACACAATTTCTAATGTCAAATCGTCTTTAGGTCAAGAGAAGAAGCCTGCAGTAGGGCCCGCAGCTCTAGTGAGTCATCAGCTGCTGAGCCCTCTTCCACAGGGAAAAGGAAAAGGTTCGTATATGTATATCAAAAAAACGTTCACGTTCACATAAAACATATTATACAGGCCAGCCACTATAGACGAAGGTGACGGTGACCAAATCGCAGGCACTCCCCAGGATAAGACGGATTCAGATGCGTCCCAAGCACAGGAGGATGAAACGTAAGTCGATATGTTAATAACTGCTTCCTTGCTTATAGTCGCCGTAGTCTCCCGCATTCGGACCAATTCCCTCATATCGTCATAGATGATAGCTTCTTGGAGGTCCCGAACGCTACGGAACCCGAAGTCCCAAAAGGCTTCGCCGAACTGAGCTCAGACTACGACATTCCGGACGATTGGACCAAGACTTTCGACGCAAGAGCGGCCATGGCCATGGACGCCGCGGTTGCGCGATATGAAGCAAAGGATCCCCGTCATCCGCCCACCGAAGCCACACATGATCTCGCGGCTACTAATGAAGCATTACACGGTCGCGCATCGTCCCCTTTAAAGCACGGTGGCTCACAATCATCCCAAGAGCCAATTCTGGACCAATTGCCTTCGTCCCAGATTACAATCCCAAGCCCTCCTCCTGTGATCAAAGATACGGATGGAAACCCTGAAGGAAGCGCTTTTCAGCCCGTCAGATTCTCTGACGACACCGTCGCCTACGTCCCCATTGTCAGAGACGGGCAAGGCCTTCCGAATAACAAGATTTATAGCCACATCCTGCGTATCTCCAGCAAAGGTTCCACTTCGGAATACGAAATACAGCTCTCACAGCAGCTATCTTTAAGGACAAACATCGTCAACGCCTTGCGTCTTTCGACCCCCGTCGTTATTAAGCGTTTGGAAGCTCCGCGTGACGATTTCAACCTTCGATTTTTGATAGCTACCTACAAAATCCCCGCGCATACGCCAGTTGATATACATGGTACGCACTCTACTGATTTCAATTGAAGCTGACCCTGAACCCACAAAGATTGCTTGTCTGGTGAAACCGAACGGCTCCCGTTGCAAGACTTTTTTTCGTTAAGCAAAAATCAAACAAAGAAGTGTGCGATCCGTAGTCTCCCAGTCACCACGCCAAAATATTTTACTGACTATGCCGAGTATGTGTCCACCTGCGCTCCTATCTGCAGTCGTTCTCATTCACAGTGAAGTGATCTAGACGATGGATACAGAACCGCCTGGGGTTATTGCGCCCCACCTACCGATAATAGCGACAAGCCCATTCAGGCAGAAAACCTTCGGCATTTTCTCCAGCTATACCACTCTGGCTATCATCAGTTTTCGTCCCACGTCCCCGAAGGCATGAATAGCTGCCTCAAGGTCCTCATAGGCAGCGTTGTGGTTATTGTGGCCGACTTAAAGTTTCTCTTTAATAAGTTCAAAGGCCGCCGTAGGCTGTATGAAGAATGGTACAAAGCGAACGCGCCGTTTACCCCTGGTAGCGTTAAATACAATCAATATATGGAGCAAGTAATCTTAGATCCTGTAGTCCTAAAAAGTGGGGATTCCATGTGCGTTTACTCCATCTTTTCCATTGTGAGGCATTGAAGCTTCAATAGCGTTTTACCACCGGGCCAATTCTTTGAGCTTTATGCTGCTGAAGACTCCGTGGTGGCCGCGCGTTACTTTTATACGTTCGAGACGCTCCATCTCACAGAACTATCCCGAAGATACGACGCCCTAGTCTTGCAGTCCAGCCCGATTGATGCCCAACGGACAGCGTACATCACCCTCACACGAATCATGTCCAACTTTCCGTTCAGAGACGCCCGTTAGTCGCTTCTCCTTTGATATATCTTTACAGTTTTGCTCACATTACCTATCAAGCAATGTCCTTAAATCCATTGCTCGCCCTCAGCAGCATGGTCATCAACCCGGTATATTATTCCCACCCCGAGCACAAATATCACCAACAATTTCAATGGCTCCAGTCCGCCTCCCTCCAATATCTATCCCGGGTTGAAGAAGAGCTAACAGGTAATCACCTGCAAAAATCCCTGCAAGCCCACGTCACCACTCGCCTCACAAACCAAGCTACACTTCAAGTCGATAATAAAAAGATCGTAGGGTTCCACTATCTTTTGGACCAAAGCATAGAATGGGCCCTCGAATTTGGACGCTTGATCGAAAAATACCTGAAGGTGAACTCGCAGGGATTTACCGTGCAAAAGGATTTCAGAAACAACTTTCACTTTTTCGGCTTTGACCCGATTCCCTCACTCAACTTCACATGGAACCCTCGGCTTGATGCCCTCAACCAGGACATCCGCCAGTTTTGTTACAAGCGGCAGCGAAATTTTAGGCAAAAGAACGCCGAAGTCCGAGAGGCCATTACCACGTCGCTTAGCTCTATGTAACCCGCTTAAATAATAAGAAGCCCTCGTAACCTTCCCCTCATCATACGTGAAAGCCGGAGTATCCTTTATTTTAACACGCACGACTTCGATGTACTTTGGGCGTTGCATACACCCCGTTTTGGGAATATCCGTTTTGGGCGTTGCACACGCCCCATTTTGAGACGCTCTACCCCGTTTGGGTTGTTGCACACACCCCGCTTGGGTTGTTGCACACACCCCGCTTGGGTTGTTGCACACACCCCGTTTGGGTTGTTGCACACACCCCGCTTGGGTTGTTGCACACACACCTTTTTGGGCGTTGCACACGCCCTGTTTTGGTAGGTTCTTTTGGTCACGTCACGTTTACGTTCAATAACCTTTAACCACCATCATGTCGTACCCAAAACCAACTGCATCGCAGTTGGTTAATCCGCATCAAGTGTCCACACAAGCCGTTGACGAGGTTATCATGTCGTTCCCAAAACCAACTGCATCGCAGGTGGTTAATCCGCATCAAATGTCCCATGCCGTTGACGTGGAATACGACCCTGACGAACTTAACCCCCTCGACAACCTTGTCTTTCGCGAGGTCACAGAAACCGACATACAGGTCTTCTATGCACCCAACGTACCCGACTCCGCGAAAAGTATGTTTCGCATTCCAACGTTGAAAACTGGTACGGGAATGCCGAAGCCTTGGAGCCTCAAAGAAATGCTCCAACCACAGTATTTCTATCAGTATCAGCCTTACTTGGGCTTTGTGCCGGTAGAAAATGTTTTTGAAGGTCCCATTTTCGGTCGCTTTCGAGGAAACAGGTCTTATTTCGCGACCCAAGTTGTACCCCACGGCCTCGAATTCCGATTAAACCCATTCCTAGCAATGTCTTGGATACGCGTCCAAAATGCCCTTGCGGCGCTCATTGCCGACTTCAACGTACGGCTAAAACCAATCGACCTCGAGGCAGACCCATTTCCAACTGACACGATGTTCTTCAAACCACGAAGTACAGTGGACCAGGTCGTCAGATCCGTCCTTTTCGCTCAAAGGCTCTTCCTGAAACTTATCGCAGAATTGCGATATTCAATTTGCGTCTCGCCCCATGGTGAAGGAGATTGGATCGAGGCCATGAAAACCCTTCGCTTTGCACGAACCGTCGACCGTTCCTGGCTGTTCGATTTGACGGCGTCGAAGGCGATGACAACGCAACAACTTGCCGGCACCGTTTTCCGCCCAACAGCGATGCCCAGTGCAAGCCTTATAAGGCGCTTTATCCGCCACGAGTGTCCTGTATACATTCCAGTGATTTGCATCCGCCGAACCATACTCAGCACCGAACCCTTGCTCCACGGAAAGGACGTTTCCATTTACTCTCTGATTGAACAGGCAGAACTTGAGAAAATGAAACAGCCACTCAACATATACGACGCCTTATGCCGCGCACGGGACGAGTGGTTGGGCTACTATCAGAAGATCTATCTCAACGTTCCATATGTCCCTGGTCCTGTCCCTGCGACGCACACCGATGATCTACTAGAGCCTGCCCAACCCCAACCAGAATTAGCGCCACCCTCTCCACTTTCGCCTCAATACTATCCTCATCCCAACGACGCACTTGAATCGCCTCAATCCCCCAATGTCGAAGCAGCAGAAGGCGATCTCCCATCGCCATACCCTAGCACCCTACAGCGTCCCGGTCAATGGTGGTACCAGTTCTTCAAAAATGCGCAGTCGGAACACAAGCTATCCCTTGAAAACGAAGCCTACGGCGAATTTGAACGGGAGCAGCAGGCCATAATTGTCAAGATGTCAGAAGAGCTGCGGTGTAAGAAAGAGTATCCGGTAGGCGAGAGGGACGTATGCTATGTTTGGGAGCCTACGCCCCAGCACCCTACCTTCCTTCTTCGCCGTAGGGTAGAAGATCACGAGCTGTCAGACATTTGGCGGTCAACGCCATATTCGAACCGCATATTCAATGCGGGAATGCACGAGTGGGACTTATACCACCGATCCTGTGACATGACCACGTTAACTCGCTCGGCTACTGGTGACGAAGAAGCCTACGAGGAGGACGTCGAGATCATATCGACTACACAAGCCCCCCAAAACGATGAGGTTACGCGGAATGATATTTCGCAGGATGCGCAAATAATGAGGCAGATGCGGTTGCAGCAAGTTGAAATGACCCGTATGCCTCTTTTTTGTGAGAAAGAACCGGCTCAGTCTGCATCCCGTCGCCACGGCTTTCTCTTCCCGCATCCCCCGCTTGTCTACCACGACCCAAGTCCAAAAGTGAAATGGTATTTTTTACTTGGGTACAAAGACATACCGGTCTCTACAGACGAGGCTATCCAGCTCAGTCAGACGCTGACCTGCTTGCAGGAATGCCATGGCCAGCATCTCTGCGAGCTATTGGACATATTGAAGAGGCCTACTTCTATCATTGACTGCAATGATGTACTCATTCGCCACATCCCTAACGCGGTCTTCAAATATTCACATACCGTATCTCGCAACCTATATATCCTCTCATTTCGTGGCGACAACCGTCAGGATTGGTTCATTGGGACCAGTCAAGCACAAGACATTGTCTTCGCAATGCGCGAAGGCAAGGCTACTAGCCGTGATGTGCTTGTCCGCTTTTTCCTTGAACACGGCATTCAATTCTACACACTTGCCCCCGTGCTTTCCAATATGTCAAGGGATAGCCCATTCCTTGAACCCTGTCAGCTTCCAGAAGAACCTGTAGGGCGCGAGTATACCATGACAGATTTCTACGAATACGAGAGGCGCCGTGAAGAGTTCCTTGACTCACCGTACGGTCGCATTGCCTCCCGGAGTGGAGGGGTTGTTGCCAGGCTGTGGAGGCGGGATGTTTCGAAATTTGAGCAGCGTAGGCGGGAGGTCAACCTAGGTCCGACTGAGCGTGCATTTTTCAAGGGTATCCGTGTATGTTGCGGGAGAGGCGAGGAATTCTATGATGACGAGCTAACGGCAGTAATGGGTGCTTTCATCTGCGGGCAATACAAGGCCCGGAAAAGTAAGCTGGCTTACCTATCCAAAAATATAAACTAACTTATATAAATTTAGTTGCCACCCCAGGTGTCGGTGAGTCTAATGGTATTATTTCAAAATGAAATGACGCAGATTTCGCTAGATGACTGGCACCAAAACTCGTGGTATCCAACAAACGCCACCTACAATTCGCGGAACAAGGGCGCCACGTCCAGGTGGGCGCATGTCGACGAGCTCATGTATATGGGGTTTGAAAAGCTTGTGTATGGTGGCAAGCTCATGCCAAGGGCTGCATCCTTCTGGAAGAAACAGGCGCGTGCCAAGCAGGGCGATCTTGATTCCTGGATAGAGTCCCATGCACAAAATTTTTTGGACACCTACATACGCCAGAAGGAACGGCCATACTGAATGGGCATGCCACCCTCTGTACTTCATTTGCACCAATGCTGCCGCCTTATTTTCTCAGTACATTACTTATATTTGTTACACATACTCAATGCCTACCTTACTGCAAAATATAACACCTGTCCATTGCTGAAATATACCTCTATACTTAAGCATATGTCGTGTGAACGTGCTCGTCTCGCCTCTGGTCAGTTCGGCCTCTCTCTCACTGTTCTTTTCACTCACCCTCTTGCGATGTAGTGCCATTCTTATTCATGTAGAATAGATGCAGTTCCAATGGTGGGATATTGCGTCGTGAAGTGTTGCCCCTTATTGCCATTCCCCGAACGTGGCGTTCCATTTTCTCTCGCGTGTCATGCCTTTATTTGGCTCGCCAATAGGTTTGCGCTCCCCGCATCCTTTCTGGCTCTTTCATCGCATTCATATCCCGCAGATTGGAGCATGTCTCGGTTCTGTCCTCAGCTATTTGTCAGTATGCTCACAGTGCCATCGTCCTTCTCATGCTCTCATCATGTCCAGTCTTTCTATCGTTGTAATGTTCTTGCTTGCCAATGGTTGTCGCGAACAGGTTCCTTTGGCACAAGCAAAGCCCAGAGGATGTACCACACACTCTACCTTTAAAGTCAGCCTCTTTCTCCCAGCACTTTGTGACCCTTTATTAACAAACTTCAAGATTTCCGTGGCGGACAACAATGAGATGATCTCATCTTCCATTCGCGCTAACGACAGTCGCGCACCACTCATCCAGAATGCGTCAATCGTCACATGGGACGAGGCCAGTGACGAATAACGCTGTGCTCTCCACCATGGAGGAGGTTTGTTGTCTCGCTAAATCAATAGCCATTTGGTGGCAAAATTATTATCCTACTTGGAGACTTCAGGTAAACATGTCCCATTGTCCACAAAGGCGAATGACATCTTCAACACATCCATCAAATCCTCCCCTTTCTGGCCACTTTTCGAAACGCGGGGGACCCCGAGTTTGCAGCTTTTCTCAACAACATTGGAGACGGTGCAGGACCAAGCATTGACCTAGACATCCTCCCACACGCGCACTCATCTGAAGAGCTCATAGATTTTGTCTACCAGTACAACTCGGCCCTCAAAGTTAGTCGCTCAACTTCCGGGATGAAGCCAAGCATACTTTGCACCTGACAGCATACGCGAATCCGATGCAAGGCCGGAACGATGTGTCGCGTCATGCGCAACTTTTCCATCGATTGTGGACTGGTCAAGAACGCTAGAGTTGCTGTGACCAACATCGGAACTCGCTTACTCACCATACAACTACTACATCCCAAACACGGAATGCTCTTATTACCCGCACAAAAAAACAATACTTTAGATGTCATGTACTTCGAATTACTTACTTAAATACAATTGCCGAAGCGAAGCGAGGCCATGCCTTGTATATATAAATCTAATTGCACACAAGGCCGGTGGCTGGGCCATACTAGGCAAGTCAATCACAGAGTCTTGCCCATATGTCAACACAGTTATGGACATAACACCACCGTTGCATCATGATGTGGTTAACTACCAATTAAACCTAGGTAGAATGAAAATAGAATCAAATTAGATTCAAGTTGTCAAATAAAATAGAATGGTTAGGGCTGTCTCGGGTTGGGGGGGAACATTTTACTGAATAAAAAAGGTGAAACATCACCAAAGAATATACATCACAACACAAGAGATAAATCAGCGGACAAATACCACAGACCAGAACAGATGTCATCGAATCAGATTCCCGCCCACCACCCCCACCGACCGACCGTACGGTTCGGGTAGAAATACTATACCATGT
>Ga0307508_10005238_pt1 | contig 12392 bp, 16 predicted proteins | sample 9_EM_MG_FD_203089 | JGI IMG/M metagenome (GOLD analysis project Ga0307508, IMG submission 203089) | Populus trichocarpa ectomycorrhiza microbial communities from riparian zone in the Pacific Northwest, United States - 9_EM | ecosystem: Host-associated > Plants > Roots > Unclassified | place... | reverse complement strand
GTGACTGATGTTGAGTCCGGTCGCCTCGCCAGGAACACCGAGTGCGACTACTCGTCTGCTTACATCTCCATCTTTACAGATGGTGAATCCCCACTGGTTGGACATGGCATGACATTTACCATTGGTCGTGGAAACGAAATCGTGGGTCGGATTGCCTGCTTCGTTTGAGGGGGCCCTCATACCATTCTCAGGTCTGTCAAGCAATTGCAGTGCTCGCAAATAAGCTCATCAATTGTGATCCGGAGGATCTTTTCAAGAGTATGGGAAAAACTTGGGAATGGTTATCTTCTGATTCACAGCTGCGATGGTGGGCGTTTACTGTTTGGAAGATCTGATCCAGTATTGTGATGTGGGGCTGTGGGGGCTGATGTACATTCCACACAGGATCGGCCCTGAGAAGGGTGTCATCCATATCGCAGCGGGTGCTGTGAACAACGCCCTCTGGGATATGTTCGCCCGTGCGCGAGGAAAGCCTCTCTGGAAGCTTGTCGTAGACATGACACCTGTGAGACCCACTCCCCGTTGCAATCCGGCTTGAAAGATCACTCATCAAGCCATATTTTGCAGGAAGAGTTGGTAGATGCAACCGCATTCCGCTACATCACGGATGCCATCACACGTGACGAGGCTGTTGCCCTTCTCAAGGCCAAAGAAGCGGGGAAGAAGGACCGGGAAACCACTGTCAGAGAACTTGGGTAAGCGTCTATCCTGCTAGCCTTCATAGCCTGCAGCACCTGACAAATTCTCAGGTACCCCGCTTATGTTACTTCTGCTGGCTGGCTAGGTACGATGGCTAATCCTCACCAAACGAAGCCCGGCTGATTCCTCAGCAAATGTAACTAGGCTATCCGGATGAGAAGGTTGCGCGGCTCACAAAGGAGGCCATCGCTGCTGGTTTTAATCACTTTAAGATGAAAGTTGGAGCAGATGTCGAATCAGATCTCCGTCGTGGCTTGATCATCCGCTCTATCATCGACGACCCGCGGCACCTTCCTTCCGGCTCAAATGGCCATGATCCGAATAGTCGTGAGCTCCACGGAAAGAATGCGGGTCCAACCGGCGCGGTGCTCATGATCGATGCCAACCAAGTGTGGGATGTCCCCCAGGCAATCGAGCATGTGAAGAAAATCGAGGCAATCAAGCCTTGGTAAACAGGCTAGCTACCTTCGCGAGACAATGCACTCATGTCCACTGCAGGTTCATTGAAGAGCCGACTGCGCCAGACGACATTCTCGGCCATGCTGCAATTCGCAAGGCGTTGAAGCCTCATGGCATTGGCGTTGCCACCGGCGAGCATGCCCACAATCGCATGGTCTTCAAGCAGCTCTTCCAAGCCGAGGCCATTGATGTATGCCAAATCGATTCCTGCCGGTTGGCAGGTGTCAGCGAAGTCCTAAGCGTGCTTCTCATGGCCGCCAAGTACGCACACGACCGATGAGCGTGTCCAAGCTTAATAGCTTATGCGCTGACGCACGTATCAGATTCGGCGTGCTCGTGTGTCCACACGCGGGTGGCGTTGGTCTCTGCGAATATGTCATCCACTTGAGGTAAGGCTTGGCTTTCTGCCGGTCCGTTGTCGTCGGAACTCGTTTCGTTTTGCTAGCTTGATCGACTACATCGCCGTCTCTGGAACGATGGACCGCAATGTCCTTGAGTTTGTGGACCACCTCCACGAGCACTTCCTTTATCCTTGCTCGATTAACTCCAAGGGACGGTACAACGTACCTTTGAATCCGGCCGAAGGCTACAGGGGAGACATCTTCTTTGCTACGCCACTTGGTCTAACATGTGCATCGCCCTCTTATAGTATCGAGATGCGCAAACAAAGCATCGCGGAGTACGAGTGGCCGAATGGTTCATATTGGACCAAGGCAAAGGGCGGCAAACTCTGAGAATGCACAGATCCCTTGAATTTTGTATTATTATTATCACATCATTGCGAGCAAGGTTAAATTTAGCGCACGGGGCGCAATGAACCATATTCCATACTGCAACGCCCTCTCGTGGAGATGGTACAGGAGTCATGTATCCGTTGGCCCATCTGCGAGAAACAACAAATGTCTTGTGCTTCAGACGGACAAGTTGGACAAGTACTGATTCGTATAGATATAACAAGAGCTACGGAACACAGAACGGAGTCTACTACACAGGGGAAACAAGAAAAAAGCGCTACACGTAGATGTACTATCGCAATTCGACCAATCGAGCCAAATATGAGCGCTAGATGGTTTGGTAACTCCCTAGAATAACACGTGGATGAACATCTGTAGATGGAGGACATTATGACAAACGCACATATCCGCGCCTGCCAATCCCCACTTCCGGTGGCCAAAATATTACCCGCAGGGCTAAGGTCTATTGATATCACTGGACGGCGTCTCAGATCCACGCACGACCAGATTTTTAATTACCCACCAGAATTCTTGTGTCCTTGGAGCATACACTGCACAGTTGCAGAGTGCGAGTCCCAAAACTGTACACCACGGTCCTTGGACCCTGAAACAACCCACTGCCCATCATGTGATACGGCAACGGACAACACGTAGTCCTATCAAGCACATCGTAAGTCTACGGCTGATCACCAATCAATTAACACACCGTATGACCCATGAAATTCATGGTACACTGGCTAGCTTTCTCCAACTCTTTCTTGCCGTTTGCGGTGGCGTCCTTTCGCTTGGCACCACTTACCAAACCACTCACGTCCCAATATTTCAGTGTCTTGTCCAAACTGCCGCTCACCAAACCTTTGCCATCAGGGGTGAAAGCTACGCTGTACACACTGTCTCTGTGGCCCCGCAACCGTTCAATCAGCAAACCGCTGGAGACGTCCCAGATCCGGACGACCGTATCGAGACTTCCTGCAGCGACAAGTTGTCCATTGGGGGAAATGGCAACCGAAGTCACCCCTGCATCATTATTCAGTGAGTCAGGATCGTTTATTGTGAGGACTTTAGATGAGCCATCGAGCATATCCCAGATTCGAGCTGTTTTGTCGCCCGAACCCGAGACGATAAGGCGACCATCCAGTGAAAAATCAAGAGAGTAAATCTCCTGTTGATGACCATCGAAGACATTGCGTATGCGCTTCTTGGCAATGTCCCAGATCTGTAGAACGAATCAAAAATTTCGACCTTGCCAAAAAGGCTAGCACCTACTCGTATTTGCTTATCCTCGGCACCTGTAGCCAGGTATTTGCCATCTGGACTGAAGCACACACTGCGGATATACAAATCTCCAGCTTTCCCGGCGGTCTCGTCAGCAAGGACACTGAGAGGTATATGAAGTGACTACTCCAACATCGGACAGAAATGTTATTACGTACCACGTTTTCGCGCCAGTTTTGGTATCATAGATCTGTGCTGTACGATTGCATCCAGTTGCAAGGAATTTTCCGTCTGCAGAAAATCGCACACAGCACACGACACTGTTAAGCAGAAATTAGATACAATTCCGTATTTTCCGGAAAATGGTGCACCTCTCGTGCATGAGCGTGTGCACCAATGCCACATCAAGCACCCGCTTTACTTTTGGGTTGAAAACTGCGAACCAATCACTACCCTCCTTCTTCAGTTCGGGTGGGACGTTGTGCGGGTCAAGGTCGTCCGGAAACTGACCTCCGTTAGAGGTATTGTTGACCGGAGCTAGTGAGCTCGAAGCTGGGGTCGGCTCGGTAGGACCGGAGGGTGGCGGATTCCCAGGGCCCGGAGGATATGGAGCATGTGCTGATGGGGGCGGGGGAAGTCCGGGGCCTTGGAAAGTCGGAGGGCCGGCTGGTGCAGGAAGCTTCGGAGTGGGTCCAGGGACAAGAGAGGGGCTATAATGATCTGTTGTAGAGGGAGGTGGAGAAAAGGGAGTGCGATATCCATGAGGGGGCGGGGAACGTGTGGAGCTGTGAGGAAAGTGTTTACCTGGACGGTCACCCTTCATGCGCTCGGTCTTGATGCGCTTCGGATCACGAACTTCAATAGGGCGTTCACGCTCGCGATCACGTTGCTCACGCTCACGATCCCGGATTTCCCGCTCACGCTCGCGATCGGCACGTTCGCGGTCTTTCTCGCGTTCCCGATCTCGGTCTCGGTCTCGGTCACGACCATAATAGGGGTCGTTATAGGAACCGGGGCCCGTGGCCGGGAGAACTCCGGGTACGGATGCTGGGGGGGCAGGAGGACCAGATGGACCAACAGAAGCGGGACCAACAGTTGGGTGAGGTGGGGGGTTTGCGGGGATACCCTGGCGGGCAGCATGAAGTTCTGCTCGCAAACGTGAAAGTTCATCCTCGTATTGTTGTCGTATTTTTCCATGTTGAGATTCCAGTTCATAAAGGGACTGGCGGATGATGTTTAGCTCGTTAATTTGAGATGTCACTGCAAAGGTGATGAGATTTCGAGGAAAACAAGAGGAAAGATGCATACCTTTAGACTCGTATTCATCTCTTTGATTTCTCAAAAGACCCAAATCGGACGAAAGAACATCAAATTCCTGACGAATGGTATCGAAAGCCTCATTCAGCCTGACGTGAGTATGCTGGCTTGGCCCCTGAGCCGGAGGGCCTGTCGGCTGGAGGCTCCTGTGCTGATTAAAGGCAAAGATGTGAGATGGGTCAAGGGATGAGGACGGGCGGAAGAAATAATGATTCAGACAGGCCAGAAATTTTGCGCTTGCTGGCGCGAGGGGCGGATATGCGACGTGGAGGCTGCCAGGGGTGGCAACGAGGGGGCGCGGGGGAATGGAGGGGGGAACGACATGGAATGAAGAAAGGGGGACTTACGTTGTAAATTGTGGAGGACATGGAGGAGGTTGGGAACGTTCGGGGTGGGTGTTGATCATCGCCCTTTATAACAAACGCTAGTTGGACCCTGCACTCGCATTCTTTTCTCACGTTTGGCGTTCCCGGCGGCAAGTCCATTTCGGGGGCACACGCACAGCAGGCACAGTCACGTGTTTGAATCTACATATCGGGTATTAATTGTTTAAATTTGTCACTTTATTCCAACCCAGCGAAGATGGCTATCTCCACATTTTGTCGGTGGAGTCGTCGCGCTGTTCGCCGTGCTGAGCTGAGAGAGGCACACGAGGCCCACATGCCTCCGTGCGAAAAGCGCCGCGGTTGCGCTGCGACGTGCGACAGATCCACCTGCATACCAGAGTCTCTTTGTCGCCTCCTTCGCAGGAACCTTTCCTTGAACGTCGGAGCAAGGGACACTATCGGGAGTTAAGGAAGATGGCCGACGGTGGCCGAACTAACTGCGACCGCCTTCATGAGGCGATGGCCATCGAGGTCACGTTTTCTTACTGTGGCTGGTCGCCACGGCTCCGTCTCTAAATTTGGTTGTAATGATGACTCTATTCCATGCCACCGTCAGAGATGGTGACGGTAGTTCTACTCCTCCCTCGGCCCTGTGGCCTGATTCAGATCCCTGCCAGTGGACAGCATCATTGATCCAGGAATTTGCCGGAGACTTACGTGGGTGAATAATTTTTTTCCATGCTGCAGTGTGTTGGCTTTGAGCTTCTCGTGCGCCTTGCTTTATATATGACCCGCTCATAGTTCGATACTTCTGAATCGACTGTTGGTAATCACGACCCCGTTGCAACGTCAATAGCTTAAAACTGCCTCGTGAAACCTTTTGTCACAAGTACACGTGTCCATACTCGTATCTGGTCTCAGAACGACAGTTTTAAATGGCCCATATGTATCAAGCACGGCTAGACCACGATCCGTGGTATTATATCCGCGAGGTAGTTCGATATCACCAAATGCATCCAGGGGACCAGTCTAGAAGCTTGCAGCCCGCATAATCGCTCAAGTATTTAACCTCATTCTATTACGCGCAAGCAAGACCTCTCAGGCTGTTGTCTGTTTTCTCATCGCCCTGGGTCACTCCACCTTCGATCGAACAGTCTCTTCCATCAATCAAGTAAGCCGTCCTTGGTTCGTCGTAACCCCGTGGCGTATCCTGACGTGCTTCCATCGAGCTTGTTTCAGCCATGTCGTACAATTTAGACCCTTTAACAGCCCCGGCCTACTCTGTCAAGGAAGGAAACGGATGGCTCGCCGTCTTCAATCCTGATGCACGGCGTCAGATGGACGTACAATTCCGCTCCGGTTATACCCACGATGGGTACGTGCTCTCTGCACTACGAGGAAATCTATTTCCTTTGGAGCTCATCAATACATTGTCCTTCTTGATCAACCAGTGTTGTTTGCTGCGTAAAGTTCTCTTCCGATGGATCGTTACTGGCAGTTGGAACCGACAACGCAGTCATCCTATACAATACTGAACAGCGGACACGGTCAACGTGAGTACCCGTACAATGGTCCCCGTTCCCGTAGTAATACGATACGTCTTCGTCCAGCTTCCTCCTTGGCAGTGAACAAGAAGGACGGAAGGCAAATCACGCCCGTAGCGCTGTCATAAGTCCCGATAACAAATTACTTGTAGCGGGGTCTGAGGACACATACATTCGGGTACGTTAACCATCAGTGCATCCTATGGGTTATTCTCCTGATAGGTGACCATTAGGTCTGGGACGTCGAGACAGGCGAATTCCTTCGAACGTTGAGCGGACATACCGGCGAGGTTTACGCGTTGGCATTCACGGCCGATTCCCGATCTTTGTTTTCCGCATCGGGAGATCGTACTGTCCGAGTCTGGGATACGACACAGTTCTCGGCTGATACGACACAAGTACCCGAACCCACTTATAGGGTTCTTCACCCCACGAGCCTAGAAGAAAAGCCATCAAAGAAAGTTGTCTTTACCTCGGTTGCGGTCGACACAACAGGGTCCTTCGTTGCTGCTGGGTCACTTGATGGCATAGTTAGAGTTTGGGATGTATCCCCGGACTCGAGGGATGACCAGCCGATCGGTATACTCCAAGGGCACTCGGACGGAGTCTATGGCGTCCAGTTTCTGCCAAGTGACACAGGTAATTCAGCCTTGTGTCTTGTTAGTGCAAGCCTGGACCGAACTTTGAAATGTTGGGAGCTTTTACCGTACGAGAAGCAATTCCAATGCAAGAAGACGCTGAGTGGACACAAGGCATGGTCTTTTATACTTTCAGCGGGTTTTGTGGGCTCAAGTAACGCTCACAGGATGCTGTTCTGTCGGTGTCGGTGTTGCAAGTAGGGCGAGAGCATCGCCTTGCGTCATCGTCCCGAGACGGCACTGTCCGACTCTGGGACTTGAGGACTGGGATTCCATATTTCATGATCCAGGGACATACGAACACTGGTGCGCAGTTCTTACCTTGATCCACACCCAACAGCCCTTTTTGACGCACCTCCAAAGTCACTTCTGTTGACCTCAGCAGCAATGGGACGGCTCTTGCTTCTGGAAGTGGTGACCATCAAGTGCGGATCTGTGAGTTCCGTCTCAGAGTCAAAGTCTATCAGCTACTAAGTGTGTCTGGATTCGATACAGGGGAGTACGTGTTACAATGAGGTTAACGGAGTTCCCGTTCGCCATATTGCATCGTATGAATCTGCGAGCACACATTCGGATCGCGAGGGACGGTAGATTTGACGGGTGAACTTCGAGCCGCGGGTGGCTCTGGTACGGGTTTCAGCTGGAATACACCCTCGGGCATGGTTTTTCTTTGGCACTCGATCTGCCATCGTGTTCTTGCTCAATAAATCAATGTCCGAGTCGTAGTTGGCTTACCTAATCGGCTACTTGTGTCTTCATGGAACGGAGTCATGCATCGTTCTAATCACCCAGCATGGTCCTCGTCCTCATTATCGGCGACCTTCATATCCCTCATCGTGCACACGATCTTCCCGCCAAGTTCCGGAAACTCCTAGTCCCAGGGAAAATCCAACAAATATTATGTACAGGCAACGTCTGTGACCGAGAAACCTACGAATACCTACGCACCGTGGCGTCCGACGTCTGCGTCGTGAGAGGGGACTACGACGAGGTACACCCATTCCCTCGTTCCGTTCGCTTTGACCTTACACAACACGCACGACCTGCATGCTCACCGAACGTCCTCGTCTGCAGAACACCAGCTTTCCGCCCTCCGCGACGGTGGTGCATACACCGATCCGCATCGGTATCATGCACGGCCACCAATGTGTTCCGACCGGCGATCTCGATGCGCTGAGTGCCATCGCACGGCAGATGGACGTTGACGTACTGGTGTCGGGTCATACACATACGTGAGTCCGTCCCCCTTTTTCGACTCTCATCCCGATCCTGCCACGTGCGCACCAACGCGCCCGAATCTATCTCCATTTCGTTACGAACCACGCTGAGTTCCGACCGTACCCCTCTGCTAGGTTCCAAGCCATCGAATACGACGGTCGGTTCTTCGTGAACCCTGGCTCGGCAACGGGCGCGTGGACGGGACTACACAACAGGTGATGGTGCTCTCAGGTCATGCTTACGGATGAGAAAGTCTGATGACGTCCTCAGCGATCCAACGCCCTCGTTTGCACTGATGGATATCCAAGGCGCCGTCGTCGTGACTTACGTCTATCAACTCGTGGAAGGTGAAGTTCGCGTGGAGAAGATCGAGTATCGCAAAGAAGTCGGGGCAGCCAAGCCAGCCGTTGCACCACCGCCGCTCACCCAGTCCAACTCGGTGTATTCGGGTACCGGTAGTGAGTTTGGGCAATCGGGGCCGGCGAGCCCACAAGCAACCCAGGGCGTGTGGTAGTCCGTGCACGCAAAACATGCAGATCGTGACTTGTATGACTGGGGCGGGTTTTTCGCTATGTGGTTGCTAATTTGGTTTGGTATGTGCCATGCCTTTGATGATCAGATCCCTCTTTCGTTACGAGTTCTTTTTCGAGTCTCGGCGGCGGAATTCGTTGTGTAATGAGAGGGAATGCATTGATCAGATCAAGTCCAAGGATACCAATTGTTGGGTAAGGGTTCGTTTCAACCAGGGTACATCATGATGAGGTAACTATGACTCGAGTGCGATGTCCAGTGTGACGACAATTGCAAAGTAAAACCGAGGTTGGATTTCCCAAAAAAACAAGTTGTCCCTGGCAGGAATTGAACCTGCGGCGCCACGGTACTGTGAGATCCACAACGTGGCGATTTAACCACTAATCGACAGGGACCTGTTTAAGCCCGCGGAAAACCACCAGCCAGTAGTTATTCAACGGCCCATCAGCAAGAATCAAGGACGGGTAAAGCACGCATTTCGATGAAGTGAGTGTGAGTGTAGTGATTCAATAAGGAGACGCGTGCACCAGACGACAATGGCGTACCGGGGACAAACGACTACGCATCCCTCATTCCATCTGTCTGATACCTAGCCGGGTCTGTTTTCCAACGTGCGCTTCTGGTGCAAGAATAGGCAGGTTGGACGCGATGCTGATGAGAACACAAGAGTCGGTACCTCTTTCAGTACCGTTCACCAAAAGGAAGTAAAACCGATCGTCATCAGTGGTCTGGATGACATGCTTTCAGTCGCACTTGTTGATGAAAAGCACGTCGTGAACGGCGGCAGAAAAGGGGAGATTCGACGTTGGCGCATTGAGGATGGCGAGGAAGTTGGGGAGTCAGAGCTTCAACAACTGGTCACTTTCTGTAAAGGTCCCGGAGCTTGCAGAGTGAACGCGATGTCATGACCTGAACAACGGGGACGTACCCCAACAGCGAAGCGCTGGGGATAATGGACAGAGATGGGGGCTAACACTACAATTGGATCACATTTGTCCCGATGGAGCTCTACAAGTCGATCGTACCTCGTACCTCGTACCATCAGCTTCACGCCTCTCCTCTTGCCTCTGCTTCTAATATCTCGCGCTCTAATCGCGCGCGTTCGGCCTCTCGTAGCCGTAGAAGCGTCAGTGATTCGAAATCCAACGTGTTGGTAGGTTTGGCTGGCTCTGGCGGAGGTGAAGCAGGGAATGTACTGGGCTGCTCGAACGGACATCGTAAACATGTAACGAACGCTGTCGAGCAATTAGGAAAGGCTTACGAATGTAGAAAACTTGGCTGCGTCGGCTAGCCCCCCTTTCTGTGGGTTTCCTCCTGGTACATCACCGACGGGCGCTGCGAACGGTGCACTCCCTTTGAGATTTCCGCCGAGCTCACCCCTGTTGCGTAGCCACTCCAGTATTGGAGGCTCTGAGCCACCGGCCCATGACACATCCATACCCTGCTCTTTGAGGGTAGGACAGCTGGAAACCACCCCAAACGCGGCACCTATTTGAGAAAAAGGAACGACAGCATTTACAACTTTCTCCCCTTCACCTTGCGCTCCCTCGTCCGCGCCTTTTTCTTGCGATTTCTTCTTCTTACCAGCTTTCTTGGGCTTGATCGACAACACGATAGCCCCTTCATCTATCTCCCCAAAGCGTCTCAGATGAGCGGCCAGGGCAGAAGCTGTATTCAGTGATGGGAACGCCGAAAGTGCGAACTTGACGCGGATAGTGGTGTCGTAGGGACCCAGTGGCGGTGGAGCGTTCTCGTCCAAGCCTTCCTCGTCCACCTCTGTGCGCGCTTCGTCGGCCCTGGCTCTCGCCAGCTCCTCCAGCCGTCTTTCTCTCTCCTCTCTCATCCGTCTACCTTCCTCCTTGATACGATCGTTCTCACCCTCTCTCGCAACCTTTTGTTTCTCCCGTTCTAAACGCGATTTCTTGAACGCGCGTTCACGTTCTTCGAGCTCCGTGACGAGGACTTTCCTCTTGTTATCGTATGAGGCGAAACGCGCCTTCTTCGCAGCGGCAAGACGAAGCTGAGCATCCAACGCAAACCGCCTCAACGGATCGAGCAACAACGTCGATGCGACCGTGAGCGCATGAAACTTTTGGGCTGCAAGAGGGTCATTTCTATTCTGCAACGTGCGGTGTGAGAATGGGGGTGAGAAGGGTTCAACGGGAGACGTACGCGATCGGGGTGGACCTTGAGCGAGCGCGTGCGGTAGGCGGTGCGAATTTCGGCGTCGGTGGCTTCTTGTGAAAGACCCAGGAGATCGTAGGGGTTTTCTTCGGGTTCTGTAGGTGCTGTGGGGCCCATGTTGGGGACCTTTTGGTGTTGCTGTCGGTGAACGGGTGTATGAGGCGGTGATTGGTGCTCCTAGGCGCGCTTAGCTTACGCAATACACGTCCTTGCCCGAGACCAAACCAAAACCACAGAGGAGATGGCAAAAGGTGGCAAGGCACGGTACGTCATGCCAGACGTCTCCGACATGTGCAGTCCCGTAACTCTTTCCACAGAACGATCATCGTTCGAATGATCTCGACCGCCCAGACAGGTTTCTTTTACACCACGAAACGAGTCCGGCAGAACGTCCCCAAGCTGTCCGCGGTCAAGTATGATCCCGTCGGTGCGTGACGCGTCATCTCTCCTTCCAAAGTCTTGTTTATGTCTTTTGCATGATAGTGAAAGCGAGAGTACTTTTCGTGGAAAGTCGGAAGACAAGGAAATAGAGTCGAGGTGGACTTGAACCCATGCGTCTACGTACCTCGCCTCGATGGCACTCTTTCTGCGTATCTTCTAATGTCGCAAGTATACTCTCACTCTCAGCTAATGAAAATCCACCTTTTCCTCGATTGTGAGTTTGACGCCAACGAGGTGGTACATATTAAAATTCTGCAGTGTGCCGTGCTGCAAACACCGTGAGAACCCTGGGACCATCGACACTGACACTTTGGCAGGTGAAACGTTGAAGAGATCCCGCATGGAGCCAGAAAGCTACGCGCTACAATTAAATCGGACTCAGTTGCTCTTTATTCCTCCCCTCGATCTTGCTCACGATCCGAACTCCACATCGGGCACGGTGGTACAGGTCTGTCTCCGCGGGGATGATGGATATGGGTATATGCGCTCCCTTTGAAAAGCGGAGGTTACTGACACCCGTGCAGAAATATATCTGACATATTTTCCGTCGAGCAAGCGTCCGTCACGGTGAGTGCTGCAGTGAAACTGACACGCCCTTAGATCAAACTTTATCAGAGGACGATCGAAACATTGCTCGTTGGCCATGTAAACGTGACTCCCAAGCTGCCTAAATGCGTCGCCATCAAGGATGTAGTCCCTGGGTACACTCTGATAGGATGTGAGCCTCGTACGCATTTCTAATGACAAGCACCTGAGACCCATTGCTTCGGTAGTGAGGAAACCTTGGAAATACGGTCGCGGAAAGACATTCTGTCTCGGGGATACCACGCTGCAACCTGCCGAACACAAGTGGATCTTCCGTTTCGAGAACGCAAATCATCCGGGCCCGCGTTGTTTGCACGAATCATTGTTCGAATGATACATGCGATCGTCAGATCGTCCATTGTCTCGTTGTAACACAATCGTACCACCACCCTAACTCTTTTCTTGCCATGGTTCGTATTGACCTGCTGCAAGACTATCGCGGTATCTCTCTTCTATGCTGCTGCACACGTCATCGAGATGCGAGAGTGCCTCGAGAAGTGC
>Ga0307508_10005237_pt1 | contig 12394 bp, 11 predicted proteins | sample 9_EM_MG_FD_203089 | JGI IMG/M metagenome (GOLD analysis project Ga0307508, IMG submission 203089) | Populus trichocarpa ectomycorrhiza microbial communities from riparian zone in the Pacific Northwest, United States - 9_EM | ecosystem: Host-associated > Plants > Roots > Unclassified | place... | reverse complement strand
CCCGCGCTGCCGTACGGCGGTTTCGCCGAGTACGCCGTCGCGGACGCCGCAGCCCTGCTGCCCGCCCCCGACTCGCTGGACGACGCCGAGGCCGCCGCCCTGCACATCGGCTACCAGACGGGCTGGTTCGGACTGCACCGGAGGGCTCGGCTGGAGGCCGGCGAGACACTGCTCGTCCACGCTGCCGCGGGAGGGGTCGGCAGTGCGGCCGTACAGCTCGGGAAGGCGGCCGGGGCCACCGTCATCGGTGTCGTCGGCGGTGCCGAGAAGGCTGCCGTCGCCCGGGAGCTGGGCTGTGACGTGGTGGTCGACCGGCGGAGCGAGGACGTCGTCGCCGCCGTGAAGGAGGCCACCGGGGGCCGGGGCGCGGATGTGGTCTACGACCCCGTGGGCGGCGAGGCCTACACGCAGTCGACCAAGGTCGTCGCCTTCGAGGGACGGATCGTGGTCGTCGGCTTCGCCAGCGGGACCATCCCCAGCCCCGGCCTCAACCACGCCCTGGTGAAGAACTACGCGATCCTCGGCCTGCACTGGGGCCTGTACAACACCAAGAACCCGAAGCTGGTCCAGCACTGCCACGAGCAGCTCACCGAACTGGCCGCCCGGGGCGCGATCAAGCCGCTGGTGAGCGAGCGGGTGCCGCTGGCCGGGGCCGCGGCCGCCGTGCAGCGCCTCGGTGACGGGGTGACCACCGGCCGGATCGCCATCGTTCCCTCCCTCGGCAAGGGAGCAGCGGCATGACCGACGCAGCCGAACTCCAGCGCCTTACAGCCGAGTTGCTGGCCGCGCACCCGCCCGCGAGCACGGACCGGCTCGACTTCCTCAAGGCCCGCTTCGACGCGGGGCTCGCCTGGGTGCACTACCCCGAGGGCCTCGGCGGTCTCGGTGCGCCCCGCTCCCTCCAGGCCGTCGTGGACGCCGAGTTGGAGGCCGCGGGCGCCCCCGACAACGACCCGCGGCGCAACGGCATCGGCCTCGGCATGGCCGCGCCGACGATCCTCAAGTACGGCACCGAGGAGCAGAAGCAGCGCTATCTGCGGCCCCTGTGGGTGGGCGAGGAGATCTGGTGCCAGCTCTTCAGCGAGCCCGGCGCCGGATCCGACCTCGCCGCGCTCGGCACGCGTGCCGTGCGGGAGGGCGACGACTGGGTGGTCAACGGGCAGAAGGTGTGGACGTCCGGCGCCCACAACTCCCGCTGGGCCATCCTCATCGCCCGCACCGACCCGGACGTGCCCAAGCACCGCGGCATCACCTACTTCCTCTGCGACATGACCGACCCGGGCGTCGAGGTGCGGCCCCTGCGCCAGATCACCGGCGAGGCCGAGTTCAACGAGGTCTTCCTCACCGACGTCCGTATCCCCGACTCCCGCCGTCTCGGCGAGACCGGCGACGGCTGGAGGGTCGCGCAGACCACGCTGAACAACGAGCGGGTCGCCATCGGCGGTATGCGGCTGCCCCGCGAGGGCGGCATGATCGGCCCGGTCTCGAAGACCTGGCGCGAACGCCCCGAACTGCGCACCCCGGACCTGCACCAGCGCCTGCTGACGCTCTGGGTCGACTCCGAGGTCGCCCGCCTCACCGCCGAGCGCCTGCGCCAGCAGCTCGTCGCCGGACAGCCGGGCCCCGAGGGCGCCGGAATGAAGCTCGCCTTCGCCCGCCTCAACCAGGAGATCAGCGGCCTGGAGGTCGAACTCCGCGGCGAAGAGGGCCTGTTGTACGACGACTGGACCATGCGCCGCCCCGAGCTGGTGGACTTCACCGGTCGCGACGCCGGGTACCGCTACCTGCGCTCCAAGGGCAACAGCATCGAGGGCGGGACCACCGAGATCCTGCTGAACATCGTCGCCGAGCGCGTCCTGGGCCTGCCGTCCGAGCCGCGCACCGACAAGGACGTCGCCTGGAAGGACCTGGCCCGATGACCGACCTGCTGTACTCGGAGGAGGAAGAGGCGCTGCGGGCCGCCGTACGGGACCTGCTCGCCGACCACTGCGACGCGCCGGGCGTCATCGCCCGCACCGAGTCGGACACCCCGCACGACCTCGCGGCCTGGAAGGCGCTCGCGGACGGCATGGGCCTCGCCGGGCTCCTGGTGCCCGAGGCGAAGGGCGGCCAGGGCGCCACGCACCGTGAAGTCGCGGTCGTCCTTGAGGAGTTGGGCCGCGCGGTCGCCCCCGTGCCGTACCTGACCAGTGCCGTCGTCGCCACCGAGGCGCTGCTCGCCTGCGACGCCGACGAGTTGCTCGCCGAGCTCGCGTCCGGCCGGCGGATCGGCGCCCTCGCCGTCGCGCTGAACGTCGCTCCGGGCGGCGCCTACAAGGTCGTACGCCATGAAGGCGGCGCCCTGCACGGGGAGTTGACCGCGATCGCGGACGCCGCGGCGGCCGACGTGCTGCTCGTTCCCGCGGACGACGGCGGGCTCTACGCGGTGGACGCCGACGCGGCGACCGTCACCCCGCAGGTCTCCTTCGACCTGACCCGCCCGCTCGCGACCGTCACCCTCGACGGGGCGCCGGGCCGGCTGCTGGGCGACGCCGAACCCGCCGTACTCCGGGCCCTGCGGTCCGGCGCCGGGCTGCTCGCCTCCGAGCAGTTCGGGCTCGCCGAATGGACGTTGACCGAAACCGTGCGCTACCTCAAGGAGCGCAAGCAGTTCAACCGGCCCGTCGGCGGCTTCCAGGCGCTCAAGCACCGGCTCGCCCAGCTGTGGCTGGAGGTCGTCAACCTCCGTGCCGCCGCGCGCAATGCGGCCGACGCCCTCGCCACCGGTGAGGACGCCGACGTGGCGGTCGCCGTCGCCCAGGCCTACGCGGCGTCCGTCGCCGTGCACGCCGCCGAGGAGGCGCTCCAACTGCACGCCGGGATCGGCATGACGTGGGAGCACCCGGTCCACCTGTATCTGAAGCGGGCCAAGTCCGACTCGATCGCGTACGGCACGGCGGGCACCCATCGCGCCAGGCTGGCCGAACTGGTCGACCTGCGAGCCCCCTGAGGTTCACCCGGTGAAGCCCGCCCCACCTGGGGCGGGCTTTTCCGTGCGCCCGTACCGAAGGAGTGAACAAGCGACGGCAGTCCGGCCAACTCCTGGCACGTACAGGTTCATTGGGGCCCAGACGGCCCCATACTCCCTGTGGTTCCGACCCGCCCCACAGGGAGGCAGAGCGTGGCCCACATCACTCGTCGCAGAGCCCTCACCACCGCGGGTGCCGCGCTCGCCGCGGTGCTCGCCCCGCCCGCCGGCAGCGCCTGGGCCGGCGGGCAGAAGCACGGTCCCCGCCCGTTGTGGAACGCCCACGCCCACAACGACTACGACCATCCGCGCCCCCTCTTCGACGCCCTCGACCACCGATTCGGCAGCGTCGAGGCCGACATCTTCCTCGTCGGCGACCAGCTCCTCATCGCCCACGACGCGACCGACCTCGACCCGACCCGCACCCTGGAGTCCCTGTACCTGGACCCGCTGGCCGCCCGCGTGAAGGCCAACCACGGTTCCGTGTACCGGGGTTACCGTCGGCCGCTCCAGCTGCTCATCGACATCAAGACCGAGGGCTCGTCGACCTACCTCGAACTCGACCGGCATCTGCGGCGCTACCGGCACCTGTTCACGACGTACGCTTACGGCCGCGTCGTCCCCGGCCCGGTCACCGCCGTGATCTCCGGCGACCGCGCCGCCCGCGTCCCCATGGAGACCCAGACCGTACGGCGGGCCTTCTACGACGGCCGGCTCACCGACCTCGGCACCTCGGCCCCCGCCTCCTTCATCCCGCTGATCAGCGACAACTGGACGCTCAACTTCACCTGGCTCGGCGAAGGCGCGTTCCCCGACGCCGAACGGCAGAAGCTGCGGAGCATCATCCAGCAGGCCCACGCGCGCGGGCAGAAGGTGCGGTTCTGGGCCACCCCGGACCTCGCGGGCCCCGCCCGGGACGCACTGTGGACCGAGCTGCTCGCCGCCGACGTCGACTACTTCAACACCGACGACCTGGCAGGCCTGGAGGCCTTCCTCGACGCCCACCGGTAGGCGCCTTCGGGCAGGCATGGACACCACTCGTTCGGAGTACAGGTCAGCCGCACGGACGAACCCTCCGCTACGCCACACTTACGGCCGAACGCCGTGAAACGGACGTGACGGCGTGGCGGAGGAGGCTGACCATGGCGATTTCCATCTCGGTGCTGATGCTGCTGCTCATCCTGGCGGTGATCTTCCTGCGCAGCGGTGGACTCAAGGCCTCCCACGCGCTGGTGTGCGCGCTGCTCGGCTTCTATCTCGCCAGTACGAACATCGCGCCCACCATTCACAGCGGCATCACGGCGACGGCGGACATCGTCAGCAGTCTGCGGCCCTGACCTCGGCCTCAGCCTGTGGTGAAGACGCCGATGCCGTTCGGGACGGGGCGTTCCGCTCCGCCCGAGGGGTGGTTGAGGGCGGCGACGGAGCCCGTCCCCGGGCTGCGGGCGGCCATGGTGGTGGAGCCGCCGCCGTCCAGGCTGAAGGCGTCGACCGAGCCCAACGTCCGCATGGTGTCCGCCACTTCGGCGATCGTCAGCCCGGTGCGATAGGCGGCGGCCCCGTCCAGCGCGAGGAGATACAGCCGGCGCCCGCTGTCCGCGATGCCCACGGCCGTGCGCACGGCCGACGTCGTGTCGTCGAGGCCGGGCAGCGAGCGACCGTTCTCGACAACCGGGTAGCCGCCGAGCGCGAAGCGGTACGGGATCCACGAAGAGCCGGCGACCAGCCGGTGCCGGACCGCCACCGCCTCGCCGACGGAGAGCTTCCGCAGCTGCTGCGCACCCGCCTCCCGGCCCACGAGCACGGTGGTGCCGGCGGCGATCGGCCCGCTGCCGGGAGTGTCCGCGGCGGAGACGACCTGGCCGGCGCGGACCGTCACCTCGTAGGTGTCGGTGCTGCACGGGGCCGCCCGGTCCGTGTCCGTCCCGCAGGTCGCCCGCACCCGGGACACGCTGCCCCAGTCCGAGGTGAACGCCCCGACCGAACCGACGGGCAGCGCGTACTGGTTCAGCCCGCCGAGCGGCAGCTGTCCCTCGGGCGTCGCGACCGACCCGTCGAGCGTCAGGTCGTCCAGCCGGGCCCGCCGGTCGTCGCCCACGCCGAACACGTCCCGGGTGCTGGTGCCGGGCGGCAGCGCGGGGCCGAAACGCTGGCCGTCCGGGACCGCCCCCTTGAGCTGACGGCCCTGCGCGATCGCCGGGCCCACGCTCGCGCCGGTGGCCTCGACGCCGGGGTGCTGGGTCTCCGTGATGTTGAAGAAGTCGCCGTTCACCCCCGCGAGGGCACCCTGCGCGGTGGCCATCCGGGACACCGTGGCCCGCGCGGCCACCGCCCCCGGATGGAGCAGTTCCACCCGCACCCGTGGTTCGTTCAGGTCCACGCGGAGCACATGGGCGTGCGTCACCCCCGCGGTCGCGGAGATGTCGAACTGCCGGTACTGCACGCCCGTCGCGAGTGGTGTCCACCCCGGTGCGGCGCCGGCCGGTGCCGCCCCCACCAGGGCCGCACCGGCCAGCGTGCCGAGTGCCGCGAGAAACGTCAGTACCGATCTGCCTGCGCCGGAAGGTTTTTGACGATGCGTCACAGCTCTCCCTGATGTCTCGTCAACTGAACCAGGACTCAGGGGAAGTGCATCAGACGGCGATGGCCGAGGGGAGGTCTAGGCGCCGACCACACGCGAACGGATGAGGAAACGCACCCCCTCGGGTGCCTCCAGCGAGAAGCCGCTGCCCCGGCCCTCGACGACGTCCACGATCAGCCGGGTGTGGCTCCACACCTCGTACTGGCTCCTCGACATCCAGAACGTCACCGGCTCCTCGACCCCCGCCACGTCCAGCTCGGCGAGCAGCACGTCGGAGCCGCCGGTGCGGAACTCGCCCGCCGGAAAACACATCGGCGCACTGCCGTCGCAGCAGCCGCCGGACTGATGGAACATCAGCGGCCCGTGCATCTCGCGCAGCCGCAGCAACAGCTCGGCGGCCGCGGGAGTGAGCGCGACACGCGGCACCTCGTCGTACCCGGCACGTGCGGAATCCTCGTCCATGGTCGTCGAGTGCAGCACGGGGAAGGTTGCGAGGGGGTTGCACGCCGTCCGCGGAGGTCAGTCCTCGAACTGACGGCGGGCCGCCTCGATGTGACCGAGGTACTGGCGGGTCCAGCCGCACATCCCGTCGACGGTCGCCCGCAGCGCCCGGCCCGGCTCGGTGAGGGTGTACTCGACCCGCGGCGGGACGGTGGGATACACGGTGCGCTCGACCAGGCCGTTGCGCTCCAGCATGCGCAGGTTCTGGGTGAGCATCTTGTGGCTGATGCCCTCGATCTCGTTGCGCAGCTCGCTGAAGCGCAGGGTGCCGTCCCCGAGCGTCTCGACGATCAGGAACGCCCACTTGTTGGCGACGTCGGAGAAGATCTCCCGCGCCAAGGAGCCCGCACGCGCCAGGTCCGCGTCCTCGGGCGAGCCTGTGAACTGCATGGTCACCGTTGGGTTCTCCAGTCACCGAAAAGTGCGTTCTTCCACGTCGGCGGTCACTCTCCTACGGTTTTCCAGTAACCACAAGAGACCACGGGCGTCTTGGCCGGGCCCCGAGCCCGCGGACGCCCAGGACAGGGAGACAGGCACCATGGCCATCACCTTCGTGAACCCCGGCAAACTGCCCGAGATCGATGCCTACCGGCAGGCGTCGATCGCGTCCGGGTCGAGACTGGTGTTCATCGCCGGACAGGTCGCCTGGGACGCCGAGGGCGTCACGATCGGCGAAGGCGACCTCGCCGCCCAGGTCGAGCGGTGCTACCTGAACGTCGGCACCGCCCTGGCCGAGGTCGGCGGCTCCTTCGACGACGTGGCGAAGCTGACCTTCTACGTCGTCGACTGGACCCCCGACAAGATGCCGCCGCTCCTGGAGGGGATCTCCCGGGCCGCCGAGAAACTGGGAGTCACCCCGGCCCCGCCCGCCACACTGATAGGCGTCGCGGCACTGGACACCCCCGACCACCTGGTCGAGATCGAGGCCACAGCGATCCTCGACTGAAGACTGAAGAGCCGCCCTTCACCCGCCGAGCGTCGAAGCGCCGGCGTACGGCGTGAAGTGGGCCGGAGTGTGGTCGATCGGGAGGTCCGGGCGCCAGGTGGTGAGGCCCTGGGCGCTACAGACGAAGAGGGGTTCCGGCAGCCGGTCCAGGGCGAACCAGCGCCAGTCGCCGACGCTTTCGTCGGGCTGGTCGCCGGGCTCGCCCCGCCAGTCGGTGACGAGGGCGGGCACGGTCACCCGGACCACGTCGTCGACGTCGTCGAGCAGCGTGCCGAGGAGCCGGACGTCGGCCGGACGGGCCTCGATCCCGGTCTCCTCGCGGAGTTCGCGTACGACGGTCTCCTCCAGCGACTCGCCGGGCTCCACCGTGCCGCCGGGCAACTCCCAGGTCCCGCGCCGGTGTCGGCCGAGCAGCAGTCCGCGGGGGCCGTACAGAATCGCGCCGACGCCGACCGCCGCGTGCGGTGCGGGACCGCGGTTGGTGCGCGGGCGGGAGGAGACCCGGACGGGCCGGGTCACCCGGAAGATCCGGTACGAGGCGCGGTCGTCCTCGTCCGGCGCGTCGAGGGCGTCGATCCCCTCGACGCGCAGCCCGTGCTCGCCGAGGAGGTCGGTCCAGAGCTCCGGGGCGAGCACCCACCTCCGCACGGCTGCCTCGACGCCACCCGCGACCCGCACCTCGGACCGGGGCTCGACCACGGAAGAGGGACCCTCTCCCCGGGAGTCGGTGTGCGGCACGGCGAAGCACAGCGTCCCGCCGGGCCGGAGCGCCGCGGCGAGGGCGGGCAGCAGCAGGCGGGGATCGAGGTACGGCACCGCGTCTACGGAGTAGACGACGTCGTACGGCTCCGCCGAGCCGAGGTGCTCGACGGCGTCGGCCAGGATCAGGCGCAGCCCGGGCAGCGAGCCGTAGTCGGAGAGGGACCGTTCGTGCTGCGCGGGGAAGGAGTCGACCGCGTCCACCGAGGCGCCGTACGTCCGGACGAGGTGCGCCGCGTTCCGGGCCGGGCCGCATCCGAGGTCCAGCACGCGCCGCCCGGACAGTTCGCCGAGGATCTCCGCGCCGGGGCCGCTGCCCCCGAAGCCCCAGTCGAACCGGTCCGGCTCCGGCAGTGGTCGAGCGGTCAACGTGCCCCCCCCCTGTGCGGTGGTTCAGGTTCGGAACCCTATGGGAGAGCGAGGGGCACGCGAGTCGTTCGCTCCCCAGGAGCCACCATCCCTATTTCTCCCTCACGTCTTGACGTGTACTTGGCAGAGTGGCTTGATGGGAGCGCTCCCATGACCTTTTCCCCTGCCTGAACTTCTTGGCGCCCACTTTCTGGAGTCGCAGTGAGAGTCGCAGTGAGAAGAACAAGAAAGAGCCCCTTAAGCACCCTCATGGCCAAGCTGGCGGCCCTCGTCGGGCTGGTCGTGCTCGGCGCCCTCTGCCCCGGCACGGCCCAGGCCGCCGTGGAACCCGGCACCCAGGCCACCGGTCTGCACATCAGCAACGGCCGCCTGGTCGAGGGCAACGGCAACGACTTCGTCATGCGCGGGGTCAACCACGCCCACACCTGGTACCCGAACGAGCTCCAGTCGCTGGCCGACATCAAGGCGCAGGGCGCCAACACCGTCCGGGTGGTCCTCGCCGACGGCCACCGCTGGACCGCCAACAGCGCCTCGGACGTGGCCAACGTCATCACGCAGTGCAAGGCCAACCGGCTCATCTGCGTCCTGGAGGTGCACGACACCACCGGATACGGCGAGGACAGCGCCGCCGGCACCCTCGACCAGGCCGCCGACTACTGGATCGGCCTGAAGAGCGTGCTCGCCGGCCAGGAGAACTACATCGTCATCAACATCGGCAACGAGCCCTGGGGCAACACCAGCCCCGACGGCTGGACCGCCCCGACCATCGCCGCGATCCAGAAGCTGCGGAGCGCCGGGTTCGAGCACACGATCATGGTGGACGCGCCCAACTGGGGCCAGGACTGGCAGCAGGTCATGCGCACCAACGCGCAGTCCGTCTACAACGCCGACACCACCGGCAACCTGATCTTCTCGATCCACATGTACAGCGTCTTCGACACCGCGGCGGAGATCACCGACTACCTGAACGCCTTCGTCAGCGCCAAACTGCCCATCCTGGTCGGTGAGTTCGGCGGACCCGCCGACCAGTACGGCGATCCCGACGAGGACACCATCATGGCCACCGCCGAGCAGCTCGACCTGGGCTACCTGGCCTGGTCCTGGAGCGGCAACACCGACCCGATCCTCGACCTGGTGCTCAACTTCGATCCGGCGCAGATGACTTCGTGGGGCCAGCGGATCTTCAACGGCGCCAACGGCATCGCGCAGACCGCCAAGGAAGCCACGATCTTCGGCGGCGGCTCCGGCGACACCCAGGCCCCGACCGCCCCGGGCACCCCGACCGCCTCCGCGGTGACGGCGGCCTCCGCCCAGCTGAGCTGGACGGCGTCCACTGACAACGTTGGCGTGGCCGGCTACGACGTGGTCCGCGTCAGCGGCACCACCGAGACCACGGTCGCCGCCGCCACCACCAACTCGGTGACGGTGAGCGGGCTGAGCGCCAACACGGCGTACAGCTTCGCCGTCTACGCCCGCGACGCCGCCGGGAACCGGTCGGCGCGCTCGGCGACGGTGAGCGTCACCACCGGCGACGCGCCCGCCGGGAGCTGCTCCGTCGGCTACCGCGTGGTCGGCGAGTGGACCGGGGGCTTCCAGGGCGAGATCGCCCTGCGCAACACCGGTACGGCCGCGGTCACCGGCTGGAAACTCGGCTTCGCCTTCGCGGGCGGCCAGACGATCTCCAACATGTGGGGCGGGACCGCCACCCAGAGCGGTAGCGCGGTGACCGTCGCCCCGGCCTCCTACACCAACACCGTCCCCGCCGGAGGCTCCGTCACCATCGGCTTCATCGGCACCAAGGGCAGCACGAACGCCGCGCCCACCGCCTTCACCCTCAACGGAGCGACCTGCGCCATCGGTTGAGGTATCAGGTCAACTGTCCCGGACTCTTGACTCGGAACGCGTTGACTCGCGATCCTCGACGCAGATATTGCGCCGGTCATGACAATCCCAAGGGCAGTCAAAGCGCCCTCGGTCGGACCGTGCCATCCCGCCGACCGAGGGACGTGGGCCATGACCGGACGCTCCGGCCGCAGACGCAAGAACATCACCGTGGTCTCCGCGCTCTTCCTGGTGCTGGCCACGATCCTCGGCCCCACCCCGAGTTCGGCGGCCACCGACTGGTGGACACCGACGGCCAGGCCCACCCCCGACGCCCAGGTCAACGTGACCGGAGCGCCGTTCACCGGCACCAACTCGGCCGGAGAGGTCCAGGGGTTCGTCGACGCGCACAACCACCTCTTCTCCAACGAGGCCTTCGGCGGGCGGCTGATCTGCGGCAAGGTGTTCTCCGAGTCCGGAGTCGCCGACGCGCTCAAGGACTGTCCCGAGCACTACCCCGACGGCTCCCTCGCGCTCTTCGACTACATCACCCACGGCGGCGACGGCAAGCACGACCCGGTCGGCTGGCCGACCTTCGCGGACTGGCCGGCGTACGACTCGATGACCCATCAGGCGAACTACTACGCCTGGGTGGAGCGGGCCTGGCGCGGTGGCCAGCGGGTGCTCGTCAACGACCTCGTCACCAACGGCATGATCTGCTCCATCTACCCCTTCAAGGACCGCAGTTGTGACGAGATGACCTCGATCCGGCTACAGGCCAAGCTGACTTACGACCTCCAGGCCTACATCGACAAGATGTACGGCGGCACCGGCAAGGGCTGGTTCCGGATCGTCACCGACAGCGCGCAGGCCCGACAGGTCGTCCAGCAGGGCAAGTTGGCGGTCGTCCTCGGGGTCGAGACCTCCGAGCCGTTCGGCTGCAAGCAGGTCTTCGACATCGGGCAGTGCAGCCAGGCCGACATCGACAAGGGGCTCGACGAGCTGTACGCGCTGGGCGTGCGCTCCATGTTCCTGTGCCACAAGTTCGACAACGCCCTGTGCGGGGTCCGCTTCGACGAGGGCGGCCTCGGAACCGCCATCAACGTCGGGCAGTTCCTGTCCACCGGCACCTTCTGGAAGACCGAGAAGTGCACCACCGCGATGCATGACAACCCCATCGGTACGGCCGCCTCCGAGGCGGAGGACGACCTGCCGGCGGGTACCGAGGTCCCGGCGTACGACGAGGACGCGCAGTGCAACGTGCGCGGGCTCACCGACCTCGGTGAGTACGCCGTCAAGGGCATGATGAAACGCAAGATGATGCTCGAGATCGACCACATGAGCGTCAAGGCCACCGGACAGGCCCTCGACATCTTCGAGGCCGCGAACTACCCGGGCGTGCTCTCCTCGCACAGCTGGATGGACCTCAACTGGACCGAGCGGGTGTACTCGTTGGGCGGTTTCGTCGCCCAGTACATGCACGGCTCCGAGGACTTCGTCAGCGAGGCCGAGCGCACCGAGGCGCTGCGCGGGAAGTACGACGTCGGCTACGGCTACGGCACCGACTTCAACGGCATCGGCGACCACCCCGCGCCGCGTGGAGCGGACGCCGCGAACAAGGTGACGTACCCCTTCAAGAGCGTCGACGGCGGTTCCGTGATCGACAAGCAGACCAGCGGCTCGCGGACCTTCGACTTCAACACCGACGGGGCCGCCCATGTCGGGATGATCCCCGACTGGATCGAGGACATCCGGCTCGTCGGCGGTCAGGGCGTGGTCGACGACCTCTTCCGGGGTGCCGAGTCCTACCTCGGCACGTGGGGGTCCACCGAGCAGCACCAGGCGTCGGTGAACCTGGCCAACGGGCGGACGGCCACGGCGAGTTCGTCCGAGTCCAACCCGTTCACCAGCTACCAGCCGGGCCGGGCGGTGGACGGCGACGGCTCCAGCCGCTGGGCCAGTGACTGGAGCGACGACCAGTACTGGCAGGTCGACCTGGGCTCCACGAACCTGGTCTCCAAGGTCACGCTCGACTGGGAGAAGGCGTACGGGAAGTCGTACCGCGTCGAGCTCTCCACGGACGGCACCAACTGGACGACCGCCTGGTCCACCACCTCCGGGGACGGCGGGCTGGACACGGCCAAGTTCACCGGCACACCGGCCCGTTACGTCCGGGTCCACGGCCTCGACCGGGGCACCGACTGGGGATACTCACTCTACGAGGTGGGCGTCCACAGCGGCTGATTTCCGACAGCGGGGGACACGTATGGCACGCATGCCGTCGGCCGAACGACGCAGACAGCTGACGGAAGCCGCGATCAGGGCGATGGCCCGGGACGGCGTCGCGAAGACGACGACCCGGTCCATCGCCGCCGAGGCAGGCGTGTCCCTGAGCGTCTTCCACTACTGC
>Ga0307508_10005236_pt1 | contig 12394 bp, 10 predicted proteins | sample 9_EM_MG_FD_203089 | JGI IMG/M metagenome (GOLD analysis project Ga0307508, IMG submission 203089) | Populus trichocarpa ectomycorrhiza microbial communities from riparian zone in the Pacific Northwest, United States - 9_EM | ecosystem: Host-associated > Plants > Roots > Unclassified | place... | reverse complement strand
GGTCCAGTCGCCGCCGTAGCCGACGCGCAGGGCGTCATCATTGACGGCGACGGCTGCGCCGGACTGCGGCGTCACCTTGAGCAGGCGCACGCCGTGAATCGGCACGGCGGAGGCGGTGAATCCGGTGGCGGAGCGGCCGAGGTCCTTGCGGGCCCAGAGGTCGCGTACGGTCGCGGCACCGGTCAGGCCGATGTCCGACCATTTCGCGGTGATGTCCTTCTCGGCCCGGCCGAGGTTGAAGAGCGCGACCGTGTAGGTGCCGTCGGCGTTGAGCGCATACCAGATTTGCTGTTTCGTCGCCGTGGAGACCGGGCGCGCCGGGGTTCCGGACTGGTCGACCGCGATCACCTCAGGGTTCGTGAGCAGGCTGATCCCGTACGAATCGAGGTTCGTCAGGTCGTTGCCCGTGTACAGCGGCGCGGCGGAGATCGACCACAGGGTCATCGCGGTCTGCCGCTCGTCGCGGGTCATGCCGTCCATCGTGCCGTTGCCGATGTTGAGCGAGTCGAAGTCGTTCCACCCGCCGTTCCCGCCGTTACGCCACCAGATCGCCTCGTCCGGGAAGATCCGGGCGACGTTCTCCCACTGGGTGAGCGCGTCGCTGCCGCAGTAGCACTCGACGTCCCACTGGATCCGCCAGCCGTTCGCCTTGGACCGCCAGTAGTCGGCGTAGTTCGAGTCGAGCGCCCACGACAGCTCGAACCAGATCTTGTTCCTCTTGAGCGCCGTCGACCAGGCGGCGACGTCGTCTCGGGCGTCCATCGAGAGGTCGCTCAACCCGGAGCCCGGGGTGACGCTGTCGAACTTGACGAAGTTGACACCCCACTGGCCGAACAGGTCGGCGATCGAGTCGATGTACTTCTGCGAGCACGGGTTCGAGAAGTCGATCTTGTAACCGATGTGCCAGATGTCGGAGGGCCGAGGCGGCTGCGCGACGATGTCGTGCGTCGTGCAGCCGGGTGCGTCGGCGATCGGCAGGCTCGCGTTGTAAAGGTCCGGGGAGATGCCCGGGATCATGTAGACCCCGAACTTCTGGCCGTTCGCGTGCACGTGGTCGATGACCTTCTGCAGACCCTGCGGGTAGAGCGTGGCGCTGGGCTTGGGGCGGCCGTTGGCGTCCACCCCGTCGTTCCATCCGGCATCGACGTTGATGTAGTTGTAACCGGCCTTCTGCAGCTTGCTGTGCATCGCGTCGGACTGCTTGATGAGCTGGTCGCCGGTGATCCACTTCCCGTTCCCGGAGTAGACCTGCATGCTGTAGCTGCTCCAGCCCATGTACGGCCGCACGGCCCAGGGGTCGGGGGTCGAGGCGACCGCCGCTTTTGGCGCCGGTGTCGCGATGGCCGACGAGGTCGCGACAGACGACGGGGTCGGGGTCGGGGTCGGGTCTAGCTTGTATCCGGTGGCGGCGGCCTGCGCCGGACGGGCGCTCGAGCCCACGAGCATGACAAGCGCGGCGGCCAGGACGGCGGCGGCGAAACGGGTTCGGCTCCCGTGCGGGGACCGGGGTCGGTCGGGATTTGCGGTGGTGCGTAGCGGTGACCTCACAGTCACACCTCCTGATTGGTGCAGGGTGGTGCCGGGCGGCGATGTGTCGGCCCGGTGGATTTGCGGTAGGTGGGGTCAGGAATCGACGAGTGCCTGGATGCTGACCGTGGCCGCGCCCAGCGCCCACTCCTCGAAGGGCAGCGGCCGGATGGACAGCGGGCACTGGGCGGCGGCGCCGAAGGCCTGGCGCTCGAAGCCGGCCCGGATGTGCGTTTCGAACAGGTCGTAGGCGGCCAGGCCCTCGCCGGAGACGACGATCCGGGCCGGGCCGACCAGGTTCGCCACGGCCGCGATGCCGCAGCCGATCGCGTTGCCGGCCTCGGCGAAGACGGCACCGACGCGCTCGTCGCCGCCGCGGGCCAGGGCCACCGCGTCGTCGAAGGTGAGCTCCGGCCGGCCGGAGCGCTCCCGGGCCCGGCCGACGACGGCATCGGTACCGGCGATCGCCTCCACGCAGCCGCGCCCGCCGCAATGGCAGGCGGGGCCGCTGGCGTCGACGCCGATATGGCCGATCTCGCCGGCCACGCCGTGCGAGCCGGAGACGAGCCGGCCGTTGACAACCAGACCGCAGCCGATGCCGGTGCCGACGGTGACGAGAGCGAACGACTCCGCGCCCACGCCCTCGCCGAACCAGTGCTCCGCGGTGGTCAGCGCCTTCACGTCGTTCTCGACGGTAACGGCCAATCCCGTGAGCTTTTCGGCCCGGTGCTGCAGCGGAACGTCGTGCCAGTGCAGGAACGGTGAGTACCGGACCAGGCCGGTGGCCCGGTCCACGTCGCCGGAGACGGCCAGGCCCAGCCGGCGGGTACGGCTGCGGTAGTTGCCGGAGCGGTCGAGCAGATCGTCGACGAGGTGGCCGAGTTCCACCAGCACGTGCTCGACGTCCGAGCTGGGCAGTGGCCGGTGGGCCGACGCCCGTACCTGGGCACCGAGATCGCAGACCACGCCGATCAACTCGTCGGCCGTGATCTTCACCCCGACGAAGAACTCGCGGTCCGCCCGGATGGCCAGCGGGCTGGCGGGCCGGCCGGCGCCCGGGCCGGTCCGCTCGGTCGCGGCCATTTCCCGCAGGTAGCCCAGCTCGATGAGGGGCCGGGTCGCCTTGGTGACGGCGGCCGGCGACAGCCCGAGGCGCCGGGCGAGGCCAACGCGGCTGAGCGGTCCCTCGGTCAGAACCGCCGTGAACACGGCCGTCACTGCCGGGGCGACGGTGTTGACCTCGGGAAACATGGCCGAAACCTAGGGCTAATACTTTCCTTCGTCAAGTATTGATTTATTGATCGGGTCGCTGTACCACCTGAGGCGAGCGTCGCCGCGGGGCTTCAAGACCCTCGTCGGCGAGGACGCGGGCACAGAAATGCCGAGAGCGTAGGACCGGCGACCAGCGGAAATCAATACTTGACGAAGGAAAATATTAGCCCTAGGTTTCGCCTATGTTTCCCGAGATCGACACTCGGCCGCCCGTCTTTCCCTGAATCGGCATCAGTCCGGTCACTGACCCACCTGGAGGAGGTGTGACTGTGAGGTCACCGTCACGTATCCCTGGACAGCCCGGCCGGAAGCGGGCGGCCTGATGGCGATTCCCACGTCGCACCCGATTCCGCTGCCGAGCGCGACCGAGCGACCCGTTCCGCCGCCCCAACGCTCCAGCGCGCCGGCCATCCGGCGCAGCCGCTGGTCCCAGGCCAAGCGGTCCTGGCGGATGCACTGGCAGCTGTACCTGCTGGCGTCCGTACCGATGGCCTACTTCGTCATCTTCAAGTACATCCCGATGTCGTTCCTGGTCATCGCGTTCAAGCAGTACAACGTCGTGCAGGGGCCGTGGGGCAGCCCCTGGGTTGGCCTGCAGAACTTCGATCAGCTGTTCAGCAATCCCGTCTTCGGCACGCTGCTGAAGAACACCTTCATCCTGGCGTTCTACCTGGTGCTGGCGAGTTTCCCGGTGCCGATCATCCTGGCGCTCGGGTTGAACGAGATCCGCGACAGCTGGTTCAAGCGCACGGTGCAGATGGCCACCTATGCGCCCTACTTCATCTCCACCGTCGTGGTGGTCTCGATGACGATCCTCGTGCTGTCGCCGCGGGTCGGCGTCGTGAACCAGGGGCTCGGTGCGCTCGGCGTCGCGCCGATCAACTTCCTCGCCGACCCGGACTTCTTCCGGCACATCTACGTGTGGACCGACGTCTGGCAGACGGCGGGCTATTCGGCCGTCATCTACCTGGCCGCACTCTCCGGCATCGACCCCGCGCTGCACGAGTCGGCCAAGATCGACGGGGCCAGCCGGCTGCAGCGGATCCGGTACGTCGACCTGCCCGGCATCATGCCGACCGCGGTGGTCATGTTGGTCCTCGGCGTGGGGAACATGATGGCGATCGGGTTCGAGAAGGCGTATCTGCTGCAGAACGACCTGAACCTCGCACAGTCGGAGATCATCCCGACCTACGTCTACAAGACCGGCCTGATCAACGCGGACTTCAGCATGGCCACCGCCGTCGGCCTTTTCAATTCAGTGGTCAACCTCTGCCTGCTACTGGCGGTCAACTTCGTCGCCAAGCGGGTCACCGGGAACGGACTGTGGCGATGAGCGCGACAACCACCTCGACAGTGCCGCGGCTGCGGCGCAAGCGCCCGGCGAAGGTCCGCGAGCCGTTCCACGACCGCGTTTTCCTGGTCGTCGTCATGATCATGCTCACCGTGATCCTCGCGCTGGTTCTGCTGCCGTTGATCAACATCGTGGCCAACTCGTTCAGCAGCGCGTCCGCCGTCAGCGCGGGCCGGGTGGGCTTCTGGCCGGTCGATTTCTCGCTGGAGGCCTACAAGACCGCCCTGACGAACTCGCAGGTTCTGCAGGGGTACTACAACTCGCTGATCTACGCCGTCCTCGGCACGCTGATCAGCGTCACGCTGACGGTGGCCATCGCGTATCCGTTGTCCCGCAAGACCTTCTACGGACGCAACGTGCTGATGACGTTGCTCATCTTCACCATGCTGTTCTCGGGCGGCTTGATCCCGACGTACATGGTCGTCCACGACATCGGCATTCTGAACACCCGCTGGGCCCTACTGCTCCCCAATGCGGTCGGCGTCTGGCAAGTGATCATCGCCCGCACGTTCTTCGCCAATTCCATCCCGGACGAGCTCTACGAGGCGGGGATGCTGGACGGGGCCAGCGAGCTGCGGGTCCTGCGGTCGGTGGTGTTGCCGCTGTCCAAGCCATTGCTGGCCGTCCTCGCGCTGATGTACACGATCTACCAGTGGAACACCTATTTCGATGCCCTGGTGTATCTCAAGGATCCCGATCTGTTCCCGCTGCAGATCGTGCTGCGCAACATGCTCATTCTCAACACGACCCGGCCGAGCGCCTCGAACCTCGCGGAGCAGTTGCACCAGCAACAGCTTGCGAACGTCCTCAAATACGCGCTCATCGTCGTCTCGAGCCTGCCCGTACTACTCATCTACCCCTTCGTCGCCCGCCATTTCACCAAGGGTGTCATGGTCGGCGCCGTCAAGGGCTAGCAGCAACTCATGAATGGAAGGAACAATGGAAACACGTTTTCCTGGAAGAAAAATAATCGCAGTCACGGCCGCCACGGCGTTGTTGGCGGCGGGCTGCACCTCCGGTGACAAGGACACCGCGGCCCCCAAGGCGAAGATGGACGGCGACAAGGTCATCATCTCGGTGATGTCGCCCGCCGATTCGGACACGAACCTCGACACCAACGCCATCACCAAGCTGCTGAGCGACAAGTTCAAGATCAAGTTCCAGTTCCAGCCCACGACCATGGACGCCGCGCCGGCCAAGGAGAAGCGCCAGATCGCGCTCGCCAGCGGCGACTACCCGGACCTGTTCCTGCTGATCCCGTATGTCGACGCGTTCACCAAGGCCGACCTGCAGAAGCTCGGCCAGCAGGGCGTCGCGGTGCCGCTTGAGGGCCTGATCAAGCAGTACGCGCCGAACATCCAGAAGGCGCTGGACGCCAACCCGGTGCTCAAGGGGATGTCGACCGCGCCGGACGGTCACATCTACGCCATGCCGCAGTGGTCCGACTGCTACCACTGCACGTACCCGGACAAGCTTTGGATCAACTCGGCCTGGTTGAAGAAGCTCAACCTGCAGATGCCGAAGACCACCGAGGAACTGCGTACGGTCCTGCAGGCGTTCAAGACGAAGGACCCGAACGGCAACGGCAAGGCCGACGAGATCCCGATGACCACCGACACCCAGGACACCTCGCTGATCGCCTACCTGATGGGGGCGTTCGCCTACGACCCGTACGGCACCGGCAACGGCGTCCGGTCGCTGCTGGAGCTCAACGGCGACACGGTGGCCACCCCGGTCGACAAGCCCGAATGGCGCGAGGGCCTGAAGTACATCAACTCGCTCTACAAGGAAGGCCTGATCGACGAGGCCGCGTTCACCCAGAACGCGGAGGCGCTGAAGGCGCTGGGTAACAACCCCTCGGCCGTCCAGCTCGGCTCCGTGCCCGTGCTGTGGCCCGGCATCTTCGTCCAGCTCGGCGCCAAGGACGGCCGGGACAAGCAGTACGACTCCGTGCCGCCGCTGACCGGGCCCGCGGGCAAGAGCTACACCGGGTACAACAACCCGACCTCGACCGGCTACACCTTCATGCTGACCAACAAGTCCAGCAACGAGGCGCGCATCGCCGCGATCAAGATGCTCGACTACATCTACACCGACGAGGGCCAGATCATCGTCAACGGCGGGCCGGAAGGGGTCGGCTGGGTGAAGCCCAGCGCCGGCGACATCGCACTCGACACGAGTGTGAAGCCGACGTGGAAGCCGTTGCCGGACGCGCAGATGCCGAAGAACATCAGGTGGGCGTCCCTGGGGCAGTACAACGTCACGCTCGCCCTCCGCAACGCCCAGGCCGTGCCGAAGGACATCTACGCCGAGGAAGGTCTCGAACGACGGTTGTTCCAGGCGACGAACCAGTACGAGCCGCACGTGGACAAGTCGCTGGTCTTCCCGGAGGCCCAGATCTGGACCGACCCGAGTGTCGCCTCCGAGCTGGCGACGCTGAAGACCAACCTCGACAGCTACGTCAACCAGGGCGAGCTGGCGTTCATCACCGGGTCGAAGAACATCGACACCGACTGGGACGCCTGGGTGAAGGGTCTCGACGGCATCGGCATCAAGCGCTACCTGCAACTCAACCAGCAGGCGTACGACCGGTACAAGTCCGGCGCGAAGTGACAACGCGTCCCAGCCGGCTGGCGACAGCCGGCTGGGACGCGTCGCTGAGCCGGGACCGGGGCCTAGAAACCCGGCCACCCGCTCAACCACGGTCTAGCTGTGGGTGGCTAGCCGCTCCAGCCGCTCCCCCGCCGGCGTGCCGGCCACGGGCTGCATGAGCAGCAGCCGCTGCCGCGACAGCGGGCTGGTCAACACCGAGCACTCCAGATCGAGGCGGCCGACCCGCTCATGGTGCACCTCTTTGTTCAGACAGTGCGGGGCCGCGACCGCCCCACGGTCCCACAGCTGGGCGAATTCGGAACTGACCTCGCGTAACGCGCCGACCCTCCAGCGGCGACAACAGTTCCCGCCTCCGGCGCAGGAACTCACCAAGCTGTTGCCTCATCGGCGGAGCCATTCCACGGCGAGCCGTGCGGTGGTTCCGATGACCGCGTCGGCTTGCGGCAGGACAGCGATCGGCAGGAGGGAGCGAGTGAAGACCGCCACGGCGTAGCGGCCGCCGTCGGGGTATTCGACCACGCCGATCTCGTTTCGGACCGTCAGCAATGTGCCGGTCTTGCCGCTGACCACCACGTCGTCGTAGGGGAACCCGGACGACAGGCGGTGCGGCCAGACCTGGAGTCCGAGCAGCCGGCGCATGGCCGCGCACTCGGCGGGCGGTGCGGCCTCGTCGCGCCAGATCAGGCCGAGGAGCCGGGTCATCTCGCGGGGAATGCTGTGGCTGGTGCGGAGCGGGTCGAGGGCGCGCAGGCGGCCGATCATCCCGGGCTCGTCCAGCCGGGCCCAGACCTCGCCGAACGTCGTCGCTTCGGCGTCGGTGAAGATGGTGTCGAGCAGGTGCCGGCAGTTGCCGTCCAGCACGGTGGTGGGCAGGTCGAGCGTGGCGGCGGTCGTGTTCACCGGGTCCAGCCCGACCCGGTCCAGGACGACGTCGGCCGCGGTGTTGTCGCTCACGGTGATCATGAGACTGGCGAGGTCGCGCAGGGACATGCGAACCTCGTCCAGCAGCACGGACACGCCGGTCGGCCCGGCCGTGCGGTATTCCGGGCCGACCGTGACGACTTCGGTCGGGTCGAGCAGGCCGGCGGCGGCCCGCCGGTGGAAGGCGACGAGCAACGGCACCTTGAAGACGGAGGCGAGCACGACGGGCTCGTCGGCGCGGACCGCGACCTGCCGTCCGGTGTCGATGTCGGCGGCATGCAGGAAGCCGGTCACCCCGGCGTCGCGGAACGCTGCTTCGATACGCGCGTGCACGTCCGCTCGCGGATCGCCCGGCGCGCTGTCGAATCGTTCGCTCCGTGCGCTCATGCGAGGAATCCTAAGGCTGGGCGCTGGACGACGCGGCGGGTCGGCGCGGCGTCGAGTGGGTCATGGCCGCTCCGCCGCACGGCCGAAGTGGAGCCGAGCCCTTGGACGAGGATGGTCGCGGCCTCGGCGACGGCGATGTCGTTCGTGGCGCTGCAGGCCGGCTCCAGCGGCTACCTCACCAAAGACGCCGACCGCGACACGATCCTGCACGCCGTCCGGACCGCCGCGCAGGGCCAGACCATCCTCGCCCCCGTGGTCCAGCGGCGCCCGCTCGCCCTCGCGTCCCGACGCATGCCCACCGCACCACCCCAAGACGACGGCATCGAGCTGACTCCACGAGAACGCGAGATCCTCGGGCTGATCGGCGAAGGACTACGCAACCGGCGGCCCGAAACGCAGCCTCGCCGGTAGCCGTCGTCGAACCGGAGAATCGATCACTGGACTCGTCGGGCGAACCTCAGCTCAGTCAAGTAGCGCTTGACGACTCGACCTCCGTAGTTCGCGTCGATGAGCTGCGCGATGGAGTTCAGCAGTGCGCTCTGCTGCGCGTTCGGCAAGGCGCGGTGTCCGGAGTAGGTCAACAGAAGGTCCAGGTAGTCCGCGGTCGAGTACGGCAACTCCCACTCGTATCGAGAGAAACTCGCAGGGCCGAATCGTCCCGACGAGGTCAGCTCCCGGTCGTCTTTCGGAATGTCCCGAGCGGCCTCGAGACGCAGGCCCGGTGGAGTCGCCGGATCGAACTGCTCGTAACACTTCTGAACCTCAGCGAAGAACGCCTCGGTCCAGGTGCCGCCGGCGATGTGGTGGGTCCCCACGGTGGCCAACAGACCACCCAGACGCAAGGCATCCGCGGACTTCGACACCCGTACGGCCGGGTCGACCCAGTGAAACGCCGTGGCGGAGAACACCACATCGAACGGTTCACTAGGCAAGGGCCACTCCTCGAACGCCGCCGTAATGACCTCCACCGAGTCGAACGCGGCAAGATTTCGCCGAGCCACAGCTGCCATGTCCGTGCCCAACTCGACGGCCACGATCCGGTAGCCCCGCTCGGCCAGTGGCACGGTCGCCTGCCCGGTTCCACAGCCGATCTCGAGCACCCTGGCACCGGGCGCTACTCCGGCCGCGGCGAGATCATCGAACATCCGCACCGGGTACCGGGGACGAGCACGGTCATACCGTTCGGCGTCTTCGTTGAAGGTTTCTCGCAGCTTCACATAGTTATTGATATCGCCCACCCGCAGAGAGTACGAGGGCTGCTCCTATGGCAGACACTCAATTCTGGATGCCACGCGCGCCGGGACGCGGCGCCTGCCAACGCACCGAGCCGCTTCAGCCGCATCGGAGCAAGAGATCTTCGACGGCTTCCCGGTCGCCCGCATTCCCGGGGAAGGGAGCCCCATCGAGGATCGCCGCCGCCTCGCGCAACCAGGACACGGCCACGTCGTCGGCGCCGCCTACCAGACACACACGCGCCCCGACCAGCAGCGCGTGCGCGAGTTCGGCACCCGGGTCGGACCGGCTCAGCCCGCGGCGGATCGCCACGCCACCGTCCGCGACCTCCCGCGCGTAGCCGCGCAACCCACCTCCGCCAACCCTTCGGCCAGGACGAGATGGGCGTCGGCGAGCGCCGCCGACTCCGGCTCCGCCCGGGTACGGCGTTGCAACGCTATCCGCTGCACGATGGCCTCGAACTCGGGCCGTGACACCTCGTCGATCTCGGGGCTACCCCGGGCTGAGGACTAGGCAGCAGAGTCTCAGATGGCGAGGCAGAGCCGGAACGCGTCGTACACGGCGGCGTGCACGTTGCGGCTGTTGACCGCGTCGCCGATCCGGTACAGCTCATACGTTCCCTGGTCGTTGCCGCGCACCGTCTGCGGGCGCAGTTCCAGCAGGGCGCGCTGGTCGACCTCGCCGAGGTTGCTCGAGTGGGGAACCAGGTCGTGGTACAACTCGTCGTTCGCCCTGGTGCCCTGCTCGACCACCACGTGGTCGACGATGCGCTCGACGTACCGGTCGGCGTGGTCGCTGTAGAGCACCGCGGCGAGCCGGCCGCCGGGCAGTCGGCGCACCGCGTGCAGCGAGTGCAGCAGCGTGATCGGCGTACCGGAGGCGGCGAAGTCCTTGGCGTACTGCGGGTAGTTCATGCCGCCGAGGTCCGGCGCGAACATCCGTTCCGGTGTCACGTATTGGAGGTTGGCGCCGGCCGCTATCAGCACGCGGGCGACGTCGAGACCGGCGTGGCCGCCGTTGTCGTCGTAGAGCAGCACCTCGCCGGTGGGTGACGCGGCTCCGGCGAGGACGTCCCAGCCGTCCAGTGCGTCGGGAAATCCGGAATCCGGGATGCCGCCGGTCGCGACGATCACGACGTCGGGACGGTGGGCCAGGATCGCCGGCTCGTCGGCGTACACATTGTAGATGATCTTGACGCCTAGCCGCTCGCACTCGCTGACCCGCCAGTCGACGATGCCGATCAGGTCGCGGCGCTCGGGCGCCCGGCTGGCCAGCCGCAGCTGGCCGCCCGGCACGTCGGCGGCTTCCAGCAGGATGACGCTGTGGCCGCGTTCGCCGAGCACCCGGGCGGCCTCCAGCCCGGCCGGGCCGGCGCCGACAACGACCGCGCGCCGGGCCGGGCCGGCGCTCCGGCTGACCGTGTGCGGCAGGTGCAGCTCCCGTCCCGTCGACGGGTTGTGGATGCACTTGGCGTCGCTGGCCTGATAGATGGCGTCGAGGCAGTAGCCGGCGCCGACGCACGGGCGGATGCGGTCCTCCTGGCCGCCGGCCACCTTGGCGACCAGGTGTGGATCGGCCATCTGCGCGCGGGTCATGCCGACGAGGTCGACCAGTCCGGCGGCGACGGCGTGGCGGGCGGTCGCCACGTCCGCGATCCGCGCCGCGTGCATGACCGGTATCCCGACCGCGCTGCGTACTTCCCCGGCGAACGCGAGATGGGGCGCGGACGGGGTGCCCATCGGCGGGATCATCCGGGCCAGGCCGTCGTCGGTGTCGATGTGACCGCGTACGACGCTCAGGAAGTCGACGCCCTCGGCCGCCAGTCGCCCGGCGGCCTCGATCCCGTCGGCCGTGCTCAGCCCGCCGGGCAGGTCGTCGGTGACGGCCAGGCGCAGCCCGATGACGAAGTCCGGCCCGACCGCCGCGCGCACCGCGCGCAGCACCAGGGCGGGGAACCGCAGCCGGTTCTCGAACGAGCCGCCCCACCGGTCGTCGCGGTGGTTGGTGGCCGGTGACAGGAAACCGTCGAACAGGTGCCCGTACGCCTCGATCTCGATGCCGTCCATGCCGCCGGCCTGGCAGCGCTGGGCGGCCTCGGCGTAGGCGGACACGATCCGGCGGATGTCCCACTCCTCCGCCTGTTTGGGCACGGCGCGGTGGGCCCGCTCCTTGAGCGGCGAGGGGGCCAGCACCGGGAGCCAGTCGCCGCTGTAGTTGCTCGTCCGGCGGCCGAGGTGGGTGATCTGGCACATCACGTACGCGCCGTGCTCGTGCACGGCGTCGGCGAGGCGGCTCAGCCAGGGGACCACCTCGTCGCGGTAGAGGTGCAGGTTGCCGAAGGCCGGTGGGCTGTCCGGAGCCACCACGGCCGAACCGCCGATCATGGTGAGCGCGACGCCGCCCTTCGCCTTCTCGGCGTGATAGGCCGCGTAGCGCTCCTTCGGCAGGCCGTCCTGCGAGTAGGCCGGTTCGTGCGATGTGCTCACCACGCGGTTGCGAAACCGCAGGTGCTTGAGGGCGTACGGGTCGAGAAGCGGGTCTGTAGACCGAGCGGTCATGGTGACTCCGGATTTACGACGCGGTAACAGGGGCTTGACCAGATCGTCTTGTACGAGGGTAAAGTTCATTCGTACAACCGTCAGATTAGCAGGCGGGGTACCGGTAAGGGAGTCCGTCGTGTCGGAAGCTCAGTACGGCATCACGCGGCGCTCCGCGCTGCTGGGCGGTGTCGCCGCGGTGACGGCGCCGTGGCTGCTCGCGGCCTGTGGCGACTCCGGCGGCTCGCCCCAGGCCGCCGCCACGGGTACGGCGCAAAAGGGCGGCACGATGCACATCGCGCGGCCGCCCGCCTCGAACGCCGAGACACTCGACCCGGCCAGTTCCCTGTCGGCCTATGAGTACCTCGGCGCGCTCTACAGCCGGCTGGTGAAACAGGCCGCCGACGGGACCGCCACCCCCGACCTCGCCACCCACTGGGAGGCCGCGCCGGACAGTCTCAAGTGGACGTTCACGCTGCGGGACGGGGTGAAGTTCCACAACGGCAAGGCGTTCACCTCCGCGGACGCCGCGTACACCCTCGCGCACATCCTC
>Ga0307508_10005235_pt1 | contig 12394 bp, 13 predicted proteins | sample 9_EM_MG_FD_203089 | JGI IMG/M metagenome (GOLD analysis project Ga0307508, IMG submission 203089) | Populus trichocarpa ectomycorrhiza microbial communities from riparian zone in the Pacific Northwest, United States - 9_EM | ecosystem: Host-associated > Plants > Roots > Unclassified | place... | reverse complement strand
GGGGGCGGCGCGCTCCCGCGCCCCCCCCCCCGCGCCCCCCCCCCCCCCCCGCCCCGGCCGCGCGGCCCGCCCCCCCCGGCGGGGGGGGGGGGGGGGGGGGGGGGGGTTTGGGATTGTGCACACTCACGCACTTGCCCCCCGCCGTCGCTTGTTTCTGTTTCTTTTCTTTTTCTTTTTCTTTTTCTTTTTTCTTCTCTTTTGTTTTTTTTTTTTTTTGTTTTTGACGGGAGAGAGGAGGCGGCGGCCGCGGCGGGAAATGGTGACTTAGATACGCCTGGCTCGCCGCGCGCGCGAGAGGGTCCGGTCCGGTCCGGTCCGGTCCAGTCCGGTCCAGTCCGGTCCAGTCTAGTGGCAGGTCATTCGCCAGAGCAAGGACATCCCTTGGCCCCCCCCCCCTGGGACAATGGGACCCGATCATGACGGTGGCGGTGGTATGTATGTATGTATGTATGTATGGATGGATGGATGGATGGATGTTCTTTTGTTCTGTTTAACCACTACCCGCATGCGACCTATCTAGATCATGGCAAGATTATGTACAGTCCGGTTTCCTGTCCGCTAAAGGATGGATGGATGGATAGATGTATATGTATGCACACTCGCGCCGCTTAGGGTCGGCGCCGGCAAATGGCTTATTCTTTTCTTTTTTGGTCGCGGAGAAGCCTGACGTGGCGGGCCTTTGCACTTGCGCTCTGACCTGATGCATGCTTCTCCTCAGGACGGCGGCGGCGGCGGCGGCGGCGGAAACGGACTGGGGCAGTCCCAACGGGGTGTGCGGACGCAGAGTTGACATGCATTTTCCGCGGCACACGCGCCAGGTGAGTCCCGCTAGGTGCTCCGTAAGAGGATGCGCTGGGGGGGGGGGCTCTCCCCGTCCACGCAGCCTTGCGTGCGGGCGGCCGAACGAGCGAAACCGCGCGTCAGCTGGCTGGCGGCCGCACGTCTGTAGCGCCCGCTTACGGCTACGTCGGATCACGCGCAAAAGAAACAAGGCCGGTCAGCCCTGGAATGCGGAATGCGGAATGCGGCTGTGTATCTACACGGACGGGGCAGACGCTCGCGTCGCAGCTACGTGCCCCCCCACACCCCCTGCGGCTATCTATGTATCTGGTCACGAACGCGGAACGGCTGGCAGCCTCTCCCACGGGTGCCACCGGGCCGGTCGCCGTTGCGTCACCCATTCCCCCTCCCCCTCCCCGTCGGTGCGTATGCATCACCGCACGCGGAAATGCAGAAAAAAGGAAGAAGAAGAAAAGGAGAGCCCCCCGGAAAAGAAAACGGAGTGGAAAAAGAAGCGAGGAGCGAGGGGAACGGGCTGTGGCTGCGGCTGGAGCGGCGTCTCCGCTGGCGCTACCCACCAGGTGGGTGCCGCTGGCTGCCGACTGCTGCCACCGCCGTCGGTGCGCTCTTTTCTGCTGCTGCCGGTTCGGGCAGTCCGCCAGTGCAGTGCACTCTACATGCAGCAGCAGCAGCCGGAATCGCTGGACGGCTCGCCCACCACCGCGTTCTCCTCCTCGCCATGCAAAGCACCGCCGCTGTAGCTGTCTCCGTCCCCCCCCCCCTCCCACCTTCCGTACGCGATTTTCCGCGCGCGCACGCACACACACTCTCTCGGAGTGAGCTTGCATGATGCGCAATAGGAAAAAAAAAAAAAAAAAAAAAGGCTCTGCTGCACGGGCCACGTCGCCGTCGGGTGGTGATGACTCTGCCTTGCGTGCACAGTGCACAGTGTACGTAGAGAGGGGCTGTCTGTCCGTCCGTCCGTCTGTCCGCCCGTTTGTCTGTCCATCTATCTACCATTCCATCCATCCACCATCCACCACCCACCGCCCACCACCCACCATCCACCATCCACCATCCATCTGACTGGCTGGATGTCCACTTTCCAACACCTGCAGAGAGCGAGTCGGCAGGACTGAAGATGCTGCTTTGTTTTTTTTCTTTTCTCTCCCTCCATCATTCTGCCGCTGCTCGGGGTGATCCTCCCCCCGGGCCTCCCCAAAGCCTTTGCCCGCCCCCCTCTCTCCCGAAGAAAATATCATAGTGTCGCACTGGTGGGACGCGGCAGGGCTTCGGCGGATGCACGGGCTGTCACTCGTCGAACGGCACTCGGTGCACCGCGTCCTTCCTTTCCACCGTGGCCTCGCGCCGAAACCCCCAGCGCTTCCTTCCGCGCCCACGCTCACTGCTTGAGACGGCGCCGCACGGGTCTGTTTGCTCGGTGGGAGGGGGGGGTGGACGGGTGATTGCTCGTGTACGGCGGCAGTCCCTCCGTCTACGGCGCATACACTTTCCGGTTCGGTGCGGCTACCTGCTGCGGCCGACGCGTCTGGCTGATGCGCGTCACGGGAAATTGCGCGACGGGGCGGCAAAGCAGGCTGGCTTTGCGGCGAGAACGGTGCGCCGATCTAGTCCTGCGGCGGGCGCTGCAGCGGTGACGATACCCGCTGTGCCCAGCAACGGCAGTGGCGATGGAAACGCCGGAACCCCCCCCCCCCCCCATCCACTCCCTTGCCTCTCCGCTCGGTCGCTTGCGCAGCGATCCAAAGGCCAGGTCGGGGGTAGTACAGCGCCCGCGAGCCCAGCCTCCTCCGCCTGTTTCGCGAGCAACGCAGAGCTTTCGACCGCCGGGGGGGAAGGGGGAGATGCACGGCGAATCACTCGCCCGTCCGCTTCGAACACGGGGTCTCCTATTCCACGGGGTGGCGATGGCGGCACCGCGCGGGTCGGGTGTGGAGAGCGGGGGCAGTGAGGCCTCGGGCAAGGTTTCCTTATAGCTTGCATTCTTTTCCTTGGTACGTCGTGTTGTGTGTAGTAATGGGGTCAAATGCTAAGATGATGAATATTTTTATTTATTTATTTTTTAAAAAAGGGGCGACGGCGACGGCAAGGTGTACGTCTCCTACATACGATCACTACTGCTCGGCCTATGTAGCCCAGTTCGCTGGTGTCCGGCCTACCACGTGCACGGTATAAACGGCGGGAGTGAGACTCCGTGAACGTCAGCGTCTGCGGGAGCCTGTGCATCCAGGAATCCTTCGACCGGCCGGTCACTGTATGGACCGGACTCGCCCCTGCGCGGCTCGGAGTGCAACCAGACATCGCGGAAGGCAGCTGGATGGCCTTGGCACCTGCAAAACCATACTTGCACGTTGCGAGGGGTGGATCGCGTGCTCGACGACTCCAGCGTTTACAAGCAAAGGGTAAGTGATTCGAAGCCTCAGAGTCGGTGCGAGTTTCGGTAGAATAGTGACATATATAAATAAAAAAAAGGAAACAAAAAAGACCCCAAGGAATGAAAGTAGGTTAACCGTAGATCAAACAAGAGCGTGAAAAAGGAAAACGGTAAAAAGCAGAATGTGCGTTTCGCATCAAGCAAAACAAGCCGACAGCAACAGCAGTAACACAACCGTCGTCGCCCTCCCCGCTCGCTGGCGCAGCAGCAACACAAAGACGAAAACCAGCCAGAATCCATTTCCTACCGATACGCTACCCTCCACCAGCGGAAACACTCGAGAACGCGAAAAAGGCCGAGTCCTACACTTCTCTGGCAGCGATGGAACAGGAACCGCACTCCCACGCACCGCCACCACCCCTTCCGTCGCATCCAACTCCAGCAGCGAGAACACCTCTCCTCCGGCAGCCAGTGGTCCCTACGCAGTCTTCTGCCATGCCGCCTTCAGACCGAGGTAACTGCTGACGACGCCGGCAGCACCGACGATGCCGTCGTCGAAGCCGGTGAGCCCCAGTCCGGTAGCGGGGAGGATGATGTCGCAGCCGTCCTGCAGCAGCTGGGTCTGCAGCTTGGCGCGCTCCTTCCGGATCTTCTCGCCCTCGAGCTTGTCGTCAGCCACGGTCTTGACGATGCGGCTCTCGCGCTGCTGCATGGCCTGCAGCTGGTACAGCGAGTGCAAGATGCTGGCGGCGATGCCCGTCATCCAGAGCTTCTGCGCGTTGCGGTTAACGCGCGCCTGCGCGATGGGCGGCATGGCGATGATCTTGCTCGACGCGAGGAAGCCGACGGTGTCGAGGGTGAGGTACCCCGCGTACCCGATCTGGCGCAATGCGGTCAGGTATTTGGCAGCCGGCGTTAGCGTTTTCGAGTCGAGGGCCTATGTAGATGGATATCTGCGTTAGCTCGGCCGATCGGGTGGGGACGAAGGGAGGGTCATACCTCGCTCGCGGCTTTCATGTGCTCGACGTTCTTGCCGATACGCATCGCTTTCCGTGCCTGGCCGAAGGTCTTCTTGATGGCTTCCCACGGTGCAATCGACGAGGCGGCGTAGCCCTTGCGGAGGAGGTACCAGCTCAGGAACCGAGCCAGGTACTGGACCAGACGGAGGGCCTTGTCGCGGCCGACGGTAGTGGCCACGAAGCGAAGGTAGTGCGCCAGCGTGGGGTGGTACGTGAGCGTGTCGGCAACCATTTTTGCGGCGATGTTATTATTGGCGGGCGTGGAGAGGTGATGGGGTGTGTGGGAATACACGAATGGAGAGTTGTTGTGGAGGATGGAATGGAAGAAGTGGAGGAGTGAGTGGTCGAATGGCTGTTTGGTGCTGGTGGCGGCGACGAGCTTACATACATGTGAAAAGCGAGGTAACTAACCGAGGATAAAGCAACCCGACCAGTTCAAGCCATCACGTCAACGCATCCGCTTGTATATATCATATCATTATTGGACAAACCAGCAGAGAATTAATTTCTCTAGCATATGTACACGGCTCGTGTGCATTCCAAACCTATCTAGACCCGAAATGAATGGACTCCATCATGTGATACTGTCATGTGATACTGTCATGTGACACTCAGTGATAAGACATGATTTTCACCGGTGAAGATGGGATCATCGAACCACACAGACCCGCAGTCAGTCTGCAATTCCAAAGCAGTGGGGGATGGCTGAGCCATAGCGGTTTGCATTTACAATTGTCGGGATGTGTCGATCACGCCTGCCTGCCTGGATAGTTGCCGAGCGATCGCTAGGTGTCCCATCAAGTCAGGAAAATGAGGATCACCTTCACCACAATCGACTCTACCAACCTCTCAGAGACCATAGAGTAACATATCCGGTTGGCACGGCAGCGGACTTGCTTTGCCACCGGGCTAGGCGAACCCAAGGCCACATGCGAAGTCAAGGTCCAAGTGTTCTGAAGAGAGAAACAGCAAGAAGTGGGTGTGCTATATTCTACTGCAATTGTTACATACTGTGTCAAAAAAAAGGGGGGCTTCTTGTGACGGTAACGCTACAATGATATTACTATATCGTGGACAATGCTGTGACGAATTCAAAATTCCGAAATAAGGCGGCTGTGTTTTAAAGTCATATATTAAAGAGAGGCATATGTAATCAATTTGCGGTGTGCATTACTGAGCCGCTTTTCTGTCGTACCTAGCAGAGCGGGTAACATCACTAAGTTGGGTATGTGAAAGATTGAAAGAATGCCGCCGCTCCACCGCCGTTCCCCAGGCTGTTTAAAAGCCACCGCACTGGGGGGAAAGGGGAAAAAAGGATTATTTTATTCTCTTTTTATTATTTTCCTTTTTTTTTAACGGCAAACGTCTAGCAATTTGCGCGCAAACCCCATGTTTTTTTCTCACCTTTTTTCTGATCCTCCTCTCCTTGGGCCTACCACATGTGCAGGTTCTTTCTTCGAGATCCGCCACAGTTTGCTTGTCTGAATACGATTCTCCTCGTGTTTCTCGGCCTCAACTCTGCGATGGCTGTGATTCATGGCTTCCGTGAGGAGCTGCAAATCGAAATTGGTATATCTTGCGCCGGAAGCAGCGGGCTTCTGAACGGCGTCTTGAGGTTAGGCGTAGCGTTCGCCCACACAGCGGTTCCAAAAGTGTGATGAGTGGACGGTTTTGTGTATTTCTAGTGGATTGGAGGTGCCGTTGACCACTTACTGACCGATTGGCGACTCACCTGGAAAAACCATGGCATTTTAGACGTTTGCCGTTTTTTTTTCATTCTTTTCCTTTTCACTTTTTTTTTTGCTCTAGATATTTCAATTTGTAGGGAAAGTTACAACACGAGCGGGACTTGAATGCATGTTCTACAGAAGGAAGCACAATTTTTATACTACATACTAAACCAAAAAGCCTATTTATGTTACAAGTATAGCTTTGGGAATCATAATGCAAATGGAAATCGGACCCGAATCCAATCATGCTTGAAGGCTCTCATGGTTACTCCTAAGAGAATAGAAAATTAAGTAGATATGCAAGTTGTTGCCTCTGTTGGCGTTAAGGCAGTAACAGTGAGGCCTGAGCTCAGACCTTTAGCCTTGTCTCTTCGCACAACCATGTTCAGCCAGTCTTAATACACACATAAATCGACCCCGTGAGCAATAATCGTAACAGTACAGTATTCAGATCCTATACGGCAGTTGCCACATCGGAGCATTTCCCTTCGCTGCATTCATCCTCACGATGCTGCTGAGAAGACTGGGGTTAGGTCAAAAACCTCGCAATAATGGCATTCGTAAAGAATGCGCTTTGCGCTCTGGTTGCGCAGTTGTTTCCCGGCAGCCGTCACCTAACCAAACTCAAATAATTGCGAATTTACGCCATCAGAAAAATTTACAAAACTGCTGGATTCCCTACATCCCAGTGCTAAGACCTTACTTTACAGAATTCTGAATTATTACAATTGCAAAAAACACCCGTTTTTTGACACTACTTATTATCCTCTCCCAACAAGTCGGCCCTATGACAAACCTACTTCCCAACCGCTGCTACCGTGGACGCCTGTGGCGCGGCTTAGGACACGTTGATGGCCACCCAACAACCAGCCGATCAACCAAGTAACCATCAAAAGGAAAGCCGAAAGAAAGCAAGGACACGCGGAGCCCAGGAGTTTACGCCCACTTCCCCAGAAGCGACATGAGTGCTATCCGAGCGCAGAAGATTAGTCGACATTCCTTTCCTCGAACAAGGAGGCGGCGAAAGTAGCTTACCGGCACCGAGGACCATGATACCGAATGCCGAGAGCACCGTCGTTGTACTCGCGTCCCTCAAGCTGTGGCTAAACAGGAACTCGTGGGCCATCAACTCGACGAGGCCCGTGTACAGCAGGATACCGGCGCTAAGGGCGTCAAAGACGCCGTTCGCGACCAAGGTGGTAGCAGCCTCGGCGGAGTAGGACTCCCTGAAGCCCAGCCCGATGGCGATCGCAATCGGTGTGCTCAGGCCGTACGCAATACCCATGATGTACGGGGTTAGATGCTTCGGCTGTGGCCAGGGGACGGTCGCCAGCCTCGCTCCCAAGCCGAGTCCTTCGAACATCTGGTGGAAGACGAGGACGACGTACAGGGTCTTGAACTCCGAGCCCGCAACGGCGAGGGTGAGTCCGATGAACACGCTGTGGAATATCACGCCGAACTCGAGGATGAACAGGGAGGTCACCTGTGCGGCGTAGGACTCGGAGTTGTTCTGGTCACGGCTCGACTCCGGGTCGGCGTGGTCCAGGACGTGGGAGAGGTGTGGTTCCATCTCGTGGCTTTGGTCGGGCTGGCTGCCAGGGTTGGCGGCTGGTGGAGCTTTGCCGACCGACGTGGAGGAAGCACTGAAGCCCGCGGGTCCCATCCCGGCTTTGGGGGCAAACTTGGCGAAGGTTGCGTAGCGCATTGCGAGCAGCTCCACGAAGAAGAGAGTAAACACCGACATAAGAGCGATGCCCTGAGCCCACGGGTATTCCGTGATGGTGCCGGTGAGGCATGGATTGGTCAATGCTTCGTTGGCTGGGGTGAGTAGCTGATGGACGTCAGTTGCTGCAGCACGGAAGAAGGGCGTCTGGCGAGGGCTGTACATGGATGAAGGCAGTTGCGATGATCACTCCCGAGCCAAAATACTTGACGAAGAAGAACGCACCGGCCGGAATGCTGAATCTGGAAGTGCTCCTCGCCAAAACGGGAAAGACGGCGCCCATTTGGGGTCAGCACCGGTGACGAGCGGCCAGGCGGGCATAGTTACCGAAGCTTGATGTGATCAGGATCACGAAGAGAGCAGACACGCGCAGACCGATGCTGCCGTCGTAGCCGTTTCCCGTTTCGCAGGCGGGAGCTGCTTCCTCTCCCTCCTCCGCTCTGCGCAGCAGGAGGCCCAGCGAGTCCGTAAGCACCGAGGAAGACATGGCCAGCGGAGTTCGTGTCAGATATCCGGTGGGCGCTGGGGATGTGGCTGGAGATCGGCTGGAGTCGAGGCGGGCAGTTCGAACGGTGGAGAGCGGGAAAGTGGGGGATATCTAGCTATGTATGCTGCTGTCGCAGGCCGCGCACGCAAACAGCTAGCCCCCATTGGGGGTTTGATCTCAAGATATATGAATGGGGTGTGCTCAGTGCTGCGACAGCAGTGGTTCGAATGTTTCTGTTTTGCGGCAGTTGACAGCCGGGGAGAGAAAGGCACCTTGGTGGTTAGTTATGTTGTCAATGCTAGCGAGAAGATATGCACTCGAGTATGTACACGCTGCGAGCCCCCACGCCTGGCTCCGCGGGTTCCCACTTCCCACAGCCGTTGTATACATAGACATACATATGCCGCGGAGAAGAGGAAGGAAACAAAGTCACCTGCAGGCCTTTCGCTAGCGACGCCGAGCTCTCGGCCACCGGCCCGGCCACCCGCCCGGCCAAGCACCTCCGAACGTCGCCGAACAGTCGCCAAACACCCGCTGGCTCTCCGTTTGCGGATCGCAGAGCTCATGCACGTGGATTCCAGCCGCGCGAGGAAAGCCCTGGTGGGCACTGTGGGGGACAGCCGGGCTCTTAACCTCGAGCCTTCGATATAGGGTCTGTATTCCCCATCCCGCGGATACGAAAGTGGCCGGGGAATGGTGCATTGTGGGTGGGCGGCGGGGCAAGGGGGGGTGCGCATGATTGGACCGGCATGGCTGCCGGGATGGAAGACGCGCTCTTATCTCGCCCTCCATGGAGCCATGGAGGGGCGCCAGCCATCGGCATGGAGAACAGCCAAGCAACGTAAGCTTCAACATGACGACGTCCGGCCTGTCCACTCGTGTGCGCAGAACGCTCCCGCGACGCGTCGGCGAGGCAGGGCGGGTACGAGCTTCAGACTCCGTCCTCCAACACGACTGACTCGGTCCGGAAATAGAAACGGATGGAGGCGTTTTGCAAACCCCACAATGCCGGAATGCAGCAGCAGCGGAGCTCTGCCGGGCATGCCCGATCCCGTAGATGTATGTATTGGCAATATGGGATCGTGAGGAGTCGGCAACCATCGCGAAAAGACTTCGTCGAAAGATGGACACCTGACGATCGACCTCCAATTTCGCCGATCCCCAGTGATAGCACTAGCGCGGGATGCAGACTGCAGACTGCAGTCGTGTATGTATCCGATTGTCTGGTAACCGTTCCAGCTGATGTAGGCGAAGATGCATTATAACACGAGCTCGGGCAGAAGTGCGGACTCGCAGAAGTAACGCCTGCTGTAATGGGAGGACGCTCGGCCTAACGACTTGGCGACTTGGCGACTCGGCACCTCGGTACCTTGGTGCTAAGATCATCGGTCAATACAAGCTTCATGTCTCGCTTCCCGGAGGACGGTCCGTCCCCACGCTCATTGTGATCCCTTTTCGTGCTCCTTGGGCTAGAAACCTTGAGCTTCTTGGCAGAGCGGTTCGTCCCAGACACAAAAGTGATGTCCGCCCGCGTAAGCACTAGTCCCGATCAAGACCGCACGCAGCGAGCCGAGTGAGTGATTATGCACATTCAGTCTAGGGACAAAAGTGATGTCTGGCCTGCAAGGTTTTCATCAAACAAAACACATCATGATCAATTCTAGTGCGGGATCGGCTCTTCTCCAGCATCAATCACAGCCTGAAGCCGAACAGGCGTGCTATCAGCCAATCTGTCGAACCCCTCCGTGATAGCTATCCGCCACGCAGTCCGTATATAATTGTAAAACCTCAACGTCAGCTGCGCGTGGCCATATCTCACTCAACTCCGCTTCCAACTCCCTCCACACCAACTCAATAGGGTTCAAAACTGGCGATTGTACGGGCCACGGTAGACCCTCCATTTCGTTCACGCGTCGGAAGTGTTTGGCTGCTCCTTTGTGGCCTGGAGCGTTGTCTTCTTGAATGATAGTCCATCCATACTCTTCGCAGCACAGGCGCATTTCATCTCCATACAAATCGCTTCCCAGCTAAGGCGACGAGTCCAACTTATTACGCGAAACAGGGATCGAAGTCGTTCTCTTTCGGTAGCGTCAAAGATCGTGGGTCTGCCTGATCGCTTTCTGTTCGAGGGCGAGCTGTGCCGCGTCCAGCGCTCGTAGATACGTGCGCAAGCGCTCCTCTTGTTGATTCCCAGTGTTCTACCGATCATCCTCCGGTTCCATCTGGCGTCGTCACGCAGGGTGATGATACGTATTCGCTCGGTTTCTTCTCGGGTCCACTCTTCGAGTGCAGCTGCCCGAACGACGACCTTTTTGCTTCATGTGCTATCGAATTGCAAGTACTAATATAGATGTAATGAAGGTGATGATAATTGATATTTCTCCTCAGTACTACTGGCTATGTGGCTGGGGTGGCGATGGTGCGTACCAGCCTTTCAGCAAGGGCACTACATACTCGCGGCTGTGAGTTTTAGGGGGGGGGACATCACATAATGTTGCAGTGCTGGGATGCTCACCTCTGCCTTACCCCTTCCCTCACCTCACCGGCTTGTGCCTGCAAGTGGGCGACGGCATGAAGAAATGAAACCTTCTGTTGCAGCGTAAATAGAAACTCTGCGCTGACTTCAAAGGGAAGTTTTCCGCGCTAACAAAGATATTCCCCTAAGAAGAGTAAAAATGACTTTATGCTGTACATATGTGATCAGCAAAACATGGTTATTTCACACCTCCGGCTTCCAAGGAATAGATTCTCAAAAGCGCCCGCTGCAAATCACGCAGCGGTGCCTGGGTAATTTCGATTCGATAATTTAAAGACTTTGGGGTTCATTATTTCGGTAGTAGCGGTTCTCGGGCGGATATATTTCGTTGCGTCGGATAGGGTAAGGACTGCGGTCACGATGGGCTGTTAGGGTCTGGGGTCAAATAGAGGCCACTTGCTTTCAGGCTAGAGTCAAATCACTCCGTGGATGCGGCGGACGAGGGATCGGCAATGCCGGTTCGCACTAAATTTGGCTTCAATGGGGGTTGCGCAAAGTCTCCAATAATGGGAAGAGTCCCTCTCCAGTCCAGGCCAAGGTCTCCAGCACATAGAGTACATACATGCTCCGTGCCGGCTATCGTGAGGCACGCCATGAACACTCATCTCTTGGCTTGCGCGATGAAACAAACCGGGACAACGCCTTCGCTCCGCCAAGGGTTTCCAGCAAAAATCTTTGAGTCTTGATCCTTGCACACCAAATTAAATAAGCCCTCGTGGTAGATCATCCGCAATGTGGGATGTGTACTAGATATATATATATTATTGTACATAGGTACTGTACATACCGAGACGCAAGCTGTGGGAATATCTTTCGGAACGCGAGAGTGCAGCTGTTGGTGTCTACATATTCGCATATCTAGCAACCTAGACGATGGTCCGATATGGTCACGATGGAAGTGTGATTGGTCGCCAGCTATCTGCTCTACACATGTACTTATGTAGTTGTCTCTGCTGAACTCAGCCGCTCCCCGGCTGTCTAGCCTTCGTGGCACATGTTGTGTGTACTAGTACATAGATGCGTTGTCCCGCCTTCAGCTCAAGGCACCTCCCGGAAGCACAAAAAGGGAAAAGTAAAAAAAAAAAAAAAAAAAAAAAAAAAAAAAGAATCAGCTTCGCCGTTTCTCTGTCACAAAGAATCCTTAAATGTCCCATGTGTGGGGACATCTAAAACCTGTGCGGAGAACTCCCACCACCGACACCAAATTACGGAAAAGACCACAGATTTGATTAGAGCGGAGGCAAAAGAATAGCGCATAAATTACCCCATAGGATATTAGCGCTGCGGATTTCGGTCACTCGAGCTTCCCTATCAGAAAATCAGGAGACATTTTACGGTCCAAATTTAGGGCCTGTTCTTTTCAGCGTATATTTTTTTTCTACCACACAAATCTGACATACGGTATATCAGACGGTGACTCGGTAAGCGTTCGGCTCAACGCGTATCATGAAAAATACGCAACCTAGGCTGAGCCACATACGAGTATTCACTGAGCCACAAAAAAAGGGGGGAGATTCTCTATAAGTTGTGACCCGAATTTTTTCTACACTGTCTGGAAGTCAATCATTACAATGCCCGACAATTCTGTTCCGTCGCTCACCCCACAAACACTATTCAACATTGTGTACTTGTTGCCCCAACACGAAGTTTCTCTTTGGCATGATAGGATTCCATCCAATTCATCAGTTTTGATCGGCAGCCAGTATGTCGAGGAACATCTATCT
>Ga0307508_10005234_pt1 | contig 12395 bp, 12 predicted proteins | sample 9_EM_MG_FD_203089 | JGI IMG/M metagenome (GOLD analysis project Ga0307508, IMG submission 203089) | Populus trichocarpa ectomycorrhiza microbial communities from riparian zone in the Pacific Northwest, United States - 9_EM | ecosystem: Host-associated > Plants > Roots > Unclassified | place... | reverse complement strand
ACTGCTGAATGTCTCACGAGTGTGAATTTTCGACATCTGCAGACACATACCTCCCAAGGCATTGTAAGTGAGAATTGCAAGAGATAGGCGGTGATGTTGTTTGGGGACTGTTGATCCTATGCTGATTTTCAGCCCATTTTATACCTTTTCGTGGATCAAACAAATCACCACACTCCGGTTTAGGCGTGGTCGCCATTTCAGTGGCCCTCGGTTGTTGGAGTACAAAGAGGCAACGATAACGTTTGATTCTTCCACTCCATCACGCTGAATATAGATCTTTCGTTATCTTGTTTGGGGCACTCAAAGACTTGAACAAAAGAACATGTAATCAAACCTTCCGGGGAGTGAGAAAACAAAACTTACGACACATGGGCGCTGATTAGACGCGAATAAGATAATGTGCCGGAAGTTAGCGCGGATAACACAGGAACACCTACACGTACCGAACATGATGAACTCGGAAGGTGGTATTGGCACAACTCAGGATGAGAGGGGTGAGATTGTCAGGCGACGGTCCAAATAGGTTATTTCCAAAGTGTCACACGCACTAGAGCCTGGAGACCTTTGGGCGATCAGCGTCACCCAGGTTCTGACAAGGGGACTCCTCGGTCGCCTCAAACTTTATGGAAACTGTGGAGTTCAGTTAAATTTTCGTGGTCCTAGACTCGCCTCCGGTTATCGCTGTCCCCGCGCCCGGACACAAATAGAACGACATCTTTGTCAAGACGAGTATGGGCTTTGAGGGGAACCGAGTGTATAGTTGGGTTCCAATGGGGTTATCCCTGAAAATATCATTCAGTATGGGCTGGTAAGTTCGCGGTCCACCTGACTAGGGGTCGTGAGCCAGGTAATGTGTTTGGACGTAATATGAAACGCACTTATCAGACTAGGAAGACAAAGGACCAGTCGACAGTGCTCGCATAGAAGCCCGGTATAATTACTCTCAACGTCAGAGTTCCTAACTAGGGCATTGCACAGGTTATTGTCTCCGGGACACCAGGGAGAACTCTGGTACATATCATAGGCCATTTACGCAAACGTCTGACTGTTCCCATTCCTCTACGTCGGCTATAGTATACCATCGTGTCAGTCCAGGATGCAGGAAAATTCTGGGAATGGCCCACTGGAGACCAAGGACGCCATTCGACCGATACCCGCGTTCGCCACCGTGATCTACGAAGAATGTATTCAAGCCGGGGGACGCGGTTAATTGAAGTGCGGTATCTGCTGAGGCACCCAGTACACCGAGTTCCTTGGAAGCCTGTTGTACCCATTCCTACCTCTCGTTTGAAGGTCCTGTCTGCAGCTTGAGAGAATGGGTGAAAGTGAACGTTGTGTTCAGTCGACTTGCCGCCCGGCGGTTGACTTTATACCCTCTGCGGCGAGTCTTTGGCAAGTCTGCAAACGGTAGCACCACGGTCTATCTGGATGCGTATAGAAAGCAGATTATTGACATTGCCGAGACCAACTACGACATGCGGCGATAGTATGGAAGGTCTGGTGCACTGACAAGGTATTCTCATTCGTGGGTGTCCGCCTGGGGGCTCGTCACGGTCCAATCTCACATTGGACACAGGTTTCCTTGAGCCCGCTCTTGATGCAGGCTTCCTGGGAGTCGACACTGGTTGGGCGGTGAGCGGCGGGGTGTCCGACGACTATCTGTTGTTTTTTTCCGCGTGAAGAGCGACGTGGCTCTGCCAGACCATGGGAGGGGGCGCTGCGGCTTTACGAGGGGATGTGTTGTCCAGGGCAAGAGTGTGAGGCGAGACACACGAACACAAATAAACGCTCGTTGCATTTTGCGACAGGACAGCCACCGGCAGACGCCGACAAAAACACAACCTGCCTGAGAGAATGCGACCTCTCAGGCTAGTAGGCTGACTACAAACAGAGTAAGAAGATTGACATCGCTTTAAATAATGCAGGGAAACATACTACTCCAGCCTGTGGTAACATTAAACCCGCAACTATGTACCGCCAAACCTTGTCTCTCGTCATAACTTGAGTTGCTCGCAAATCACCTTCAATCGAAGGAGCTGCAACGTTTACATCTTATTTCTTTTTATTCTGGCTCTCCGTCCCAATCGCAACCCCTCCTTCACTTTCATCATTGCTACACTTCCGCGCTGCACCGGCACTGGCATGGGCGAACGAGAAACGTACGCCGACGAATAATACACTCGCCGCCATTACAACCGCCTGTACCAAGATATAAGCCAAACCACCAACGTAACCTATCGTCCGGTATCCGAGACAAACGTACCCCACAAAAAAACGCAGGTGCCCACCAGCGGTAATGGTCCGTCAAAAGGGCACCACAGATCGGGGAGCCTACAAAAAGAAAGACATTGTCCTCGTGGCGTTCGGGAGCATGGATGTTTGCTTACCTACTAATCCACCGAAGCCTTTGTTAGGAAAACAAACCGAGCCTCGTAATCAGTCGCTCGAGAAGGCGAATATCAGCGATGTACCTGTAATTGCAAAGCCGACACCCATTCTTACCCTGCAATGCGAGGCGTTAGTGTATCAGCCTCTAGAATAGCAACAGAAAAACACGCGAAAGGACATGCCCAAGCTCTGCAGGGTCAGACGTCAGCCCAAACATGGGCGCCGTCATGGCGATATCTAGTATATCGGTCGAGAGCTAAGCATCCCTGGCGTCGACGCAGAGAAGTGCAACACCCACTTATTCCAGAAAATAGCCCATACGACACCCCGAGTACCACCACACTCGCCACCGAACCGAGCCAAATCATACCGATGATCAAGATAGCACATATGACAGTCGTGATGATTGTCAGGTCGATGACTCCGATGTATGGGAGCGCGGCACCAGCCGCGAACCGGGACATGAAACCGCCCACATTGATGAGGACTGGCTGCATGATCTATCGTCAGCCCAACGGGTTCGCAATGCGAGGACGGGAGACGTACAGAATAGAAAGCAAAGGATGCACTCAACCCGTGTTTAAGAGAGTCTAGCTGAAAATAAAAGAAGGGATATGTGTACGCGACGTGGAATAAGGTGAACCTAGATAATTGTCACATCGGAATCATGGCGCGAAGGGAAAAGTAACGAAAAGACCGTACCCGGCGATCGTCAAAAGCGAAGGGACTTCCGTAAAACAGTTTTTCGTCGCCTTCCAGAAATTGACCGAGGTTGCCTCCCGCTTCCCAGCGCTATACCGAGTTCGTACGAGGATGCATGACAGTAATAATAACACAGTGATAAACGTCGCACTGATTCGCACGCTCCTCTTGAATCCAATGGGACCGTTCAACAAATGGTTCAACATGATGGCATGTACAATACCACCAAGCGAGGCGCCGGAGGAAACAATGGACATCATGATCGTTTGCCGACGTTTGAAGTGATGTGAGAGGATAGCGAAGCTCGGGACGTACATTAGTCCCTGGCCGATGCCGGACACGAAGCCTTGAGTAAGTAAGACCTCGTCGATGATTGAGTGTTATTCAAAGCAGAATATGTCGTCGCTGAATCATACCTGGTAGTATTTCCCTGGCTGTACCAGGGACAACATGAAGATCGAGAGAGATTGGAGGACGGCACCGGCAATGTACGTGTGGTGGCTAACGATAATGATAAGCATTCATGGTGGCGATGGGTTGATGCCAGCCCTACAAATACCCATTGTCGAACAGTACGCCGCATATTGGGCCCAATACAGTCGCGAGAAAGGCGACCAAGCTTCCGATCCATCTGCATGGTGTGGTGTTGTTATCAAAAATGTGGTGGGGATAGCACCGATTTTACTTGCGAGATGGCTGACGAGCTCTCGTTTTGAAGGTACTGTTGAGCATAGAAAGCTGATCGTATCGCGAGCGATCAAGCCATCGCAAGCGCCGTGCTTGAAGGAAACCTCACCTTGATACACACCAAAAGAATTTGTGTACCTGCTTGACTGTAAGCGGCACGGAGGTACATCAGATACAGACCACTCTGGCTCACCCGAACCCACAGAATTGCGCAAGAAAACTGTGAGAGTGTTGGTTGGCGCACGTCGACTCGAGTAATTGATACAATCTTACGCTCCGAATACCGTACACCAGGCCTCCATACCGCCCTCAGGTAAATCTGAGTCTGCTACAGAGTGGGAGGAACTTGAAGATAGCAGTGTATTGTCGACAGGATTCTTCGGCGGCGCGATGCCAGTGGTGTCCTCGGAGGTGCCAGAACTACTCAAGGAAGGAAACATCTTTCTTCAATGGGGGGAAAGAATGGAGGCGAGAGCTTTCGCCCACAGCGTATATGAGTCGGGTAAGAATCTGCATTGCAGATCGTAGCAGCTAGCTGTTTGCAGGAGGTTTTGTTTCAAGTGCTGGTGCTGTTTCAAGGGCCTACTGTGTAGTGCACACTCATTCGTATGCCAGTGATTGCAGAGGAAAGCCCGGGCCCTTCAGAACCGACGAAACACCACGATAAGAGTTACAGAAACGGTTCGAGTCTCATCTATCGAAATCGCATGTTCCAAATGTGACGCCGGTGCCACGAGATCCAAGGAACCCAGGGAGATACGACACGGAGCACAAGATGAATTACTCAAAGTGCGACGTCCGAGTCAATCGCATTACGTACCGTGAGCGGATGAGAGCTAGCATTGATCGATGAGAAATTGGGGGATGAACATGAATGCGAGAGGCGAGAACACTCGTCCCCTTCAGTGATGCATAGGGCGAGGTGGCACAGGATTAGTCATTCAAGCCTTGCGCTGTTCAAGTTGTCGTCACCTTCGCAGTAGTGACATACGCTACATCCGAGTCGGATGCCGACCTTTCTAGACATTGGACTCGGGCATGGTTCTGGGTCAAGCCTTCCACTACCCGTTCTTGAAGTCGCAGGCATCTCCACCATCGTTGCAGTAGTCGTCAGCGGCATATCGATATGGCTCCAGCTACGAAACTACAGAAAACCTCTCCTCCAGCGGTACGGCCCTTTTGTTTGCACACATTAATGACCACGCTCATGGTCCGGTTTCCAGAATGGTCGTGCGTATCATGGTCATGGTGCCGTTATACGCGGTGGCGTCGTTCATTTCGCTGTTCTCCTTGGAGGCTGCCTTCTTCATTGACGTCGTACGCGACATTTACGAGGTGCCTCTACCGATCCATCCATGGCGTTGATTCCTCACAGTGTTTGTGGCAGGCTTTTGTTATATACTGTTTCTTTGTGCTCCTGCTAGACTATCTCGGTGGCGAGCGCTCGCTCCTTATCCTCCTGCACGGCAGACCGCCCATCCAAGCCGTCTTTCCTGTTAATCTATGGCGCAACGATATCGACTCAAGTGATCCATATACATTCCTCTTTCTCAAAAGGGGCATTCTGCGTGCGGTAGTTGCTCCATTCCTCGTTCCTTTTATCTTGACTTTTAGCTACGCACAGAATACGTGCAGGTCAAGCCTCTTCTTGCGCTTGCGAGTTTGATCATGAAAGCTACCGGTACCTACCACGAAGGCGACTTTCGTGCTCGGAGTGGATACTTGTACGTGTCCATCGTGTACAATATTTCTATATGTCTCGCTCTTTGGTGTCTCGCCGTGTTCTGGATGTGTGTTCACCAAGATTTGAAACCCTTCCGGTGAGCACCTCGCCCCTTGTACACCCCAACACGCATGATTCGTGCTTCCAAAGTCCGGTCCCCAAATTCCTCTGCGTCAAAGGCATCCTCTTCTTCTCCTTTTGGCAATCCATAGCTGTATCCTTCCTCGTTGCAGTGGGCGTCATCACGCGCCTCGGACCCTACACCGACACCGAACACATTTCCCTTGGTCTTACAGACACCCTCATCTGCATTGAAATGCCCTTTTTCGCCGCCGCCCACATGTACGCCTTCTCCTACCGCGACTTTACCAAGCCACCCGCCTCTGCAGCGGGCGGGGGCCGTTCACCGATCTACGTCGCGCGCATGACGCTCGGGTATGCGCTCCGAGACGCGCTTGGGCTCAAGGACCTCGTCGAGGACACGCGTGCCACGCTCCGCGGAGAAGGTATCAACTACCGTGCGTTCGAACCTAGCGAAAGCGGGATGCATATCGGTGCGGCGAGGGACCGCCGGATCCGTGCTGGGCTGCGCTACGCTGCAGGTGGAAAGCGCAAGTATTGGTTACCCGAAGTGCGCGGACTCGCGGACGGCCACCCCGAACGCGACGGCGATGTCATTGCCCCCTTGTTCGCCGCGGACGCCGAGGACATGGTGCACGACGCGCCGGACATGCAGTCTTCGCGTGGTGGGGCTCGCATACCGGGAGACGATGTCGACGCGGAAGACGAGCGCGAATATGCGCTCGCGTTTGGCGATGCGTTAGCGGGTCCGGAGGGTGTGGACGAGGTGTTGTATGAAGATGCCAAAAAGTATTTGTTCGGTGATTATTTATATCCAGTGGTGGACGTGAGCTCGGAGGAAGCGCGGAGAGCAATGTGGGACGAAGAGGAGAGGGTTGTGCGAGAGATTACATCGGGCGGGTTTCGCAGGAACGAGGTGGCGTTCTCTGGTTATGGTGCCACGCAGAACGGGAAAAGGCAGGCGAGGCAATACGACGACGAGCGGGATGCCAGAACGGCAGCGAGCACGGCTTATCACGAGAACCATGATTCCCCTTACGACTCGCGAATGCCACAAACGCCCTCTCTGTCACGTAGAGTCTCGGATTGCCCACCGATGACGGCCGGTAGTCGGTCATCCTCTCATTCACATTCGCCTTCCCAGGTCGCATCTCGCTTACGCCTCCCGCACCTGCCTCGCATCCTTTCTTCTTCTACTTCTGCTTCCACTTTGTCCTCGCCCTCGTCGCCGTTGCGCATATCGAAACGAACGTCGCACACGCCGCTCGTAGAAGCGGACGCGGTGGATCTGGTCGTCCCTGCAGATAGTTTGCGTGCGCCGTCGATGTCGGGTGGACCGCATTCGCCGGTGTTGATACGGGTGTGGGACGAACACGAGCTGGGTACGAACGGGGTCTCGCCGATCTCGCCGGTTCAGACAGCGGTGGATGAGGACGAGAGGTGGGGAGATCAGCCGCATTCGGATGTGCGGTTCGTGATTACGATGGATGGTGCAGAGGCGGAGCATGCGGAGGGGCGTGCGGCGCAGGAGGACCTCACGGTCGTGAGAACGCAGACGCCGCCGGCGTACGCCCGTGTAGATGGGTATGGACCCGGGATACCAGAAGTGGAGGAGGGTCACAATCCGTGGGCTTGACGCACGAGTCTCGAGTCTAGGAGTGGATATACCCAACGTGGTCACGATCACACAGCTTTGTATTCTACGTCGTATAATTTATATTCGTGTCATTGTATGAGGGCAAATGAGAGTAGAGAAAGATAAAACACGTGAGATTAGTGAGACTGTGGGATGATCCCATCGCGAATAGCACGGTCAATCAACCCAAGGTGCTCATCCAGCAAGTCTGATCCATGGTCCTCTTGAGCACTGTTCGCGAGGGAAGACTTGCTTCCCCACTCGCTATTCTCTCCCCACAGCATCTTGAACTTCTTTATCTTCTCGTTCTGCCCCGTAACCTTGAGATATTCATATACAGCTCTCCAAGAACTGTCGAGTGCACCAACGACCCAGCTAGGTGACGAGGTCAGTGCGACAGTCTGCAGCGATCCCCGTCGTATTACTCACTCGTGATGCGTGCTCACTGCATCACCCGCAAAGTGCAAACGTTTACTTGCCGCAGGGTAAGTGAGCGACGGATACAAATTCTGGAAGTCGCCAGGTCCAAAGGAGGCGGATGCCCCTGAGAACACGATCAGCGCATCATCTCCAGCAATACTGCCGACTCACCCATAGTATACTGACAATTCCAATCCTTCACGTGCATGTCCACGAATTGATCCTTTAGGTAAGCGTATGTCACGTCGGGATGTAGACCATGGTGTGCCTCTGCAAGATTGCGAAGCACGAGGTCCAAAAGTACTTCTCGGTTTTTCGCCGTGGAAAGAAGACCAATATGAGACGCATCTTCGTTCCAGGCGAAACTGGCGATGAGCACTTTGGATGGTGTACCAGAGTCGACGCCGTAAGACGGGTAGATGATCGCGCAGATCGGGAGATCCGTGAATGTTTGACCCCCTACGATGCCCAGTTTCGTGGTCCACCAATTCGATTTAAAGAGTATCCCGACCTTGATGAGGGGAGTGTACTTCAGCGCATGCAATGCGTTCTTCTGCATGACATTCAAGCCCGCACCGCTTAAATCGGTGATACGAAGAATAGAAAGAGGCAATGTGGATATGACGTGAGAGTAGTCGTGCGTCTCATTACCGTTCACTGTAACTGTAACAGATGGGATTGCGATTCTTCTCCGAGGTCCAGTAAGGTCATCTGTGACCTTGTCTTCGTCGACAGCAAGATCAACCCAATCATCAAGCGATTCTTTTGTGTCGGCAGGAGGTTTATGGTCCAGCAAGCTGACTGGAATCTCGATGGTCATATGACTTTGACCTATAGCTGTGACTCGCTTGTCGAATCGGAAAAAACGCCCCTTCCTATTTAAATACTCCTCGATCTTCTTCACCAGTGTCTGTGTTCCACCCCTACACGAGTAAGATGATTAGGCCGGGTCTGAAAACAGTGACCGAACCTACTCGAAACACTTCCATTGTGCCTCCCCATGGTTGGTATCACCAATCCCAGAAAATGCCAGCGAGTGGAAGACGACCTCTGTTAGCGCCCCGTCACTACCCCCTCCAAGAAGTCCACACCAGTTGATAACGTTGTTGGGAAGGTGCTGTGGAGGAAGCTCAAGGTTGGCACTAGGTAGGTACTTGGTCGCCATGTATGACCGGAGGGTGTGTGAGTCGTTGGCCTTGAGCACCTCCCATCCCTTTCTCTCTCCAGTTTCAATATCCTGCAGGATCATCCGGAGGAATGGTTGAATGACATCACCGACAATTGCATCCATGCCTGCACGAATATAATCGGCGTCCACACCCATATGTTGTGCACCGAAATGTCCTTTGGGTGCGCTGGACACTGGTTCACGGATGCCGTTGTAATAGTAGGAACCCGGCTTCGAACCATCGCGAGCCTGAAAATAATAGGGTATCAGGCTCTCCCTGAGGCGATCTCGACCTTCATTCAACGGTCCATATTCGGTCAACTCTGCTATTCTTTTCATTGTCCCATTCTTATACCGTCCTTGCTTATCCTTGTTCGGAAATGGGAAGCGCATGGCGCCGGTGTCCTAGGTTGAGAAAAAATCAGCGTCGGAAAAGTGGGTTGGAGAGTTGAAACAGCACACATAATAGTCATATTTTCCCCCGCCCGGGAATTTATAAGTGAAAATCCGACCGCCAACACGGTCTGTGGCCTCAAGGATTTCATACTCGATGTCGAGGGAGTCGAGTATCAAGGCGGTATAGAGACCAGCGATGCCAGCGCCTAATATCCCGACCTTTTTTTCAGGGAGAAGGCGCAGTTGATCGTCAGGGGTATCCGATTCTTGACCAGTCTCAAGGGGTACTAGTCTTTCCTTCAAGCTGGTATGATAGTCTTGAATGACGTTTCTGCTGTAGAAGGCGAACGGGTCGCTTTCAAAAGCCATGATGGATCTGGTTCAGGGTAAATGCTTGTGGTGGATATTGCGTCGAGGGCCGTCGAAGGTCCCAGGCTTGCTAAATATACTTGTAGCACCCGAAGAGGTCTGCTTAAAACTTACAGAGCAGTGGTATGGCCTGCGTTCAGCGCAAGAACGGTTCCCTTTTTTGCGACATGTCCCGGATCCGACGGCCATCAAACAGTAACGTTACTTGCTGATAAGATTCAGACCCTTGCGACGAGTGGAACTGAGCAGAAGCACTATAATTGAAGAACGTGGAAGTTTCTCTGCGGAAAATTGAGTGTTTTATAGTGAAGGAGTGCACATAGAAGAGTCGCCCTATAACACATGCCACTCGGGAGGCCACGATGTGGGTTATTAAGGGTGCGGTCTTGCTATTCATCTGTTTCCCACGCCCTTCAAGTTACCATCCGTCTTCGTTGCAATTAGCGGAAACAAATGACCAGCACCTCGACGCACTGCATTCGAAAAGAACTTTGCGAAATGTATGTATCTTCCTATGAGCAATGACCGCTCCCGCTGATACGTCCCACAAGGCCACTTCAGACATCTATGATGACGCAGAGCGATAGAATCTGACTTTAGTGACACCGTAAGTTCCAGCAACCCAGCTTGTCCATTTTCGTGAGCCATGATGTTTGGATTATCAGGGCAACTCATTCTCCAGCTTTTCTTCCCTTCATTGCGCTGAGCTGCCCAGGCGTTTGGTCTCACTGGCGCCGCCGGTGTCCGGCAAATACGCATCATAATGCAGGTTGTCAGCGGTTTCCTTGCACTCAGGGTCGTGTGTTGGTCAAAAGGTTTTTGGTGGGGGGGTTCAAGCGACGCAATTTGAATGGTCTTCGTGCGTGGTTTTCGCGGTAGCTTGCATTCACCCTGTTGCTGATCTCATTGAGAAGGGACTACCTCCATGAAACTTACGCCATGCATGCACTATCGAAATATAATCGTGGCGTTCCCGTGGCAGGGGTGTCTCATATTCCACTCGGTTGCACAGTACAGGCATGATGTGTGGTGCGAAATGGCTACTCGGCGAACTTGTGATGTCCAGCGGGGTTACCGATGGATCCGAGTGCTCATAGTGGCTTGTGCCACTCCTGCACTAATTTCTGCTTTTGTCGAGATTTCATTTCAACCACGAAGGTGCTTGTGCAAGCGTTGGACTCATCACTCTCCAGATTCTCAACCGTCTGGGTAATATATCCTCTGAGCACGCTGTGCCCAGAAAAATTACTCCATGTCTTTTGAATTTTAAATACTCATCTCCAATTTTACACGAACGGGAAGAGCAAGCGAGCGGTCTTCGATGACCACTGCCCCAGCTATTTGTTTCATCACCCTGGGATTCCACCACCCGTTAGACTATTGTTCCTAACCCATTCCATCAAGGTGGTTCGCGTGCGTGTTACGTGAAGCTCGGTCATAGGGGTACAAATCGAGAAGGAGTAATATATTTCCCGGGTTTGTAAGTCGAAACCGATATTTTTGTCTCTCGTCGGGTCCTCTCGACCTGTTCAGATAGTTCAAGGTATATATAGCTGACCACCTAGCTACATGATTCGCTTTGCACCCATCACCTCGATCTCATGTCTATCGCCAAGGGAGTCGCCCTCATCACCGGATCTGCCCAGGGCATTGGGCGTGGTATCGCACTTCGTCTTGCCAGGGACGGGTTCGATATCGCCCTGAACGACGTCTCGTCCAAACGTGACCAACTGCGTGTTGTCGAGGAAGACATCGAAAAGATCGGTCGAAGGACGTGTTTGGTTCCCGCAGATGTGACCAGTGAAGGAGACGTCAAAAGAATGATACAGGGTGCTTCAGAAAAGCTCGGAGGGCTGGATGTCGTGAGTTCCACGCCGCAGTCCCAGTCTCTTACCGTCGAATCTCCAACACCTACTTACAGATGGTAGCAAATGCTGGGGTCGCTCTTCTGAAAGACATGATCTCCAGTAAGCTACACACTACAGGTACATCGCTGATATTCGCCTTCTCGAGCGGGTCACTGATTACGAGGCTCGGTTTATTTTCCTAACAAAGGCTTCGGTGGATTAGTAGGTAAGCAAACATCCATGCTCCCGAACGCCACGAGGACAATGTCTTTCTTTTTGTAGGCTCCCCGATTTGTGGTGCCCTCTTGACGGATCGCTACCTCTGGTGGGCACCTGCGGTTTTTTGTGGGGTACGTTTGTCTCGGATACCGGACGATAGGTTGCGTTGGTGGTTTGGCTTATATCTTGGTACAGGCGATCGTTTTGGCGGCGAGCGTATTATTCGTTGGCGTACATTTCCCGTTCGCCCATCCCAGTGCCGGTGCAACGCGGAAGTGTAGCAATGGTGAAAGTGAAGGAGGGGTTGCGATTGGAAGGGAGAATAAGGATGAAATGAAATAAAGTGTAGACGTTGCACATCCTTTGATTGAAGGGGATTTGCGAGCAACCCAAGTTGTGATGAAAGACAATGTTTGACGGTTGTTGATAGTATGTTGCCATAGGCTGGAGTAGTATCCGCATCACCCTACCTTCTTACTCTGTTTGCCAGTCAACGTTGAGACCTGAGAGAGGGTACTGGTACTAGGTACAATGCATAATCGCAAAATTCACAGCTCATCCAGATGGCAATGCGGCGATCAATGGGCCAATCCATGATGAACGTTAACTGACCACTGACTGAATCATTGAACACTATTGAGCAGCTTAGATAAAGAAATAGATAAGATGTGAAAATAGAAGTTTGGCTCGAGCGCGGGCAAGAGACGTGCGAGGGACGAAATCAGGATTGATTAGATTGTCCCCTAAGCTACCAGCTTT
>Ga0307508_10005233_pt1 | contig 12395 bp, 11 predicted proteins | sample 9_EM_MG_FD_203089 | JGI IMG/M metagenome (GOLD analysis project Ga0307508, IMG submission 203089) | Populus trichocarpa ectomycorrhiza microbial communities from riparian zone in the Pacific Northwest, United States - 9_EM | ecosystem: Host-associated > Plants > Roots > Unclassified | place... | reverse complement strand
GGGCGGATCTGGCTCCAGCCGATGGCCTTGCGTTCCCACAAGGTCAGGTAGGCGACGCACAGCATCAGCGGGATCACGAGCAGCACGATCTTGACGATCGCCCACACAACGGGCCAGACCGGACCGAGCACGGAGCTGCCGACGGAAGTGATGGTGTCGAGCATGATCATCAGGCCTTCTCGACCGCAACGGCGCCGAACATCGCGCCCAAGGTCGCGGTGTCGGCATGGCCGGCCGGCACGCGCACGGCGGTGTCGGCCAGCGTGGCGTCGAGCCGCGCTGGAAGCACCGCCTGCGCGCTGCCTTGCGAGACGCGCACCTTGTCGCCGGCGCTCAGGCCAAGCCGCGACCACAGCGCCGCCGGCAGGCTCGCGAACGGCGCGCGCGCATCGGCCGTGAGCTGCAGCGAAGTTGCGCGGCGCACCAGCGAGTCGGTCGAATAGATCGGCACGTCGGCCACACGCTCGAACTTCGGCTCGAGGCCGTTCGGCGCCGTTGCGGCGGCCGCCGCAGGCGTGCCGGCGTTGCTCAGGCGTGCGGCGATCGTCGCCACGTCACCCAGCGCTTCGGCGCGAACCTCTTCCGAGGTTTCGAAATCGAAGCCTTTCAAGCCGAGCGTGTTGCCGAGCACGCGCAGCACCTTCCAGGCCGGCCGCGTTTCGCCGAGCGGCTTCACGACGCCGTGGAAACTCTGCACCCGGCCCTCGGCATTGACGAAGCTGCCGGAGGTTTCGGTAAATGGGGAGATCGGCAGCAGCACGTCGGCCACATCGTGCGCGGCGGTCTTGAACGGCGTCAGCACGACCACCATCTCGGCCGCGTTCAGCGCGGCGCTCGCGGCGGCAGCGTTCGCGGCATCGAGCGCCGGCTCGACATTGAGCAGCACGCAGGCCTTCAACGGTGAAGCACCGTCCGCCCCCAGCATCTGTCCGGCGTTGAGGCCGCCGTTCTTCGGCTGCGCCCCGACGAGCTGAGCGCCAACGCTGTTCGCGGCCTCGGTCAAGTAGCCGACGCTCGCGCCGGTCTGCGCGCCGATCCAGTTTGCAAGCGCGAGCAGGCGGCTCGCCTGCGGGTGCTGGGCGGCGGCGTTACCGAGCAGAATGGCCTTGCGCTCGCCGCTCAGCAAGGAGGCGGCGATCGCCTTGGCCGCGTCGCTCGCCTGGCCGGGCACCGGCGCGGCCGTGTTCGTGCTCGCGCCGACGGCGGTGGCGACATCGGCCAGCGCCTGCAGCCAGCCGCTCGGCGCGACGCTCTGGGTGGAGGCCATCGTCATCAGCCAGTCGTCGTGCACCGCATGGATGCTGTGCACCTTCGCGCCCTTGCGCGTGGCCTGGCGGATGCGTTGTGCGAGCAGCGGGTGGTCCTTGCGCAGGAACGAACCGACGACGAGCACGCGCTGAAGGTTGGTCAGCGACGCGATCGACGTGCCGAGCCACCGAGCCGAAGGCGAGCCGGTTGCCACGCCGCTGCCCGTATCGCTGAAATCGGCGTGGCGCGTGCGGTGATCGATGTTCTCGCTGCCCAGCCCGCGCACCAGCTTCGCCAGCAGGTGCAGTTCTTCGACCGTGCTGTGCGCGGACCCCAGCGCACCGATGCTCTGGGCGCCGTGATCGACGCCGATCTGCGTCAGGCCGCGGCTCACGTATTCGAGCGCGGTCTGCCAGTCGACCGACTTCCACGCCCCACCCTGCTTGATCATCGGCGCGGTCAGGCGGTCGCTGCCGTTCAGCGCTTCATACGAGAAGCGGTCGCGATCCGCGATCCAGCACTCGTTGACCTCTTCGTTTTCCAGCGGCACGACGCGCAGCACCTGGTTGTTCTTGACCTGAACGATCAGGTTGGCGCCAGTACTGTCGTGCGGGCTCACGCTCTTGCGGCGCGACAGCTCCCAGGTGCGGGCGCTGTAGCGGAACGGCTTGCTGGTCAGCGCACCGACCGGGCAGACGTCGATCATGTTGCCGGAGAGCTCGGAGTCGATCGTCTCGCCGACTACTGTAGTGATCTCGGAGTGCTCGCCGCGGTGGATCATGCCCAGCTCCATCACGCCGGCGACTTCCTGGCCGAAGCGCACGCAGCGGGTGCAGTGGATGCAGCGGCTCATCTCTTCCATCGAGATCAGCGGGCCGACGTTCTTGTGGAAGACGACGCGCTTTTCCTCAAAGTAGCGCGTGCTCGACGCGCCGTAGCCGACCGCCAGATCCTGCAGCTGGCACTCGCCGCCCTGGTCGCAGATCGGGCAGTCGAGCGGGTGGTTGATCAGCAGGAACTCCATCACGCCCTTCTGGGCCTGGAGTGCCTTCGCGCTCTTGGTGCGCACAATCATGCCCTGCGTCACCGGCGTGGCGCAGGCCGGCATCGGCTTCGGCGCCTTCTCGACGTCGACCAGGCACATGCGGCAGTTGGCCGCGATGCTGAGCTTCTTGTGATAGCAGAAGTGCGGGATGTAGGTGCCGGCCTTGTCGGCGGCATGCATCACCATGCTGCCTTCGAGCACCTCCACCTTCTTGCCGTCGAGTTCTATTTCGATCATTTTTTAGACTGCCATCGCTTGTGCAGGGACCGCGACCTTCGGCGTCTTGTGCTCGATAAGGTGGACGAACTCGTCGCGGAAGTGCTTGATCATCGCCCGCACCGGCATCGCCGCGGCGTCGCCGAGTGCGCAGATCGTGCGGCCCTGGATGTTGTCGGCGACCGAGTTCAAGAGCTCGATGTCTTCCATCCGGCCTTCGCCCTTCGCGATGCGATCGACCATGCGGAACAGCCAGCCCGTGCCCTCGCGGCACGGCGTGCACTGGCCGCAGCTTTCATGCATGTAGAAGTAAGACAGGCGCAGCAGGCTCTTGACCATGCAGCGGCTGTCGTCCATCACGATCACCGCGCCCGAGCCGAGCATCGAACCGGCTTTGGCGATGCTGTCGTAATCCATCGTCAGCTCGTTCATGATGCTGGCGGGCAGCACCGGTGCCGACGAGCCGCCGGGAATCACGGCCTTCAGCGTGCGACCGGGGCGAACGCCGCCGGCGAGCTCGAGCAGCTTGCTGAATGGGGTGCCGAGCGGGATCTCGAAGTTGCCTGGCTTCTGCACATCGCCGACGACCGAGAAGATCTTCGTGCCGCCGTTGTTCGGCTTGCCGATCGCCAGATACGGCGCACCGCCGTTGCGGATGATCCACGGCACCGCGGCGAAGGTTTCGGTGTTGTTGATCGTCGTCGGCTTGCCGTACAGGCCATAGCTCGCCGGGAACGGCGGCTTGAAGCGCGGCTGGCCCTTCTTGCCCTCGAGCGACTCGAGCAGCGCGGTTTCTTCGCCGCAGATGTAGGCACCGAAACCGTGTGCGGCATGCAGCTGAAAGCTGAACGACGACCCGAGCAGGTTGTCGCCCAGATAGCCCGCAGCACGAGCCTCTTCGAGGGCTGCCTCGAAGCGTTCGTAGACCTCGAAGATCTCGCCGTGGATATAGTTGTAGCCGACCTTGATGCCCATCGCATACGCCGCGATCGCCATCCCTTCGATGACGATGTGCGGGTTGAACATCAAGATGTCGCGGTCCTTGCAGGTGCCCGGCTCGCCCTCGTCCGAATTGCAGACCAGGTACTTCGCACCGGGAAACTGGCGCGGCATGAAGCTCCACTTCAGCCCGGTCGGAAAGCCCGCACCGCCGCGGCCGCGCAGGCCCGAAGTCTTGACCTCGGCGATCACCTGATCCGGCGTCATGCCCTTGCCTTCACCGAGCTCGAGGATCTTGCGCAAGGCTTGGTAGCCACCGCGCGCCTCGTAGTCCTTCAGGCTCCAGTTCTTGCCGTCCAGTCCGTCGTAGATCTGCGCGCCGATGTGGCGGTCGTGAAAGCAGGTCTCGGTGCCCGTGGCCTGGAACTTGGACAAATCCAATTGCGGGTTCATGGCTTGTGCGCCTTCAGCGTCTCGAGCAGTTCGTCGAGCCGCGCGTTGTTCATGAAGCTCACCATCTGGCGGTCGTTCACCAGCATCACCGGCGCGTCGGCGCAGGCGCCCAGGCATTCGCTCTTCTGCACCGTGAACAGGCCGTCGGCCGTCGTGCCACCCTCTTCGACGCCGAGTTGGTGGCACAGGTGATCGAGCGCCTGCTGGCCGTCCCGCAACTGGCAGGGCAGGTTCGTGCAGACGTTGAACTTGAAGCGGCCCAGCGGCTGCTGGTTGTACATGTTGTAGAAGGTCGTGACCTCGTGCACCGCGATCGGCGGCATGCCGAGGACCTCCGCGATGACCTTCTCGCTCTCGGCCGAGACGAAGCCCTGCTCCTGCTGCACGATCGCCAGGCAGGCCATCACGGCGGACTGCTTCTGCTCGGCCGGGTACTTCGCGACTTCCTTGTCGAAGCGCGCACGGGTGGCTTCAGTGATCACCGGTCGATCTCTCCGAAAACGATGTCCATCGTGCCGATCAGCGCGACCGCGTCGGCAATCATGTGGCCGCGCGACAGCTCGTCGAGCGAGGCCAGGTGGGGGAAGCCGGGTGGGCGGATCTTCAGGCGGTACGGCTTGTTCGCGCCGTCGCTGACGATGTAGATGCCGAACTCGCCCTTCGGGTGCTCGACCGCGGCGTAGGCCTCGCCTTCGGGCACGTGGAAGCCTTCGGTGAAGAGCTTGAAGTGGTGGATCAGGTCCTCCATGCCGCTCTTCATGTCGAGACGCGACGGCGGTGCGACCTTGTGGTTGCTCGTGATCACCGGGCCGTCGTTGGCACGCAGCCAGTCGACGCACTGCTTGATGATGCGGTTCGCCTGGCGCATCTCTTCGACGCGCACCAGGTAGCGGTCGTAGGTGTCGCCGTTGACGCCCAGCGGCACGTCGAAGTCCATCTTGTCGTAGACGTCGTAAGGCTGGTGCTTGCGCAGATCCCACAGCACCCCGGAGCCGCGCAGCATCGCGCCGGTGAAGCCGAGGTTCAGCGCGCGCTCAGGCGTCACGACACCGATGCCGACGGTGCGCTGCTTCCAGATGCGGTTGTCGGTCAGCAGGGTCTCGTAGTCGTCGACGCACTTCGGGAAGCGCTTGACGAAGTCGTCGATGAAATCGAGCAGCGAACCCTGGCGGTTCTCGTTCAGCTGCGCCATCGCCTTGGCGTTGCGGATCTTCGAGGCCTTGTACTGCGGCATCACGTCCGGCAGGTCGCGGTACACGCCGCCAGGCCGGTAGTAGGCCGCGTGCATGCGTGCGCCGGAAGCAGCTTCGTACATGTCGAACAGGTCTTCGCGCTCGCGGAAGCAGTAGATGAAGATGTTCATCGCGCCGCAGTCGAGCCCGTGCGCACCCAGCCACATCAGGTGGTTCATCAGGCGCGTGATCTCGTCGAACATCACGCGGATGTATTGCGCGCGGATCGGCACGTCGACACCGAGCAGCTTCTCGATCGCGAGGCAGTAGGCGTGCTCGTTGGACATCATCGACACGTAGTCGAGGCGGTCCATGTAGGGCAGCGACTGGATGTAGGTCTTGCTCTCCGCGAGCTTTTCGGTCGCGCGGTGCAGCAGGCCGATGTGCGGGTCGGCGCGCTGGATCACCTCGCCGTCGAGCTCGAGGACGAGGCGCAGCACGCCGTGCGCCGCCGGGTGCTGCGGCCCGAAGTTCAGGGTGTAGTTCTTGATGTCGGCCATGAGGGTTCTGATTCGCGCTACGCGCTCAGTGGAGACCGCCGTAGTTGTCTTCGCGGATGATGCGCGGCGTGATCTCACGCGGCTCGATCGTGACCGGCTGGTAGATCACCCGCTTCTGGTCGGCGTCGTAGCGCATCTCGACATGGCCCGAGGTCGGGAAATCCTTGCGGAACGGATGCCCGATGAAACCGTAGTCGGTCAGGATGCGGCGCAGGTCGAGGTGGCCGTCGAAGATGATGCCGTAGAGGTCGAAGGCCTCGCGCTCGAACCAGTTGACCGACGCCCACACCTCGCACAGCGACGCGACGACCGGTACGTCGTCGTCGGGGCAGAAGACCTTCAGGCGCACGCGCCAGTTCTTGCTGACCGACAGCAGGTGCGAGACGACGCAGAAGCGCGGGCCTTCCCACGGCTGATCCTTGTAGCTCGAGTAGTCGACGCCGCACAGGTCGACGTTCTGCTCGAACTTCAGGTCGGCGTGGTCGCGCAGCAGCAGCGCGGATTCGATGTAGTCGGCGGCCGAGACCGTGATGGTCAGTTCGCCGCGATCCCGCACCAGTTTCTTCAGGCGCGCGCCGAGGATGGCCGTCAGCGCGACTTCAAGGACGTCGAGTTTCATGCGCGCGCGATCGTGTTTTCGCGGCGGATCTTCGCCTGCAGTTGCAGCACGCCGTAGAGCAGCGCCTCGGCGGTCGGCGGGCAGCCGGGCACGTAGACGTCGACCGGCACGATGCGGTCGCAACCGCGCACGACCGAGTAGCTGTAGTGGTAGTAGCCGCCGCCGTTCGCGCACGAGCCCATCGACAGCACCCAGCGCGGCTCGGCCATCTGGTCGTAGACCTTGCGCAGCGCCGGCGCCATCTTGTTGCACAGCGTGCCGGCGACGATCATCAGATCGCTCTGCCGCGGGCTGGGCCGGAACAGCATGCCGAAGCGGTCGATGTCGTAGCGCGCCGCACCGGCGTGCATCATCTCGACCGCGCAGCACGCGAGGCCGAAAGTCATCGGCCACAGCGAACCGGTCTTCGACCAGTTGATCAGGGTGTCGACACTCGTGGTGACGAAACCTTCCTTGAGAACGCCTTCAATGCCCATGTCGTGCTACTCCCAGTCGAGAGCGCCCTTCTTCCATTCGTAGACGAAGCCGACCACGAGAATGCCGAGGAAAATCATCATGGCCCAGAAGCCCGCTGCGCCGATCTCGCGCAGCGACACCGCCCACGGGAAGAGGAACGCGATTTCGAGGTCGAACAGGATGAACAGGATCGCCACGAGGTAGTAGCGAACGTCGAACTTCATGCGCGCGTCTTCGAACGCCTCGAAGCCGCATTCGTACGGGGAATTCTTGGCCTTGTCCGGGCGGTTCGGGCCGAAGATGAAGCCGATCACCTGGGGTGCCACGCCCACTGCTGCACCGACGAGGATGAACAGGATGACGGGCAGGTAAGGTTCCAGATTCATGATCTTGGCAGGCCTCGAAGCCTGCTGGGGCTGGAGCGATTGAGCAGCCTGCACAGATGAGCGCGGGGCCTGAGAACTTCTGGTGCCGTCGGCGAGACTCGAACTCGCACAGCTTTCGCCACTACCCCCTCAAGATAGCGTGTCTACCAATTTCACCACGACGGCCTAGCAATAAAACTTCGCACGAACTGCGCCCGGATGGCATGAGGAATGGCTCCCCGGACAGCTGCGCATTCTAGCCTCAAAGAGGCACGCTTTCAGCGCACGCGCTGCACTGCAGCAACGCCGCAGTGCCCGGCACGCAGGCGTCTTACTTGGTCGGCACGGCGCCTGCGCCCGAGGCGGTCGGCGCAGGTGCCGCAGGGACCGCTGCGGCAGATGCTGCGGAGGTGGCCGCGGGGACCGCGGCAGGCACTTGCGCCGCGCCGGTGAGCGGGCCGCTGGCGGCCGGTGCGGTCACGCTCGGCTGGTCGAGCACGCTGCCCGACGCGGGGCGCGAGCGATCGTTCGAGAAGTACGCCAGCGCGAGCGTGCAGGCGAAGAAGATCGCGGCGCACACGGCCGTGGAACGCGACATGAAGTTCGCGCTGCCGGTCGCACCGAACAGGCTGCCCGAGGCACCGCTGCCGAACGATGCGCCCATGTCGGCGCCCTTGCCGTGCTGGATCAGCACGAGGCCGATCATCACCAGCGCCGCAAGAATCTGCAACGCCACCACCAGGTTCCATACCAAGTTCATTCTTCTGACTCCGGGAAAATCCAGGCCGCGTGCGGAATAAAAAAGCGATCGATGATCGATCGATCAACCCGCAGCGCGGCAAATGGCGGCAAAGTCTGCCGCCTTCAATGAGGCACCGCCGATCAACCCGCCGTCGATGTCGGGTTGGGCGAACAAGGTGGCGGCGTTGTCGGGCTTGACGCTGCCGCCATACAAAATCTTCATGTCACTGGCGTGCTCGGTCGCGGCCCTCAGCTGCGCGCGCAGCAGCGCATGCACCGCCTGCGCCTGTTCGGGCGACGCGGTGCGGCCGGTGCCGATGGCCCAGACCGGCTCGTACGCGACGACGATCTGCGAGATGCAGTGGCCGAGCGTGTGGATCACCGCCGAGAGTTGGCGTTTCACGACCGCGTCGGTCTGGCCCGCCTCGCGCTCGGCGAGCGTCTCGCCGACGCAGACGATGGGCGTGAGGCGATGCGCGAGCGCGGCCTTGGCCTTGTCGGCGACGAGCTGGTCGCTCTCACCGTGCATCGCGCGGCGCTCCGAATGCCCATTGAGCACATAGCGGCAACCGAACTCGGCCAGCATCGCGGCCGAGACTTCACCGGTGTAGGCCCCCGACTCGAACGCCGAACAATCCTGCGCGCCCCAGGCAATGCCGTCGCCCTGCAGCGACAAGGCCACGTCGGCCAGATACGGCATCGGTGCGCACACCGCGACCTCGGCCACCCACGGGCCGGCGGCCTTCAGCGCCGCCAACAGCTCGGCGTTCGCCGCGCGGCCGCCGTTCATCTTCCAGTTGCCGACGACGAGTTGGTGACGCATGGCTTGATGACCCTCCGGCTCGGTGATGCGGGTCACCATGTCAGCACCAGCTTGCCGATGTGCTGATTCGACTCCATCAGCGCGTGCGCGTCGGCGGCCTGCGCGGCCGGGAACACCTGGTAGATGACCGGCTTGATGCGCGCCGATTCGATCCACGGCCAGACCGTCGCCTTCAATGCTTGCGCGATCGCCGCCTTGAACGCCACCGGCCGCGGCCGCAGCGTCGAGCCGGTGATCGTCAGGCGCCGGCGCAACACCAGGCCGGCGTCGATCTGTGCGTCGACACCGCCCTGCACCGCGATGATCACGATGCGACCTTCTTCGGCCAGGCACTTGATCTCGCGCGCGACGTAAGCCCCTGCGACCATGTCGAGGATGACGTCGACACCGCGGCCGCCGGTGAGGCGCTTGACCTCGGCCTCGAAGTCATCGGTCTTGTAGTTGATCGCGTGGTCGGCACCGAGCCCGACGCAGGCCGCGCACTTGTCGTCGCTGCCGGCGGTCGCGATCACGGTCGCGCCCGCGGCCTTTGCCATCTGGATCGCGGTGACACCGATGCCGCTGGTTCCGCCCTGGATCAGCAGGGTTTCGCCGGCCGACAGGCGCGCGCGATCGAAGACGTTCGACCAGACGGTGAAGAAGGTTTCGGGCAGGCTCGCCGCTTCGATGTCGCTCAGGCCTGCCGGCACCGGCAGGCACTGGCCGACCGGCGCGACGCACAGCTGCGCGTAGCCGCCACCAGCGACCAGCGCACAGACGCGGTCGCCGAGCTTGAAGCCGGCCGCGGCCATCGCCTGCGCGTCGCCGCTCTCGATCACGCCCGCGACCTCCAGCCCCGGCAGATCGGACGCACCCGGCGGCACCGGGTAGTGGCCCTTGCGTTGCAGCACGTCGGGCCGGTTCACACCGGCCGCGGCGACACGGATCAACACCTCGCCTGTGCCGGCGACCGGATCGGGCCGGTCGGCCACGCACAGCACGTCAGGCTTGCCGTAGCCCGTGATCTCGATGGCTTTCATCGAGGACCCCAGCCGACGCCGGGCCGCCCCAAGGCGGCTGAGCGCCCCCTTGGGGGGCAGGAACGAAGTGACGTGGGGGCCAATCCGGTTACTCCTGGTGAGCGGGATAGCCGGCAGGCTGAGGGGCGTCACGGTCGATCAGCGCCTTCATCGACAGCTTCACGCGGCCCTTCTCGTCGGTCTCGAGCACCTTGACCCTGACGATCTGACCTTCCTTCAGGAAGTCGGTGACCTTCTCGACGCGCTGGTGCGCGATCTGGCTGATGTGCAGCAGGCCGTCCTTGCCGGGCAGCAGGTTCACGAGCGCGCCGAAGTCCAGGATCTTCGTGATCGGGCCTTCGTAGACCTTGCCGATCTCGACTTCGGCGGTGATCTCGGCGATGCGCTTCTTCGCATGCTCGGCCTTCTCGGCGTCGTTCGACGCGATCGTGATCGTGCCGTCCTCGCCGATGTCGATCGTGCAGCCGGTTTCTTCGGTCAGCGCACGGATGGTCGCGCCGCCCTTGCCGATCACGTCGCGGATCTTCTCCGGGTTGATCTTCATCGTGTACAGGCGCGGGGCGAACTGCGACACCTCGGTGTTCGCGCTGCCCATCGCCTCGACCATCTTGCCGAGGATGTGCAGGCGCGCTTCCTTGGCCTGCGCCAGCGCGACCTGCATGATCTCCTTCGTGATGCCCTGGATCTTGATGTCCATCTGCAGCGCGGTCACGCCAGCGGTCGTGCCGGCGACCTTGAAGTCCATGTCGCCGAGGTGGTCCTCGTCACCGAGGATGTCGGTCAGCACCGCGAAACGGTTGCCGTCCTTGATCAGGCCCATCGCGATGCCCGCGACGTGCGCCTTCAGCGGCACGCCGGCGTCCATCAGCGCGAGGCAGCCGCCGCACACCGAGGCCATCGACGACGAGCCGTTCGACTCGGTGATCTCGGAGACGACGCGCATCGAGTACGGGAAGTCCGCCTTCGACGGCAGCACCGCGACCAGCGCGCGCTTGGCAAGGCGGCCGTGGCCGATTTCGCGGCGCTTCGGCGTGCCGACACGGCCGGTTTCGCCGGTCGCGAACGGGGGCATGTTGTAGTGCAGCATGAAGTGCTCGACGAACTCGCCGGCGAGCGCGTCGATCTTCTGCGCATCGCGGTCGGTGCCCAGCGTCGCAGCGACCAGCGCCTGCGTCTCGCCACGGGTGAACAGCGCCGAGCCGTGGACGCGCGGCAGCACGCCGTTGCGGATCTCGATCTGGCGCACGGTGCGGGTGTCGCGGCCGTCGATGCGCGGCTCGCCGGCCAGGATCTGGCTGCGCACGATACGCGCTTCGATGTCGAACAGCACGTTGTCGAGCGCGACCTTGTCGAAGGCCACGCCCTCGCCTTGCAGCGAGGCCACGGTCGCGGCCGTCACGGCGCGGGTGGCTTGCGTGCGGGCCTGCTTCGAGCGGATCTGGTAGGCCTCGCGCAGCGGGCCTTCGGCGAGCGCGACGACCTTGGCGATGAAGGGTTCGTCCTTCGGCGCAGCGACCCAGTCCCAGGCCGGCTTGCCGGCGTCACGCACGAGTTCGTGGATCGCGTTGATCGCGATGTTGCCCTGCTCATGGCCGAACACCACGCCACCGAGCATGATCTCTTCGCTGAGCTGCTGCGCTTCGGATTCGACCATCAGCACGGCCGCTTCGGTGCCGGCGACGACCAGATCCATCTGCGACGACAACAGCTGCGTCTTGCCCGGGTTCAGCACGTATTCGCCGTTGATGTAGCCGACGCGCGCGGCGCCGATCGGGCCGTTGAATGGAATGCCCGAGATCGCCAGCGCCGCCGACGAGCCGATCAGCGCAGCGATGTCGGCCGAGACCTCGGGGTTCAGCGACAGCACGTGGATCACGACCTGGACTTCGTTGTAGAAGCCTTCGGGGAACAGCGGACGCAGCGGGCGGTCGATCAGCCGCGAGGTCAGCGTCTCGAGCTCGCTCGGGCGGCCTTCGCGCTTGAAGAAGCTGCCGGGGATCTTGCCGGCGGCATAGGTCTTCTCGATGTAGTCGACGGTCAGCGGGAAGAAGTCCTGACCCGGCTTCGGGTTCTTGGCGGCGACCACGGTCGCGAGCACCACGGTGTCTTCGATGTTGACGATGACGGCGCCGCCCGCTTGGCGGGAGATCTCACCGGTCTCGAGAACGACGGTGTGCTGGCCCCATTGGAAGGTCTTGGTGACTTTGTTGAACATGCTCATGCGTGTCTCTCCGGTTGTTGTGGGCACCTTCAGGGTGGCGCCGGCCGAACCCGGAACTCACGACAGAGGGGCGGGATGCCATTCCAAGGATGCTCCTGTTCGGGAACATCGGTGGAATGACACAGCAGCGCCGCGCTGACTGGGTTCCAAAAACGTCATTTCAAAAACGAAGAGCCTGTGCTGGCGAATTCCAGACAGGCTCTCTTGCTCGGTGGCCGATTACTTGCGCAGACCCAGCTTCTGGATCAGCGCGGTGTAGCGTTCGGCGTCGCGGTCTTTCAGGTAAGCCAGCAGGCTCTTGCGCTGATTGACCATCTTCAGCAGGCCACGGCGACCATGGTGGTCTTTCATGTGGGCCTTGAAGTGCGGCGTCAGGTCGTTGATGCGGGCGGTCAGGATCGCGACCTGGACTTCCGGCGATCCGGTGTCGTTGGCGCTGCGGGCATTGGCCGCGACGATCTCGGCCTTGTTGATGGTGGCGTTGGACATTTCTCGTTTCCAGTTGAATGAAACCGAGC